>MDTE01033969.1_pt1 | contig 14257 bp, 12 predicted proteins | sample 811231 | NCBI WGS metagenome assembly MDTE01 (sample SAMN05326651, study PRJNA326480) | marine metagenome | isolation source: seawater | place: Indian Ocean: Red Sea | collected 2010 | reverse complement strand
TTTTTGAGATAGAAATCACAATGATCTTTGCTTTAAACTCGGAGATGTATGCACTGTCATGAAAACCTACATAGAACAGATAAGGCTCTACTTCTCAGCACAATTAAAACAATTAAGGAGCAATTTATGGGTCCAGTCAATCTAATAGGAGTAAGGAGATGTATACAACGACACGCCTCCATCTGTGCGCGGTCAGAAGTCATCGTAAAATACGATTAGCAGACGTTAACGCGTGTTTTCCCTCAAGGCAACTCGTGGGCCATAATGAAGAATGCTCGACTTTGTGCTTCCAACTACATTTGGACTAGTAGCATAACCAAGAATTGCTTGTATGCGACATGTGGAACCACGGATCTCAGTAACTCGGTGAATTGAATTACGACCCTGAAAAAGACTTAGCATGCCAGGTCGAAGATGTAACTGTTTCACTCGGTTCGATATACCGTCTAAAACCTTTCTGACCTCTTCAAAGTTTTCATCGTCTTCTGATCGTATTCTTGGATAATATTCGAATATTCCACCTGACTCAGATGACTGAAGTAGCAGTGTTGTCACCATATCACCAGTATCAAAGTGCCACTGCTGGCAGCCGCCCTCATTCTGCAAGCTTATGTTCAGTGACTGATATTTATCTTGATTACGAAAAACCTCTTTGTCGAGTACCCTGCTAAGAAATTGTGTCATCAAATCTGAGCAATACAAAACAGAAAGTAGATGATCTCCTGGAATAAGATCGGCTGCAATTTGACGAAGATTTCTCTTCCCCTTTCGTCGCAGTGGATGCTTTCGATCCACATCTATATCTAACTCTTTTTCGAGATCGTAATTGAAAAAATAGGGCGATGCAGATGTAGGTCCCGAATAAGCCTTATCAGCAAGGGAGATAGCCTGAGATCTCATAGCCTGGAGGGCATTGGCAGTTACAAAATCTGGAAGTGTGCAACTTCCATCCAGTTCCAAACTATCTCTGATGCTCGTTACCAGTTTATGGCCGGCTGGTGTCTCTAGTCGGTCAAGGGGGTATAAATCAAGATTAATCAGATCAATTGGCTTCATAGATCATTCAAGAAATACACTATTCAGATTATTCTAATCCTGAGCTAATGACCATGGTGGCCTTGCTCAAACTGGTAAACAAAATTCCAATAAATCTCTTCGGCTCTTTCAGCAGTTTCGGCCTCCAGTACACGTTCGTCTTCCCCGATGCCATAGAGGTAGACTTTACCCTCATAAGGAACCCACTTTGCCGTCACCTCATTCAATTCGTTACTAAATTCTACGTTTTCGTTCATGATAGCAGTCACCGTACTAGAAAATATGCTATCTAGCAAGCTAATAAGGAATACGTAATGTAAGAACTAGTCTTTAACATAGTGCTGCTTGTGTGGAATGACTCCACGCACTCCGCCTTGCGGATTCGCAACATCCCCTTTACGACGCGGTATCAAATGAACATGGACGTGGTGAATAGACTGACCTGCATCGTGACCTGCATTTACACCAATATTAAATGCGGTTACATCCCTGTTATTCAGTTCGACCCATTGCTTTGTGTACAAAAGCATATTATGGATCGCGATAACTTCTGATTCAGTTAAGTCAAAGTAATTCGCCACATGCCTCTTCGGGATAATTAACGAGTGGCCAGTCGAAACGGGGAAACTATCCCTGGATGCATAGCAAAAATCATCTTCAGCAATCAACTGGTTTGTGTAGGCTCTGCAAAACAAGCAATCATTATCTTTGGTAGACATGGGATTCCCATTGGACATACGCACTGCCTAGTCTAATCAAATATGCATCTCCGCAGTCATCAATATGGCATCTATTGTTCAGGCCTGAGGAAAGCGCGTGACAAATCGTCTATGATATCAGCTACAGCCTCTAGACCTGCAGCTATACGTATGAGGTTTTCCTTGATTCCAGCCGCTGCACGTTGCTCGGTCGTAATGTGGGCGTGAGTAGTAGAGGCAGGATGTGTGATTGTGGTTTTCACATCTCCGAGATTTGCTGTAATCGAAATTAGACTTGTACGGTCGATGACCTGCCACGCCTCAGTTCTTCCACCCTTAACCTCAAAAGACAAAATACCACCAAACCCTTCCTGCTGAGTCTTTGCCAGTACGTGACCAGGGTGGTCAGTAAGACCCGGATAATAGACGCGGTCAACGTCGGGCTGCGTAAGCAACCATTTTGCTAGCTTCTCAGCATTGTCTGAGTGTAACTGCATTCTAATCGGTAACGTTTCTAGCCCCTTATGAAAAACCCAGGCATTGAAGGGGCTCATTGCGGGACCTGTGATTCGCAACATCTTAAAAATTTTCTGATATATCTCTTCATTGCTAGTGACGACAGCTCCTCCAACGCATCTCCCTTGACCATCTAGATATTTTGTCGCCGAGTGCACTATGATATCCGCCCCTAATGCAAGGGGTTTCTGTAAGGCCGGAGTACAAAACGCATTGTCTACCACCAAGAGACCTCCGATATCATGAGCTATTTCAGATAGCGCCTTAATGTCGCTGATATTGCATAATGGATTAGTAGGTGTCTCAATAAATAAGAGTCTCGTATTGGCACGAACCACGCTTTGCCATGCTCGGACATCAGAAACAGGAGCAAACTCTACCTCAATACCAAATCGCGGCAATACCTTTGCAAATACAGAGATAGTCGATCCAAAAACTTCATTAGAGCAAACTACATGGTCTCCCTCTTTCACTAACGATAGGAGCAACAAAGTTATAGCCGACATACCTGACGCTGTAGCAACTGCATATAAGCCGCCCTCTAAAGCTGCCAGGCGCTGCTCAAACGCCCTCACTGTAGGATTCGTAAATCGTGAATATACGTTACCTGATTCTGTACCAGAAAACCTTGCGGCTGCTTGTGCTGCATTTTCAAAAATATAGCTGGAAGTCGCAAATATTGGGTCGCTATGCTCTCCTTCCATAGTTCGAACTTGTCCGGCTCTAATAGCGAGAGTCTCGTTGCTTACGAAATTATCTGATTGTCTCACTCTAATTTTACCTAGCCTTAAAAGTTCTGATAATGCAAAAACCCGCTGCTGCTTACGCTGGCGCGGGTTTTCCACGTTTTAGCCGTATTTCTTAAGCGCCCGCAAGCAGTCAAATCGGCGCTGTACGACATATACTACCCATATTAGCAGTTAATGTAAAGTATGATTAACAGACTAGAGTGTAACCCCAAGCTATTGGACTACATCAAGGTCTAGTGTTTCTATCGATATGATTGAGCAAGAAAACTGCAAGAGCCTCGGTCATGCATGAACACACTGGTATTGCTAACGATTAGCGGTACCATTCTGATCGTAACTGATATGCTCTCTGCAGTCATTCCGAAGATCGTGAACAAATATCTTTCGGCGAGCTTGCAGGTAAGAAAACAATTGGCTCTTCAGGGCGCCTTGTAATTCAATCCTGTGTAATTGCTATCGGACTAATAGCCCTCTCTTGTAGAAACTTTCTAGCAGGTGAAGCTCGAATGCTATTACTCGCCCTTAGTACTAGTGTTATTGTTTTATTTGCAACTGTGCATACTAGTAAACGTAGAGGCTGAGATAAATACATTTCTGTTTCAGCGCTCATCACATTGTCGATTCTAGCTATATCAGTCTTCACATGGATCTAGAATTATTGAACCTTCTGATAGCAGCATCTCCGAAATCTGCTGAGTTGTGCATAGACACTAGAAAACAGCTATCAATCTAAAAACTCACCCATCTGTAATTCCCAAGTAAAGTTATTATTTACAAATAAAATCACTATTTTTCTTTAATGCTCTGAATACTTATGTTACGCTGATTCGGCATATTCCTACATACGATAATGCAGTAAATTGCGCTAAACACACTTTATGGGAGGGTATAACGATGGCGAGTCTCGAAAAAAAATCTTTTGATAATCCGGATGAAGCAAAAACGCCTGATAAAACACATGCTGCCACAGTAAATTTTGGCTCCGTGGCCGCGTCAAGAATTAGAGTCGAGCCAGGGTGGAGCTGGTCTAGCTGCATTAAACCCCACGTCGGTGGTAATAGCTGTCAAGCTGGTCATGTTGGCATGGTTCTAAAGGGATCTGTTCGAGTTCGGCACGACGATGGGACAGAATTAGTGATTGAAGCAGGCGACGCCTACTCACTTGCCCCTGGGCATGATGCATGGGTAGAAGGAGATGAGGCGGCAGAGCTCTATGAGTTCAATAACAGCGGCAAGACATACGCAGTGTGGCAAGAAGGATAAGAAATAATATCTATGAGAGCAAAGACCCTAACAAGGCCTCCTGGTCTTTGCTCTTAAGACTCAGCAGGCTCCAGTGGATCCTCTAATGGGGTCGTATCTAAATTGAACTCCTTGTGGAGTGACCTCACAGCTAACTCTAGATACTTGTCTGCAATACCAACCGAAACCTTAATTTCAGACGTTGAAATCAATTCAATATTAATTCCTTCGTTAGCTAACACTTCGAACATAGTTGAGGCAATACCGGCGTGAGACCGCATCCCTACCCCAACGATTGAAATCTTTGCTAAAGTATTATCACCGACAACATCATGTGCTCCAAGATCTTCAGCTACTTGAGTTAAAATTGATCTAGCAGTCTCGTATTCGTCGCGCTTGACTGTAAATGTAAGATCTGTAGTTTGATCGAGACCTACATTCTGAATTATCATATCCACATTGATGTGCGCCTTTGAGATCGGCCCGAATATTCGAGAAGCCACTCCAGGCTGATCAGGAACTCCACGAATCGTTAATTTTGCCTCATCACCATTGTATGCGATGCCTGCAATTAGGGGTTGTTCCATATCTCCCACCTCATGAGTTATAAGTGTGCCAGGGCCATCAACAAAAGAAGAAAGAACTCGCAAAGGCACGTGGTATTTTCCAGCAAACTCAACAGAGCGAGTCTGCAGCACTTTAGCTCCGAGGCTTGCTAACTCCAACATTTCTTCCGCAGTAATACGCTCAAGACGACGTGCGTTCGGCACGATTCGTGGATCTGCAGTATATACACCTTCTACATCCGTGTAGATACGACATTCGTCTGCCTGAAGCGACGCAGCCATTGCGACCGCTGTTGTGTCAGTTCCACCTCTTCCCAATGTTGTAATGTTTCCATCGACATCTACACCCTGAAATCCAGCAATCACGACTACTTTGCCAGTTTCAAGATCAGTTCGAACATTAGCCGGATCAATATCTAAAATTCGAGCTTTACCATAGATGGAATCAGTTTGGATGGGCACCTGAGCGCCAGTATATGACTTTGCCTGTATTCCCTTTGAATGCAGCGCCAGAACGAGCAACGCAATTGTCACCTGTTCGCCTGTCGATAAAAGCACATCAAGCTCCCGAGCGGCGACTCCTGTTGTTGCGGTAGATCGCGCGACCTTTTCTTCTCTCCCGTCTCCAGACTCAAGTTTGATATTGTGTGCAAGATCCAAAAGGCGATCCGTCTCACCTGCCATTGCAGAAACCACGACAACTATATCGTCACCCGCCCCTCTTGACCGAGCTACACGATCAGCTACCGCGTCGATGCGATCCAACGTGCCAACTGAGGTCCCACCATATTTTTCAACAACTAAGGCCATTATCTATCTCATAGATTGTGCAACTAGGCACATTAAACACAATTTAGATTGATGGGTAAAGTCGAGCTATTCCTGTTGATTACTGACCCATCCAGTAACAGCTGTAAGCGCGTTATCTATCCCTTCAGTATCCGAACCACCACCCTGAGCCATCTCTGGTTTACCGCCCCCACGCCCACCAACTAACGGTGCTAAATAAGAAATGAGTTGGCCTGCTGAATATGTGTGTGTCAAAGATTTGGTCACTCCCGCCAATAATGTTACTTTTCCCTCTCGTATGCCACCAATAACAACGATGCCCGTGCCTAATCGATCACGAAGCTTGTCGAGTAGTGCGCGCAACACACCCACCTCAACATCGTCCTTTCTTAGAACGATAACAGAAACACCACCAACATCTTTCACTTCAGGGCTTATTGATGTATCAGTTCCGATAGCAATCTGTTCATGCAGCCGCTTAACTTCACGATCTAATTCCCGGATACGAATCTGTATTTGCTTGGCCTTGGATTCAATCTCAATCACACTCGTACGCATTATGTTGGCCACTCTATCAAGCAGAGAGCTATTTTCACTCGTGTATTTCCGTGCAGATTCTCCTGTAATAGCTTCAATGCGCCGTACTCCGGCTGAAATTCCAGACTCACTCACAAGACGGAAAGCTCCAATATCACCTGTTCTCTGAACATGCGTTCCACCACAAAGCTCTAATGAGTAGCTACCCATCCCAACAACACGCACAGTATCATCATATTTTTCATTAAAAACAGCGATAGCGCCTTCAGCTTTTGCTTCATTAAAATGCATCTCGCGCGTCACAACCTCGTGATTATTGCGAATTTCTTCATTCACCCGCCGCTCGATAACATCTAAAGTATCAGGATTAATAGCTTCTCCATGAGAAAAGTCAAAGCGCAAACGATCTTGCTCCACCAGAGAGCCTTTTTGTTCTACATGCTTGCCAATAACTTCTTGGAGAACAGCACCTAGCAAATGTGTTGCTGAGTGATTACCCATTGTCGCATTGCGTGTTTCACGGTCTACTGAAGCGGTTACGTTACCAGCCAAACAAACATTGCCGCGCTCCATAACACCAGTATGCACAATGACCTTCTGACCTAAATATTGAACGCTTGTTACGCGAAAACTTGCGTCTTGCGTCTCAATCAACCCCCCATCTCCAACCTGCCCACCCGACTCAGCATAGAATGGTGTCCTATCGAGGATAATTGATCCAGCGTCACCCATAGATAAGGAATCAACCTCTTTACTCTCTCTAAATAGCGACAATACCTGGCCGGGTGCTGTAGTTGTTGTATATCCCAAGAATTCAGTTGGAGATTTTACGCTAACCTCCAAGACATCAGCCGACTGAAATTGACTTGCGGCTCTCGCACGCTCTCTCTGCTCCTTCATAGCATGGTCAAAACTAGCTAGATCCAGTGTGAGGCCTTGCTCACGTGCAACGTCAGCTGTTAAATCTGCAGGGAAGCCATAGGTATCATAAAGCCGGAAGACAGTCTCGCCCGGAATAACATTTCCGACTAAGTTTGATATCTCGTTATCCAGAATACGGAGTCCCTGCTCTAGTGTATCCAAAAATCTTTCTCCCTCTGCTTGGAGAACGGTCTCTACATGATGGAGCTTATTGGAAATCTCTGGATATGCCATACCCATCTCAGCAGCCAATGGGGCAACCAAACGATGTAGAAACGGATCTTTTTGGCCCAATCGATAGCCGTGACGTATCGCGCGCCGAATAATACGCCGGAGAACATACCCCCGACCTTCATTTGATGGAATCACACCATCAACAATTAGGAAGGCAGTCGAGCGGATGTGATCTGCGATAACCTTTAAGGAGTGATCATCTATTTTGTCGGTCTCTACAGCATTTGCTGCTGCAGCGATTAATGAGACAAACAGATCAGTCTCGTAGTTACTGTGAACACCCTGTAACACCGCAGCCAAACGCTCAAGTCCTAAGCCAGTATCAACGGATGGCCGTGGCAACAAAATGTCTGTACCATTATTGTCGCGATTAAATTGCATAAAAACCAGATTCCAAATTTCTACATAGCGATCTCCCTCTGATTCAGGTGAACCAGGAGGGCCTCCAGAAACCGCTGAGCCATGGTCATAAAATATCTCACTACAAGGGCCGCATGGTCCAGTATCTCCCATTGCCCAAAAATTGTCTTGCGCGCCAATTCTTGAAAAGCGATTTCTAGATATTCCAATCTCATCTAACCAGATACCGGCTGCCTCATCGTCTTCCTCATATACGGTCACCCACAATCTATCGGCTGGCAATCCAAAACCATCTGTCAACAATTCCCAAGCATACCCAATTGCGTCTCTCTTAAAATAATCTCCGAAACTAAAATTACCAAGCATTTCAAAAAATGTATGGTGTCGAGCCGTGTAACCAACATTTTCCAAGTCGTTGTGTTTTCCACCGGCACGAACACAGCGCTGATCTGTTACTGCCCGCGCGCACTCTCGATTTTCCCGACCCAAAAATACTTCCTTAAACTGGACCATACCCGCATTGGTAAATAGCAACGTGGGGTCGTCATCAGGCACTAACGAACTGCTTGGGACAATTTCATGTCCACGACCCTCAAAATAATCAAGAAACAACGTGCGTATATCACTTGTTTTCATAAACTGACCTTAAGAAAGCTTATGTCAAAGGTTGGAATGGTCTTCAGCTTCGCCAATAGCCAGCTGTATGGACGCTCTATCAAAACCTCTATATTCCAAATAGCGAGCCCTTCGAGCCCACTCTGGAAAATCACGAGCAGATTGTTCGCCAAACTTCTTCTTAGCCTGAGTAAGTACGCATACATTCCAATCGATATCTGCATTGGCCATAGCTTCTCCTACTATCTCCTGTGAAACTCCTCTGTCGGACAATTCACGTCTTATGCGCTGTGGACCATAGCCTGACTCCGCGCGCGTCACGATCAGAGTCTTTGCAAATCTCCAATCAGATAATAACTCCTGATCTTCTAACTTGCCTAGAAGATTATCGATAACCTGGGTCTCAAAGCCACGCTTGAGCAGTTTAGTATATAGCTCCACACGACTATACTCCCGTCTTTCAAGGAAACGCATGGCCACACTTCTACAGGCAGTAGCATCATTACTAGTTTCTGACATCAGGCTTCAGCAGTTTTAGCTGGCGCAGCTTCTCCCTGGGGCGCTTCCCTTCCGGGAGAAGAGAGTCCAACACGCTCGCGAACTGAAGCCTCAATTGCATTCGCTACGTCGGCGTGTTCTTTGAGAAACTCACGAGCATTATCACGTCCCTGACCAATGCGCTCACCGCTATATGAGTACCATGAGCCAGCTTTCTCTACCAAGTTAAGTTCCACACCCATATCAATAATCTCTCCTTCTTTTGAAATGCCTTCATCATAGAGAATATCGAACTCACATTTCTTGAAAGGAGGAGCTACCTTATTCTTAACAACTTTAACTCTCGTCTGATTTCCAAGCACTTCATCTCCCTTCTTTACCGCACCAATTCGGCGAATATCCAAACGCGCTGATGAATAGAATTTAAGCGCATTGCCCCCAGTGGTAGTCTCAGGGTTACCGAACATAACTCCAATCTTCATCCTGATCTGGTTAATAAAAATAACGGTGGTGTTAGACCGCTTAATATTAGCAGTCAGTTTTCGCAGTGCTTGCGACATCAAGCGTGCATGTAGGCCAACGTGTGAATCGCCCATCTCTCCCTCAATTTCTGCTTTCGGAGTTAGGGCAGCTACAGAGTCGACTACAACAACATCAATTGCAGTCGAGCGCACCAGCATATCTACTATTTCAAGCGCTTGTTCGCCTGTATCAGGCTGAGAAATAAGCAACTCCTCTACATCAACTCCCAAGCGCTCAGCATAAGCTGGGTCAAGCGCGTGCTCGGCGTCTATAAATGCTGCGGTTCCACCGGCTTTCTGCGCTTCCGCGACCACTGAAAGAGTTAAGGTAGTTTTTCCCGAAGATTCTGGCCCATAGATTTCTACCACCCGGCCGCGGGGTAACCCACCTATTCCTAATGCAATATCAAGCCCCAATGAACCAGTAGATATTGCTTGAATATCTTCACCAACCTCAGCATCGCCCAATCGCATGACCGATCCCTTGCCAAACTGTCGCTCGATCTGCCCTAATGCTGCGTCCAGTGCTTTTTGTTTATTTTCATTCATCTGCTTTGCCCTCGTTTATCCATGATGGCCGACATTATTATCTAGCAAGTGTCCCGCCAGATGAGCCTATGGGACCAGAAGATGAGTCTTTATAGGTACCAGCCCCTCGCTAAACTTGATTAAACAGCCACTCTACAGGTGACATTATTCCACACCCTATACCAACAGCCTAGTAAAACGTCACTGTTTTCACAAGCCTAGTTCGTGCTATTTGGGTATAACGGGCCCCTACCGGTAGCAACTGTGACTCCACAGCCACTAAATTAGTGGCGTGCCAAGTAACGGGGTCAAAGTTAAAAACCTCGGGAGGCGGTGAATTTCGAAACAAAGTAACATGTGGTCGAAACCCGCTATTCTTGGAAAGAGAAACAACATTCCTCAGCTGATCCGATAATCGCTGCATCGTCGATATCAAAGCCGGTGGAGTGACCTGGAGGCCCAACCATGTTATTCCCGGATTCGGCCAGTAACCAATTTGATTCAGATTCAAGGTAACTGGCCCAAAAAAAGATTACTTATTAGCTGCACGCAGGCTTTTCTCTGCAAATCAGTAATTGATCCTAGAAAAAAGAGTGTGAGATGAAGGTTGTCGAAAGGAGCAAGCCTCGTGACTGCTTGGGAGCTGAAGCGCTGCTGAAGTCTTACTATTTCTTGTCGTACTAGCAGGCTAGGCCATAGCGCAATAAAGATACGATACCTCTTTGACTTATTATCTAGCGAAACAAATCCCTCTCTAGTAATAATATTAATCCTGTTAGCGCCTGTGAGACACTTTGCTCACGAACTGAGGTTCTGTCACCATTCAAAAGCTGGCATTCAGCCTTACAGTAATAGTTCCTAGCTGCCCAAGCCAGCCAAACAGTCCCGACTGGTTTATCAATAGTTCCTCCGTCGGGCCCAGCTACCCCCGTTATAGCTATAGCTATATCCGTGTCAGTATATTCTAGCGCACCACAAGCCATGGCCTTAGCAACAGACTCGCTAACCGCGCCACACTCCTGAATCAGTTTCTCATTTACCCCAACAAGCTTAGTTTTAGAAGCATTGCTGTATGTCACAAATCCACACTCATACCATCTCGAACTACCTACTACGTCGGTGAGAGTTTTACCTAACCAACCACCAGTGCACGATTCAACTGTAGAAATTCGCTGATTCTTCTCAACCAATAGCTGTCCAACAGTAGTTGCAAGTTTCTGTAAGTGCTCCACGACTACAATCTCATCCTGAATCTACTATATTGCCTAGCGCCATCTAATCAGAAAGCACAAATCTATCCATGCGTGCGCGAAATTCCCCCACACTATCTATCTCCCCATTAGAATTTCTAACCGCTGAATCTTGCATAGCACCATAACTTCTTAAAACTATTCGTGGTACGTTATGGTGCACTAACGATTCACTAAAAAATTCACGGAACTCTTTAAGAGATATTTTATTGATTGCGTTGACAAGCTTTTCTCGATAGTCGAACGAATAATTTTGTCTATCAATCTCAAGCCAATAGCGGTTACTTCGATCCCGTAGTTGTTCTTCGCGCCGCATAATATCCCCAACTAGACTGTCACGGTGCTGTACAAAGTCTATCTCCTCTAAATTAACCATGCCTAATAAGAATTCTTCTAGGAACTGCTCCATCTCCTTCTGTATGTTCTCTGGATTTCTATTGGGCGATTGAACTACCAACGCAAACCCTGGAACCTCCATTATGTCAATAGCACCACAAAATACAATATAACCCATCTGCTTCTCCGTCCGAAGTCTCTGATAAAAAGGCGCATTCAATACCTGTCCTGCTAGATAGAAGCGCGCTCTCTCATCAATGCTGCGGCTACTTCCTTGTAAATAGACAATCGATAGGGAGTCAGGAGACTCAATTTCAAGCGTGCGGAAAAATGTCTGGCCTTTCGGCAAACGAATAACCTGGGCATGTGGAACAGAAACAGTCTGACGCCCTCGAAGAAGTTTATTGTGGACAATGTTCGCCAAAGCTAATGCTTCTTCCTCGGTATAACTACCGTGAGTAAGTGCGACTGATTCAGTGCTTTTCAATAGCTTAGGTATGTATTGCACCAATTGATCCGGGGTAAGTGTTTTAGCAACGTCAATCTGTTGGTCTGGCCACCACGCATTGTCGATCAATAAGCGACGAAGGTCAGCTAGTCCCTGCGCATAAGGATGCTCAAGTGAAATATTCCGGAATTGTCGGATAAGATCTGTACGGAGACGCTCAAACCGCTCTGGCGTCACGTCAGGAGCACTGAGTACCTGCATAATTGCTTCCAACAACACATCTTGCTTATCGGTATAACCAGAGATTTTTAGTGTGAACCCACGTTGATGGTCATAGAGATCATAGCCAAGCCCGGCAAGCTGGGCTGGATAAGAGAATTCTACCAACTGATCGGAAACAACTTTAGTGTATAAATCTGTCAGCACTGCTGCCCTAGGGGTTAATCGCGATATGGGCGACCTAATGCTGACATAAAAATTTCCTCGAGGCGCTTCGTAGGACGGATCACTATCAAACCATAGAGTAAAACCATCAGAAATATCGTGAGGTACTGGCACTTCTACGTTAGCTTCATCTGGGCGCACAACCAAATCAATAGGAATAAAAGGGTTAGCCTTTGGAATATATAAATCCTCATGTAAAGATGCGCTTTCCCATAGACGAATTAGGTCTGAATGGGCCTTTTCTAGACTATATTCAACGCCATAATGCATCTCTATTTGGTCAGTCTCCAATTCGGGACCCAACAAAAGTAAATGTAAATTTTCAGGCTGCAAATATCCTAAATAAGAATCTATAAGATCCTGATTAAATGCATCATATCGGTATGGCGCAAAATAAAGATCTCTAACTGGATACTGATGCATACGAGCAGCGAATGCCCGTACTAGGGTATATGCATCTACATCCTCTCGGAAACTAAAATCTATTTCAGCAAGTCGTTTTTGCTCTTCAAACATCCAATCGGCTACACCACCCCCTCTGATTTCACGAATCATAGCGAATAATAAAGAACCAATTTGTTGGTAGTGATCTAGGCCCTCTTTAGTTAAAGAGATATTTACCTCAAAGGTTCCATACTTGTCATAATTTAGGCCTCCACCCGCCGACAATGCATCTGCCCAGCCTCGCTTCTTCAACGCTGCCAACAACGAACCAGGACCCTCATGGCCCAATAAGTTTGCAATATACGATAACGGTTTTTCAGCATACCGATCTCTTGCTGAGGGGATCGCAAAGGAAAAAATTGCTTGTCGAATTTCTTTTACCGGCTTAATCTTATGAACTGCTGGCAAAGTAGATTCTAGATAAATAGGTACATTGGCCAAATCATTGGACGCTTCGCCAGCTGGAATGGCTTCAAACATTTCCGTTACCCAGCCTTCCAAAGTATCAATTGGTTCTTGGCCCAAAACAACGAGTGTCATACGATGTGCGTGATAGCGCTCATTGAAGAAATTAATAAGATCGTTACGAACTAAATCTTCTTCTCGGTCTGCTAACGTCTTCTCATTACCAACTGCAAAGCCAAATTCAGGATGTAAAGGATTAAATGCTTGACGACGAGCTGCTAAAAAACGACGTCCATCAGATTGTAACTTTGAACTAAATTCTGCCGCGACAACTGCACGTTCCCGCTCAACAAATTCGGCATTAAACAAAGGTGCTACAAAAAACTGTGAGAACCTATCTAGTGCTTCATAAAGATATGCAGTTTGGATATCAAAATAATAGTTAGTGTGGTCGGGCATTGTATATGCATTGTCACTTCCTCCATACTGCTGAATAAATGCTTGGTACTCCCCAGCCTCTGGATAACGCTCAGTTCCAAGGAACAACATGTGCTCTAGAAAATGTGCGAGCCCATCTCGATTCTCAGGATCATCGCCACTGCCAACTCTAACATCTAGAGCTGCAGCCGACTTATCAGTGTTTGGATCTGAGATTAAAAGCACTTTTAACCCGTTTGACAGTTCCTGAGCAGCATATTTTCGATCATCTGACGGACTAGATATAATTTCAGCGCTTGCTGCGTCAGAAATAACAACAATCAGCACCATGAAAATAATCCACAGCTTGGGCCTCGATAACAACATCAGATACTCCGTCTATACTGGAAATATTGGTGTAATTTTAGACAGTCAACATCAGAAAGCCTCTGCAAGCAGGCAAGGCATAACAGTACAAACTCCGGCTTTTCTCTAATACCGCATAATTTAACTACTAGACACAAAAAAATGGCGTCCCCTAGGGGAATCGAACCCCTGTTGCCGCCGTGAAAGGGCGGTGTCCTAACCGCTAGACGAAGGGGACGCACAGAACAGGTCTCTATAATACTGGTGGAGCTGGACGGGATCGAACCGACGACCTTCTGAATGCCATCCAGACGCTCTCCCAACTGAGCTACAGCCCC
>MDTE01159919.1_pt1 | contig 14258 bp, 5 predicted proteins | sample 811231 | NCBI WGS metagenome assembly MDTE01 (sample SAMN05326651, study PRJNA326480) | marine metagenome | isolation source: seawater | place: Indian Ocean: Red Sea | collected 2010 | reverse complement strand
TGGGTCTGCTGCTGGTGATGGGGATGGTCGGGTGTGGGCAAGAGGAAAATGCTGGCAACGCCGTAGATCCGAGCATCGGTGCGGACGAACAACTGGTCACTGACTCGGGTGGAGAAAAAAATGACCCATCAAATCCGAATGTGAAGGCCGATGAACCGCCTGTTCAAGCTGTGAACGTCGATCTCATGGCTGCGTTCGTGCAACTGGCTTACGACGATTCGATTCAAGAATGCACCTATATAGGTACATCAGGTCACACTCGCAGCCGGTGTGGTTTTTTTTGTGTCGGACGCCCGGTGCCGTGTCCAGGGTACGGGGTGTGATCCGACGAGGTGGTTGCCACCGGTGTCGGTGATGGGGATCGGTCTCTACTTGAGTTGCGTGGTCTTCTGGTGAGCCAGGACCAGGGTCTTGTTGTAATGACCCGTGTGTGACGCTGGTAAATTTGGCGACCAACCTGCACTTGCCTGCGGAGCAGGTTATAAATACCGTTGCGCTGCGGTGTTTTCCACAGGGCGGGGCTGATTGGGATCGATGGGCAGGATACACGATGGCTGACGGACGGATTAAACAATATCAGATTCGGGAGAAGCTCGGCGCCGGCACGATGGGGGAGGTCTACCTGGCGGAAGACACCAACCTGATGCGCGACGTTGCCATCAAGCTGCTGCCCGAGGAATTTGCAGGAGATACGGAGCGCCGGCAGCGTTTTATGCAAGAGGCACGCACGGCATCCGCGCTAAATCACCCCAACGTTTGCACGATTCACGAAGTCGGTGAAACCGAACAATCGCGACCCTACATCTGCATGGAGTTTATCGATGGCCAGCCATTAGACGACGTGATTCGCGCCGGGGATCTGACGGTCGATGAGACGCTGCGGATGGCAGTGCAGATGGTAGATGCGTTGTGTGAGGCGCACCAGGTCGGGATCGTTCACCGCGACCTGAAGCCGGCCAATATCTGCATTACAAATCGCGGTCAAGTAAAGATCCTGGATTTCGGATTAGCCAAAAGGCTCGAGCAGAATCCAGAAGGGGACGATGCCACACTATTACAGGACCAGACACGCGTCGGCCAGATTATCGGCACACCCAACTACATGAGCCCCGAACAGGCACTCGCGCGTCCGGTAGATCACCGCAGCGACTTGTTCAGTATTGGTGTGATCTTGTACGAGATGGTAACTCGAGAGCAACCCTTTGCTGACGATTCCGTAAGTGCCGTCATCAACCATATCATCAACGACTCTCCTACCGATCCATCCCGGTTGAATCGGGAGGTGACACCCCAACTGGAACGCATTCTCTTCAAATGCCTGGAAAAAGACCCAGCCCGTCGCTACCAGGATCCGAGTGAACTGCTGAGCGCTCTGGAGGATCTGCGGGGCACAACTACCAGTCAGTTAACACGGTCAACGAACACACAAAGCAGTGCCGCCACGAGCGGTTCCCCAGCTACTGGGATGTCCGACAATGACGTCTACATCTCCTACTCTCCCTTGGATGACCAGTCGTTTTCAAATGACGAAGAAGGCTGGATCTCCCGATTCCACCGCAACCTCAAGATCCGGCTACAACAACTTGCGGGGCGGAATGTGCACATCTTTCGTCCACGCAAAACAGAACACCAGGATTCTGTTCCTGACGACGTTTTGAAAGAATTGCCCGCGGCGCGCACCTTGGTAACGGTTGTTTCACCACCCTTTGTGAATTCACAGGCCTGCCAGACCGAAGTCACGCATTTCTCTGAAGCAAATTCAGTCGCCAGTTCAAAGGTGATCAAGGTTGTCAAGTCTCCTGTGGACTCACAACAGCTGAAGGGTTTTGGCAATGACTTCGCCGAAGTGATGGACCATGAGTTCTTTGAGCACGACATCTCGACCGGACGCGTTTCCGAGTTCGAGGAATCTTTTGGAGAAGAACTGAAACGTCGCTATTACGAAAAAGTCTACGACGTCGCTTACCATGTGAATCAAACTCTAGACACCTCGGCGGATGAGACTGGCGCCGAGACGACAAACTCCCCCAAGGCCTACGTGGCCATAACAACATCTGATCTGAAGGCAGAATACGAGACGATCTGTCGAGAACTCGTCGAACAGGGATTTCGGGTCGTGCCGGACAAGCCGCTCCCTCTGGTCCGAGCAGAACTAGAGGCGGCCGTTGACGATTACCTCCAGGATTGTGAACTGTATGTGCAATTGGTCGGCAACAGCTACGGGATCGTCCCGGAAAACGCAGAACAGAGTGTCCTCGAATTACAGTCGCGGCAGTCCGCGCCATGGTGTGCGCAACATGGCATTGCGCGGTTGATCTGGAATCCTGGTGACGGCGAATGCTCCGACGAACGGCAGCGGGAGTTCATCAACCACCTCAACACCCAGGACGTCGCGGCGGAAAACACCGAATTGGTTGAAGGCAGCCTCAGCCTTTTCAAAGAAGTGCTTAGTCAACACTTGAGTCAGCGCGGCAAGGAGACCAAAGCAACCGACCTTTCAACGCTGGACGTGCGACAGGCCTATTTGATCTGCGACAACGCCGATGAGAATGACGTGGAACCGCTGGAAGATTTTCTTTTCCAGCAAGGCTTTGAGGTTTGCCTGCCGGATTTTGGCGGTCCACCGGAAGAGGCCAGTGAATTACATCGCGAAAACCTGATCCACAGCGATGTGGTTGTGATCTACTACGGTGCCGCACCGAAATCCTGGGTTGATGTCAAAATCCGCGATGCCATGAAATCTTCCGGTTACGGCCGCGACAAACCCCTGCGTGGGATTGTGGTGTACATCGCGCCTTCAGACGATCGTCGCAAGGACCGCTTCAAAAGTCACCTGGCAACAATTGTGCGGCAAGCCGACGTCAGCTTTGTCCCAGACGATGACTTGGCCAATTGTCTGAAACAAATGACCGAGTAGCGAACAACAAGATGAATTCCAATTTCCCGCAAGAGCAACGCCTTAACCCGTTCCCCGGTTTAAGGCCTTTTCAGAGCGACGAGGACTATTTGTTCTTTGGTCGCGAGGACCAGGTTGGCGAGCTGCTTGACCTGTTGCGTTCCCACCAGTTGGTGGCAGTAGTGGGAACTTCGGGCAGCGGGAAATCTTCGTTGGTTCGGTGTGGTTTGCTGAGTGAACTGCAAGGTGGCATGATGCTTGCCGCCGGTTCACGGTGGGAAATTGCCGTGATGCAACCGGGCGGGGATCCACTTGCCAATCTAGCGCAAGCGCTGATCGACACGGAATTGTACGACGAAGAAGATGAAGAAAACTTTCATCGCATCCTGGCGACTATTAATCGCAGCACCCATGGATTGGTCGAAGCGGTCAAGCAGTCGGAGATCGATGCGAACAGCAATCTACTGATCGTGGTGGACCAGTTTGAAGAAATTTTCCGGTTCCACCAGGCATCCGAGCACGGCGCAGAGCAGGCGCCCGATTTCATTCGACGTCTGTTGCATGCGGTCGACCAGCAGGACGTCCCGATCTATGTCGTGTTGACGATGCGGTCTGATTTCCTGGGTGATTGTGCCCGGTTCACTGGACTGGCCGAGACAATTAATACGGGGGAATACCTGGTTCCCAAACTGACCCGGGAACAGCTGCGACAGACCATTGAGGGGCCCGCCCGTGTCGCGGGCGGTAGCGTCAGTCGACGTCTCATTCAGCGTTTACTCAATGATGTCGGGGAGCAATCCGACCAGCTCCCGGTGTTGCAGCATGCGCTGATGCGTTCCTGGGAACACTGCGTGGCGCGGTCGCAGACGACCGACACGGAAGTCGACCTGGAGGATTACGAGTCGGTTGGCACAATGGCCAACGCCCTTTCCAATCATGCCGACGAAGTCCTCGCTGAACTGGAACAGCAGAAAACCTCGGCAATTCGAGAGACCGTCGGTCGACTATTCAAGGCACTTACCGAAAAGGGAGACGACAATCGAGGTGTCCGGCGCCCCACCCGCTTGAGTGAGCTGGCGTCGATTACCGAGGCTCCCGTCGAGACCGCAACAGCGATCATCGATGCATACCGCGCACCGGGGCGCACTTTCTTGATGCCGTCAGCCGGCACCCCATTGGATTCTGGCACCGTCATCGACATTTCCCACGAAAGTCTGATGCGTGTCTGGCAACGCTTGCGGCACTGGGTCACGGACGAAGCCCAATCCGTCCGCATTTATCGGCGGCTGTCCGATACGGCGTCGCTCTGGAGTCAAGGTGAGGCGGGTCTCTACCGCAATCCAGATCTTCAAATCGCGATGGATTGGGTAGAAGCCGAGCAGCCAAATGCCGCCTGGGGGGCACGATTTGACGGCGACTACGATGTTGCCCTCTCGTTCCTGGAGCAGAGTGGCGAGGCGAAGCAGGCGGCAGAAACTGCAGCAGAATCTGCCCGCCAGCGAGAGCTGGAACAGGCACAAGCGCTGGCGGCCGCCGAGACGCAGCGGGCGACGCTGCAGCAGCGGGCTGCCCGGCGAATGCGGTACCTGTCGGCGGGGGCAGCGACGATTGCGGTGGCTGCCCTGGTGGCCTTTGTGTTTGCCTTCAGCGCCCAGCGGGAGGCGTCTCGACAGGAAGCAAGCGCCAAAGAGAATGCGCAGAAGGCCCTCGATGCGCAACAGGTGGCACAACAAAACGAGACCAAGGCCAAGGCATCGCAACAAGTGGCCCAACAAAACGCGATGAAGGCCCGCAGCGCCGCACTAGAAACAGAGAAACAGGCGAACGCCGCTCGAGCGGCGGAGAAGCAGGCCCAGGAGAACGCGGTAGCCGCCCAGCGCAGCGCCGCCGAGGCCGTGCGCCAGCAGAAAATTGCGCAAGACGCACAAGGAGAGGCCGAAACTGCCGCCACGACGTTAAACGCGACGCTGACCCAGTCCTACTTTGTTACCGCCAATGAGAAACTGGAAACCGACAAGGTAGACCAGACACTAGCCTATCTGGCCCGCTCATTGCGAACCGATCCCACCTACTGGCAGGCGGCGGCGGAGATCGTTTTGCTCTTGTCTGAGCGGTCTTTTCCGCTTGAGGATGCGCGGTCGATCGCGATGGATGAACCTATCCGGAAATGGGGACTGGACGAAGACAAGAACCTGGTTTGGACGCTCAACCAGTCCTACCAGGGTGTCCTGTGGGACGCGAATGCCAGCAAATCGATTGGCAAACTAGCCGATGGCCAGCAAATCGACTGGCCGGAGTTCACAGCAGATGGCAAACGGCTGTACGTATCACTGCGCGAACAGGGTGGCAGCATCGTCGGCCTCAGTACCGAGACAGGTGAGATCGTAACGCCGGTGATAACCGTCCAGAATCGTATGAACCGGCCGTACATCGTCGGCTCCAGGGTCGACGGCCAGGTCCGCGTGTTGCTGGATGATCCGCAGAGCCGCCAGCTGCTGCTCTGGGACGGTGAAAGCGGAACGCAGATCGCGTTACACGGCGGTGCCAAGGCGCCTTTACAACAGCGGCACTATGGACTGAGCCGGAACCACCGCTACGTGTATGCCGCCTATGTGGATAAGACGGTCTCAGTCTGGAACAGTGGTGACGGGTCGCCTGTGGTGGCAGCCGGGCAGCACGGGATGGCAGTCAGCCAGATCGGTATGACGCCCGATTCAAAATGGATTGTCATGGCGTCACAGGTTGAGGGGGCGATGGCCTGGATGCCGGTTGGCGGAGCGCAAACCAACCCGCAGAAGATCGACATCGGGTTCCCGGTGGGAGAACTTCTTTTTCACCCACAGGAACCCCTGGCAATCGTAGCGGGGCGCGCGGCAGAACAAGGTTTCGCCAAGGTGGTCAACCTGGAGACCGCCAAAGTGGTGACTTCGATCACGCAAGACAAGCTGACCAATCCCCGCAGTATGCTTAACGATAGTGTGGTCTACCTGGGCCGAAAAGACGATTCGCAAGTGTTAAGCCGCTGGTTGATCGGAATGGTCAGCCACGGTGGTCGACAGCTGGGAGTCTGGGACCTCGGTAGTGGGAAAGAGATCCAGCGCTTTTTCTTCGAGGACTCCGCCACATTCGACGCAGGGTTCACCGCCGACGGCGGTCGCGTCTATTCGTCGCACGAGGACAACAAGTTACGCATCTGGGACCTGTTTTCGGGAGAACCACTGGCTGATCCGATCGAACATCCCTGGCTTCCCTTTGTAACGCCAACCGCAGACGGTGAGAAACTTATCACGACCAATGTGGGCGACCGCGCGGTACGTGTCTTCAGTTCCCGTACCGGGAAATTGCTGATCGAGCCGCAATCTAATCTCTATCATGGGCATCCTGAAGGGTTCACGCAGCTGAACGATCGCAACCAGATCATCAACGCGGAGATCACCAACGCTACCATTTTGGGCGTCGCGAAACGTACGCGAGGCCTGTTGGCTCGCTGGTCGAGTCGCCCCCGCGCGGCGCGAGTGCTCCCCTTCAGGTTGAACGGAGCGGTGAACGGTCGCTTCAGTCCAGACGGCAAACAGCTCCTGCTTCACTCGAATGGAAATCGGTCAGATGGAAACGATTCGATGGCCAAGATCTGGGATCTCGAAAGTGGCAGGTTGGTTCATTCGCTGCGCCATATTTCCGGAGTAAACGGAGCCTGGTTCAGCCCCGACGGCAAACGACTGGTGACGGGCTCCTCGGACGAGGTGATGCGCATCTGGGATCTGGAAACGGGACGTGTCCAGCTTGAATTCGACGCGGTGACTCCACTCACCGGTAACTTCAACGCCCAGGGAAACCGCATTGTCCTGACAACGGCCCAAGGCGCGGTAGGAGTCTGGGACGTGGAGAGTGGGTATCCCGTGTACGGTCCCCGTCCGGTCAGTGGTTGGGGCGACTTCATGCCCGACGGTCGCCGTGTGCTCGTGACCGGCAGGGACGGCGTTCTGCGGCTGATCGATACAGATACGGGGGATGTCAAAACGCTGCCGGACCGACACAACGGGTTTATCGGTGGTACGCAGATGAGTCCCAAGGGAACTCATTTTGTCACGAGTAGTTTCATGGATTCCACGCGTGTGTGGGACATTGCCACCGGTAAATCCATCTGGAAAACAGAGACACCCGCACCGTACCTGGCCTGCGCGTTCCACCCGGATGGAGAGCTGATCGCAGTCTGCCATGCGGGTTATCAGAATTGGCAGCTAGGGCAGGTCGAAGTTTGGAATTGGCGGACGGGGAAGCGCGCCGTGGAGTCGTTTCAGTGTGAAGGACAGATCTTCGGAAGCGCGCTGCAATTCAGTCCCGATGGCCGATTTCTGGCTGGCGGGACTGTGAATGGCTTGCTCAGTCTCTGGGATGTGTCGACTGGCAAGCGTATTCTGCGCGTCAAGCAGTATGCCCGACAGATAGATCAGGTCCAGTTTGCTCCTGACGGCCGTCTTCTACTAACCGCTTCTCGAGATGGTACAGCAAAGATCATCGTGTTGCCGCCGGTGCACGACGCCATCCCAGGTTGGTTCGCCGAGCTGGCTGAAAGCGTGGGCGGGAAACGTATCTCCGAAAATGGTGCGGTAGAAACAGTCGACGGTACGAACCTGGAAGCGATCCAGCAGCAGATCGCCGCAGCGCCTCAGGAGAACGGCTACACTCAGTGGGCTCAGTGGTACCTGACGGATCCCATGGAACGGCCGGCGGCACCATTTGTCAACGTGTCGATGCATGACTATCTGGATGTGCGGTCACGAGGCCAGAGCCTGGAAGAGCAATACGACGCCTTCTCGTTCGATCCCAATAACGGCTTGATCTCCTGCCGGATTGGTTACCTGCTGGCCACGTCAGCACGTCGCCAGGATCTCAAACCGCAGGCGCGGACGCATTGGGACGCGATGGCTCTCTGGTACGGCGTGCAGGGGACCCAATTGTCGGGCGACATCGGGGAGACCTGGGCGCTGCGGGCAGCAATCCAGCAAATTGTCGGCAAACCGGCGGATCAGGCGATTGCCCGAGCCTTGGAAAGGGATGCGGAAAGCCCGATTGCTTGGTTTGTACAGGCGTTCCAACTCGAGTCCGAGGGAAAGTCGGCAGAAGCCTACCGGGCGTTTTCCAAGTCGGTCGCTCTGTTGCCCGAGAACCGCTACTCGTTGGATTGGAATAACGAAAAACCCTTCTTGATCGGTACACTGCGGAAGATCCTGGACCAGGAGAAACGGAATCCACTGACCCTGGCGTCGTCTGGTCAAGGTCGGCTACTAGAAGCAACCGACACGGTTGAGCGGCGGCGTCTCGAAGCCGAGTGGTTAACGCGTTTAGCCACGGAACTGGGGCCCGATGACAGCGAAGTGTGGCGTCTGCGTGGCCAGGTATTGGCCTCCCTGGGACGACACGACGAAGCATTCCAGTCACTCAAGAAATCCGCAGACCTCGACGCCCAGGGTCGACCGGACTGGCATCAGCTGGGACAACTCGTACGTGCCTATAGCGAGCAGTTAATCGATCTGAAACAGGACCAGGGAGCCGACGACTATCTGCTCAAGTACGGGATTCCGCCCCGTGACGCCGCGGTCAGCGCCGACCAGATCGATTTGACGAAATTCTACAACCACAGCCTGTTTGAGCAGCCCTACCGGGTGCAAGGGAAAAAGAGCACTGACGGCAGCCTCTGGCACCGTCTGCCGATTGGGTTGAGCCGCTTCAATGGAGTCGCGTTTGATGTGCGGGGGATGATTCGGCTGTCGGGAGGCACCGTCGCCGGTTCAACGTTTTCGCGACCACTGCCAGCCGCGGTCAAAGAAATCGAGGTCCAACGGCGAGCGGATTGGCTTCATTTCCTGCACAACGTAAAGGTCGCTGATTTTATCCCCGTGGGAGATGAAGTCGGTTATTACCAGCTTCACTACGTGGATGGCGAGACCCGGCGTTTACCGATCCGTTACGGTCATGATGTGGCGGCCTGGCTGGGTAATGAGTTCGAATTGCCGACCCAGGGTGCCCTGGCATGGAACGAAGGGCGGTACCAGCGTCATAAGACGCTCTATCACAGCACCTGGGAGAACCCCCGCCCCCAGGTCGCCATTGCGACGGTCGATTTCGTTTCCACTAACAGCATGGCAGCTCCGTTCCTGGTGGCAATCAGCCTGGAGTCGGATCGGGAAGATACTGGCAGTGATCCACAGCGTTCGTCGCAGCGGGCATTGCACCGGGTAGTGTACGCGCAAGGGCAAACCGAGCTGACACACAAGGCAGCGGAACGGGCCTCGCTACGCGCCCTGGAAGCAGCACCTGCCGACGACGAAGTTGCTTATCGACGGGCAGAGGTACTGCTGGCAACAGGTAAACTCAATGACGCGTCGACACTCGTCAAACGACTACGGAGAGAGCAGCCGGACCACCCCGGTTACCGGCTGCTACAGGGGCGCGTTGCATGGCGGACAGGCCAACGGGAGACCGCTGCCCAGACCCTGACGCTGCCGGCCGGAAATGTCGCGGCGCGCGTCTTGCTCAAAGACACCGATCGAGTGCTGTTGAAACGTTTGCACCGTCTGGTCCTCAATGAACTGGGGCCCGAAAAGGGCCGCGCCTTTGTGGTAGCTACCCAGGTGGCGTCACGCGACCCTGAGTTGCCTCCAGAAGTGATCGACTTAACCCGCTATTACAACGCATCACTAGGAGAATCATGGTACACCAGGAACAACAGCCGGGGCCCCGGCAGTGATCTCTTCCGTACACTGCGACCGGGCCCGCGAGTGATTCAGGGCGTGCAGTTTGACATTCGCGGAGTCGTTCAGTTGAACGACCGCAAAGAAAATGTCATGCAGCTACGCTTCCCATCCAAAGTGGAGGGAATCGAGGTGGCGGTAGCGGGCGACCAGATCCATTTCCTGCACGCGGCGTTCAACCAGGGGAAGAACAATGCGCCAGCGGCCCTCTACCGAATCCATCTGGAGAATGGCAAAACTCTCGAGTATATCGCCCGCTGGGAGCGGGACGTCTCTTCTCCCAGGGCGGAACGAAATCGCGTGGCAAACACCAATGTCGCCTGGCGGGCCGAGGGAGTGACGGGGCGACGGGGTGCGTCAGACGCGGTTTTGCATCTGTCGACGTGGACCAACCCCACCCCCGACTCACGCATCGAACGAGTTGATTTTGTGGTGGGAGGGGCCGAACCGCAGCCCTTCCTGGTGGCCATGACCGTGGAGTCATTTGCCCAGCAGTTGGCCAGCGATCCTGGAGAAGCGCGACGTTTGTCGGCACTCGCCGTCCAAAAAGCCGAAATGAAGTCAGGCCGTTCCGAGCAGTTGCTCGACTACGCGGCGAAATTGATCGCCAAGGCCGTCGGCGCTGCGCCAAATGACACCCTGGTACAACGCCGTGCGGCGCAGGTAGCGCTGCGATTGGGAGACCCCCAGCAAGCACTGGCCTCCATTGACCGCGCGCTGGAACTCGACGGTACATCCAGCCTGAATTGGCAGACCCGTGGGCGCATCCTGGGAAATCTCAAGCGGTTTTCGGAAGCGCGGCAGGCAAAAGTGGAAACCCGGGCCGCGCAGTTACAGGAGTTGGTTCCTGCTCGCGCTGAATCCACTGCCAAACACCTGATTGATCTGACACAACATTACAACGTCGGCCTCTCCGAAAATCCGTTTGAGACGTTGCGAAAGAAACGGGACCTCACCGAAACGTTCGCGGGAATTCCGCCAGGCGCATCACTGTTCGGCGGCATCAAATTCGACGTTCGCGGGATCGTCGCGTTGCACGGAAAACAATCCCAATTAAGACCGATGCGGGCCGCGTTTCGCGAACGCGTCGCGGGGATCCAGGTCGGCCAGGCTGCGACAACGCTCCATTTTCTGCATGGCGCCGCGTGGGCCGACAATATGCCGCACGGCACCGTCATCGGCACGGTAGTGGTCCGCTACGAGGATGGCGAGACCGCCGAGATTCCGATCCGATCCGGTGTACACGTGCGCGACTGGTTCCTCCTCCAACAGGGGCGGCGCCAGGTAAGCGACGGGGAACTCGTGTGGATGCGGCCCAGTCTTGAAGTGGACGAGCGCGACATCGGCATCTATTTAATGAAGTGGGAAAATCCCCGGTCGGATCAAGTGATTCAGTCTCTCGACTACGAGAGTACGATGACCGACGCGTCACCCTTCCTGCTGGGCGTTACCGTCGAAGAGAATCCGGCGGGTGGGGAGTAGGGTTGGAGTGAGCCACCACGCGTCCAGCGACAGAACCCCGGTGACCGGCGCCCGTCTGCCGAGCGCCACATCCTGACCCGTTATTGGCGGCGGCCCCAAGGCAGTCAACCACCCATCCGTCGCGTGCTCACACCGGGCCCGAGTCAAGTGCGGCTAGTGCCGATTTCGTCTGCTTTTTGCACACCGCAATCACGTCAGACTCCAATTCCAGTTGATTTGGTCTCGGCCGTGATCTCGTGACCCGCCGCCTGGGCAATTTCCACCCAATCTGCATCTTCCGCGGTGACTTTCGCTTGTAGCTCCGGGCACGCGTTGACCGCGTCGCGGAAGGCCTGGACTCGTTCTTCGCCTGTTTGACTCATACTTGCAACCTCTACTGAAATCGGCTGAGCTGGGACGGCGGCAGGAGGGGCGGCGAGATCACGAAGCCACCCACTCGCACTATGGTTCCCATTTGCCCTATATCTGCACTGCGACCTAGACTGCCATGGCGACTTGTTGTTAGCATCGTAATAAGTCCATGATTTGAGTACTCACAGCAATTTTCGCAATGCTGCCTAAGGGACCACGGCTAACAAGAATCTATTTGGATCCGCGGTGAATCTGGTGCGTTGTCGCCAAATCACGGGCAACTGGAAACATCAGCTCGCGATACTGTATTGGTCTTTCGGCATTCGTTTGCGAGCCACAATACACCAGCAAACGCTATCCACGCTAGTTTCGTGCCGATGCAACCAAGACTCGGGAGCTACAATTGCCTTTAAACAACTGGATGTCAGCCCATTGGGATAAAAAGCTGCGCGACCTGGTGTTACCAGGTAGCCATGATGCAGGAACGATCGCTGGTGCTGTGGAATTCACGTTATTGGGTAGTGCGAGCAACACCGTAACCCAAGATCTCTCGATTCCAGATCAGTTGACTGCGGGAACTCGGTTCTTTGACCTACGGTTTTCTTACCGTTCAGGTCGTATTGTTCCACACCACACGACGGGGGGCCAGGGTGGATACGGGACCACGACATTCGAAACGATTCTGGACCGTGCAAACGATTTCTGTCAACAGTTCCCGACGGAGATTGTGGTTTTCCGGATTTCACACACCAGCACTGCATGTGCTCACGCAATTTATAATATGTTCCAAGGTGCGGCGGCTGTACGTCGGTGGCAAAGCTTGAACACTTGTAGGGGGAATCTGTGCACAAAGAGAATCGGCGAGTTGGCCTCTAAGGGTGGTCTGATTTTGATTCTCGAAGCAAGCAAATTTGGGCGTTACATCGACCAGAATACTGGGCTGCACAGTTACACGAAGTTCAAGAACGGGGGAGATAATCCGAATGGTATTGCGACTTGCGGCTGTTTCGACGGTGGGCACGCAATTAGCGGTGTGATTCGGGCTGCGTTGAGGGGCCAAGAAGTGCATGCGGGGCATAGCCAAGATCACTTGTGGCAAGTGTATTGGCAAAAAACTTACAAGAACCCGTGGAGTAGTACGGGAATTGAACGGGGAACCCGTAAAGTGATGACTTTTTCTGCAGTCAGGTCCAGGCCGGGCCAGAGAACTGTCCACGGTGGAACACATGCAACGACCGACCACATGCTCGATCTCTTGCAACATAGTGCCTTGCGTACGCCCACAGGACGGTTACCACTGCCGAATATCTGGAGTTATGACTTTGTTAATACGGCCATTAACAGCACGATCGTCGCATTGAACCGCCGCACAGCGCCGGTAGTTGGCAGAGACATGCTAAGTCCGGGTCTGAGAGGGCTCTGAGCTGGGGATCCTGGATCTTGTTCTCAGCCGCTTCGTCTCGGGTGCTCAGGCCTAGACTTGTGCTCATTCTATGCAGCAATGAACGGTTTATTGTTGTGGCTCAAGCCACAATCCCACCACTCGCACGTTGACAAATTCACAAGGACTCGTTGGCATTAAAACATGAACGCCTTCTGCTGGTGATGGTGAGGTCTTGGTGGAGCGTAGACACAAGAGAGCAAACGCAACACGAAACCTGCGAACCAGGTCATTTTGCCTGAAATCCTATATTGGCGAACGGGAACGTTGCATTAGAGCTTCCTGCTATCCCAAATTTTCCCAAACGGAGAAAAATCCGATTTTGGCGTAAAGGAATCTTTTGTTGACAAGACCCGTCCGTTGGAACGCTGAAGTTTGTATACAGACAAGATCTCACCGGGGTAAATCAAGTCCGGGAACATAATCTCCGAGGCTGGATTCACTCTGCCCTGACTCGACGCATAGGCGGTGCCAGCCGGCAATCGGAATACATACATGTATTTTGCATCGCGCTCTGTATCGCCGATTCCATCAAGCCAGCCTAGCATCTCCAGAATTTTGCTGTACTTGTGATTATCAACTGTGTCAGGCATCGCGAAAATAAACTGAAACACTTGCGTACTTCCATGGAACACAAATGCTGTTCCGTTACTCTTTATGTCTATTTCCCCTTTCGCCAGCGGATTAAGACCGTTTTGTTGCACGTCCTCGGGCTTCAAACTGCTTATGTGTTTGAAAACAAACCTGCTCGCGTCCGACTCTGTCAGTTCGCTTTCCACATACCCTTCTTTGATTTCGGTCCAGTAGACTTTGCTCCTGTCGAACCCCCATTTAGCGACATCAAATTTGTGCTTGCCCAATAGTTGATTTCCTCTAATCTGACGTCTGGGCTTGTCACCAAATGCAAAATACTTGATTGGCAACCTTTGCTTCGTACTGGTTATGCGTTGTGGCTTCCGCAGAGGGGAATGGAGTGTTTCGCTCGTGCGTAGAAATTACGGGCGTTCCATTCGGGAAGTTCCCATGCTGTGCTTGGGGCTGCATGGGAACAAGGGTTTGCTGCGACAAATCTGTGACGCAGGTTCTCGATCTCAACTATAGTCCGAATAGATCAAGAGGCCAGTAAGATTCAGCATAATCCTGCCGCCGGTGCGGGGCCCGGTTGCCGGCCACACGCTGTGCGCGCCAGACTCAGGACACAAGGCGAGTGTAAAAGTTCTCGAATCTTACACACCCTAAGTGCAAAGAACGGGCTCCAGGTACACTACGGTCGTCTGGATACGCCAACCGAAGGAGCTGAACATGAAACGTCTGCTGGGTCTGCTGCTGGTGA
>MDTE01062011.1_pt1 | contig 14258 bp, 11 predicted proteins | sample 811231 | NCBI WGS metagenome assembly MDTE01 (sample SAMN05326651, study PRJNA326480) | marine metagenome | isolation source: seawater | place: Indian Ocean: Red Sea | collected 2010 | reverse complement strand
TCGGCTCGGTCTCGCTGGGCTCCGATGTCATTCGCTACAACACCGGCGACCCGGAAACCTGGTTCTTCCGCCAGCTCGAGGAGCGGCTGGAGGAAACGGGTCGGACCATCCCGATTCCCGCCACTCCCCATCGGGCTGCCGCGGCCGACGTGCTCGGCGTCGCGGACCCGTGTCTCAATGAACCACCAGCCAACGCAGCTCCGGCCAGCGCGCCCACCCTGCTACTGGCGGTGCCGGCGCTGTTTCACGACCTGGCTCCGGGAGCGGAGACGGTCCTCACGCTGGAGGTCACCGTGGCGCTGGACGGCGCCATCTCATCCCCTCGCGTGCTCGGCGCCCGCGGTGGCGAGGTCAGTCCAGGGATGGTCGACGCGGCCCTCGGCGCAGCCTCGCTGTGGCGATATCAGCCCAGCCGGCGACGCCGCTGCACGCTGCCGTTCATCGGTCAGATCAGCATGGCGTTCCGGGGCCCCGATACGACCGGGGCGCCATCGTCGTTCACCGAGCAGATCTACGAGCCGGGCCCCGACATTGAGAACCCACAGGTGCTCGAAATGGTCCAGGCCCGCTATACCACCGAGGCGCAACGCCGTGAGATCGAAGGACGCGTGCTGGTCTCGGCAGTGGTGCTGCCCGACGGGACCGTCGGCGACGTCCAGGTGGTCGAGTCGCTCGATGCCAGCTACGGCCTCGACCGGTCAGCCGTGGACGCCGCCCGTAGCTGGCGATTCTCGCCCGGTACGCGAGAAGGCCGCCCGGTCGCCGTCCGGGTGATCATCGAGCTGACATTCGCGCTCCAGGTCGGCCGCTAGGTTTCTCGGCGATCCGCCCGCCTCGCCAAGAAACCACCCTCGAACGTTCTTCAGGATCCGGCGGGTCGCTACAGCTCGCGGATCCTGACGTTCCTGAACTTCACGACTCCCGCGCCGTACTGCAACGCGATCGGACCGCTGGCAAACTGGCCGTCCTCCACGTCGACCATCTCTTCCCCGTTCAGGGTGACCTGCAGTCGCGAGCCGCGGGCCGTGATCTCGTAGCTGTTCCATTGGCCACCGGTGTTGATCACGCTGGCCGGGCTGGCGATGTGGACAATCCCACCGGTCCGATACGTCTGGTCAGCCCGGGTGTCGTAGATATTCACTTCGTACGAGTTCCGGTCGGTGACGGTGCTCGGGTCGACGCAGCGGATGAAGATGCCGCTATTGGCTGGCTCATCAACCCAGAACTCGAGTGTCAGCTCGAAATCGCCATACGCGCGGGGCGTCACCAGAAAACCATTCCCGCTGTCGGCCTCGACGGCCCCGTCGGCCAGCCGCCAGTTCGCGTCGCCGATCTGATTCCAGCCATCCAGGGTCGACCCGTCAAACAGCGTGGTCCAGCTCTGCGCCGACACACCGGCATACGACACCAACGCCACGACCAGCATCACCACTACACGCTTCATGCTCTCCTCCTCCGCGTTCCAGCCCCGAGGTCCTAGGGCCCGACATCGAGCGCCACCACGTGCTGGCGGTCGCGCAGATACAACCGATTCCCGACGAGCGTCGGGGGCGTCCAGGCATTATCGGTGAGGACCGGTGCCTGGGCCTGCACCTCGAGGCCATCCCGGGTCGCGGTGGCCAGCGCGAGATCCCCATCCTCGTCCACCAGCAGCAACCGCCCGTCGACCAGCAACATGTGGGCCCGGGCGAACTGCCGCTCGCGCCAGAGCTCCTCGCCGGTCGCCAGATCGAACGCGGTCAGGAAGGCGGGACCGAAGTCGCCGCTGCTGCCGATTACCACGCCATCCACCACCACCGCGTTACTGAAGTGCACGCGCAGACGGTTGGTCGCCCAGACTTCGTCGACCGTCGTGTCGCCCCCGCTCTGGCGCAGCCGGAGCACTCGGCTTCCGCCGTCATAGGCCGACGAGATGAAGAGCAACCCGTCTGGTCCGCGGACCGGCATGCTCAGATTCAGCCCAAGTTCGTTGGGATGCGGGTGCCGCCACAGCGTGCGACCGTCATCGGGCGCGATGCCAACCAGCTCCTGCTGCCCGACGATCACCAGCTGGGCCTGGCCGTCCACGTCGAGTGGAACGGGCGACCCGGGCGCGACGGCGAAACGCTCGCTCCGCCAAACCTCGGCACCGGTGGCGCGATCGAGCGCGACGACTCCGCCGGCGCTGCCCCCCAGCGGCAACACCAGCGTGTCTCCGAGGGCCAGTGCGCTCGACGCGAACGCGTTGTACTCCTCCAGTGCGTACTCGGCCACCAGGTCAATCGACCACTGCTCCGCCCCGGTCTCCAGGTCGAGCGCGTGAAGCGCGCCGTCGATGCCCACCGAGAACACCGAGCCATCGGCCACGAGGGGCGTCGAATAGGGCCCCGGCCCGGCCGCGTTCAGCCAGACATCCACGTAGCCGTTGTGCTGCAGGGGCGCGTCATAGCCGTGGCTCCACCGCGTCCGACCGGTCGCCGCATCGAGCGCCACCACCACTTCGCGGTCACCCTCGCGATACATGGTGATCAGCGTGTGGTCACGCACCAGAATCGAGGAGTAGCCTTCGCCGAGTGCGCGGCGCCAGAGCTCACGCGGCCCCTCCGCCGGCCACTCGTCGGCGACCTGCCCGTTGGCGACGCGAAAGTCGCGGGTCGGCCCGCCCAGCTGCAACCAGTCGCCCTGCGCATTGGCGAGCGACGGCACCAGCACGACGGCAAGCAGTGTGATCCCGATGGCTCGCATGGTTGGGGCTCCGGCCTCGTGAGTGAAGTCTGCTATCTTACCCGAGCAGCCGGGCGGCTCTGTCAGCTTCCGGCGCACCCAGGAGGCTCCAGATGTTGAGACTGTGCCGAGCGACCGGAATCCTCGTACTTGCCGGCGTCGTGCTGACCCCGATGATCGCGTTCGCGCAGGGAGGTCTCCGCACCGGCTGGGGCGACCCCGATCTGCAGGGCGTCTGGGACTACTGGACATTCACGCCGCTCGAACGACCTGACGAGCTTGGAGGGCGCGCCCAGCTCACCGAGGAGGAAGCGGCCGAGCTCGGCCAGTCGAGCAGCGCCCAGGCGGTCGCTGACCTTCCGCCGCCACCCGGGTCGGTCGGAGGCTACAGCCAGGAAGTGTGGACCGACCGGGCGCGTCCCACCGCACTCCGCCAGTCCTCGATCCTAGTCGACCCGGCCGACGGCAAGCTGCCGGCGTTGACTGACGCGGCGCAGGCGAGAGAGGCGGCGCACGCCGACTCAGGCGGCTACCCTGTTCGGCTTCGGGTCGGCGGCTTCAACGAGGACGGCCCGGAGATGCGTGGCGCGGCCGAGCGGTGCCTGCTCGGCTTCAGCACCGGGCCGCCGCTGTTGCCAGGTGGCTACAACAACAACGTGCAGATCTTTCAGTCGCCCGGATTCGTCGTGCTGCTCATCGAGATGGTGCACGACGTCCGGGTCATCCCGCTCGACGGTCGCGACCAGTTGCCAGACAACGTCCGGCAGTGGATGGGGAGCTCGCGTGGCCACTGGGAGGGAGACACCCTGGTGGTAGAGACCACCAATTTCACCAACGCGACCGGCAGCTTCAACACCTCGTTCGTCTCGTGGGGATCGGCCGAGAACACCCGGCTCGTCGAGCGATTCACTCGGGACGGCGACGGCGCCCTGCTCTATGAGTTCACCGTGGAAGACCCCGACACCTGGACGTCGCCGTTCAGTGGCCGGCTGCCGATGACCCGGAGTGACCAGCCGCTCTACGAGTACGCCTGTCACGAAGGCAACCACGGCATGTTCAACCTGTTGCGTGGCGCCCGCGCGATCGAACGCGAGACCACCAATCAGCCCTGATTGGTGTCGGCTGCCCGCGGCTTCCTCGTCCTCACGCTCCCGCTCGTCCTGAGCGGTTGTCTCGGTTCGTCCGGCGTGGGCGGCGACCAGCCCCGACAGGAGCGACTGGCGGATCGGTCCGGCGTCGCCTATGGCCACGATGCCGACTGCGCAGCCTGCCACACCGAGCAGGCATCCGCCTGGGCCGCCTCGCACCACGACCTGGCGATGCAACCCGCCACGTCGGCTACCGTCCTCGGCGACTTCGACGACGCCACCCTTACCCATGCCGGCGTGACATCGCGATTCTTTCGCCGCGCTGGCGCGTTCTTCGTGAACACCGAGGGCCCGGATGGCACCCTCACCGACTTCGAGCTGACGTACACCCTCGGCGTGGAACCGCTCCAGCAGTATCTGGCGCCCTTCCCCGGAGGCCGGCTGCAAAGCCTGCCCATCGCCTGGGACACGGAGCGGGACACCTGGTTCCACCTGTACCCGGAGGACCCGCCCGCACCGGCGGATCCGCTCCACTGGACCGGCCGCTATCAGACCTGGAACGTGATGTGCGCGGCCTGCCACTCCACCGACCTCCGCAAACACTACGACCCGGACGCCGATGTCTACTCGACCACCTGGGCCGAGATCGACGTGGGCTGCCAGGCGTGCCATGGGCCCGGGACCGCCCACCTAGCCTGGGCCGAAGACGGCGCGGACCCGGGCGCGGACCTCGGCCTGACGACACGGTTCGGACCGGACGCCGCGGCCACCGAGTTCGACAGCTGCGCCCCGTGCCACTCCCGGCGCGAGGAACTAACGCCCATCGCGGACCACGCTGGCGCGTTGCTGGACGACTACCGTCCGGCCACGCTGGCCGAAGGGCTCTACCATCCGGATGGCCAGATCCTGGACGAGGTCTACGTCTACGGCTCGTTCGTCCAGAGCAAGATGCACGCGGCCGGAGTCCGCTGCTCCAACTGCCACGACCCGCACAGCCTGGAGTTACGGACCGACGGCAACGCCCTCTGCACGCAGTGTCATCGCAACACGGCGGTCGAGGCGTTTCCCACCCTCACGCCGGCCGTCTACGACACTCCGTCCCACCATCACCACGCCGCCGACTCACCGGGCTCACAGTGCGTCAACTGCCACATGCCTGAGCGCACTTACATGGTGGTGGACCCGCGGCGCGACCACAGCTTTCGCGTGCCACGACCCGACCTCTCGGAGGCGCTGGGGACCCCGAACGCGTGCACCGCCTGTCACAACGAAGGCGACGCGTGGGCCGCGGCAGCGGTGGCCGCCTGGTCACCCGACCCACCGGCACCTCACTTCGGACCGACCCTCGCCGCCGGACGTGCCGGCGCCCCTGACGCCGGACCGGCGCTGGCGGCGCTGGTCGACGACGGCGACCAGCCTGCCATCGTGCGAGCGACCGCACTGGAGTTGTTACGCAACTACGGCCAGCGCGGGCTCGACGCCGCCAGAACCGCCCTCGCGTCCGACGACCCGACCATCCGGGCGACCGCGGCGGGTGGGCTCGCCAGTCTGGCGCCCCCCGACCGACTCGCCTTGCTCGCCCCCCTGCTCGAGGACCCGGTGCGCGCCGTCCGGATCGAATCGGCCCAGGCCGTGGCCGAAGCCTGGGCCGGCGACGTCGAGGCTCGGTCACCGGCGCTGGTGGCTGCGGCCGCCGAGCTGATCAATGCCCGGCTGGCCACCTCCGACCTCCCAGCCGCCCGTCTCAGCCTGGGCGTCATCCACGAACGACAGGGTGACGACGATCTGGCCGAGGTGCGCTACCGGCAGGCGCTGGCGATGGACCCCTGGTTCTCGCCGGCGCGGTTCAACCTCGCGAACCTGCTGAACCGCCAGACGCGCAACGCCGACGCCGAGGTCATCCTGCGAGACGGGCTGGCGCTCACGCACGACGACGGCGAGATGCACTACTCGCTCGGGCTCCTGCTTGCCGAGGAAGAGCGGATGGATGAGGCCGTCCCGGCGCTGGAGCAGGCGGCGCGGCTGACCGACCGCGCCCGCGTGCGCTACAACCTGGGCCTGGCGCTGCAACAGATGGATCGGCTGGACGACGCCGAACGGGAGTTGCGGTCGGCTCGGGAGCTCGACGCGACCGACCCGGACATCCTCCTGGCCCTGACCCGGCTCCTGATGACCTCTCAACGCTGGGGTGAGGCCCGCGAGATGGCCACCGCGCTGGTTCAGCTGCGGCCCATGGCGAACGGGCCGCAACAGCTCCTTAACGAGATCCAGGTCCGCGAGCGTCGTTCGCGATAGCCCTCATCGTCTCGCCGCGAATATAATGCGACCTCTCGCGCGTAGTTCCTACCAATAGAGAGCAAAGGAGTTGGCTATGCCGATCGCCACCCGATCTCGTGATCGTTTCATGGCCACCGTGGGCCCGTTCTTCTTCATCGTGCAGCAGCAGACCGCTGCCATCGTGCAACGGCTCGGAAAATACGACCGTATCGCCGAGCCCGGCCTGCACCTGAGAGTGCCGTTCGTGGAAAAGGTGGCCGGCACGGTCAACCTCCGGGTGCAACAGCTCGACGTGGAGGTCGAGACCAAGACACTGGACAACGTGTTCGTCCACGTCATCGTGTCGGTGCAGTACTTCGTGCTGGCCGACAAGGTCTACGACGCGTTCTACAAGCTCGACGACCCGGTCAACCAGATCAAGGCGTTTGTCTTCGACGTGGTCCGGGCCCGGGTGCCGAAGATTAAGCTCGACGACGTGTTCGAGAAAAAGGACGAGATCGCGAGCGCCGTGAAGGCCGAGCTGTCGCAGGTGATGGACGACTTCGGCTACGGCATCGTGAAGACCCTGGTCACCGACATCGACCCCGACGCCAAGGTCAAGGAGGCGATGAACGAGATCAACGCCGCGCAGCGGATGCGGGTGGCGGCCAGCGAGAAAGGCGAGGCCGAGAAGATCATCCAGGTGAAATCGGCCGAAGCGGATGCCGAATCGAAGGCGCTCTCAGGCAAGGGCATCGCCGAACAGCGGCGGGCCATCGTCGACGGGCTGCGGGAATCGGTCGACGAGTTTCAGCGGTCGATCGAGGGCACGAGCGCGACCGACGTGATGCACCTGATCCTGATGACGCAGTACTTCGACACCCTCAAGGACATGGGTCACGCGTCGAAGACCAACACGATCCTGCTCCCGCACTCGCCCGGCGCGCTGGCCGATCTGGCCGGACAGCTCCGCGACTCGATGATCACGGCGAACGAGGTAAACAAGTAGACCGGGAGGCCAGGCGGGCCGTCGTCTAGTACCGGAACAGATACTGAATCTTCGTAAAGACGGCGCGGTTGGTCTGGCGATAGCCGCGCTCGGTCGCGTTGACCTGAGCATCGAACGCTTCGAGCTGCTGATAGTGGTCGTCGTAGCCGATGTAGAACGCCGTGCCCGAGTTCACCCGATAAGTGACGAGGAAGTTCAGTCCCACGGTCTCGTTGAAGGTGTTGAACTCGGTGATGTTCCGGAACAGCAGTCGCTCGGTGAACTGGTAGGTGTTGAGCGAGCGGAAGATGTTGACGTTGAAGATCCCACCGTTGGCCTTCCGCTCGCCAGAGTGCACGCCCGGAATGAACATGCCCAGCGGGTCGGTGAACCGGCTGGTCGTGATGTTGATGTTCGACGCGATTCTGGGCGAGGACCGGAAATCGATGAACGTCCGGAAGCCGGACTCCCGGCCGAGGAACGGGTTGCTGAAGTCGAAGAAGACCTCGCCTCCCCAGTTGAAGCCGCCGCCGAAGGTCAGCACCTGACTGGTGTTCACGTTGCCGAACATGAAGTAGCGTCGCTTGTCGAAGTCGATGCCGCCGAACCGTTCCAGGTCCTGGCTGACGCTGTAGCGGATGTTCTTGGCGAAGTTGGCGCTGACCCCCGCCTGAATATTCTCGTCTTCCAGCACGTTGTCGAAGTTGTAGTTGCGACCGTAGCTGAAGTCCGGCCCCCAGCTGATGAGCCAGTTCTGGGGCCACCACTGGTAGCTGATGCGTGAGTCGACCTGCCGCTGGTCGGTCCGGCGGACGAAGCCGACGTCGGTCCTGAAGTCGGGCGACAGCACGAATCCGTCCAGCGAGCAGCTCAGGTTTCGGCCATTCTTGCGGAGCCCGACGTCGACCGCATAGCCGTCATCGAGCACCCGTCGAGCGGGTCGCGCCGGTCGGTGCCCAGCGCCCGGATACCGAACTGGTGCGTCTGGCCAATCCGGAAGTTGCTGTCCATCCCGACCAGCCGGCTGTAGCCGTCCAGATACTCCCGGTCGGTGACGATGCCGCCGATGAACGACTCCGAGTACAGGTCGTATCGAACCCGCCCCACGAAGGTCTGCGCGGACTGACCGAACTGCCGGTCGAGCGGGTCGTCGATGCCGAGACTGGCCCCCTCGTCGCTCGCGAAGAGCACACCGAACGTGGTTTTCCCCGCCTTGCCGTTCAGCTTGGCGCCATACGACGGATCGACGATGGTCCGTGTGTGCACGACGTTGACCGGCGCCCCAATCTGGAAGATCTCCGCGCCCTCCAGGAAGAACGGACGCAGTTCCGGGCAAAAGAGCGCGAACCGCTGGTTCACCTCCACCTGCGGCCGATCCGATTCGCTCTGTGAAAAGTCGGGGTTAATCGTAAATTCGGCCGTCAGGTTCGGGGTGACGCCATACTTGAAGTTCACGCCCACCTCGGGCTCCGGGTCTCCGTCGACCACACGTCCCAGGTCTTCGTCCAGCTTCCCGAACTGGAACGCGGTGAAGGTCGGCTGGATCTCGAGGTTTCGACTGGTCGACAGCCCGGTCATCCCGTCCAGCACGCCCATCTGAGGCAGGAAGCCCGCGACGTCCCGCGACACCGGTGACCAGACCACGGTCTCGTCCTTGCCCCGGATGCGACGTACGATCTGGAAGCCCCAGGTATGCGGCGCGCCCCCGCCGCGGGCCGGATACCGCAGGCTCTTGAACGGAATCGCCATCTCGGCCGTGAACCCGTCGTCGACCGGCGTCCCCGCCGAGTCATAGAGGGCGTCCCAGGACGAATCGCCGAACGGGATACCGCCCCGCCCTCCGCCACGGAACCCGCCCCGACCACCGCCGCCCGAACCGCCGACGATCGAATCGCCCTGGACGCCGTAGCCGTTCACGCTGAAGACGTAGGCGCGCTGCTGGTCGAGAAACGTGTCGAAGTAGACCGAGATCGTGTCGTCGCCGAACCCGGCGCGATCGCGGTCGACCCGGTTCGCTCGCATGATGCCGGGGTTCGAATACCTGGCGTGAAACCCGAGATAGAGATTGTCGTCGTCGGCCAGAAAGACGTCTGTCTCCTCCGACGCCGGCGCGCCATCGACCGGGTTCTGCTGGATGAACTCGGTGACACGGACGGCGTTGCGCCAGACCGCATCGTCCAGCAGGCCATCGATATCGAAAGCGTCGACCGTCCGCGCCGGTCGCACGGTCGGACGGCCGGTCAGAATGCCCGCGTTACCCACCTCCGGCGCTGCCGTCTCGCCCCTCCGCTCGCCACCCCTGTCTCGCCCGCGACCGCCTCTGGCACCCGACGGGGAACGGCCGCCACCGGCAGCCCAGAGCCGCTACTACCGTCGGCCTCCACCGCGAACCGCTCCGGCGAAAACGCTGGCCGTCCGGTGGGACGTCCGACCTCCCGTCCGCGCCGGCCGCGCAGACGCCGGTCAGAGCCAGGACTGCCCGCCTCCTGCGAGAGTGCCCGCAACCGCTCGGCGACCTAGGCGCCAAGCCGGTCCTGGAGGGTGAAGGTGTCGGCCGCGTCCCCATCGACCCTGGCCGTGCCGCGCACGGTGTTGCTGGCTAACTCGACGATCCGGGCCGTGATCCGTACCTGGTCGCCCAGGCGCCGGCAGGCGCCGCTGACGCGCCAGTCGGCGTCCCCGACCTCGGACGGCCGCAGCACCACGCCGTCGACCTGCTCGAGGTCGACTGCCGGCGTCTCGGCCACACCACGGCCTACCCAGTCATCAGCGGTATCCGACGACAGACTCTCGAACGGCAGCACGGTCACCGTGAGCGGACCCGGCGTCGACTGCGGCGCCGCCAGCAGCACGATGGCCATCCCCACCCCGAACCGACGCGCCAACGACCGAATCCGTGACATCCACTCCCCCGCGTGACCGAGCCTGCCGCGGGTCGGATCCGCTCCGGCCCATCAAGAGAGATGACGCTCGACTCAAGGCCCTCGTCTACCTGCCCGGCCGGCCCGCGCCGCCCCGGGTGCGGTAGACTCGGCGCCAATCAGGAGGCTCGCAATGCGACAACGGGTGCAACGCGCCGTGGTCTTGGCGGCGATGGCGGGTGTAACGGGCGCTACGGCGCCGTCGGCGGCGGCGCAGACCGCCGAGTGGTCGGTCTACGCGGCGGACAAGGCGGGGACGAAGTATCTCCCGCTCGACCAGATCAACAAGGACAACGTGGCGGATCTCGAGATCGTGTGGCGACAGCCCGTGATCCCGGACGAGATTCGCAACGGCGAAACGACGCGAGGCCCGGTCGGCTCGCAGACCACGCCGCTGATGGTCGATGGCCTGCTCTACTTCAGTTCGGGCCTCGGCACCATCACGGCGCTCGAGCCCGCCACGGGCGAGGTGGTCTGGAACACCGACCCCGCCGACGGGGTCCGGGTGCGGCAGACCCGCGGCGTCGCCTACTGGAGCGACGGGGACGAGCGGCGGGTGCTGGCGACGCTCGGTCCGAAGCTGGTGTCGCTGGACGCGCGCACCGGCGAGTTCGACCCGAGCTTCGGCGAGGCGGGCGAAGTCGACCTCCGCGAAGGACTGCTTCGTCCGTTCCCCGAGTTCTACTGGAACTCGGCGCCCACCATCATCCGCGACGTCGTCATCATCGGCTCGTTCGTCGGCGACATCCTGAACAATCAGATGCCGGCCACCAAGCAGGCGCCGCGCGGCGACGTCCGCGGCTACAACGTCCGGACGGGCGAACACGTCTGGACCTTTCACACGATTCCGCGGGAGAACGAGTTCGGGGTCGAGACCTGGGGCATCGACCCGGTCGAGGACCGTCCCTCGTGGGAGTACAGCGGGAACACCAACATGTGGGCGCACCCGACCGGCGACGAGGAACTGGGCATCGTATACCTGCCACTGTCCACGCCTTCGAACGACTACTACGGCGGCCACCGCCCTGGCGACAACCTGTTCGCCGAGAGCCTAGTTGCCGTCGACGCCGAAACGGGCGAACGACTGTGGCATTTCCAGGCGATCCACCACGGCGTGTGGGACTACGACTTTGCCTCGTCGGCCGTGCTCGCCGACATCACGGTGGACGGGCGCGAGATCAAGGCGGTAGCCCAACCCAGCAAGCAGGCGTGGGTCTATGTCTTCGACCGCGTCACCGGCGAGCCAGTCTGGCCGATCGAGGAACGCCCCGTGCCGGCATCGCCGGTGCCTGGAGAGCGGCTCGCCGAAACGCAGCCGTTCCCCACCAAGCCGCCCGCCTTCGAGCTACAGGGCGTGACCATCGATGACCTGATCGACTTCACGCCCGAGCTACGGGCCGAGGCGCTCGAGATCCTCGAACGCTACGAGTGGGGCCCCATGTTCACTCCGCCCGTGCTGCTCGACCCCGCGCCTGATGGGAAGAAAGGCACCATCTTCAGTCCGGGCACGGCCGGAGGCGCCAACTGGAGCGGAGCCGGCTTCGACCCGGCCACCGGCATGCTCTACGTGCCGTCGGCCTACAGCCAGAACGTCGTTGCCCTGACGCCGTCCACCAACCCGCGCTCCGACGTGCGATTCACCCGCGAGCGCTATGAGCCGCTCCCCGGCCCGCAAGGCTTGCCGATGTTCAAGCCGCCCTACGGCCGGTTGACCGCGATCGACCTGAATACCGGCGACATCTCCTGGCAGGTGCCCAACGGCATCGGCCCTCGAGACCATCCCGCGATCGCGCACCTGGACCTACCGCCGCTCGGCAACCCGGGGCGCGCCTCGGTGCTCGTCACCGGGTCGCTCGTGTTCCTGGGCGAGGGTGGCAACACCGGTGTGTCCTCCCTGCCGCAGTGGTTCAACGGCCCGGGCGGAAAGATGTTCCGCGCCTACGACAAGGCCACCGGCGAGGTGGTGTGGGAGACGGAGTTGCCGGGTGGGACGAGCGGTGCCCCGATGACCTACATGGTCGACGGCAAGCAGTACATCATTGCCACCGTGGGCTGGGACGACATGGGCAGCGAACTCGTCGCGCTGGCCCTGCCATAGGAAACTCGATGACTCTGATCACACCCGACGCACGACTTAGCCGACGCAGCATGCTCGCCGCCGGCGGCCTGGGCCTGGCCGGCGTGCTGGCCCGCCCTGCCGGGGCGGCCCAACCAACCGCCGAAGAGGCGGCCAACGTCGAGGTGGTCAACGCGTTGTGCGCCGCCTTCACGGCGCCGCTCGACTTGCCGCGCATCACCGGCCACCTGACCGCGGATTGCAAGTATCGAGCGACCCAGACCGCGCCGATGGTGGAAGGACCGGCGGCTATCGAGGCGTTCCTCGACGGGATTGCAGGAAGCGCATCGGCCATCGAGTTTGAGGTGGTCGACACCTGGGCGCGCGGGCCGGTGGTGGTCGACGACCGGATCGACCGCTTCACCTTTCCGGACCAGCAGCTGGACATCCCGGTGGTCGGCGTCTTCCACCTGATCGACGGCAAGATCGCCGAGTGGACCGACTTCGTCTTCGGGATAGAGCTGTGACGCGGTTTCACCGTCAGAAGACAGAAGGCAGGAGACAAAAGACAGGAGGAGGAGCATGCTGGACTGGGCGTCCTGGACGGCGCGAATCGTCCTGCTAACCGTAGCCGTCTCCGGAGCCTGGCCTCTGGTGGCGATGGCGCAGGGGACCGAGACCAACCCCTACACCAGCCGGATCGACCTGCGGATGGGACGACGCGTGTTCCAGGCCCAGTGCGCCAGTTGCCACGGCCTGAATGCCCGGGGTGGCAACGAAGGGGTAGGGCCCGACCTGACGACCGGTCGGTTCCAGCGGGCCGAATCCGACGTCCAGCTCTACCGCGTGATCCGGGACGGAGTGCGGGGCACCGCCATGATCGGTACCGGCGCCGACGCGCCCGAGCAGGAGCTGTGGCAGATGGTCACCTACCTCCGCTCGCTCAACGAGGTGGCCGATGCCCCGTCCGGCTCGCCGACCGCCGGCCAGCGCCTGTTCACCGGAACGACAGGCTGCGCCGACTGTCACATGGTGAACGGCGACGGCGGCCGACGCGGCCCCGACCTGTCGTATGTCGGCGACGACCGCGACCCTGACGAATTGCGGACGGCGCTGACCGATCCCGACGCCGAGATTCACCCTCGGTGGTGGACCATGCGTGCCACCAACGGCGCCCAGACCCATGAGGGGCTGCGCATGGGCGAAGACACCTTCAGCTTCCGGATCATGGACGAGAACGAGCAACTGCGGTCGTTCTCGAAGTATGGCGACTGGGCCTGGGAGCGTCTCGAGCGCTCGACGATGCCGGCCTACGGCGACGAGCTGTCCACCCAGCAGCTCGACGACCTGGTAGCGTATCTCTTTTCACTTCGGAGCGACCCCTGATGACGACTCGCACGATGTCCCGCTGCGTCACTCTGCTCGCCCTCCTCTCGTGCGCCGCCCCGGCCGCGGCGCAGTCGGAGGGCGAGGCGATCTTCACGCCGGTGACCTGGGAGCGGCTGCTCAACGCCGCCGACGAGCCCGAGAACTGGCTGATGTACAACGGCACGCTCGATAGCCAGCGGTTTAGCCGGCTCGAGCAGATCAACCGCGACACCGTCTCCGGGCTGACCCTGAAATGGACCCATCAGATCCGCCAGCTCGACCGGAACGAGACCACGCCGCTCGTGGTCGACGGCGTCATGTTTATCACCGAGTCGCCCAGCAATCTGGTGGCGGTGGATGCGAAGAACGGCCAGCCGTTCTGGCGCTACGACCATCCGCTTCCCGGCGACCTGCGGATCTGCTGCGGCCGGAACAACCGCGGCGTGGCCATCCTCGACGAAACGCTCTACATGAGCACCCTCGACGCCCATCTGGTGGCCATCGACGGCCGTTCGGGCAGCCTGCTGTGGAACCGCGAAGTCGCGAGCCACGAAAGCGGTTACAGCAAGACCGCGGCGCCGCTCATCGTCAAGGACCAGGTGGTGACCGGCATTGCCGGTGGCGAATACGGGATCCGCGGGTTCCTCGATTCGTATGACGCGGCGTCTGGCGAACTAAAGTGGCGGACCTACACCATCCCCGGTCCCGATCATCCAGACAACCAGTCGTGGGCCGGCGACTCCTGGCGGACCGGCGGGTCGCCGACCTGGCTGACTGGCTCGTACGACCCGGAACTGAACCTGGTCTACTGGGGCACCGGCAATCCGGGACCGGACTGGAACGGCGACGTCCGGATGGGCGACAACCTCTACTCGGAT
>MDTE01014614.1_pt1 | contig 14258 bp, 23 predicted proteins | sample 811231 | NCBI WGS metagenome assembly MDTE01 (sample SAMN05326651, study PRJNA326480) | marine metagenome | isolation source: seawater | place: Indian Ocean: Red Sea | collected 2010 | reverse complement strand
TTAAAACTTCTTTAATTTCATTTAAAGATTTTCTTCCAAAGTTTGGTGTTCTTAACATTTCTGGCTCTGTTTTTTGTACCAAATCACCAATATAAATAATATTATCGTTTTTAAGGCAGTTCATTGATCTCACTGAAAGCTCCAGTTCTTCAACTCTTTTTAATAAATTTCTGTTAAATTCAGGTTCTGCAGCTTTTACCTCTTTTACAACTTCTTGAGGATCTTCAAAGTTAACAAACATTGATAATTGATCTTGAAAAATTCTAGCTGAATAAGCTATTGCGTCCTCTGCATCTACTGTTCCATTTGTTTCAACTGTCATTACAAGTTTGTCATAATCTAAAGCACTTCCGGCCCTAGTATTTTCGACTGAAAATGATACTTTTTTCACTGGGCTAAATAAAGAATCTATTGATATCAGTCCAAGTGGACTATCCTCAGATTTATTTTTTGGGGCTTGTACATATCCTTTCCCTGTACTCACCATTAATTCCATATGAAAGTTTGTTTTTTCATCTAAATTACATATTGTTTGTTCTGGGTTCAAAATTTCAACTTCAGGTACTAAGGTAATATCTTTTGCTTTTACTTCTTTTGGACCTTTAATATCTAGAATAATTTTTTTTGGGTTAGAGGATGAGGATTTAATGGCTAAGTTTTTTACATTCAAAACAATATCAGTTACATCTTCTCTTACACCTTTAATGGAAGAAAACTCATGAAGAACTCCATCAATTTGTATCGCAGTTACAGCGGCTCCTTGAATAGAGGACAAAAGTATTCTTCGTAAAGAGTTTCCTATAGTTTGCCCGAAACCTTTTTCGAGTGGTTCGGCAACTACTTTTGCGATTGTTTTATCTTCGTTGCTACTGATATCAAGCTTGTTTGGTTTTATTAAAGCTTTCCAGTTTTTGTCTATTATGTTTGACGTAGTTTGCATTTTATACTCTCCTTCTTTTAGGTGGTCGCGCACCGTTATGTGGCATGGGTGTTGTATCTTTGATTGATAAAATTTTAAAACCTCTCGATTGTAACGATCTTAGTGCTGTTTCTCTACCTGATCCTGGCCCTTTGACTTGAACAGTTAATGTTCTCAAGCCTTGCTCAAATGCTTTTGCTCCAGCGTCGTCTGCAGCAACTTGTGCAGCATATGGTGTTGATTTTCTTGATCCCTTAAAACCTTTTGCACCTGCAGATGACCAAGAAACGACGTTTCCACTTTCATCAGCTATAGAAATAATCGTATTATTAAATGTTGAATAAACATATGCTATTCCTGAAGTAATATTTCTTTTAATTTTTTTCTTTTTTTTTAAATTTGAAGATTTAGGTGTTTCAGTTTTCTTTAAATCGTTTTTTTTTTCACTTTTATCTTTATCTTTTACTTTATTCATACTTATTTATTTTTTAAGAGGTGTTAATTTTTTGCCTGCAATAGCTATTGCTTTTCCTTTTCGAGTTCTTGCATTGCATTGAGTTCTTTGTCCTCTAACTGGTAATTTTTTTTTGTGTCTAGAACCTCTATAACAAGCTAGATCAACTAATCTTTTAATATTAACTGAAACTTCTCTTCTTAAATCTCCTTCAACCTTATATTTGGCATCAATAAATTCTCTTATTTTTAATACCTGTTCTTCACTCAAATCATTTACACGTTTAGATTCTGGAATATTTAAAGATTTACATATTTTTTTTGAAGAAAAGGGACCGATGCCATGAATATATGTTAGTGCAATACTTACGACTTTATTTTGTGGAATGTTTATTCCTGCTATACGAGCCATATATTAAATGAGTTTAAGTTTTCCTGCGTATTTATATTGTGTAATTATTTAAAGTCAACCCTTGATAGCCTCAATTAACCCGCTAATTTCAATATTTATTTCTTCAATTGGTGCCTCACCGTTTATAACCTTAAGTAATTTGCGTTGCTTGTAATAACTAATGACTGACTTTGATGAGCTTTCATAATTTTTATATCTTTTTATTGCGATTTCTTCATTATCATCTGCTCTTTTTTCTTGGGACTGTCTTTCCAAAATTCTTTGTTTAACAGTTTCAAGACTTACGGATAATTTGAGAACAATATCGATTTTTTGATCATATTTAAAAAGTAAATTATCCAAATTTTTTGCTTGTATTATGGTTCTAGGATAACCATCAAATATAATTTTATTTTTAAAAGTATTGTTTGAAACAAATTTTTCTATTAAATTTCCAACTATATCGTCTGACACAAGTTCTCCTGAGCTCATAATTGTAGAAATTTTAGAACCTAACGCTGTTTTATTTTTGATTTCATTTCTTAAAAGATCTCCCGTGGAAAGTTGGTGTAATTTGTATTTTTCTACAATAAATTTAGATTGTGTTCCTTTACCAGCACCTGGAGGTCCAAATATGACTATGTTCATTCAATCTTATTATTTACCAAATTTTGTTTTTTTTATTAAAGACTCATATTGAGAGCTCATTAATCTTGTCTGAACTTGAGTGACTGTATCCATTGCAACAACAACTACGATTAAAATTGAAGTTCCACCTAAGTAAAAAGGTATAGGATATTTTGCAATTAGAAATTCTGGCATTAAACAAACAAATGTTAAATATAATGAACCAACAGTAGTTAATCTTATAAGGATAGTGTCGATATACTCCGCAGTTCTTTCTCCAGGTCGTATACCAGGAATGTATCCACCATATTTTCTCAAATTTTCTGCAGTTTCTTTAGGATTAAAAACAATTGACGTGTAAAAAAAAGAGAAAAATATTATCCCTGATGCATATAGTAACATGTATAGTGGTTGACCCTGAGTAAACATAGATGAAATTTTTAAAAATGTGTCTGACTCAGCGAAACCAAAGTTTGATACAGTTATCGGAAGTAATAATAATGCAGAAGCAAAAATAGCTGGTATTACCCCTGCAGTATTTATTTTTAAAGGCAGATGAGAAGACTCACCACCATACATTTTATTTCCTACTTGTCTTTTTGGGTAATTAATTAGAATTTTTCTCATTGCTCTCTCAAAAAACACAATAAATAGTACAGTAAAAATTACTAAAACAAATATGCCAACTATCATTAATGCTGAAAGAGCACCTGTTCTTCCAAGTTCAAAAGTGGATGCTAAAGCTCTTGGAATTTCTGCTACTATTCCAGAAAAAATAATTAAAGAAATTCCATTTCCTACACCTCTTAAAGTAATCTGCTCCCCTAACCACATCAAAAATGTTGTTCCTGCAACAAGAGAAATAGTAGTAATGACTTTAAATTTAATTCCTGGCTCAATAACAAGATTTCCTGCGTTTTCTAATCCTACAGAAACTCCGTAACCTTGCAGACACGCTATTAAAACTGTTCCATATCTAGTAATTTGAGTAATTTTTTTCCTTCCAATCTCGCCTTGTTCTTTTAAATTTTTAAAATAATCCGAAACTCCTGTGAGCAGTTGAACAATAATTGATGAAGATATGTATGGCATTATTCCTAATGCAAATATTGCCATTCTTGTAACGGCCCCACCAGAAAACATATTAAACATACCTAATAGTCCTTTTTGACTTGACGCCATGATTTCCTTTAAAGCATTAGGGTCTATTCCAGCTAAAGGCACATAAGTTCCTAAACGATAAATGATTAAAATTAGAATTGTAAAAAATATTCTATTTTTTAAATCTTTAGCTTGACTAAAGGCTCCTGCAGTATTTAGGGTTTCACTGGACATATAAAATTATTTCTTTGTAATTGTAATTTTACCGCCAACTTTTTGAACTTTTTCTAGGGCATTTTTTGAGGCAAAATTAGCTATAATTTCAATATTTTTCTTAATTTCTCCAGAACCTAAAATTTTAAGCTTTAAGTATTTTTTATTTATTAATTTTTTTTCTTTAAGGATTTTAAGATCAATAGAATTTTGTAATTTATTTTGAGATTTATCAAACATTCTTTGAATACTAGATAAATTTAAAGCTGCTATTTTGTTTTCCTTTACAGATTTAAATCCTCTTTTAGGTAATCTTCTGTATAACGGCATTTGTCCGCCTTCAAAACTTTTTATAGAAACACCAGATCTTGATTTTTGACCTTTATGTCCTCTTGAAGAAGTTTTTCCTTTTCCCGAACCAATACCTCTACCAACTCTAATTTTCCTCTTATTACTTTTAATTAGTTTATTTAATTGCATTAATTAGCCTCTCTTTTAATAATAATATCAGAAATTTTTTTACCTCTAATTGCTGATAATATTTTCGGTGAGTTTTGTGATTTTAAACCATTTATACATGCTTTTAATACATTATGTGGATTTGAAGAACCTAAAGATTTTGCTACTACATCTTGAATACCTAAAACTTCACAGACTGATCTGATTGCCCCGCCAGCAATTATGCCTGTACCAGAAGGTGCTGCTCTTAAAAAAACTTTTCCTGATCCGTTTTTGCCTGTCACGTCATGATGTAAAGTTCTGCCCTCTTTTAAAGGTATTTTTATTAAACTTCTTTTTGCTAGATCTGTCGCTTTTTTGATGGCATCTGGGACTTGTTTAGATTTACCTTGGCCAATACCAATTGAGCCATTTTGATTACCTACTACAACGAGTGCAGCAAATCCAAACCTTCTACCACCCTTTACTACTTTGGTAATTCTATTTATTGCAACAAGCTTTTCCTTAATATCGCTCTCTGTTTTCTTAATTTCTGTCATTAAAATTTCAATCCATTCTTTCTAAGGGTTTCAGCAAAACTTTTTACTCTTCCATGATATTTGTAAGAACCTCTGTCAAAATAAACTTTATCAATATTTTTTTCCTTAGCACGCTTAGCTAAAATTTCTCCGATTAAATTGGATTTTTCTTTTTTATTTATTTTTTTTAATTTAATTTCTTTTTCGATTGAAGATGCGGAAACAATCGTTTTTTTTTGCACATCATCGATTATTTGAGCAGAAAGATGATTTAAAGATTTTGTAACAGAAATTCTGAGTTTGTTTAAATTTACTTTTCTCAACTTTTTTCTATTTCTTAATTTTCTCTTGATTTTATTGCTAATTTTTTTCATCTTATTTCTTTTTACCCTCTTTTCTAAGTATAAATTGACCTCTCTCTTTTATCCCTTTGGCTTTATAAGGCTCTACAGGTTTAAAGTTTTTAATATCAGCAGCAATTTTTGAGACAAGTTCTTTATCAACCCCATTAATTTTTATAACAGTTTGTTTTTCAACAATAATCTTTATATCTTTGGGAATCTTATAATTCACGTCATGACTGAAACCTATTTGAAGATTTAATGTATCACCTTTTATATTAGCTCTAAAACCAACGCCACTTAATTCAAGTATTTTTTCATGACCAATTGAAACTCCGGTAACAGCGTTACGTATTAAACTTCTGTAAGTTCCCCACATAATTGAAGTTTTTTTATCAATTTTTTTATTTAATGGTTCCAATTTAAATTCACTTTCGGATAATTTAGATGAAAAAATTTTATCATTTATTGTTAATTTTTTTGTACCTTTAGGTCCAGAAATAGTTAAGTTTGAACCTTCTATTTTAATAGAAGAGTCTTTTGGTAAAATTATATTTTTTTTTCCTATCTTAGACATTAAAAAACCCTACAAATTATTTCTCCACCAACATTGTTTTTTCTTGCTTCTGTATCACTCATAACACCTTTTGGTGTTGAAAGGATAGCCAAACCTAAACCATTCATTACTTTTGGAATACTGGTAGCTCTTGAGTAAACTCTTCTACCAGGTTTAGAAATTCTTTTAATCTCTTTAATTACTGGATCTCCTTCATAATACTTAAGAGAGATCTTGAGACTGATTTTATTATTTTCACTTTTTTCAATGAAATAATCCTTAATGTAACCTTCATTTTTAAGTATTTGCAAAATGTTTTTTCTAAAATTTGATGAAGGTATTTCCACAGAACTAAGAAGTCTCATTTGACCGTTTCTTATTCTTGAAAACATATCTCCTATTGGGTCTGTAAATGTCATAATCCTCCTACCAACTCGATTTTGTTAATCCTGGAATTTTTCCTGATGATGCCATGTCTCTTAATGCTATTCTAGAAATTTTTAATTTTCTATAGACACCGTGTGGTCTGCCAGATACCTCACATCTATTTCTCACTCTTATCTTAGCAGAATTCTTTGGAAGCTTGTTCAGTTTTAATTGAGCCTCAAATCTTTCCGAAAGTTCAAGTTTTTTATTATTGATGATCTTTTTCAAAGCCGCCCTTTTTTTTGCAAATTTTTTGACCATTTTTATTCTTTTAAGATTTTTTTGTATTGCACTTGTTTTTGCCATTTTCTCCTCAGTTTTTTTTGTTTATTATTGGAAAATTAAATTCTTTTAGTAATTCTAATGCTCCGGTTTTATTTTTACTATTGGTTACTATAGTAATATCAAGACCTCTTATTTTATCTACTTTATCAAAATTTACCTCTGGAAATATAATATGCTCTTTTACACCAAAAGAATAATTGTTTGAGCTGTCTATTCCTTTTGCAGGTAATCCTCTAAAATCTTTAATTCGAGGCAAGGCAATATTTACTAGCCTATCAATAAATTCATACATTTTATGAGCCCTTAAAGTAACTTTTACACCTGCATTAGATCCTTTTCTGGTTTTAAAATTTGAAATTGATTTTTTAAATTTTGTTACAATCGGTTTTTGACCTGAAATAAGAGCCATATCATCAACACAAGCTTTAAGTTTTTTTCCATCGGATGCATCTTCGCCAAGACCCATATTTATTACAATTTTTTCTATTTTTGGAACTTCGTGTTTATTTTTAAGTGATAATTTAGCCATTAATTTCGAAACTATCTCCTTATCATAAGTAACTTTTAGCCTTGGTATCATTTTTTAACTCCGATTTTTTTTTCTTTTTTCTTCGTATCAATATTTTTTATGTTGGACATATGAATAAAATTTTCTTTAGAAATAATTCCACCTTTATTTTCTTTAGTAGGTTTTAGGTGCTTTTTAATCATATTTATAGATTTTATTTTTACTTTATTTAAACTTCTATTTATTTCTAAAATTTCCCCAGTTTTTCCTTTGTCTTTACCTGAAATTACTTTTACTTGTGTTCCTTTTTTAATTAACATTTTATAAAACCTCTGGTGCTAGTGATATAATTTTTGTATGACCTCTTGATCTTAGTTCTCGAGTAACAGGACCGAATATTCTTGTGCCTATTGGTTCACCTTTGTCATCTGTGAGAACAACCGCATTCGTATCAAATTGAACTTTGGAACCATCATCTCTGTAAATTTCTTTTCTTGTTCTTACTACCACCGCTTTATGCACTGCTCCTTTTTTTACTTTTCCTTTTGGAATCGCATCTTTTACACTTATGACAATTATATCTCCAACAGAAGCATATCTTCTTTTTGATCCACCAAGAACTTTGATACACTCAACTCTTTTTGCACCTGTATTATCTGCAACACTTAATTCTGTTTGTATCTGTATCATTATTCAACTACCTTCCAAGTTTTCTTTTTTGAGAAAGGTTTACTTTCTACGATTGAAACCTTTTGACCTTCTTTATATTTATTTTTTTCATCATGCGCATGATATTTTTTTGATCTTTTGATCACTTTTTCATAAAAGGGGTGTTTAAATTTTCTAGTAACTTCAACAACAATTGTTTTATTGTTTTTAGCACTTGTTATGATTCCTTTTAAAATTCTTTTAGTCATTTGTTTGTGTTTTTTATAGTTGTATATAATCTAGCAATACTTTTTTTAATTTGGTTGTATTGTGCAGAATTATTTATTTGATTATTAATTTTTTTAAAACGAATATTTAACAAGTCTTTCTTAAGTGTAAGAATCTTTTTTTCTGCTTGATCTTTTGTTAAACTTTTATCTTCTTTTTTCTTTGCCATAGTTTATCTTTTTATAAATTTAGTTTTAATAGGTAATTTAGCTGAAGCCTTATATAAAGCTTCCTTTGCTACTTCCTCGCTAACACCATCAATTTCAAATATGATTCTTCCAGGTTTAACTCTGCATGCATAATACTCTGGGGAACCTTTGCCTTTACCCATTCTTACTTCAGTGGGTTTTTTTGAAACAGGAATATTTGGGAATATACGTGTCCATACTTTTCCAGTTCTTTTCATATATCTTGTTAAAGCTACCCTGGCTGCTTCAATTTGTTTACCTATAATTCTATCAGGTTGAACAGCTTTTAAGCCAAATTGTCCATAATTTAGTTTAATAGCCCTTGCTGCTTTTCCGTGAATTCTTCCTTTGAAAGCTTTTCTAAATTTAGTTCTTACTGGTTGTAGCATTTTTTACCCTCTCTTTTTTTTCCTTTTCAACATCTTTAGCCATTAATTCACCTTTATAAATCCATACTTTTACACCTATAATTCCATAGGTAGTTAAAGCCTCAGCGAAACCGTAATCTATATCTGCTCTTAAAGTGTGAGAGGGAATACTTCCTTCTCTAAGCCACTCTGTTCGTGCTATCTCATTTCCAGCCAGTCTTCCACTTAACATAACTTTAATACCTTTTGCATTTAAACGCATAGCAGATTGCATTGCTCTTTTCATTGCTCTTCTGTAAGCAACTCTCTTCACTAATTGTTGAGCAATATTTTCTGCAACAAGATTTGAATTTAACTCAGGTTTTTTTATTTCCTTTATATTCACATTCACATCGTTATCTGTAATCTTCATAATATTTTTTTTAATTTTTTCGATGTCAGCTCCCTTTTTTCCTATAACAAAACCAGGTCTAGAAGTGTGAATTGAAACTGTACATTTTTTTGAGGATCGCTCTATAATAATTTCGGAAACACCAGAGTTTGTAATATTTTTTTTTATATAATTTCTTATTTTGAAATCTTCTATTAAATATTTTCCAAAATCTTTCTTTTTAGCAAACCATGTTGAGTCCCATCCTCTATTTATTCCTAATCTAAGTCCGATTGGATTTATTTTTTGTCCCATTATTTCTTACCTTTTTTTTCTAATTTTTCTTGAAGTATAATTGTTAATCTACTAAATGGTTTTTTAATAGGGCTAGCTCTACCTTTTGCTCTAGGCCTATATCTTTTCATCACTAAAGATTTTCCTACGTAAGCTTCTTTTACAAATAAATTGTCTATGTCAGATTGAAAATTATTTTCAGCGTTAGAAATAGCGGACTTCACTGTTTTACTTACATCTTTGGCTATTTTTTTTCTTGTAAATTCAAGATCTCTCAAAGCAACATCAGCTTTTTTGCCTTTGATAAAGCTGCATATTAAAGAAAGTTTCCTAGGACTTGTTCTTATATTTTTGTTTATTGCTTTAATTATAGTGTCTGTTTTTTCCATTATTTTTTATCTCCAGAAGCCGCAGGTTTTGCGTCTGCCGTAGCAGCAGTTGATGCCGCTTTCTTATCAGCAGGTGTATGTCCTTTGAAAGTTCTTGTTGGAGCAAATTCACCCAACTTATGTCCAACCATTTCTTCAGAAATTGTAATTGGTATAAAAGACTTTCCATTATGTATCATAAAACTGTGACCGACAAAATCTGGAATTATTGTTGAGTTTCTTGACCAGGTTTTTATTGGTTTCTTGTTAGGACTATCTTTGAGCTTGTCTATTTTTTTTAACAAACTTGGGTGTACAAATGGTCCTTTCCAAATAGATCTTGTCATTATTTATTTCTTTTCTTTCTTCTAGTTATTATTAGTTTATCACTTCTTTTAGGCCGTCTGGTTTTTAAACCTTTAGCTGATTGTCCCCAAGGGGATACAGGACTTCTTCCCCCAGAAGTTTTACCTTCACCTCCACCATGTGGGTGATCTACAGGGTTCATCGCAACTCCTCGAGTTTGTGGTCTTTTCCCTCTCCATCTGTTACGCCCAGCTTTTCCAATTTTAATATTTTTTTGATCAGGATTTGAAACAGTTCCAATAGTGGCGATACATGAACTACTTACTTTTCGTGACTCTCCAGATGAAAGTTTTAGGATCGCATAATCGCCATCATATCCTGACAATGTCACTGAAGAACCTGCAGATCTAGCTAATTTTGCTCCATTGCCTGGTATTAATTCTACATTGTGAAGAAGTGTTCCTGGTGGAATATCTTTCAATTCTAAAGAGTTTCCTATTTTTATATCAATATTTTTTCCTGACTCAATTTTATCGCCAACTTTTAAACCTTGAGGACAAATTACGTATGATTTCTCATTATCTTTATAAGTTATTAAAGCAATATAAGCTGTTCTATTTGGATCATATTCTATTCTATCAACTGTTGCAGGAATATTTTTTTTCTTTCTATAGAAATCAACTATTCGATATTTGTGCTTAGAACCGCCACCAATATGTCTTGAGGTAATTCTGCCATTATTGTTTCTTCCACCTGTAAAGTTTTGGCCTTTAGTCAAAGCTTTATAGGGTCCTTTTTTCCAAAGAACACTCTTATCAATTACAACTGTTCCTCTCGTAGATTTTGTATATGGTTTAAAAGTTTTTAAAGTCATAAGTTAAATTCCTGAGGTTAAATCAATACTTTGCCCTTTTTTAAGTGTTATAATTGCTTTTTTATATCCGCTTTTATACGATTTTTTGCCTTGTTTAATTTTCATCTTAGTTTTCTGGTTAATAATATTAATTTTTATCACATTTACTTTAAATATCTTTTCAATATTTTTTTTTATAGTTTTTTTGTTAGCCTTTTCATGAACTTTAAAAACAGTTTTATTTTGTTCTGAAAGTATTGTTGCTTTTTCAGTAATAATGGGATTTATAATTGAATCTATATAATTAATTTTTTTCATTTAATAGCCTGTTTTGTAACTTTTTTAATGACGAGAAAGTGATAATTATATCTTTATATTTTAACAAATCATAAATATTTGCTCCATCACTTTTTATTAATTTTAAATTTTTTATGTTTCTTGCAGATTTGTTTATATTTTTTAAAGACTCATCATCTGAAATAATTAGAGGGTTAGCTAATTTATTTTTTTCTAAAAATTTGTTAAACTCTTTTGTTTTTTTTATCTCTTTTTTTACATCTGCTAAAAAGTGTAAATTTTTTTCAAAATTTTTTTTAGACAAAGTTTGAACCAAAGCTAATTTTCTTACTTTTTTATTAATTTTTTTGACTCTATAAGATGAGCCTTTTGGTCCATGTGCCACTCCTCCTCCAACGAAAATAGGAGCTTTCCTACTTGCGTGTCTCGCACCTCCGCTACCTTTTTGTGCAACTATTTTTTTTGTGGAACCTCTTATTTGATTTCGTTGTTTAGTTTTAGCGACTCTTGGTTTTGAATGATTTAATTGCCAATCTACTACAAATTTTACTAATCTGTGATTCATTTTTAATTTAACTAGTTTATCAGAAATATCAATCGATTCTGATTTTGAGCCGTCAATATTTAATAAAGGAAATTTCATTTATTTTTTTCCTTTCTTGGCCGCAGATGCTTTAATTTTTGCTTCGAGTTTTTCTTTTATTGTTTTTTTTGTAATATTTTTAACTGACTCTCTTAAAAAAACTGTAGAATTTTTAGAACCTGGAATTGATCCTTTTAAATATATAAGACTATTTTCAAGATCAGATCTAATTATTTCTAGATTTAACATTGTTCTGTTTTTATCACCCATATGTCCAGCCATTTTTTTTCCTTTAAATACTTTACCAGGATCTTGTCTCTGACCAGTTGAACCATGTGATCTATGAGAAACAGAAACTCCATGAGATGCTCTTAAACCTCCAAAATTCCACCTTTTCATAACTCCTGCAAAACCTTTACCAATCGTTTTTGATCTCACGTCTAAAAACTTTTTATCTTTAAATATTTCTATCCCAAATTCGTTGCCTTCTTTAAATTGATCAATTTTTTCAACCCTAAATTCTTTAAGTATTTTTTTAGGTTCAGTGTTTTTTTTAGCAAAATAGCCTTTCATCTGCTTACTTATTTTAGAATTTTTAATTTTAAAAAATCCAACTTTAACAGCGTCATAGCCTCTTTTTTCTTTTACAATTAAATCAAGCACACGACCTTTTTCAACTTTGATAACTGTTACTGGAATAGACTGTCCAGTCTCTAAAAACTCTCTAGTCATTCCAATCTTAGTTCCTATCAATCCAATACTCATAATTTTAAATTTTTATTTCTATATCCACACCAGAAGCTAAGTCTAATTTCATTAATGCCTCAACTGTCTGTGGAGTTGGTTCAATTATATCAATTAATCTTTTATGTGTTCTTGACTCAAATTGTTCTCTGCTTTTTTTGTCTATGTGCGGAGATCTTAGCACGGTATATCGTTCAATTCTTGTAGGCAAAGGAATAGGTCCTTTGACTTGAGCGCCAGTTCTTTTAGCAGTATTTACGATCTCCTCTGTAGAAAGGTCGAGGATTTTGTTATCGTAAGCTTTTAAATGAATTCTTATATTTTGATTTTCCATAAATTATGCTAATTTTTTTGTTACTTCATCCTGAACATTTTGCGGGACTTTATCGTAATGGCTGAATTGCATTGTATATTGTGCTCTTCCTTGAGTTGAAGATCTAAGATTATTAATGTAACCAAACATATTTGCTAATGGAACTACTGCATTAATCGCTGTAGCATTACCTCTAGGCTCGGTAGAACCAACCTGACCTCTTCTACTATTTAAGTCACCAATAACATCACCCATAAATTCTTCTGGTGTAACAACTTCAACCTTCATCATAGGTTCTAATAATTTTAAAGTAGCTTTTTGACAAGCTTCTCTAAAACAAGATCTACTTGCTATTTCAAAAGCTAAAACGCTAGAGTCTACTTCGTGATGTAAACCGTCTAGAATTTTTACTTTATAATCAATGATCGGAAACCCAGCAAGGATACCGCTATCAGATACGCTTTCCACACCTTTTTCTACGCCTGGAATAAATTCTTTAGGAATAGAGCCGCCTTTAATTAAGTTTTCCACTTCTCTTCCTTTACCGGCTTCTAAAGGTTCAACACTTAGTTTTACTTTTGCAAATTGACCTGCTCCACCACTTTGTTTTTTATGTATGTACTCCATTTCCGCTGATCCAAGAATTGTCTCTCTGTAAGCTACTTGAGGAGCACCTATATTCGCCTCAACTTTAAATTCTCTCTTCATTCTATCAACAATTATATCTAAATGAAGTTCGCCCATACCTTTTATTATTGTCTGTCCTGACTCTTCATCCGAAGAAACCCTGAACGAAGGGTCTTCTTTTGCAAGTCTTGCTAATGCTTCACCCATTTTTTCTTGATCACCTTTAGTTTTTGGTTCTACAGCAATCTCTATAACTGGGTCTGGAAATTCCATCGGTTCTAATAAAATTGGATTTTTAGAATCGCACAAAGTGTGTCCAGTGATAGTATGTTTTAGGCCTGCTAAAGCAACAATATCTCCAGTTGTAGCAGATTTTATGTCTTCTCTACTATTTGCATGCATAAGCAGCATTCTTCCAATTCTTTCATCTTTATCTTTTGAAGAATTTAAAATTGATGTACCTGCATTTAATGTACCAGAATAGATTCTTATAAAGGTTAATGATCCAACAAATGGATCGTTTGCTACTTTAAAAGCCAGTGCTGAGAAGTTTTCTTTTTCTTCAAATTTCATAGTCACTTTTTCATCAGATCCAACTTTTGTTCCTTCAATCGTTTTAAGATCGCTGGGACTAGGTAAATAATCAATAACTGCATCAAGTAAAGGTTGAACCCCTTTATTTTTAAAAGCAGAGCCTGTAAGAATTGGTACAAAATTAAATGATAGAGTCCCTTTTCTAATACACTTGATTAAATCTTGTTCTGATGGTTCTTTTCCATCAAGGTAGTTTTCCATTAATTTCTCATCTTCCTCCACAGCTGTCTCTACTAAATCTTTACGGTATTTCTCTGCCTTTTCTTTTAGATCTGCAGGAATATCAACGTAATCAAATTTCGCTCCTAAATCCTCATTTTGCCATACAACGCCTTTCATTTTTACCAAGTCTACTACACCCTTTAAATCGGCCTCAGATCCGATTGGTAATTGCAAGGGTAAAGGCTTACATCCTAATCTCTCTTTTATCATGTCTACACATCGATAAAAGTCTGCCCCAGTCCTATCAAGTTTATTTACAAAACAAATTCTAGGAACTTTATATTTATCAGCTTGTCTCCATACGGTCTCTGATTGTGGCTCTACGCCTGCTACTCCGTCAAAAACTGCTACAGCTCCATCAAGAACTTTTAATGATCTTTCTACTTCAATAGTAAAAT
>MDTE01037143.1_pt1 | contig 14259 bp, 15 predicted proteins | sample 811231 | NCBI WGS metagenome assembly MDTE01 (sample SAMN05326651, study PRJNA326480) | marine metagenome | isolation source: seawater | place: Indian Ocean: Red Sea | collected 2010 | reverse complement strand
CTTCAGAACCTAATGTTATTTCAGGTTTGCGCCTTCCAGAATCATCTGGTGCTCCTAAATGCATATTAACATACCTTAATTGTTCTACTTTTTGATTACCCATGTATTCTGTTGGCAGAGTTAGCCACTTGAAATCGATACCCTCTTCGATTGCATTTTCAACTTCTCTTTGGGAACCTGGCATATTTACTTTATCTCTTCTATACAAACATTTAACAGATTTTGCTCCCTGTCGAACAGCAGTTCTCACACAGTCCATAGCAGTGTCTCCACCACCTACGACTACTACATTTTTATTTTTTGCATTTAACTTACCATTAATAAAATCTTCAATTTTATCTTTTAGTCCCACTTTATTACTCGCTGTAAGATAATTTAAAGCTGGCACTACATTAGAAAAATTTTTTGCATTTAAATTAATTTCACGAGACTTATATACCCCTGTAGCAATTAACAATGCATTATGTTCATTCTTTATTTCTTCAAATGATATATTTTTCCCAATTTCAGAATTTAATTTAAAATTGATTCCACTATTAATTAATCTATTAGTTCTTTTTATAACAATTTCTTTTTCAAGTTTAAAATTTGGAATTCCATAAATTAATAATCCACCAATCCTATCATAACGATCATAAACTGTAATTTGATATCCTTTTTTCCTTAACTGTTCAGCTGCTGCTAATCCAGCTGGTCCAGATCCAATAATACCTATAGATTCTGATTGTTCATTTTCTATTTCAATATTTTTTACCCAACCATTTTGCCAGGCAGTATCTGTAATATATTTTTCTATTGAACCTATAGTTACAGTTCCATGACCAGATTGTTCAATTACACAGTTACCTTCACATAATCTATCTTGAGGACATATTCTTCCACAGACTTCCGGCATATTGTTAGTTGAGTTTGATAATTCGTAAGCCTCTTCTAGTCTTTCTTCGGCAGTTAATTTTAACCAATCAGGAATATTATTATGTAATGGACAGTGAACTTGACAAAAAGGTACTCCACATTGTGAACATCTAGAAGCTTGCTGTTCTGCTTTTATTTTTGCATAATTTGTATAAATTTCATTAAAGTTTTTTAGCCTATTGCTTGCTGAATTTTTTGAAGGGTTTTCCTTATCAATTGAAGTAAATTTTAACATTTAGTCAAATTCCTGTACTAATTATTTTAAATTAATGCAAATATACCGAAGGCTTATTAAAATAAAGTCAAAACATAAATAATTAGTAAAAATAATTTACTAATTTATTTATTTTTACTAGTTTTCTGCTATTTTCTTTATTATTGCCCTGGTATCCTGCGCAATAATTGATAAGAAATTAAAACTTTTATATTTCTTTGAAACCAAATTATCTGTTTCAAATAACAAAAGTTGCTCACTAGTAATCGGAGTAAAAGGTGTTTTTTCAATAATTTTAACAACTATTTTAGCTAAAATCATAGGAATAGGTATAAAAATTCTTTTTTTATTTAAGTCAAATGACAAATTTTTATATAGTTCTTTATAGGAATAAATATTTGGTCCAGCTAATTCAAAAGTATGCTTACCATTGATTTCCTCACTTATTAATTTTTCAACAAATAATGAAACATCATCAATAAAAACAGGTTGGAATTTATTTTTTCCACTTCCAAATATAGGTATTACATAAAAATTTTTAATAATAGGTATTAGTTTCGATAAAAAATTATCTCCTAATCCTACAATCACTCCTGGCCTTATGATAATTGAATTATCACAACTTGAATGGATCATTTTCTCAGTATTAAGAATTGCTGCCGATCTCGCAGACTTTATCTTTTCATCAACTCCTAATCCTGAAAAAAATATAAATTGTCTTATATTTTGATTTTTATTTATAATGTTTATTAGTTTATCATTAAAATTTAATATACTTTCATCATAGCCAGTAATTTTTGTATCCCAAGCAGTTTTTAAATTTAAACAAATATCAGCAGTTTCTAAAACTTTCAAAATTCTTGGGTCATCTAATTTGTTGAATTGAAATGTTGCAATTTGGCCTAAACTACCCAATATTCTCAACTTTGCTTCATTTGTAGGATTTTGATAGGGTACAATAATCTTAAAACCTTTATTTACTAATCTTCTAATAATATGCTTTCCTACAAATCCAGCACCTCCAAAAATAACTATTGATTTCATGACGTTTTTAAAAATTGATGATATAGCACTAATTAATTGGATTTAAAGAAATATAATTAATAGCTATGAAGATAAAATTTTATAATGATGATATCCCTCCTAATATAAAATTAGGAATGAGCATCGCTATAGATACTGAAACAATGGGACTTAACCCAATGAGGGATAAATTGTGTTTAATTCAACTATCTAGTGGAAATGGGGATTGTCATCTAGTTAAAATTAATGATTTGAAAAAAAAACCTACTAATTTAATTAAGATTTTAAAAAATAATAAAGTGTTAAAGATTTTTCATTTTGCTAGATTTGATGTTGCAATATTAAAACATACATTCAAAATAAATATTAAAAATATATATTGTACAAAAATAGCTTCAAAATTAGCGCGTACATATACTGATAAACATGGTTATAAAGATTTGTGCAAAGAATTATTAAATAAAACAATTTCTAAACAAGAACAAAGTTCTGATTGGGGTGGGGAACTAAGCAAAGATCAAAAAAAATATGCTGCTACTGACGTAGTTTATCTTCATAAGATTAAAAATAAATTAGATAAAATTCTTGAGAGAGAAAAAAGACTAAAATTAGCTAAATCATGTTTTGATTTCGTTGAACAAAGAACAAATCTTGATCTCCAAGGCTGGGCTGAACAGGATATATTTAAACATTAAATGCTAAATAAAATGACAAAAAATAAAATACTAAGTTCTGCCAAAAAGACTTTATCTATTGAACAAAGAGGAATAAAAACTTTATCTCATATTTTTAATAATAATTTTTATAATGCAGTAAAAACTATTTTTAATACTAAAGGCAGAGTTATAGTTACTGGTGTAGGCAAAAGTGCTCATATTGGAAATAAAATTGCTGCAACTTTATCATCTACTGGAACTCCTTCATTCTTTGTTCATGCGACAGAAGCTAGTCATGGAGATCTTGGCACAATAAAAAAAAATGACTGCATAATTGCTATTTCTAATTCTGGGGAAACATTAGAATTATCGAATATTATTAATTATTCAAAAAGATTTAATATTCCATTAATAAGTATTACTGGTAATTCAAAAAGTTCATTACACAAAAAATCTACATATGGAATACTATATAAAAAACCAATAGAAGCATGCCCTCTTAATCTTGCACCCACAACTTCAACAACAATGACTTTAGTTATTGGTGATTGTATAGCTATATCTTTATTAGAATTAAGAGGTTTTAAATCTAATCAATTTAAAAACTACCACCCTGGGGGAAACATAGGAAAAGATTTAACTTATGTTAGTGAAATTATGCATAAAAAATCTGATTTACCATTAGCAAAAGAATCTGAATTAATGTCTTCAGCACTTTTAACTATGACAAAAAAAAGTTTTGGATGTGTTGGTGTAATTAATAAAAATAAAAAATTAGTTGGCATAATTACAGATGGTGATTTACGAAGAAATATGGGTCAAAATTTTTTTAAGAAAAAAGCTTCTGAAATAATGACAAAAAAACCATCGGTGTGTGATATAAACCTTCTCATTGGTGAGGCTTTAAATCTTATGAATACTAAAAAAATTACAAGTATTTTTGTCTGCAAAAATAAAGAGCCAATAGGCATAATACATATTCATGATTTGTTAAGATTAAGTAGTTAAGTTGAATTATTTACTATCATTACATAAAATTTATTTAGTAATTATAATTTTTATAGTCATTATCACTACATTAACTATATTTGTTTATAAAACTTTTAATTCTTCATTAAAAATTAATGAAATTTCAAGTATTAATTTAAACGATTCAGATATAACTAATCCAAAATTTACAATAAATAGTGAGAAACAAAAAATTTCTATTTCTGCAAGTGATGGAAATTTCATTAATAGTGATGAAATATTATTAAAAAATGATGTTATTTTTAAATCAAAAAAATTTACGATATATTCTGACAATGTTATTTTTAACAAAGACAAACAAACAGCAACCAGTATAGAAAAGTCTAAATTTGTATCAAATAATACATCAATTTTATCAGATGGTTTTGAAATTATAGATGAAGGTAATAAAATTAAATTTAATGGTAAAACAAAATTAGAAATAAAATGAAAAAAATTATTTTGATATTTATTTTTTTATTTTTAATAAAAAATCTTTTTGCTCAAGAAATGGGTCAGACAGAAATAACGGCTGAAGATGGTATTGAAGTTTTTCAAGATGATAAATATTATTTATTAAAAAAAAATGTACAAATATTATCAAAAAATTTTAATTTAAATGCTGACACTGTAAAAGCTTATTATGATAAAGATCTCTATGATATTTATTATATATTTGCAGAAGGTAATGTAAGATTAAATGCAGAAGAAAGAGGTTTATCTGCAAAAGGCCAAACATTAGAATTTACACTAGAAAAAGAAAAAATAAAGGTTTCAGGAACAAACTCTGAGCTTATTTTAAGTGAAGCTTCAATGTTCTCTGATGGTATAGTTGAGATTGACAATTTAGGCGGGTCCTTTTTAATAAAGGGTAGAAATTCTTCTCTTGTAAGTCAAGATGTGACTGTCACAGGAGAGGATATTAGCGGTGAATTTTCAACTGAAGAAGAAATAAATGAGATTATTAAATTAATTGTCAAAGATAAAAATATATCTAATATTAAAACAGAAAATATAGATATGTATTCATTAAAAGCCATTTATGATAAAAAAAATGAAAATATTGAATTGATGGATAATGTGAAAGTTTTAAGAGGTAATGAAATTATAATAGGAGATTATGGATTTGTTGATATAGCTAAAAATTCATATAAAGTTTCATCAAATGATTCTAGCAAAGTTAAAGTTTTAATTTCTCAAGATAATGAATAAATTTAACATTTTAAATGATGGGCTTTTTGTAAACAAAGTTTCAAAATCATATGGAAATAAAAAGGTTATTAGAGATATAAGTTTAAATATTAATAGTGGTCAAATTGTTGGATTACTTGGTCCAAATGGTGCTGGCAAAACAACCACATTTTACTCTATTGTTGGATTAATTAAACCAGATAATGGTTCCATATATTTAGATAAAGTTGATATTTCAAACTTGCCTATTTATGCAAGAGGAAAAAAAGGAATTAGCTATTTACCCCAAGAACCATCAATTTTTAGAGGTATGAACGTTGAAGATAATTTATTAGCTGTAATTGAAATGATTGAAAAAGATAAATCTAAGCAAGAAATTATATTGAATAATTTATTAAATGAATTTGATATTCATCATGTGAAAAAATCAAAATCAATAGTATTATCAGGTGGGGAAAGAAGAAGGCTAGAAATAGCTCGTACAGTAGCTTCAAAACCAAAATATTTATTATTAGATGAGCCACTTACCGGTATTGATCCAGTATCTATTGAAGAAATTAAAATTATAATTCAAAAACTAAAACTTAAAAATATTGGAGTACTAATAACTGATCATAATGTAAGAGAGACACTTAAAATCGTTGATAAAGTTTATATAGTTAATGAAGGGGCAATTTTCTTTGAAGGTCATCCAAAAGAAGCAATTCAAAATGATAAAATTAAAAAATTTTATTTAGGTCAAGAATTTACTCTTTAATAAATGATAAGTGAAAAAATAAGTTTAGGAATAAACGGAAACATTAAAATACCTGGTGATAAATCAATTTCTCACAGATCTATCATCATACCATCAATTTCAAAAGGTATTTGCGAAATATCAAATTTATTAAAATCTGAAGATGTTTTGCATACTTTAAATGCTTTTAAATCATTAGGTGTAAAAATTGAGGAACAAAATGATAAAACAATTGTTTATGGAAGAGGGTTAAACTCTCTTAAAAAATCTAGTAAAGAATTATTCCTAGGTAACTCAGGTACGTCTGCAAGATTGTTAACGGGTCTTCTAAGCTCATATCCATTTATTAGTGTATTAAAGGGAGATAAATCATTATCCTCAAGACCTATGAACCGTATCATAGATCCATTAATTAAAATGAATGGGGAATTTAAATCCACAAATGGAAGTCTGCCATTAAAGATTATTGGAAAAGAGCTTAACAATTTTAATCATGAAATTTTGATCCCTTCAGCTCAAGTTAAATCTGGAATAATTCTAGCATGCTTAAATACTGAGGGAAAATCTACTATAATTGAAAACCATGTTACTAGAAATCACACAGAAATTATGTTGCAATCCTTTGATGCAAATATTGATATTAAAAAAAATATTTCATCTTCAAAAATAATAATAAATGGTAAAAATGAATTAAAATCAAAAAATATAGAAGTCCCATCTGATTTGTCTAGCAGTGCGTTTTTTATTGTTGCCGCATTAATAAATAGAGATTCAAAGATTAGACTTAAAAATATTAATTTGAATCCTACCCGTGATGGCATCCTTAAAGCTTTAAAAATTATGGGTGCAAATATTGCTTTTACAAATAAAAAAATAATTAACAATGAATATGTCGCCGATATATTAGTCGAATCTTCGAATCTCAAAGGTTGTGAGCTTGATGAATCAATGGCTAAATTAATGATAGATGAATATCCTATTTTATCAATTGCTGCTTCCTTTGCCAATTCTCCTAGTGTATTTAAAGGTTTGCAAGAATTAAAAGTCAAGGAAAGTAATAGATTAGAATTAATTAAAATAAATTTAAACAAATGTGGTATATTTTGTGAAATAAATAATAATGATCTATTTATTGATCCTACAAAAAAAAATTCAATTAAAGACAATAATATAAAAACTGATTTTGATCACAGAATAGCAATGTCTTTTGCTGTTATGGGATCAAAGTTAGGAAATTTAAAAATTGAAGATTCAGAATCTATAAATACAAGTTTTCCAAAATTTAAGGAGATATATAATTCATCAGGTGGAAATTTAATTGAAAAATAAAATTATAACTGTTGATGGACCAGCTGGTGCGGGTAAAGCAAGAATTGCAAAATATATAGCAAATAAATGGAAATTATTTCACCTAGATTCTGGGATTTTATATAGGCGTCTTAGTTCCATAATAATTAAAAATAATATTAACCTTAATGATACTAATAAAATACATGCTCTACTTAAAAATATTCAGGAAATTTCTCCAAGAAATGGAAACAAATTAAGAACTGAAAAAATTAGTAATGCTGCTTCAAAAATAGCTACAAATAAAAAAATTAGAGATTTCATTAATAATCAACAAAAAATTATTGTTAAAAATCAATTAAAATTTAGAGGTTGTATTATTGATGGTAGAGATATCGGTTCAGTAGTGTTTAAGAAGGCTAATATAAAAATATATGTAGTAGTTGATGAAATAATAAGGGCAAAAAGGAGACATAAACAGTTGATTGATATTGGTGAAAAGTCTATATACGCCAAAATTTTAAAGGAAATCAAATTGAGAGATAAAAAGGATAAATTAAGAAAGAACTCACCATTAGTTAAACCTCGTGGTGCTTTTATACTAAACAACTCCAATTCTTTTTCAGATACAATCAAGCAAATTAATAAAATCATGGAAAGTAAATAGTTTATGCAAAATAAAATTGAATCTCAAATTACAAATGAACAATATGAAAATTTGGTTTCAAAAACAATTGAAAGTAATAAAATTAAAGAAAAATCGATAGTAACAGGAAAAGTAATATCAGTTGAGAAGGATATAATTATTGTTGATGTTGGTCTTAAAAGTGAAGGCAGGATTCCAGTTTCGGAGTTTACTAGACCAGGAAAAGAGTGTGAGATACAAATAGGAGATAAACTTGAAGTATTTGTTGAAAACGTTGATAACATAAATGGCGAAACTATACTTTCAAGAGAAAAAGCAATTAAACAAAATGCATGGAATCATTTACAACAATCATTTACAAATAACAAAGTTGTTAAGGGAATCCCATTTAATAAAGTTAAAGGCGGTTTGAGCGTAGACTTAGATGGGGTAATTGCTTTTTTACCTGGTAGTCAAATTGACACTAAACAAATTATTAAGGATACCAAAGAACTACTAAACAAACCAATTGAAGTACTTATTTTAAAGATGGACAAATATAGAGGAAATATTGTTGTATCACGTAAAGCAATTTCTGATGCAGAATATGAAGAACAAAAAAAAGAATTACTTGATAACATAAGTGAAGGATCCACAATTGAAGGCAAGGTTAAAAATATAACTGATTATGGAGCATTTATTGATTTAGGAGGTTTAGATGGACTTGTTCATGTAACTGATATTTCGTGGACAAAAATTAGCTCACCACACGATTCATTAGAACTAGGACAAAAAATTAAAGTGAAAGTTCTAAAATTTGACAAAGAGCAAACTAGGTTAAGCTTAGGAATTAAACAATTAACAGATGATCCATGGGATAAAATAAATGACTTTGTTAAAAAAGAAGAAATTAATAAAGGTCAAATAGTTTCAGTTAGTGATAATAATGTAAACATAGTCATCGATGATAATTTTGACGGTGTTATCCCATTAAATGAACTTACATGGCTAAAAAAACCACCACACCCTTCAAAGATTGTAAATCTTAATGAAACTATCGAAGTTAAAGTATTAGAAATAGATTATGAAAAAAGAAAAATAATCTGCAGCTTGAAACAACTTAAAGATAATCCATGGTCAAAATTAACAGAGAAGTTTAAAATTAATGATTCTTTTGAAACAGAAATTGTTAATGTTGTTGACTTTGGAATCTTTGTTAAAGTTGTAGATGAGATTGATGGAATGGTTCATATTTCAGATCTTAGCTGGGATGAGGCAGAATGTACAAAAATGTTACAAAATTATAAAAAGGGTGAAAAGCTAACAGTAAAAATTTTAGAAATAAATATTGAAAAAGAAAGAATTAGCTTAGGGATTAAACAATTAACCAGTGATCCTATTCAAGAATTTATTGATAAAAACCCACCTAAGTCTAAAGTTAGTGGCAAAATTATAAGTATAGAAGAAAAAGGAATTAAAATAGACCTTGGATCAAATATTATAGGATTTATTAAAAAATCTAATCTATCTAAAGAAAAATCAGAACAAAAAGTAGAAAGATATGCGATTGATGAAAATGTTGATTCAATGATAGTTTCAATAGATCAAAAAACAAGAAATGTTAATTTATCAATTAAAGATCTTGAAATTAAAGATGAAAAGGATGCTCTAAACAAATATGGTTCAAGTGACTCTGGTGCATCTTTAGGAGATATTTTGGGATCTGTTTTGGGCAAAAAAAAAGATAATTGATGTTAAAATCAGAACTTCTTTCTAATTTAAATAAAAAGCATCCCACACTTAGTACAAATGATATTGAAATTATTACTAATCTTTTTTTTAAAAAAATTATCAAAGGTTTAACAGAAAATAAAAATATAGAAATTAGAGGATTTGGTTCTTTTAAGTCTAAAGTTAATAAATCAAAGGTTGTTAGAAATCCTAAAACTAATCAAAAAATATTTAAAGATAAAAGTTATAAAATTCATTTTAAAGTGGGTAAAATTTTACACAATAGAATAAATATTATTTCTGATACAAATGAATAACAAAATAATTGTTGCTATTGATAGCGATCATTTAAATAATTCAATTAAACTAGTAAAAAAAATAAAAAAAGAAATATTTGCTATTAAAATTGGTTATGAATTTTTTTTTAATTTTGGAGTTAAGGGTTATAAAACACTTCATAAAATAGTACCGAATATATTTCTAGATTTAAAAATGCATGATATTCCAAATACTGTTGGTAATGCTATCAAAGGGATAGAAAAATTAAATCCAATATTCACAACAATCCATTTATCTGGTGGAGATAAAATGCAACAGATAGCTTTAAATGAAAGTAAAAAAACGAAAATTATTGGAGTATCTGTTTTAACAAGTTTAAATTCCAAACAAACAAAAAAATTTTATAATAAAAAAATAGAAGAGCTTGTGGAGAATTTAGTTAAAAGTGCAATAAAAAATAAATTGCATGGTTTAGTCTGTAGCCCCAAAGAAATAAAGATAGTAAAAAAATTAGCTGGTGATAAATTAATTATAATTACACCTGGTATTAGACCTATAAATTATCTTAACAAAAAAGATGATCAAAAAAGAACATTAACACCAAAACAAGCAATTGCTAGAGGGGCGGATTACTTGGTTATTGGCAGACCTATAACTAAATCAAAAAATCCTCTTGCAACAATTAAACAAATTAATAAAACTTTAAACTAAAGTGTTTTATAAAATTTGTGGAATAAAAAATATTGATACATTAAGTTGCTGTATTGAGAATAAAGTAGATTTCTTTGGAATGATATTTTATGAAAAAAGTCCAAGGTATATAAACTTAGAACAAGCGGAAAAACTGTTAAGCTATTCACAACATAAGGATATTGATCCTGTAGGGGTTTTTTTTAATGAAAACATAGACATCGTTAAAAATATTGTAAAAAAACTTAATTTAAAGATTGTACAATTTCATGGTAACGAAGATAATAATTATTTAAATAAAATTAAAAGCTATTCAGAAGTAAAAATAATTAAAAGTATTTCAGTAGGTGAAAAAGAAGATTTAAAAAAAATTGATGATTATCAAAGTAATGATTATTTTTTACTTGATTATAAACCCAAAAAAAATGAGCTACCTGGGGGAAATTCTAAACAATTTGACTGGGAAATATTATTAGGTATAAATTTTAATAAACCCTGGTTTATATCAGGGGGTATTAATATCGATAATATTAATAAAATTAAAAATTATTCAAATCCTGATGGAATAGATTTGTCTTCAGGTGTAGAAGAAAAACCAGGAATAAAAAGCGAACAAATGATAAATGATTTCTTTGGAAAAATAGATGACTAATAAAAATTCACTAAAACAATTACCTAATGAAAAAGGTTATTTTGGTCAGTTTGGTGGAAGATATGTTTCTGAAACTTTAATGCCTTTAATTCAAGAAGTAGAAAAAGAGTATTTAAAAATTAAAAATGATTCTAATTTTCAAAAAGAATTAGATTATTATTTAAAAACTTACATAGGCAGACCAAGCCCTCTTTTTTTTGCTAGCCAAATTACAAAAAACTTAAATGGTCCTAAAATTTATTTTAAAAGAGACGAATTAAACCATACTGGAGCCCATAAAATTAATAATTGTATGGGTCAAATTTTATTAGCAAAGAAAATGGGTAAAAAAAGAATAATTGCTGAAACTGGAGCAGGACAACATGGTGTAGCAACAGCAACTGTTTGCGCACTGTTTGGATTCCCTTGTATTATTTATATGGGTGAAAAAGACATAAAAAGGCAGTCACCAAATGTTTTTAGGATGAAATTATTAGGAGCTGAAATAAGAAGTGTTTCCACTGGATCAAAATCACTTAAAGATGCAATGAATGAAGCTCTACGTGACTGGGTGACTAATGTAAGAGATACCTTTTATATAATTGGAACTGTTGCTGGACCTCATCCTTATCCAACCATGGTGAGGGATTTTCAAGCAGTTATTGGTAAAGAAGTAAGAGAGCAATTGTTAGAAGCAGAAAATAGACTACCTGATTTGCTTTTAGCATGTATTGGAGGCGGATCAAATGCTATGGGTTTATTCCATGAATTTTTAGATGATACAGAAGTAGAAATGATAGCTGTTGAAGCTGCGGGTTTAGGAATAAATTCAGGGAAACATGCAGCTAGTTTAACAGGCGGAAAACCAGGAATTCTTCATGGAAATAAAACATATCTCCTTCAATCTAATGATGGCCAGATAGAAGAAGCACACTCAATATCTGCAGGATTAGATTACCCCGGCATAGGTCCAGAACATTCATTTCTTTTTGATGAAAAAAGAGTAAGTTATATGTCTGCAACAGATGATGAAGCTGTTGAGGCATTTCAATATTGTTGTAAATTAGAGGGTATCATTCCTGCGTTAGAGCCTTCTCATGCATTGGCTGTACTAAAAAAAATATCAAAAAACTACTCAAAAGACAAAATTATTATAATGAATATGTGTGGAAGAGGAGACAAAGATATTTTTACAATAGCTGAAAAATTAAATATCGAACTGTAATGTCTCAAAGAATTAAAAAAATATTCCAAAAAAAAAGTAAAAAATTAATAAGCTTCACAACCGCTGGAGATCCTGATTTAGAAACTAGTATTAAAATTTTGGATATCTTAAATAATAATCAGGTTGATATAATTGAAATAGGTATGCCTTTTTCAGACCCTATGGCTGATGGACCCACAATACAATTATCTAGCAACAGGGCAATTAAAAATGGAATAAATTTAGATAATATTTTTTTTATTTGTAATAAAGTTCGAGAAATAAATACGGATATACCTATTATATTAATGGGTTATTACAATCTAATTTATCATTACGGAATAAAAAATTTTGTAGCCAAATGTAAAGAATATAATGTTGATGGTCTTATAATAGTTGACTTACAACCTGAAGAAGATCCGGATCTTATGTTTGAGTTAAAAAAAAATAATATTGATTTAATAAGATTAATTGCTCCTACAACAGATAAGGAAAGGTTAAAATTAATTTTAAATAATGCTTCAGGTTTTTTATATTATGTTACCATAACTGGAATTACTGGGCAAAAATCTGCAAATATTGAAGAATTAAATAAAACAATTCAAGAAATTAAGCAGCTTACATCTCTTCCTATTGTCGCAGGATTTGGTATAAAAAATAAAGACCATGTAAGTGAAATTTGTAAATATGCTGATGGCGCTGTTGTTGGATCAGCAATAGTAAAAATTATAGAAGAAAACATTGATGATAAAAAGAAAATGATTGATTTAATAGATAATTTTACAAAAGAATTAAAATCAGGAACATTAAAATGAACTGGTTAACTAATTTTGTGAAACCAAAGTTAAATGCTTTGGTTAAAAGAAAAGAAGTTCCGGAAAATCTTTGGAGCAACTGTCCGGCGTGTGGAAGCATGATTCATCATAAAGATTTAAATGAAAATTTAAAAGTATGTTCATCTTGTGATTATCATTTTAGAATGAATGCTGAAGAAAGAATAAAAATGTTATTTTCTCAAGATGAAATAAATGAAATTGATTTAGATATAATATCTGACGACCCTTTAAATTTTGCTGACAAAATAAAATATAAAGATAGACTTAAAGAATATAGAAAAAAAACTAAACGTAAAGATGCTTTTATTTTATTAGAAGGTAAACTTAATGGTATAAAAATAATTTCTGGCTTTATGAATTTTGAGTTTATGGGCGGTTCTATGGGCAGAGCTGTAGGTAGTGCTATTGTAAAAGGTTCAAAAATGGCTGTTGAAAAAAAAATACCTTTTGTAATTTTTACTTCTTCAGGTGGAGCAAGAATGCAAGAAGGAATAGTGAGTCTTATGCAAATGCCAAGAACGGTTGCTGCAATAGAACTATTAAATCAAAATCAAATTCCATATATTGTTGTATTAACTGAGCCTACAACAGGAGGAGTTACAGCTTCTTTTGCCATGTTAGGTGACATTACTATTGCTGAAAAGGGATCAACAATAGGTTTTGCAGGTAAAAGAGTAATTCAAGATACAATTAGGGAAGACTTGCCAGTAGATTTTCAAAAAGCAGAATATCTTAAAGAACATGGAATGGTAGATATAGTTTCACATCGCAGGGACATAAAAAAAACTCTAATAAGTATTTTGAAACACTTGCACTAAGCATTGTGAAATTGAAAATAAATGATTTGTTAATTGAATTAGCAAATTTGCATCCAAAATATATCAACCTTTCATTAGATAGACTCGAATTATTATTAAATAAGCTTGGAAACCCTCACTTTAAACTTCCTAATACAATACATATTGCAGGAACTAATGGTAAAGGTTCAACTTTAAGCTTTATTAAAAATATTTTGATAAAAAATGGATATTCTTGTCACACATATACATCACCGCACCTCTCTAATTTTAAAGAAAGAATAGTAATAAAAAACAATGAGGTATCTTCAAAAAAATTATATGAATGTTTAAAATATGTCAAAAAAATTAACCAAAATAATCAAATAACTTTTTTTGAAATTACTACAGCAGCAGCATTTTTATTATTTGCTGAGACAAAAGCTGATTTTTTAAT
>MDTE01156020.1_pt1 | contig 14260 bp, 16 predicted proteins | sample 811231 | NCBI WGS metagenome assembly MDTE01 (sample SAMN05326651, study PRJNA326480) | marine metagenome | isolation source: seawater | place: Indian Ocean: Red Sea | collected 2010 | reverse complement strand
TATATTTTCGGCATACACATTACAGGAGTCAGGATAATGACTAGAAAAGTAGTAGTTGATCTCGTTGACGCCGTCGGCACATTTATGTCGAAAACAAATCAGATGTCTGATTATATCGGAGATCTTGACGACTTAAATGCAACTTTTGATAGTAATTTTGCTGACTCAAGTATTGTAAGTGCCATAAATTTATTAAGTCAACAATTTGATAGTATCACTAGTGTTCTGTTTGGTGGCTCTCAAACAGATTTAAGAGTTGGAAATTTTGTAGGTGACTCAGCTACAATCACAACATTACGAGTTGGCCAACTTATGGCGGACAGCGCTGATATAGATAGCGCATCAATAAGTAATCTAGCGGTAGGTGGAATCAGTATAGACAGCGCTAGATTCAGAAATGATTTTCGTATTGATAGTATAGGACTTTATGATAACGGTTCTTTGTTTATTGATAGCGCTACGATTTCAAACGTAAGTATCACAAACCTTACTCTTGACAGTGCAAGAGTAAATAAGCTAACAGCAAATCAAGCTACAATCACAAATGCAACGATTGACAGCGCAACTATTACTAATCTAAATGTTAGTAATCTTGAAGTTGACAGCGCGCATTTTAACGTATTATCTGCTGACAGCGGATTTATGAATATGCTTATAGTTGACAGTGCTAATGTTAATAATTTATCAACAGCGAATATTATTATGAGTGGACAAAATTTAGACAATCTTAAGAGATTCACGGTTAAAAATGAAGCAGGTACTATCATTATTGACGGCTACATGCTTTCAACATCAAACAATCCGAGTACTTTATAATGGGTGTAGTAAGACCGTTAAGATTAGTAGACGGTCATCGATTTCGTGAGATGACCAATTTAGGTGGAGCAAGTGCAGAAATGTATTTGCTGCATCAAAAGATTGCGTATCTATATGCTTCAGATCCTGTTGTGACTCTTTCAGTGGTAGGATCAGGTGGTAATATTTCTCCAACTATGACCGACACAAGATACAAATCAGGTGCAGCTGTATCATTTACTTCAGGCAACTGGCCACAAGTCACACAAACACCTACAGCGAGCGATGCTTCAGAACCAGAAATAGTTACGACTACTTATGATAAAGTTAGCCAAGCCGTATCTGACCCTGGTGCTGCTCCTACTTATTCAATTAAACCAGTGAAAAGAGATGGACGACAGGGCGTCAGAGAAATGACAGAACAAGACATTCTCGATACATTTATAGATCCTGTAGTAGATTTCATGGAAACTGAAACTTCAGATGTAAGAGCAGCGGGTTCTTATTTTGTAGCGACAAACACAAGCATTACAAACTGTACAAATCTTGGTACGATTTATTCAGACACTCGGGCCGATACTTCAGCTTTTACTAGTGCTGGCATTCCAAGTTCTGGTTATCAAGACCACCCAATTACAGTAAACTATCAACTCTTTAGAAATGACGGTACAGATCCATCTATCTTTCTTCCTCTTGTAACTGATGGAACAGATGGTTTACGTGAAATGACTAACAGCGAGTTTAACACTTATTTTGGTCAATTGATTAAATCCTCTATTTACAGCCGATCAGGTTTCATAACACGATACAACATTGATACAGACGGAGCAGGCTCAGGTACTACAAAAGGAACCGCTATGACTAATAACAGAATCACAACTGTGGTTTCTAGTTTTGTGACAGACACAACTCGAGCAAATGATTATCGAGGGCAAAAATTTCCTACTGGGGCGAGTTCAGTGCAAACAACTTACAGACTAAAATTGGATAGAACATGATTGAAGGACATATTTTTCTTGATGCGTATTTCGTAAATGATGGATATGACGTAGTCGAAACATTATGGTATTCCAAAGAAGAAGATACTATAAGACCGTACACTCTTGTTGCTGAAGAAGGCGACAAACAATGGGAAAAATTTTTAAAAACGCCGATCGATGATAATGGCAGATGTGTTACGATCGATGACCTTATGGAAAGAACGTACATAAGAAATAAAGAGCTTGTTAAAACAAGAGATCAAGTTATTTTACAAGCTATGAGTATAAAAGATGAATTTATTTCAGAAACTCATAATACCATAACAAAAGATTCAATGAATTCCTTAGTTAAAGCGCTTCTCACACTTGATAGTAGGGCGGAATCTACTGAAGAACAAAATAAAGAAAGGCTCTTTCTATTTAAACTGGCAATCTTTGAATACGAAGAATTAGCTAAAATAAAAGACAAAGAACTAAAAAGAAATATACGTAAAGCGCAAACTGCTATTGAGGTTCTTTATCATTTATCAACATACCTGCATCATCGTACTTAGGTATATCTATTTCAGACAGGGCATCAAGATGCCACTGCTTTAAAAGATTAATCAAATTATTTAAAATAGGCAAATTACCCATAGGATCGTATGAGCTAAGTTTACTTGACTCTTCCTCCATATGATTTACTATTTTACCTATTTCTTTTGCTGGTAAATTTCTTATTGTAAGATGGTGAGGATATAATATAGTATTATACCATATATTTACTCTGTTTCTAGTGGACCATGGTATAAAACTCACCATCTCATCCCAGTTCATGTTCATTGGATTTACCATGACGGATAAGCTTTTACCGCTATCATGATGATATTTTTTGAATATCTTAAAATTCTTCATAAGAGTTTTGTAAGAACCATTAATTCTTATTTGTTCATATCTTTCAGGTATTAGACTATCAATGCTAATATTCATATGTATGTTACATCTATCTAGAATAGATTGTACTCTTTTATTATACACTGTTCCATTTGTTGCTATATGAACATGAAGTTCAGGCTTTATTTCAGAAACAACGTCAAGTAGATCTAATAAAATTTTTTGAGCAAATGGTTCTCCGCCATTTACTCTTAATTCTGTAAGATGCGGTATAAATTCTTTCATTTGTTCAATGAATGACTTATCGTATATTTGCGGTAAAGGTGGTAGTTTATCTCTGTTTTTGCGAATGCCGCTGCTCAAAAAACCACTACACATAATACATTCAAGATTACATTGATTACTGAGTTCTATTTCCATCATTGAAGGCATGTCGTTTACTGGAAAATTTTCATATGCCTTTGCTAATGGATAAACTCCGTTGTCTATGTCAATTTTACATTCTTCACATCTAAATATAAAAGCATCTTGCATTAAAGCGTCTCGATACTTTTGAAATTCTTCGCCTCTCCATATATCCATTAAAGACTTGTCTTTACTCCATGTGTCTCCATCTCCTACAGATTTCCAGCATGGTGATACGTTACCGGTAAGTTGAACATACATATTGTTAAAAGGCGCATTACATGTATATTTACCGTACATTGTTTAATATATTACTCCACTCTGGAAACTTGACATGAAAATTATTATTGCGAAGCAAATCATAATGTGTAACATGTTTTTGAAAATTTTCAAGCATGTCTGAACCAGATAAGTTCATTCTATTTAAAACTATCTTTATTCTTTGATCAGTAGAATCTTTGTATTTCTTGTTGATCATATTTTTTATTGACAAAGGTAGATTTGATACGTTTAAATAAGCAGGATTTTCTACAAACTGTACAGATACTGGTATTGATACGCCATCGCAGTAATCAAAGAATTTACCAATATCCCATATGTTGTACCAATTTATAGTACAGTTGAACATAATGTCATCAAAGTCTTTTTTAAACTTTAGAACATTTTCTTGTATTACGTTAAAATCTGATCCTTCTCTTTGGTAATCATTTCTCTCATTAATATCATCTAAACTAATTCTAAGTCTAAATTTTTTTATCTTCTTAAATTGATTTACAAACTTTTCATCGTAGTGTGTACCATTTGTGACGACTAAAACTTCAATGTTTTCAAGTAGATTGTTTTCATCTAAATAATCAGCAATTGCTTTGATTTCATTATTTACAAGCGGTTCTCCGCCTGCAAATAAAATGTATCTACACTCATCTAGCCAATCTTTTAAAATTGGTTCGTGATGAGTACCTATAATTTTATTTGACAGATAATGCTTTCTAATTTCCTTCGGTGATTCTTCTTTTGCTATTTGACTTGAATTAATTGCGCCGCACATTCTGCATTTTAAATTACAGACATTTGTAGTTTTAAACTCATAGAATAACGGACTCATGTCAACATGAGTCCTTGTAAAATTCATATTTCGAGCCCAGTAGTTTTGAATTGTTCTTAGACTTTGATCACCAGATTCCTCAGCATGCCAGCAGTCTGAACATTCCTTTGGCTTCTCTCCATTTAGAAATTGAGAACGTAAATTTTTATAATTTTGATTGTTCCAAAGATCATCTATCCTTTCGTCTTTAAGATAACCTAAAGCCTTTGTATACCTACAGCATGGCAACACAGCTCCGTCTGGATCTATAGACATTTGTGTGAACGGAGCTTTACAAAAATATTTCATTCATCATCAGCTTTTTTTCGAGACATATGACCGCTGGCGTTGTGACTTACGGTACACATCCTTTGACATATTTGAGGAGCTGTTTCCCATTTTTCTCTGGCTTTTTTCATTTTTTTAAACCATTTGTGATCTATAATTTTGTCAATCGAATAATTGTCAAGACACAATTCATGTTCGTTTTCAACATATTCCGTGTGACACCAGTCTCCTTCCATAAGACTTTCCGCAACTCCTTCAGGCTCTTCAAGCTCAAACATTATTCTATCAGGATCTGTTCTTCTTTCAAGATCACCTCTTTTTGGGTATCCAAAAGTTTTTGCTAAATACATACTGTTTGCGATAAAACAACAGGGAAATACTTGACCATCAGGATTTATTTGAAGTTCACCTCTTTCATACCAATAGCAATATATTTTTTTATCACTCATCGAATATTACCTCATAATATCTTTTAATTTTTTTAGATTTATGTAAAATTTCCAGCGAACCTTCATTGTAAAATTTAAAGTTGTCTGGTTGTCTACCCTTGGCTTGATCTATAGGGCCATTGTAAAAACGATTTGATGGGCATATGTGATGCTCTGATGCGCCATGTTCTTTTGCCAATTGTGTGATTTTATCTACATCATTTTCATTATGCTCAAATACAACAGTAAAGACTGTACATTTAGATTGAGGACATTCCATATATGCATCCATGTGTTCCAACACAGTTTTTAAAGAAGTATTTCTTCTATATATGGCATGCTGTTCTTCAGTGTAACCATCAATTGCAAATGTAACATTTATCCTTGGACCGAATTCGTTATTTAGATTACCAAAATTAAACCAAAAATCTTCATTTCTCATTGCACCGTTTGTATTGATAGTAAGATACACATCTGAAAATCTTAAAACGTATTGACAAATCTCATATATCTCCTTTGCCATGAAAGGGTCTCCCCAAGTTCCACAGTAAACCAACTCTTTATACAACTTTAATTGGCCTAGACTAAATCTTTTTTTAAATAGGTTTAAATCAGTTTGAACTAAAGGTAACCACGGCACTTTTTCCTGTATATTTCCTTGATTTGTTCTATGGCATTGAGGACATGATGCATTACAGAAAGTTGACAAATCAACCATTCCAGTTAATTTTCTGAATTCATACGCCATTTAAAAATTCCTTATTGGAATGATGCACAAAATAACATGCAGCTGTTTCTTTCTTAAAATTTTTATCTAATATAAAATTCCATTGCATGCCAATATCTTTTAAAGGAACGTTATATCGCTCTATCATGTATGATATACATATCTCATTGTTTATTACTTCTGATAGTTTTTTTGTATCATCAAGTCTTTCTGAAAACATCAAAGCTTCTGCGGATTTTTTACTAAGACCGAAAACACCTGTATTACATATCAAATCATTGCCTTTTATATTATCCATATGTAGCATCATTTGCTTATGCTGTACCTTCCAATCAGGTTTTTCTGTTCTGTGAAGGCATATTTTATTTAAGTCATGCGCGTCAAAAAAAGATTTCTTTGTTTTTGGTACAACATCACAATCTAAATAAAGCACTGAATCGTATTCTTGCGTTAACTTTTCCGCTTGCAGTATTTTGAAAAACATAAGATCAGTAAAATTATAATCTACTACGAAATGGTGGTACTCAGCACCACACACACTTGCGTATGTCTTTTGTTTATTTATTATGGCATCTTTTTGATTTGACCATGACTGTTTTAAGTCAGACCATACGCTGAATATAATTTTTTGCATAGTCAAAATCTTTATTAATTGCATGTACCATTTTTGTTGTTTTTGTTATAAAGGAAAACTTATGATTCATAACAAAATGCCAGTCTCTTGATAGTTCATTAAGTTGTACATTATTGAGTTGCATAAGATAACTGAATAGAGTTTCATTATCATATCCAAACATTGATCTTATTGAATTAGGATACGATGTGTCATTTACTTTGTCGTGCATCATATCAAGTTTGTCATCGAAATTTTCAAAGTACGCTAACTTTTGTAACTGATTTTTTGAAGCACCAATGACTCCAGTATTATACACATCGTTTTCGCCATCAAATTCTTTGTCAAGTAGAAGTTCACGGGTATTCCACCATTTAGCACGAGGAGATCTAACGACTTGTGGATGTACATCTCGTACTGTAACTTTTCCTTCATGATTTACTCTACAAAGTATACCGCTTTTGAAATCAAGCTCTTCAAATATATTTTCATGTGTTATAGGTATTACATCAAAATCAAGATACAGTATTTCATCATAATGCATATTTTGATACATAAGCCAAATCTTGTAGAAATTCAAAATATTGTATGTGGTTACATAGGGTCTTTCAGAAAAGTATAGATTCTTAAATTTTATGTAGTCATCATCATATTCATACAGCTTGTAGTCTGCACCACAAAGCTCTGCATATTTTTTCTGTAAAGAATACAACCAATCATAATTATGAAGCATTGAATTTGTTGTAAGCTCTGTTTTTTCGCGAGTATGACTGCAGTCCACATGCTCTTTTTTTATAACATCATGTGGAATATGCACATACATGCTATAAATCAATCTTTTCATTTTGCGATCACCATGTATCTTTCATAGTCATCTATCTTCTTTGTGCCTTTATAAAGCACACTCATATCTGGCAGTGTTTCAATAAAATGATCCACGCTGTCATGACAGTTAATATGACTATCGATATCATGCATGTTATTTGATTGTAGTAAAACTCTTGCATATGGGTTTTTCATAGACATATAGTCATACAGATCTTCTGCATCAATGTGTTCACATGCAGTACATACAATAATTCTCTCTTTTCCATTTAATTCTCGGCTATCGAAATACGAATCGAATCCGTCTTCATGACAAACAGATACATTATCGTGCACTTTAAGATGGCCATGTAAATTAACACAAGCTTCATCTATTTCATAATCAAGTATTGCATTTGTAAATCCAGATTCTGCTAACATATGAGACATCAATCCATACCATCCACCAATAACGGCGATAGTGTCTTCTGGCTCAATAAACTGCTGTATCTTATCAACTGCCCATTGTTTACATACAAATTGACTGTGAGAAAATTGATCTAAGACGTCTTTAATTCTGTAAAAATCATATCGCTTTCCATACATTGTATCTGTATAGAGAAAGCTTAATAAGGGTAAGACTTTATTTTCAAAGAATAAGGGTTGAATGTATTTCATTGTCAAATGTGCCGTAATTAAATTTATGATCCCATATGTATCGATCTATTCCACGATACTTACGAGTGTTATAGTCTATGTTTTGTTCAAACCACCACCAGTATTCAGTGTTACGACCAGGATCCCATGCCATAACAGAACTGTTAAGCATTGTTTCATATGCATGGTCGTTCCACCACATACTCTGTTTCCAATAGTCTTCAATAAAATGCGGTACACGCCAATCGATCTCTTCTATGTAAGGAAAAGGATTGCTAGTAATACCAATATCCAGATCGAAAAGACAACACCTGCCATTAAGTGCAAAATCTCCTCTAAAGACATGTAACTTATTCCACCACTTTTGAAGTTTAGGCTTACGAGGTATAGAAATGCATTCTACTTCTACATCAGTAGAATCTTCTGTTAAACAGTAAATAGGATAATCAGCATGTTTGAGTAAAGATTCCGCTTGATCATTCACGTCTTTTGCGGTATACTTTTTACCGTGCTTCAATAATATAATGTTCATGGTACTATATATAGCCATATGAAATGGTACACTCGATTTGAAGATATAGACCATGGAGATCGATCATCTTTTAGGTTTCAAAAGACTGTGAGATACCCATTTATATTAGAGGAACCAATCACAATAGCAAAAGAGAATAAAAAATACAGTATTCTTAAAAGTTTTCAGTTTAATCGAGTACATATACCAGATTTCTCATATGAGATAACTGGACATGATATAATCTATAACGTAGAATTTATAAAAGGCACTCATTTAAATCCTATATCCTTTATGCATAATGCTAAAATAATATATGAAGATCTTGTTGATAATGATAAAGAATGGGGATTTCACGATCTTAACCCAGAAGATTTTATTTTTGAGGGTAATACAAACAAACTATACTTAGTAGATTTTGAATCATTTGAAAAAATGACTTTAAAAGAAAAAGAAATAGATCATCAAAAAACTGTACGAAGGGTAGTCAGCCGCTTACATAAACATTATAATTGGAAAGATATAAAAGATTTACAGAATAGAAACCCATCACGCGAAACCCATATTTTCTGGAAGTGACAAACATTATAAATAATAGTAATTCATAATGGTCGAGTTACTTAGTATCGGAAATGGAAAATGGCAGAATACGAAAAGTTTACGATCGACAAGGGATCGGATATCTCTATACAACTGGATCTTGTCGACCCTAGCGGAAACGCAAAAAATCTCACAGGTTACGACGCTGTAGCGAAGATGAAACGCAATTACAGCTCTGACTCATCCACCGATTTTACTATTGCAATAGTCCCTACCGAAGGCACTGTAACTCTTTCCTTGACAAATACACAGACTGACGCTCTTAAAGTTGGTAATTACGTATATGATGTCGAGATCTCCTATGTAGACGAAAACGCAGCTACAATAGTCGAGAGAATACTTGAAGGAAAGATTAGAGTCAGCCCATCGGTATCGACTTCATGACAGTAACATATGTAAAAAAAGTCGAAGTTCTCGACACCACCCAGATTAAAAGAATTACGATCGGTACTCCAGTCCGAAAGGTTACTGGTGCTCAAGCGCAAGAGGTGGGTGATCTTACGAACGTCGACACAACAGCAACAGTAGACAACTCAGTCCTTCAGTATAACGCTTTCACAGCCAAATATGAAGCGGTTACAACTGTCGAAGGCCTTACAATTGATGGAGGTACATTCTAGTGGCCACCATCAATAGAATTATTATTAAGAAATCCGGTTCTACTCGAACTATTATACCATCTAATAATATTCTTGTTAATGGAGAAATGGCTTACACCTATGCCGGGCCTGGTGATTCGTCTGGCGGTGAACGTTTATTTATAGGCGCTGGTGGTAACGGTAATAGTGGCTACGCCAACGAAGTTCATACTATAGGCGGTAAATATTTTACCGATATGATGGATCATGTACGTGGTACACTGACACCACTTAGTGCTATTACCACAGATTCAGATAATAAGATTGACAAACTGTTAATTGACGATCTTCTGCTGAATGGTAAAAATGTTTCAACAACTGCTGGTGACCTTTCTCTTGTTTCATACACGAATGAAATAAACGCTACAAACTCGCGAATTAAGAATGTATTAGATCCAATCAATGCTCAAGACGCTGTCACAAAAAATTATGTAGACAATCAAGACCTTTTTGATTTTACTGGTGATGTACTTACAGGAAACGGTGAGGTTAATCCTGGTCAAAGGGTTGCGGTACTCGGTGGTGTAAACGCAAATACTCATGTAAGAGAAACAGGTACAGGAGTAAGTGTCACTGTCAATGTAGATTCTTCTGTAACTGATCTTGCTTTACTGACCGTAGATAATATAAAATTAAATGATGGAACGCTGTCCACAACATCTGGAAATCTTACAATTGATCCAGCTGGTGGTTCAGTTCAGATTACAGGTAATCTACAAGTTGATGGTACAACCACCACAATAAATTCTACTGAACTTACTATCGATGACAAAAATATAGTACTTGCTCAAGGAGCAGCTGATGCTAATGCCGCTGATTTAGGCGGTATAACTCTTGACGGCGCAAATGCTCAAATATTCTACAAAGCGTCAGATAACACATGGAATCTTAATAAAAATCTTGTAGTACCAGCGATATCTGTAGCAGGAGATGTTATAGGTAGATATGCAGGCTTTGATTCAGACTTTGCACGCAAGACTACAGACGATCTGACTCAAGGCGATTCTAACAAGTACTATCTGACACAGTATGCGGATTCGGACTTTGATGTAAGACTCGCAACTAAGACTACAGATGATGTCAGTGAAGGAAGCTCTAACCTTTACTTTACAAATACGAGAGCAAGAAGTGCTGTAAGTGCCGTTGACGCAGGTGGTGACGGTTCTTTCTCGTATAATTCTTCGACTGGCGCATTTACTTATACAGGACCTAGTCCGACTGAAGTAAGATCTCATTTTAGCGCGGCTGGAGATCTCACATATGATTCCGCGTCTGGTAGATTTAGCATTGATGTTGAAACTGTTTACACATCCGCAAATTTCGATTCTGACTTAAGTGCTTCTACAACCGATAATTTACCTGAAGGCTCTACAAATTTATATTATACTGACGGACGGGTTGATGATCGGTTTGATCTTAAAACTACAGATGAGCTTACTGAAGGTTCATCAAATCTATACTTTACAGATGAAAGAGTCGACGATAGAATTAATTCCTTGTTTGTGGCTGGGGAAGCGATGACACTTACATACAACGACGTTGGAAATACATTTACTGTCGCAGCGGAAGAAGCAACAAGTTCTAATCTTGGAGTTGCTTCGTTTGACGCAACTGATTTTGCTGTCACGTCTGGAAACGTAGAGATTGCAACAATTGACTGTGGAACATACTAATGGCAACACCTAAAATACTCATAAAAAGATCGAACGTTGCTGGTTCCGCACCCGCGAGTCTAGACTCTGGAGAACTCGCGCTTAACACCGCTGACGGTAAGATTTATTATAAAGGCCATGATCAAGCAATTCATGCATTCATTGATTCCGCTGGTGTTAATACTCTCATAAACAATTCGGTATCTACGCTTGATTCCGGCAATGTCACGGATATGATTGATTCTAATTATATCCAAACAAGGCAAATACAATATACAATTCCGACTCTTGGCAATGATTTTGTTGATTCAGCACAAGTGCAAGCGATTATTAATGCCGTATACGTCAAGAATATTATTGACTCGGCATATGTCGCAAGTATCGTTGAAACAGACGGTGATATCACAATCACTATCACAAATGAAATTACATCTACTGTCGATAGTGCGTACGTCAACGCAAGAGTTGATAACGCAAACTTTGTAGATTCAGCTGAAGTTCTCGCTATTGTTGATTCTACTTATGTGCAAGCAAGAGCGGATTCCGCATATATTAAGACTGTAACTGGTATAGATGCCGATACACTTGACGGACAGCATGGTAGTTACTACAGAAACTTTAATAATCTTACCAACGTACCTACAATACTTGATAATGTTGATGTTCAAAATCAGATAGATTCCGCTTACGTCAGATTAAGACAGGATTTTAGATACTCCTCATTAACTGGCAAACCAAATATTTTAGACTCAGGCAATGTTGTTGATATTATCAACTCTGAAGGATTAGATTCAGATCTAGTTACCGCCCTTGTTGATTCTGCGTATATTCAGTTAAGAGATCGTTTTCAAGATTCAAGTCTTGTTACATCGACCGTAAATGCCGCTTATATTCAAGCAAGGCAAATCAAATATCTCGATAGTGACGCTGTTAAAGCTATCACACTTGATTCTTCAGAGATCTCAACCGTAGTTACAGCAGGATATGTACAAGCAAGACAGGACTTTGCTTACAGTTCTCTAACAGGTACGCCCACGTCATTATCAGATTTTGCAAATGATTTGATATCGTCTACTGACGACGTTGGAGAAGGTTCTACAAATTTATACTTTACAAATGATCGTGTTCGTGCAATTAGTCTTGACAGTGAAGATGCTACAAACCTGATTGACAGCGCGTATATTCAAGCAAGGCAGTCGGCAGGCGGTGGTGGAAGTGGTACTGTTGACTCAGCTGATATTATTGCAATTGTTGATAGTGCTTACGTTCAAGCAAGGCAGAAGTCAGCACAAAACTTCGATTTCGGTACAATATCATCGCCGGCGGCATTTTCACTCGATATGGGAAGCATATAAATAGAGTTAATTAGGATTAGTTAGATGACATTACAAATAAGAAGAGGTACTGATTCCGATCGACTGACGATTACGCCAGCGATTGGTGAATTAATCTTTACCACAGACACCAAGGAACTTTATGTCGGTGACGGTAGTACCGTCGGCGGTAATAACATTACGACAGATTCCAGCATTGTAACAAGTATTATCGACTCAGCTTATGTTCAAGCGAGACAAAGCACCCAAACGCTTCCCACACTGGGCAATGACTTTGTTGATTCCGCACAAACACTAATCCTTATCGACGCAAATGCACTTGACTCAGCTCGTGCAACTTCTCTTATCGATTCCGCGTACGTGACCGCACGTACGCCTGCCTCTACTGATTCAGCGACGACAATTGCACTGATCGATTCAGCTTATGTACAAGCTCGACAGGATAAAGCATATTCATCATTAACGGGTGCGCCGACGATACCCGCTATCGATACTGATTTTGTCGATTCCGCTCGTGTAATTAGACTTATTAGTAACGAAGCGCTTGACTCTGATCTTACAATCGCTCTTGTTGATAGTGCTTATATTCAATTACGTGATCGGTTCCAGGACTCAAGTCTTGTAACATCGACAGTCACAAGCTCGTATGTACAAGCAAGACAAGTTAAATATGACACATCAGATTTTGCGGACTCTGCTTTCGTAACTGGTCAAGGTTATATTACATCTTCAAGTTTACCAGTTCTTGGTACAGATTTTATAGACTCTGCACAAGCTTTAATTCTTATTGATGCGAATGCACTTGATTCAGCCAGAGCTTCATCACTTATTAAAAATAACTTTGATAGCAATTATTCAAATGCTAGAGATTCAGCAAGTACTGCGGTTGAAAGAAATAAACATGATGCGACTACTAAAAACTTTGCTGTAACTGTTGTAACTAAAACTGCTGATCATGTATATAACGGTTCTGGTAGCAGTTTAGGCTACTCAATTGACGGTACTCAATCGCCCATAGTTAATTTGAAAATAGGTAGGACGTATAGATTTACCTTAAGTTCAAGTGATATGTCAAGTCATCCTTTCAGGTTTTATTATGACGCTGCGAAAACAACTGAGTACACAACAAATGTTACGACTACATCAACATATGCGCAAATTCAAGTAACTGAGGCAACGCCACCTGTACTACATTATCAATGTTCATTACATGGTTATATGGGTCATGCACTTCAAATTGGCACGCGTAACTTAACTGGTTTTACAACTGATAATTTAAGTCAAGGTAGCACAAATATCTATTTTGACTCTTCGCGCGTGACGGCAATGTTGCCTAAATTTGGCACAGACTTTATAGATTCAGCGGCCGCTCTGACCCTTATTGATGCGAATGCATTGGATTCAGGTAGAGCGACATCATTAATTAATGCCGCTTATATACAAGCAAGACAGTCTTTAATTGATTCAGCACTTACAACTGGGTTGATTGACTCAGCTTATATTCAGCTGAGGCAATCTGGTGGTGAAATCACCATTCAAGAAGAAGGGTCTGCCTTATCAACTGCTGCAACTACTCTGAACTTTGTTGGTTCTGCTGTCACTGCTACTGGATCAGGTACAACAAAAACAATTACAATTACACAAGCTGCGGGCGGTACAGATTCAGCGGCGACGATTGCATTGATTGATGCCAACGCTCTTGATTCAGGTAGAGCTACATCATTAATCGACTCCGCTTATGTACAATTAAGACAGGCAGCTGCCTCTACTGATTCCGCACTTGTTCTAGACCTTGTAAGAGCGAACTCCCTTGACTCAGCACAAAGCTTGTCATTGTTCTCCGCGCACGGTATGTCAGTAAATACTTTTGT
>MDTE01125678.1_pt1 | contig 14260 bp, 13 predicted proteins | sample 811231 | NCBI WGS metagenome assembly MDTE01 (sample SAMN05326651, study PRJNA326480) | marine metagenome | isolation source: seawater | place: Indian Ocean: Red Sea | collected 2010 | reverse complement strand
TAAAAAGCCGATTGGATATATGTTGTTGTTTTGGCCATGTGCTTGGGGTTTGACAGTTGCATATGATTTTTCAAATAGTCTAAATGAGTATCTATTCTACTTGATGCTTTTTTTTCTAGGATCAGTTTTAATGAGATCAGCAGGATGCATTGTAAATGATATTTTAGACAGAAAGTTTGATAAGAAAGTTTTTAGAACTAAAAATAGACCTATAGCATCAGGTAAAATTTCAGTTAGTTTAGGTTTATTCTATGCAACAACACTCTGTCTTTTAGCTTTTTTAGTTCTTATAAATTTTAATTATTTTACCATAATTATTGCTTTAGCCTCAATGCCACTTGCTTTTACATATCCATTAATGAAAAGATTTACTTATTGGCCTCAACTTTTTTTAGGGATTACATTCAATTATGGATTAATACTTGGCTGGACATCAATAAATAATGAAATTAATTTCATTCCTGTTTTATTCTATTTTGGAGCCATATTTTGGACACTTGGATATGACACAATTTACGGGTTCCAAGATATTAAAGATGATGAAATAATAGGATTAAAATCGACATCAATAAAATTTAAAAAAAACCCCTTTACATTCCTTTATATATGTTACTCAATTTTCTTAATCAATTTATTCATTGTTGGTTACCTAAACAAAATGAATATTTTCTATTTTATATCTATGCTTATAATAATTTTTCAAATGATACATTTTCAATTAAAAAAACTTAAAATTAATGATCCATCTAGTTGTTTTAAAATTTTTAAATCAAATAATGGCTTAGGTTTAATGGTTTTTTTTCTAATTTTAATAGGTAAATTTTAAAAATGACTAATATTGAAATATTAAAAAGACTTTATAAAAATTATACTAAAAAATATTTAAAAAGAATTTTATTATCAGTTTTTTTTACTCTTATATTAGCTGCTAGTACCTCATCAGTTGCATATCTTTTAGACCCAGCAATCAAGCATCTTTTTTTAGAACAAACAAAATCGTACATATATCTAATACCTTTATTTATAATCATTGCTTTTGCTACTAAAGGTGCATCTTTATACATTGCAAAAGTAATAATGATTAATGTGTCTGAAGATGTAAGAAAAGATATACAGACAGATATGTTTGCATCATTAATAAAAGCAGATACTAAAATGGTTGATAATAAGCACTCCGGAAAATTTGTTACTAATCTTACTAATGATGTTGACTCAATTGTTACTTTGGTGAGTGTTGCTATTTTAAATTTGTTTAAAGATAGCCTAACCCTAATTGGCTTACTAAGCGTTATGTTTTATCAAAACTGGAAATTGTCATTAATAGCAATTATAATGATACCTCTTGCAAGTATTGCTGCAAGAACTCTTGGTAAGCGTATTGGTAAAGTTGCTACTCAACAAATGAATAGAGCCGGTATATTAAATACTTATTTAATTGAAATTTTCAAAAATCATAAATTAATTAAGATATTTCAAAAAGAGTCCTATGAAAAGAAAAGAGCAAATGAATTCATTACTGGTCTTAAAGAAACTTCAAGAAAAATAAACGTAGTTCACGTTAGAGCCTCACCAATAATGGAATTTTTAACTGGGATAATGATTGCGTGTTTAATTTTTGTTTCCGCTAATTTAGTAGCTGAAAATGAGCTTGAAGTAAGTAATTTCTTTTCATTTTTAGCTGCTATGATGTTAGCTTATCAACCTGTTAGATCTCTTGCAACTTTAAATATAACTATACAACATGGTTTAGCAGGAGCTAAAAGGGTTCTTCCAATAATAGATGATGAAAATACGGTGTTTGATAAGTCTGGTGCAATAGACTTAAGTATAAAAAAAGGCAATATTACTTTCAAAAATGTAAAGTTTGCTTATTCCAACAATGAAATGCAAATTTTAAATTCAATTAATTTGGATATACCTGGAGAAAAAATGACTGCACTAGTTGGACATAGTGGTGCCGGGAAATCAACTATTTTAAATCTAATTCCAAGATTTTATAATATTCATGATGGAGATATAAAAATTGATCAACAATCAATTTATGACTCAAAAATATACTCATTAAGAAAAAATATTTCTTTAGTAAGTCAAGATACAACTTTATTTGATGATACAGTTAAAAATAATATTACTTATGCTAATTTAGATGCCACTCAAGAAGAAATTGAGGAGGCCGCTAAATACTCATTTGCAGATGAATTTATAAATAAATTACCACATAAATATGAAACAGTAATTGGTGAGAATGGAGTAAGACTTTCAGGGGGAGAAAAACAAAGATTATCAATAGCAAGAGCTATATTGAAGAAAAGTCCAATTATACTTTTGGATGAAGCAACATCATCTTTAGATGCCGAAACTGAAAATAAAATACAAAAAGCAATAAATTTTTTAACCAAAGGTAGGACTACAATTGTCATTGCTCATAGACTTTCAACAATTCTTAATTCTGATAAAATTTATGTTATCGACAAAGGTGAAGTGATTGGTGAAGGTAGACATGAAGATTTGTTGATTTCTACACCAACTTATAAAAATTTTTATGAAAAACAAATAAGAAGATCATAATGATTGTTCTTTATAGAATAATAATTAATGTAATCTTTTTAATATCACCATTAATTATTTTAATTAGATTAATTAAAAAAAAAGAGGATCCAAATAGATTTAAAGAAAAGTTTTGTTTTTTTTCAAAATCAAGAATTCCAGGTAAGATCATATGGTTTCATGGAGCAAGTGTAGGTGAGATTCAAAGCATACTTCCACTTCTTGAAAAATTTGAAAAAAATAGGGATATAAAAACAATTTTAGTTACATCTAATACTTTAAGTTCATCAAAAATATTAAATAAATTAAAATTTAAAAAAGTAATACATCAGTTTTTCCCTATTGATACAAATTGGCATACAAATAGATTTTTGAATTACTGGAAACCTTCTGCAGCTTTTTTTATCGACTCTGAAATCTGGCCAAATATGTTTTTAAATTTAAACAAAAAAGAAATTCCTATTACACTTCTTAATGGAAGAATTACTAAAAAAAGCTTTTTAAGGTGGTCATTTTTTTCTAATTTTTCAAAAAATATTTTTAGTAAGATTAAATTGTGTTTTTCTTCGAGTCACGAATCAAAAAATTATTTAATAGAATTAGGAGCTAAGAACATTAAATTTGTTGGAAATCTAAAATTCTCTCAATTTGAAAATGAAAAAACTCAAATACATAAAGAGCTAAAAAATTACCTCAAATCGAGAAAAATTTGGTGCGCATCTAGCACTCATAAGAGTGAGGAAACATTTTGTGGAATAATTCATAAAGAGTTAAAAAAAAAATATAAAAATTTAACAACCATCATAATTCCTAGACACATCGAAAGAGCAGAAGATATTAGGAACGATTTAGAAAATATGAAATTGATCATACACACTTATAGTTCAAATAAAAAGATTCCTAAAAACACCGATATATATATTGTTGATGCTTATGGAAAAACAAAAAGTTTTTATAAAATATGTAAAAATGTTTTTTTAGGTGGCTCATTAATTAATCATGGAGGTCAGAATCCCTTAGAGGCAACAAGGTATGGTTGTAATATTCTTCATGGTCCAAATATTGATAATTTTAAGGAAATTTATAACTTTCTTAAATCTAACAAGATTTCAGAAGAAATTAATAATCAAAAAGAAATGTTAAATTCTTTAAATAAACTTTTTACAAATAAAACAAAATCCAAAAAAATTCAAAAAAAGTTAAGTCTTATTGGTAAAAAAATTTTAGAAAAAACTTACTACAATATTAGAGTAATTATCAAATGATGAGATTAAAAAAACCTATTTTTTGGGACTCGAAAAAAATATCTTTTTGGTCAATTCTATTATTTCCGATCACATTAATTTATCAATTTCTTTTTAATCAATTAAGATTTTTTAAAAATAAAAAAAATTTTACAGTGCCTGTAATTTGTATTGGCAACATTTATTTAGGTGGCACAGGCAAAACACCTCTTGCGAAAAAAATTTTTAATATTATGAAATCAATGAATAAAAATCCTACTTTTGTAAAAAAATACTACAAATATCTAGACGATGAAATTAAAATGCTTTCTAAGACTGGTAAAACTATAGCATGTGGCTCTCGAAAAGAGGGAATACTTCAATCGATTGATTTTGGCTACGATGTAGTAATATTAGATGATGGTTTTCAGGACTTTTCAATTAAATCAAATTTTTCTGTATTATGTTTCAATTCTAAGCAGTTAATAGGAAATGGACTGCTAATTCCATCAGGTCCCTTAAGAGAGAGTATGAGGGCAATCAATAGAGCTGATTGTATTGTCATTAATGGTGACAAAAATTTAGATTTTGAAAATAAAATTAGAAGCTACACAAAAAAGAAAATAGATATTTTTTATTCAAAATATAAAATTAGAAATTTAGAGAAATTTAAAAATAAAAAAATTATGGCTTTTGCTGGAATTGGTAATCCATCAAATTTTTTTGACCTATTAAAAGATAATGGATTAAATATTATTCAATCATTATCTTTTCCAGATCACCACATATATTCAGAAAAAGATTTTAAAAAAATCACAATTAATGAGTCTTTAAAACCTATTACCACTGAAAAAGATTATTATAGAATGAATGAATTTCAAAAAGAAATGTGTGAATATATTAAAGTAGATCTAGAAATTCAAAATGAAGAATATTTTAAAAGTTTAATAAAAAAAAATTTATGAAAATAATTAAATACTTGTTAGAATTCATATTTATTATTATCTTTTTTTTCATATTTAAAATTATTGGTTATAAAATTGCATCTAGCCTTGGAGATATAATTGGAAAAAAAGTTGGTCCTTTTTTTAGATCAAATAAAAAGATACTTAAAAATCTTCAAAATTCTAGTGTTGGTAATAATGAAAAAGATAGAAAAGAAATTATTAAAAAAATGTGGGGCAACTATGGGAGAATTTTATCGGAGTATGTTTACCTTAAAAAATTTAGAAAAGATAATTTAAAAGAGTATGTTGAAATTGAGGGTCTGAATATTTTAGATGAAATAAAAAAAAATAATGAACAAGTGATATTTGTATCAGGTCATTTTAATAATTTTGAACTTATGGCAATGCAAATTGAAAAAGCTGGAATTGATTTATGTGCAATTTATAGACCTCTTAACAATATATTTTTAAATGTCATTATGGAAAATATAAGAAAAAAATATATTTGTAAAAATCAAATAAAAAAAGGAATTGCTGGAACAAGGGATTTGCTTTACTTTTTTAAAAAAAAATTTTCTATCGCCTTAATGATTGATCAAAGGGTTAGCGAAGGAGAAACAGTAGATTTTTTTAACCAACCAGCAAAGACGACAACTATACCTGCTCAATTCATCAAAAAATATGGTTGTAAAATTGTGCCTGTTTATATTGAGAGAAATCATGACGTTTACTTTAAGATTTCTATTCAAAAACCAATTTTTTTTAATAATGACTTATCAACAAAAGACATAACACTAGAATTGAATAAATTACTTGAAAAAATGATTTTGAAAAATCCAGAGCAATGGATCTGGACACATGATCGTTGGAAATAAATTAGTTTTTTTTTATTAATTCTTCTCTTTTAATTGACGCTTCCACATATGAATAATAAGCTTCTTGAAGTTGAACATTCCAGTAAGTTAATTTATCTAAAGCAATTTTTTTTCCAGATATAGCACAAATTACATGATCTCCTTCTTGAATCACTTGAAAATTATTTGGTAAATATTTTATTTTAGCTAATTTTTTAAACATTTTTAGTTTATACATTATTATATGAAAGTTGCTGTAATAGGAAGTGGAGGAAGAGAGCATGCAATTTGCATGTCCTTAAAAAAGTCAAGTAAAGTTAAGGAAATTTATTGTATTCCTGGAAATGCTGGAACAAACTTAATTGGAAAAAATATTGATATTAGCATAGATAATTTTAAAGGTATTAAAGATTTCATATTAAGAAAAAATATAGATAGGGTAATAGTTGGACCTGAAAAACCTCTGGTGGAAGGTATTGTTGATTACCTAGAGAAAAATAATATTAAAACATTTGGTCCAAATAAAATATCATCACAACTTGAAGGTTCAAAAATTTTTACAAAAAAATTATGTAGAAATTACAATATACCAACGGCAAAATTTTTAATTTGCAAAACAGAAGATGATGCACAAAAATTTCTTGATAATTGTATTTATCCTATCGTCATTAAAGCTGATGGATTAGCATCTGGTAAAGGAGTTTATATTTGTGAAGACAAATCAAAATCGATATTAGCAATTAAAGAAATACTGAATGGTAAATTTGGTAAAGCATATGAATTCTTGATTGAGGAATATTTAAAAGGTGAGGAAATGAGTTTTTTTATAATTTCAGATGGTAAAACAATCAAAACTTTTAGCACTGCCCAGGATCACAAAAGAGTAGAGGAAGGCGATAAAGGTAAAAATACTGGTGGGATGGGTGCTTATTCACCATCAAGACTTGAAAATAAAAAGCTTAACAAAAAAATTATAGATGAAATTATTAAACCAACTATTAAAGGATTGAAAGATTTAAAAACATCATTCACGGGTTTTTTATATGCTGGACTTATGATAGTAGATGAAAACCCATTTCTTATCGAATACAATGTAAGAATGGGTGATCCTGAATGTCAAACTATTCTCCCTAAACTTAAGACAGATTTTTTTGATTTAATAGATGCTTGTCTAAATAAAAAATTGAAAGATTTTAATATTGAATGGAATGGTGATAAAAGTTTGTGTATTGTGCTTTGTTCTAAAGGTTATCCAGAAAAATTTGAAAAAAATATTGAAATTAAAAATTTAGATAAAGTTTCACTTAATAAAAATGAATTCATTTTTCATGCAGGTACAAAAAATTTAAATTCAAAAATTTTTTCTAATGGAGGCCGCGTTCTCAATTTCGTTGTATTATCCAAAGAATTTAAACAAAATAGGTTAAATGCTATAAAATTAATTAATCAGATTAATTGGAATAATGGATTTTATAGAAAAGATATTGGCTTTAAAGTTATTGAATGATGAGGATAATTAGTGGAAATTTAAAAGGGAAAACGATTTCCTTACCTAAAGATAAAAAAACAAGACCTTTAAGAGATTTGGTTAAAGAGTCTATTTTTAATTTAATAGAACATTCAAATAAATTTCATATATCAATTAAAGACTCAAATATTTTAGACTTGTTTTCTGGATCTGGTTCTTTTGGCTTAGAATGTGCATCAAGAGGGGCAAAAAAAATTTTATTTATAGAAAATTACACAAAAGCATTGACCATATTAAATAAAAATATCTCTATACTAAAAGTAAATAATAATTGTCAAATAATAGATAATGATTGTTTCAATTATTTACTAAAAAATAAATTTAGTATTAAATTTGACATAATTTTTATCGATCCACCGTATAAAGAAGATAGAATAAATTCAATAATTAATAATATTAAGAAAAATCAAATTCTGAATTCAAATGGTATTATGATTATTCATAGACATAAAAAAGATGATTTAGAAATTTCAAAAAATTTAAACGTTTTAGATGAAAGAAAATACGGTATTTCAAAAATAATAATTGGAAACTAAGAATTTATCAAAAATTTTTTTGTTTCTTTTTTAATTAATTCAACAGCTGGCTGATCATATGGATTAAGTTTTAAAGCTTTACCAAGTAAAATAGTTTCAAGCATAAAAAAAACAAATAATTCACCCATACTTTTTTCATCTCTTTTATTAATTATAAAACTTCTAAAAGGAATATTTTTTTCTCCAAAAACTTTTTTAGTTGCTTTAAATTGAGCTTCTTTAATATTAGTTAAATTTTTGTCTCTTAAATAATGATGTGTTTTAAGTAGTTCTTTTTCATTAACTTTGGGTGATAGGCCATCTTTTACGAAAAAAAAAGTAAAAAAATTATTCTTAAATCCATCAAGATATAATTGTAATAAACTATGATTATCCTTGGGCATAGTTGAAATAATTGGAAGTATACCCTTGTTTTTTTTTCCTATACTTTCTGCAACTAGTTGTTGGTACCAGAGAAAAAAATCTTCTGACTGATCATCATAATTTAAAATTATAGAGTTAAATTTTTTTTTTTTAATTAAATATAAAATATTTGCTACATTTTGAATTAAAGAATTAATAAAAACTTTGTTTTTAATTAAAAGGTTAAATCTTCTAAACTTTCTAGGATTTAAACCCATTAATTCTGCTGGAAGCATACCAACTTCAGACAAAACCGAATATCTTCCACCAATAAAATTATTATGGTAAATAATTTCTGATTTAAGTTTTTTAGCTAAGTCGAACAAATAACTTTGTTTATTTTCAGTTATAAAAATATTCTTTGATGTTTTCTTTATTAAAATATTTGAATTAAAAATAGTTTCTAAAGTGTTACCTGATTTTGAAATAATGATATTTAATTTTTTTTTATTATTTGTCTTTAAATCAAATTTTGTAATTTCGAGATTATCTTTAAAGTAAAAAACTTTATTTATTTTTTTTTTCAAAAAGCTATATATGGATCGAGATCCTAATGATGAACCTCCCATTCCTATCAGTATAATTTGAGATACTTTATTTAATTTTGAAACTATTTTTTTTGAATACGAGTCTTTATAAGATGAACTAAAAGATTTTAATATCTCATTATTTTCTTTTAACAGTTTGTTAAAAAGGTATCGGATTTTATTACTTTTTTTTAATTTGATATTAAAATTTTTAAATTCTATATTATTGGTAAACATCAAATTATTTTATTTTTTCTAAAACAGATTTTTCTAATGATGTTGGTTTTGAATTCTTTATCGTTTCAGTTATTTTTATTTCATTTTCATCTAAACTAGCTTTTTCGACTAACTCATTCTGAGTGTTAGAAGTTTTTTTATCAGTTGGTAAAGGAAGTTTGCCATAATCAGGAGGTAAAACTAAAGGGCTTTTTTTTTCAACTAAAAATTCATCTGAACTTGGTTTTTTTTTTAACGTTAGAGCATCTTCCATTGATTGGCACGCAGATAACAATAATAGTGCTACTGAAATTATAATATAATTTTTCATATTTTTTTATCTAAAAATATTTCTTTAGATATTAATAAAATTACACCTAAAGTAATAAATATATCAGCAACATTAAATATAAACCAATGAAAATTATTAAAATGTATGTCTATAAAATCTGGTACTGATGAATAATATAATCTATCAAAAATATTACCTATAGAGCCACCAAAAATCATCATAAAACCTAATTTTTCAATTTTTTCAGTTTTTATAATCATCCAAAGTATTACTAGAGTAATTAATATTATTAAAATTGTCATAAAATTATAATAAATCATTTTTTCAAAAGAGAATAAACCAAAGGCTATTCCATCATTCCAAATCAAGTTAAAATTTAAAAAGGATGTTAAATAAATATCTAATTCTCCAAATTTTTCTGCTGAATTGATTATCAAAATTTTACTCAGCCTATCAATAGCAAATAAAGATAATATGAAAATAAAATTCCAAATATTCTTTTTGATCATTACTTTTTAATTTTGGTGTCTATCACAAGGTTCTCTACTTATTTTCCAACAAACTGGACACTTGTTTCCTTCAGCTTTTTTTGTAGTAACTTTTATTTCATTAGAATTGGAGTCAATTAATTTAACAGAAGACGTTATACACAACTCAGATAAATCTATTTCTTTAACTTTTTCTATATCTTCTCTATTCATTTCAACAACCAATGCAGCCTCTAAACTTGATCCAATTTCCTTATTTGCTCTTTTTTCCTCGATACTTAAGTTACAAGCATCTCTTATCCTAAGTAATTGAGACCATTTGTTGTTTAATTCTTGATTTTCAAATTTTTTTGGAAAACTTAAAAATTTTTCTAAATGTATGCTCTTTTTATCCTTAATTATTAATTGATAGATTTCCTCAGTTGTAAATGACAAGATTGGGGCAAACCATTTTAACAATGAATTTAAAATAATATTTAATAAAAGAAGTGTAGATTTTCTTTTTTTCGAATCTTTAGGATCGCAATACAAGCAATCTTTTCTAATATCAAAATAGAAAGCTGATAAATCCACAGTACAAAAATTTAACAAATCTTTATAAAGATTATGAAAATCATAATTTTTAAAATACTTTTTAAAATTTAGATTTAATTGATATATCTTGCTAAGCATATATTGCTCTAATTCTGGTAATTCTTGAATATTAATTTTCTTTAAATCTAAATTTTCATAAGAATCATTTAAATTTCCAAGCAAATATCTAAAAGTATTTCTTATTTTTCTATAAGACTCAGAATGTTGATCCAATATTGAATAATCAATTCTTAAATCTTCTGCATAATTCGATGAAGCGACCCAAATTCTTAATATATCTGCACCATATTTCTTTAGAATATCTTCAGGTGCAATTACGTTTCCTAATGATTTTGACATCTTCAATCCTTTTCCGTCAACTACAAAGCCATGAGAAAGAATAGACTCGAAAGGAGCCCGCCCTCTTGTTCCACAAGATTCTAATAAAGAGGAATGAAACCACCCCCTATGTTGATCTGAACCCTCAAGATACATTGATGCTGGCCACTTTAAGTCGTCTCTTTTTTCTAATACGAATGAATGAGTAGAACCACTGTCAAACCAAACTTCAACAATATCACTCAGTTTATCAAAATCATCAGCTTTATATTTGCTTCCCAAAAATTTTTGAGGATCATCCGAAAACCAACAATCCGAACCTTCTTTTTCATAAATTCCAGCAATATTTTCAAAAACTTCATCATCTACAAGAATTTTATTTGTTTTTTTATTAACAAAAATTGGTAATGGAACTCCCCAAACTCTTTGTCTCGATACACACCAATCTGGTCTTGTTTCAATCATTGATTTTAATCTCTCTTTACCTTTATTCGGATAAAAAGATGTTTCATCAATCGCCTTAAGAGCTTTATCTCTTAATTTATGACTTTCCATTGAAATAAACCATTGGGGTGTTGCTCTATGAACTAATGGAGCTTTTGATCTCCATGAATGAGGATAAGAATGAATTAATTCACCATTAAATAAAAGATTTTTTTGTTCTTTAAGTTTTTCAATAATAATTGGATTTGCCTTAAAAATATGAATTCCCTCAAACAAATTTACATTCTTTGTATACTTGCCATCACCATCAACAGTTTCTATAGCTTTAATTCCATTATTCAAACAAAGATTAAAATCGTCAGGTCCATGGCTTGGGGCACAATGAACAATACCTGTTCCTTGTTCGGTTGTTACAAACCTGGCTTCCAACATTGGAATTTCTAAATGATAGCCAATATTAAAAAATGGATGGTTGCAAACAGTTCCTTCAAAATCTTTTCCTTTAAATCTTTTTAGATTTTCAAAATTTTGAATTTTACAATCTTTAATAACTGATTCTAATAGAGCCTCTGCAACAACAATTTTTCTATTACAATATTCACCTTCATCTAATATTTTAATAACCAAATAATCTAAACTTTCATTATATGCCAATGCTTTATTAGCAGGTATTGTCCAAGGAGTAGTAGTCCAAATAATAATATCACTATTATTTATTTCATTAATTTTTGATGATTTAACTGAGAAGGATACATAAATTGTATCTGATTTATAGTCTTGATATTCTACCTCAGCGTCTGCTAATGCTGTTTTTTCAACTGTTGACCATAGTACAGGTTTAAATCCCCTGTATAAACTCCCCTCTTTTAAAAATTTTCCAAGCTCTCTGACTATTTGTGCTTCTGCATCATAGCTCATAGTTGAATAGTAATTCTCCCAATCTCCAACTACCCCTAATCTTTTGAATTGATCTTTATGAATTTCAATCCATTTCTCTGCAAAAGTTCTACACTCTTTCCTAAACTCAACAATAGGCACTTCATTTTTGTTCTTTTTATTTTTTTTATATTGTTCCTCTATTTTCCATTCAATAGGGAGTCCATGGCAATCCCATCCAGGGACATATACTGAGTCCTTTCCATCCATTTGATGAAATTTAACGATTATATCCTTTAAAATTTTATTTAACGCTGTTCCCATGTGAATATTTCCATTGGCATATGGGGGACCATCATGTAGTACAAATTTTTCTTCACCCTTACTCGAATCTCTTAACTGTTTATAAAGATTAATTTTTTCCCAAAATTTTAAAATTTCTGGCTCACGTGTTGGTAAGTTTGCTTTCATCGAAAAAGCAGTTTTTGGAAGATTTATTTGTGATTTATTCATTTAATTTTTTTTGCTTTCAAGAGATCTGATTTTACTTGTCTCTTTAATTGATCAACATTTTTAAATTTTTTTTCTTTTCTTATAAATTTCATAAAATTAACTGTTAAATACTTATTATATAAATTTCCAGAAAAATTAAACAAATGCACTTCTAGTAATATTTTATTTTGATTAAATGTTGGTCGATATCCAAGATTAGCTATTCCTTTAATAAATTTATTGTTTTTTTGTATTTTTACTTTAACTGCATAAACTCCCGGTTTTGGTATTACGTAATCTTTAATATCAATATTCGCAGTAGGAAAACCAAATTTTTTACCCAATTGTCTTCCTTTTTGAACTTTACCTACTATAGACCAATTTCTGTCTAATAATCTATTCACTTCATTTAATTTACCATTTTGTAAAAAATTTCTAATCAAAGTGGACGAAATAACCTGCTTGCTTATCAATAATGGTTCTGGTTTGATTATTCTATAGTTATGAATTTTTTCATATTTCATTAATTGTTTTACATTGCCTTCTCTTTTATTTCCAAATCTAAAATTATTACTTACAAAAATAAATTTTGCATTTAATTTTTTATTTAAAATATCTTTAATAAAATCAATTGATTTTATTTTAGAAAAATTTTTATCAAATTTTTTAACAATAACAAAATCTACACCAACCTTTTCAAGTAGATCAATTTTTTGAATCTTATTTGATATTCGAAAATTTTTTAACTTTTTATTAAAAAACATTTTTGGCATTGGCTCAAAAGTGAAAACGCCAATTTTAATTTTATGTTTTTTCTTAAATTTTTTTGCGAAATAAAATAGTTTTTGATGACCTGCATGAAGACCATCAAAATTACCAATTAATATGATTGAATTTTTATGGTCTTTTTTAATATTAAAATTTTGATATACTTTTATCGATTTTACCATTTTAGCTCTGATTGAATATAATTACATATTGCTTCGTAAGATTTAGCTGTTTTTTCAATTCCTCTCTCTTTAATTTCGTTTTTATGTATTCCATTAGAAATAATCAAAGAGTCATAATTTAAAAGATTAGCACCCTTTATATCTGTATTTAGATTATCTCCAATTGAAAGTACTTTTTTATTTTTATTTTCTACAGACTGATTATACACTTCAGGGTAAGGTTTTCCGAAGTATATAACTTTACCACCCATCTTTTCAAAAACCATTGCAACAGATCCTGCACATAATTCTCTCTTACTTCCTCTATCAACAATTAAATCTGGATTAGTACAAATCATCTTTTTATTAAGATGTTTTTCAAGCAAATCTTTATAATAATTTAATTCTTCATCATGGTTATCAAATAATCCTGTACAAAGAATATATTTACTTTCCTTAATTTCTTCAGATTTATTTTTTTTAAAATCTTGAAATAAATCAAAATCTCGGGGAGGGCCGATGTGAAAAAAACTGTCATTCAAGTGATTTTTATTTAAATAACTTAGGGCCGCTTCTCCTGAGGTAAAAACATGATCTATAATTTCTTTTTCCATTCCCATTTTTTCTAAAAAAACCTTTACAGCACTATTAGGTCTTGGAGCATTAGTTAACAAAACATACTCTTTATTTTTCTTAGTAATTTCTTTTAAAGTAAAAATTGCCTTATCGTGAAGATTAATCCCATTGTGCACAACTCCCCATAAATCAATGTAAAATAATTGATAATTGTCTGCAATTGATCTTAAGCCCTCATTATCTAAATTTTTGGTCATTAAATTAATCTATAACCCAAAAACCCCTCAATTTCTTATCTTTTTTGGTAAACTTATTTTTTAAGTATATCTTGAAATAGTGATGCCAATCTCTATATGAGTTCAATATCTATAAAGGAGAATTTATGAAATTTAGACCGTTACACGATCGTGTTCTAATAGAAGTTTTAGACAGCAGTGAAAAAACTGCTGGTGGAATAATAATACCAGACAC
>MDTE01072964.1_pt1 | contig 14261 bp, 12 predicted proteins | sample 811231 | NCBI WGS metagenome assembly MDTE01 (sample SAMN05326651, study PRJNA326480) | marine metagenome | isolation source: seawater | place: Indian Ocean: Red Sea | collected 2010 | reverse complement strand
CGCTCGCCAACCATTGGCATCACTCCTTGATAGTCGAATCTGCGGGGTGCGCTCCACTAACAGTCACGTTTGGCCAGATGTTAGAACCGCGCCCAATTATAACTCCAGGATTGGTAACTACATTACATCCCACCTGAGTTGCATCACCTAGAAGGGCTCCAAATTTCCGTAATCCACTATCAATTTCTCCTGTACTAATACCTCTCACAATTACCTTTCTTCCATCATTTCTAAGATTAGATAACTTGCTCCCCGCCCCTAAATTCACATCACAACCTAAAACAGAATCTCCAACATAATTGAAATGTGGAGCCTTTGATCCAGGTAATAATAAAGAATGTTTGATTTCACTACAATGTCCCACAACAGATCCATGACACAACCAAGTGTTTGGACGAATGTAAGCGCCATGCCTAACTTCAGCATCTGGGCCTATGTAGCATGGACCTTCAATTCTAACACATTCTCCAATTATAGCTCTTTCATCTATACATATTGGGCCAAGAGTGTCATCAATAGACACAGAATCAGGAATAGATTCAGGAATAAAATGGAAGTTTAATTTATTCATTTGATTTTTTAATCCCCCTTCGTGCTTAGGATCTAAGATAATCCAAGGTGCTTCATCCTGTTCAGGTAATTGGGGAAATTTTCCCGAACCACCCTGACTTTTCCAGCGAGCTAAACTAGGCCATAGTTCAGACGCCGTCAAACTCTCAAGTGGAACCGCCATGCTTCGCGGAAGACCACATCATGCTTGATGCTTTCACTCGTCGATAACTCTTGGTGAGGCTGATAAAACCGCATCACTGCATCCCGAAGAGAAGTTTTTGAAGTTCTCATTAAACATATTTGCTAGTCTGTTGGCGGTTTTATCATAATCAGACTTGTTCTCCCATGATTTTTGTGGCTGCAGTATATCAGATGGAACCCCCTCACATGAAGTTGGAATTTGAAAATTGAAACGTTCATCAACTACAAATTCTACATCTTCGAATAAATCATTTAACGCAGCATTCAACAAAGCTCTAGTCCATTTTATTTTAATCCGGCCACTTTTACCAAACCCACCAGCAACCCAACCAGTATTTAGTAGCCAACAAGAAGAATTATTCTCAGCAACTTTCTTTGATAGAAGATCAGCATATACACTTGGATGCATTGGCATGAATGGAGCTCCAAAGCAAGCCGAAAAAGTAGCCTGTGGTTCGAATACACCAATTTCAGTTCCAGCAACTTTTGCAGTGTAACCTGAAATGAAATGATATGCCGCTTGTTCTGGTGTTAATTTAGAAATTGGGGGCAGCACACCAAAAGCGTCACAAGTTAGTAATACTACATTTTTTGGTAACCCACCCTTGCTGTCAATTACTCGATTCTCAATAGATTCTAAGGGGTATGATCCGCGTGTGTTCTGTGTCAATGACACATCAGTAAAATCTGGAACACCATCTTCATCAAGAACTACGTTTTCTAAAATAGTACCTGACATTCTTGTAGTTGCGAAAATCTCTGGTTCATCTTCTTCAGAGAGATTAATCATTTTAGCATAACAACCACCCTCGAAGTTGAACACACCATCATCATTCCAACCATGTTCATCATCTCCAATCAAAGGTCTTTGTGGATCGGCAGAAAGGGTAGTTTTTCCAGTGCCTGATAATCCAAAGAAAACAGCGCAATCACCATCTTTACCAACATTTGCAGAGCAGTGCATGGGTAAATGCCCATCTAATGGCAGTAAGTAATTCATAATTGAAAAGATAGATTTCTTAATTTCTCCAGCATACCTAGTACCGCCAATAATCACTTGCTTTTCAGAAAAACAGACAATTACAAAGACTTCAGAATTTATTCCATCCTCTTCTGCATTTGCAAGAAAATGTGGCGCATGAAGGATTGTGAATTCAGGCAAAAAGGATTGTAAATCCATTTTTTTAGGTCGAATAAACATGTTTCTAGCAAATGCCGAATGCCATGCATTCTCCGAAATCACACGAACCGCCAATTTTTGTTTTTCATCAGCCCCTGCATATACATCTTGAACAAAAAGTTCAGGTTGAGAGTTTAGATAATTTCTGACTTTCTCTCTTAGATTTTCGAAAACATCTCTACTTGTTGGGACATTTACATCCCCCCACCAAATTCTATCTTCTACCACTTCTTCCTTAACGATGAATTTGTCGTTGGGCGAACGTCCAGTTCTATCACCTGTTTTTGTCACAAGTACTCCATGTTTGCTTAGCACTCCTTCGTTTCTTTCTATGGCCCGGACAATTAGTTCTTCTCCTTCCAAATTCCAGTGAATCTCACCATTGGGACTTAGTCCATGAGTGTCCAATTCAACCGGCCCGCGTAAGCCGGCATCTTGACGCAGAGGTGCGACCATGTGGTGGCCGGGCCGCGTTACGTCTTAGAATGCTACGGAACCTCGACCTGGTAAATCAAATGAAAGTAATATTGATACAGCAATGTAGCATGTGTCAAAATAATGGATTTATGGACTAGTATTGTTGCTCTTAGTTTAGGTCTCGGTTTATCTGCAGCGTGCGGGTTTCGAGTATTTATCCCACCTCTAGCGATGGGCGTTGGTGCTAGAGCTGGTTTAATGGATTTGGGTGAATCTTGGTCTTGGATGAGTGAGACTTGGGTGATGGCTATTTTTGGCATCGCTACAGTTTTGGAAATTGCTGCTTATTACATTCCTTGGTTGGATAATTTATTGGATACAATCACAACACCTTCTGCAATAGTTGCAGGTATCATAGTTACATCCTCAAGTCTTGATGGAATGGATCCAACCTTACAATGGATTCTTGCAATAGTTGCAGGAGGGGGGACGGCAGGAACAATTCAACTTGGGACAGTTGCAACTAGAGCATTATCAACAGCAACAACCGGTGGAATTGCTAATCCACTAGTTAGTACAATTGAGGCAGGTGCTTGCATATTTTGTACAATCCTTGCCCTCATGCTGCCAATTATTGCTGCCATTATGGTCGTTGCGTTGCTAATTTTTGCAATTCTTAAAATTACTAATAGAAAGCAAAAACCCGAACCAAATTTAATCACTTAAAGAAGCGAATATTTCAATGCTTAACGAGGGCGACCTTGATGGACAAAGTCCCCCTCCCATAATTCGTATGGGAGTCCAACCGTCCGACGAGGATGACTCGGTTATCCGCAAACGGGAATTCGAAATGGGCGGTGGGCTAGATATCTCAGGTTTCCTAAATGAAGATGCTATTGAAGAAGCAAATCAAGCCGCACTTCCTGAACCAAAGCAAGAAGAGACAGCGAAAGATGAAGCAATGGGGGATTTATTTGATCCATTTGCAACAGGCCCTCAACCAGGTGATGTAAAACGAGATGGTACAGTACAATTACCTCCTGAAATGGATAGTATTACTGAATTAGCAACAACAGGTGAAAAACGATTACATTGGGGAATCATGGTTAGCATGATTCTTGTTTATTCAATAGTTGGATGGCTTGTTGGCACAACATTACCCCCCTTAGTAGGTCTAATTGGATTACTTGGTTTAGCATTCGTAGGTTTTGTACTCGGAGAGCGCTGGGTTCCAGATTCCAGCATGAGAATGTTAGGAATAACTTGGGTCATTATTACCATGAAATTACTTTACGGCCTTGCAATTGATTTACATCACTGGGAATTATGGGGAGTTTTTCCAATTGATGCAACTGCATTAGGAGGGATGTTGCTTTGTCTTGTTGCACTCAATATTTGGGTTTCATATCATCATGACGAGGACGCTATAGCCGCACAAGCAACACTTGTTTTGTTGGCAATAGGTTCAGGGGCTGGCGCTGTCTATGGGGAAATAGGAGTTGCAACAGGCATCGTAGTTGCAACTTTACTTTTACATGGTTTAGCATGGCATCGTCAAAGTGGTAATCTAGCATCTCTTGGGATAGCAGCATCAAATATTTGGATTGGCCTACATGCCTTTAGTCAGAATTGGCAAATTGGGGCACTTGAAATTGTTAAATTTGATGATTTACTCCTCCTTTTCCTTTTACTGGGGGGTATCAATGCACTTAATGCAGCAATGGCTGCCAAATTCTCAAAGAATGAAAATTGGTTTAGTGACGGTTTGTCCCTTGTAGGGCTTGGCCGCCCGGGATTATGGTCTGTATCTATTGGTTTAGGAATGGTTGGTGCATTGTTAGCAATTTCAGCTAACAGAGCAGACACATCATACGCCCTAGCACTTATCATGATGCTTTTGGCATGTTTTGGTGGTTCGTATCTAATCGTTAGAGGTATTTCGAAACATAGAGTTCTAACACCATTTGGGATTGGATTACCCATATTTGTCTTGGTCTTAATTATACAGGAATCAATTGGATTAGCAGCCCCATTTGGAATTACTAGTTACGAAATATTTACCGTAGCATCGGCTCTTCTAACAGCAACAGTTCTTCTGAAAAATCAATCTCTTGTTACTGATCATGTATTATGGGGCGGTAGCATAGTAATGGTCATTCTAATGACAATTCTAATTCCATCTCAACCGAGTTCTCAAGGGGGTGATGGAGGAGTATTAATTTTCACAGCTCTAGCAGTCATCCACTTAGGCACAGCATCTTTAGCTCTAATTCGCAAATCTCCTTCACTAGCTGGTGTTACTGTTCTTGTTCCTTGGCTTTGGGTATTAATCATTACATTCTGGTCATCTGGTGCCCGTACTTTCAATGCAGCTAATCAATCATGGGAATTGGCGTCAGGGGTAATTGGTTGGGATGGTTGGCCCCTAACTTATTATCTGATTTTCGTATCACTTCTACAATATCCTGTAAATCGTTCATTGGGTGAATCTGGCGTCAATCTTGCAGCACGTTTTGTAGGTCTTTCAGAACTTGGTGCTAGATTACGAGATAGTGGCATGTTGAAGTTGTGGAATCTAGGCTTCATTTTGTCCCTTATTGTTTGGGTTGCAGTAACAAAAGCAGGAAATTTACCTGGCTACGGTCTATTATCTGGATTAGCAGTGGTCCTTGCAATCAATGTTTTTGCTGAATGCCGTGGAGAACATCAAGATAACCCTAGAACTTTGATGATCTTATTTGGAATTACAGCGATTTGGTTACAGTGGCAATATGGATTAGATGCTGCTTGGATGTTAATGATAGTGGCTGGTCTTGGTTCGTTAGTAATGTATGGGAAGAATCTTGAGGTTGAAGATATTCTCAGTTTGCTAATGGGGTTCTTGACAATTCAGACAATCATTTTCACACTCGATCAAGCAACAACATCCCTCTTAGATGGGGAATTACTTCTTGAAACACAGCAAACAGGCTGGGTAATTATTGGCTCAGTGATCCTTACTCTTGCTCTTTATCTCCCTCGCGCGGGTAAAATGGAAAAGTTACTCAAACCCGCAGCATCCTCAGCAGTGTTACTTATTGTTACAATTTGGGCAATGATGAGTGAAGGAATGCAGTTTGCCCAACTCGCTATTTCTGGATTATTGTTTGTTGGCTCTGGAATTTGGCTTGCGGCTCAAGGAGAATTAAGGGCAGAATTGAAAGCAGTAGGGGCGCGGGAACTGAGAAGGGATAGAATGGAACGAATAGAAGAGATTCACCGTTCTTTAGAAGAGGGTCCTGCATTAACAAATACTCCCTCTTTACTTCTTCAACAACCTTCAGATGAAACAACAAACCCTTCATCCAATCTCACATTATCTACGGATCAAGCAACTCCTGCCAGCACACCCACATTAACCCATTCTAGTAGAACATATCACTTTGATTCGGAGGAGTCTGCAGCACATGCAGCCCAGGAAAGCGCCTCAATTGAAACACTCTCTCAAGCAGTATCTGTAGGCAATGTAAAGGCAGTAGCTCCTGAATTGTATATGCAAGCAGAAAGAATGCGCAAGAAATCTAAACGAAGGGGCTCACTAACAAAAGAAGAACTCCTCTATGGTGATATTCATCACAAACCAGTAGTGGTGTTGGCATTCATAGCAGGCATCATTTTCTTTGGAATATTTATTATTTGGAGTTCAGGGACAGCATCTGCAGGTATTCTGGTTGTTAGTGGTGCAATTAGCTTAGTCTTTATCGGAATATCTCGTTGGCGGGCTAGTACTAACAGTTTGACACTGCCTGATATATTGGGTATTGAAACTCCTTTTGCAGCAACTATGGTCGGATTAACGTTGATGCACTTTGTGGGTCGTCTTGCACCTGGTGCTAGTTTAGGAAACCAACTTGATTTTGCGGTCCTTGCAATCATTCTACTTCTCATAGTAGGTATTTCATTGACTGGTAGAAAAGATTTGATTCATCGAATCCCTGCTGCTATTGAATGGTATATTGCCATTCTTGTCATTTCCCGTTGCGCTAGTACTGTAATGGCTGGAACGATGCCCTTCCCTATTCTTACAGACCCACTTACTCCAATTTCTGGTGGCGATTCACTTTCATTTACTGTTCCATTTTTGATTGTAGAAATTATCTTACTTGGTTGTGTAATTGGGTGGGATTGGATTGAGGGGGTCCGCAGAAAAAACAACCTTCCAGATTTCCATGGTGCCGCCGGTAGGGGTGGCTGGGTTTTTCTGATAGTAATATTGTCAATTGGGCCCGTTGCATTGCTAGCAATTGCACTTGGTTTGCGCCGAGGAATTCAGTGGAACCAACCAGCAGTGGTAGGAATCAATATTCTTGCAATCGTATTAGCATCCCGTTCAATAGCTAGTATGTATCAAGACTTGATTCCATTCATCCCACATGTGATGATAATTCTAGGGCTATTTTGTCTAGCAAGCCTAGCCGCCACAGTTCCAATGAGGAAACCAGCGTGGTCAGCCATTTGGTCTTGGGACGCTCATCTTTTACTCCCTCTAGGACTGTTAATTCTGCATGGTATCAATCATTTACTAGTGATTTCTCTTCTATCATTATCTCTTGTTATTTGGGTTACTGGGATTCTCCAATTACGTAGGTCTCTAAGGATTTGGGGCGCCGCTGATCTCATCATTGCATTGGTTATTGCAGCACTTGCCGCAAAAGGAGAGATCAACTCGACATCGCTTCTTCTAATGGGAATAGCATTAGGTATAGAATTGGGTATTATTGCTTGGCTGGGGCAAAAGCATGAAGGTCAAATGGCAGTAGATTGAGAATATCACTCAGTACATATCTTGATTTGAGATGGCATCGACCCAACATCATGTCCGGGCCGTGGATTAGCGATGAACCGGAGGATCCACCAGTCCCGTTGGGTCTGAATGAGATGACCATTCCACGTGCTGCAATTCTTACATCATTGGGCACCATTGCAATGCTATTGCTCTCGATAATTTGGGTTGGTTGGGGGGCCTATTCGTTCCTTGGTCAGATGGATGGGGCATTCGTAACAGTAGATGAATCATCAATAAAAGAGGATGGAAGATGGGCTTGGGAAGCGATGCTTTTGTTCGATACTTGTGATCCAAAAGATGATGCTTGGGTTTGGCCAGAAAATCTATCTGCTCAGGATGAACCCTTTTGGCTACCGGGTGAATTGTCTTGTGAATGGCGCCATCATGGCAATCAAGATAGAGCAGTAGTGGCTGTTAATAATGCAGGGAACCAGACTTTAGAGTTACAAGCGATTGTAGATTCTGATTCGGTTTCGATAACATATCCATCTGGTGGGTTAATAGAAATTGAACCTGATTCAGCCGAAATGTTAGTACTGGAATTGAATTCTGATGTCGAAGAAGAAATTTTCAATGTAATAGTTTCACATCCAACGGTTGAAGATGCAGAAGTGAAGTTAGAGGTAAGGTTGCTTGCTGACAATGATTGGGCTCTTCACGTAGATTACGGCAATCGAATGAATGTACATTACAAAGTATGGATTTCTGATACTGGAGAACAACTTGATGAAGGTGATTTACCAGTTACCGCAGGTTCAGAACCTACTTGTGATGCTGGAGCACCAAGTGCTTGTTACATCAAAGGATTCCATTGGGGAGTGATTGGTTTGGATTGTGATATATTTCGTTGTGCGATTGGTGATGGCACCACGCATACAGTCATTCTTCCGCCTGAACTTGCTTACAAAGATAGACCAGATAGAGAACCTGCAAATAATCAGTGGTTGGTGTTCGAGTTGAGCGTCAATGAACTTCTAATTTGAATCGAAAGTTGCTTAACGGCGACAGACATCCTAGGGTTGATACGGTATGGCGAGACATACAGTAATTCCACTTTCTTCAGATGTAATTGGCTTTGCCGAGATAATTTCTTCTCGCAGTAATCCAATTGATTCAGATGAACAAGCACCAGACCCAGTTTTGTTCCAGACTGATCGCATGCAACGTCTTTCAACACCTTGGCCTGTTAGTTTAACTAGAGCAGAACAACTAGCAGATTGTCGAATCGGTAAAGGAATAATTCTTGACCCTGCTTGTGGTTCAGGCTCGCAATTATTTGCTTATTGTCAAGAATTGAATAGGCCGGGATTGGGAATTGAGTTAGATGAGGATGCAGCAGTTCTTTCAGCAGCAAATGGCAGAGTAATTTCTCAACTTTCTAATGGAGATTGGGCACCTGAAACATTTGTCTTGGTTGGAGATGGAACCGAAGCATCTGCAGCCCTTGATGAATTGGGGCTTTCAGGACAAGTTATTGCAGCCTTGCATGTAGATCCAGCTAGACCCCAAGATGCTCAAAATCATGCTTTAAATGAAATGGAGCCTCCAATTGGAGAATTATTACAAAAATGGGAGAAACATCTTGTAATTGGCAACCAAGGGCCTGCTATTATCATAGATCTTTCACCACGATTACTCCCAGAGCAACAAGCCGAAGTCGAGAAACTTCTGAATAATTTATGGCCAAGTTCTCCAATTACTTGGGAATGGGTTTCAACAGGCCGTGGGAGAATAGACCGCCTCACAATTTGGTTTGGTTCTGCTGCTGTAGCAGGCACACCAGCAAGGATGCTACGCCTTCTTCCGGATGGGTCTGTAATCAGTTTTGCAGGTTCTAGGTCGAAGGTGAAACAAGACAGAGCTGCTTATCCTAAATCGGGAGACTGGCTAACAATCGTAGATTCCGCTCTTCTTTCTTCAGGTCTTCAAGGACAATGGGTTAGAGAGGCGCTACCTGCTGAATCTAGTCGTAGTTGGGTAAGAATCGATGGCCGTCGTCCGATGCTACTTTCTAGTGAGCCACTTGATATGAATAAATCATTAGTTAAGGCATTCGTATCTTCAACAGGTGAAGTAATTAGTCGATTGAAAGTAGAGCCCACATTAGATAATTTATCACCAATACTAGTTTCTGCAAATTATGCCTATCTTTCAAGGCTGACTCTTAGGTGTAAGATGAATCCAGCAACTCAACCAAAGTTGCAAGCACAACTTGATAGTGGTTTGAAAGATTACCCAAGAGGAAAACAAGGATTTTTGGCTGATGTTGAAACTAAGGAAGGTAATGCATGGTTTATTTGTAGGGAGCCATGAATTCTCAGAAATTTTTAGCTAGATTGAATTTATACCCCTATGGGGTAAATCGTTTCTGTTAAATAGGGAGGGTAGGTCGCGGAGCCGCTACACAGTAGCCACTGGGTGACCAGTGTACTCGGGGGAACCGAATAATGGCGAAAATAGACGAAAGCGAACTTGGTGACGATTTTAGATATATTCTAAGATTAGCCATGTCCGATGTTGATGGAATGAAACCAATTGGATTGGGGCTTACTTCAATTAATGGAGTTGGTAAGCGTACAGCAACTGCGCTCTGTGAGATTGCAGGTGTTAATAACAAAAAATTAGGTGGTCATCTTAGTGATGAAGAACTTAGTAAATTGGGGGATGCTATTGAGTCATACCCAACACAGGTTCCTAATTGGATGTTGAATAGGCAGCGTGATTTACACACTGGTGACGAATTTCATTTGTTTTCACAAGATGTAAAAATGGTTCAGAAAGAAGATATTGAACGCCATCGAGCGGTTAAGAGCTACCGTGGTATTCGTCATGCAGTAGGTGGAAGAGTTAGAGGACAAAGAACCAGATCCAATAGCAGAACAGGTCTCACACTTGGTGTGCAGAAGAAGAAGTGAGGTGAGTAAGTATGGGACATCCTAAATTTAGCCGCAGATTATGGCAAGGGCCCAAACACCCTTGGCAATCAGAGAGAATTGATGAGGAACGCACCTTAATTTTCACTTACGGTTTGCGCAACCACAGAGAAATATGGAAGGCGCGCAGTAAGTTACGTAGGTGGCGCTCTAATGCAATGAAGTTGATTGCAACAGCAGATTCAGGAGAAGATGATCACGTTTCTCGAGAGAAGGCAGATTTGATTTCTTCACTACATCGCAGAGGATTACTTCCTGAAGGCGCTACACTTGATGATGTTCTAAGATTGAATGTCGAGCACGTATTGTCTCGTCGCTTACAATCTCAAGTTTATTACAAAGGACTTGCAGCAAGTCCTAAGCAGGCACGACAATTACTAATCCATGGCCACATATCTATCGGTAATCAAGTTATGACCGTTCCAGGTTACATTATTACTAGAGATGAAGAAGCGGCTTTACAATACAATCAATCTTCTGACATTGCTAATGAACAACATCCACTAAGGCAGGAGATAGAATCAATTCGCTCCACAGCAGATTACGGTGAAGAAGGATCATCTCTTGAGTTGAATAACAGTGAAGCACCAAGTCCTGAAGAGGTTGCACAATTAGCTGAAGCAGTTGCAGCAGCGCCTAGTGCTGATGACGTAAGTGGGGGTGAATCATGATGTCTCGAAAGTGCATAATTAACATCTTTAGTTCTTACAATAATATTTTGATGACTGCCACTGATCAAACAGGGGCCGAAACTATTGCAAAGTGTACAGGTGGCCAAGTTACTAAGAAAGGAAGTGACAAGGGTAGCCAATTTGCTGCAATTAGGGCGGCTGAGCGTTTAGCAGAAGCGATTCAGGAAAAAGGGTTCTCGCAAGCGGTAATCAGATACCGCGGTCAAGGAGGCAATAAGAGTCCAAATACAGGTCCAGGGGCACAACAAGCAGTAAGGAGCTTAACTCGTGCTGGGATTCAAGTTCAGAGAATCGAAGATTGTACCCCAAGGCCACATGATGGCACCAAGCAAAAAGGTGGAAGAAGGGGACGAAGAGTTTGAACAGGTGATATGATGCCAAAATTAACAGTACTTTCCGAAGAAGAAGATTCAATGCGCATTCTCGTCTCAAAAGGCGATAGAGCATTCGTAAATGCATTGCGTAGAACAATGATTGCTGATGTACCAAAGTTTGCAATTGACCAAATGAGGATAGAACTTGGAATGTTCCAAGATAAAGATGGTTTTTCCAATCCACTTGACTGTCCAGAATGCAAAAAAATGACCCCTGATAAGAGGCCTTGCGAAAAATGCAAATTCTACGAATCAAATTTCGCAGTCAGCGATGAACAACTGGCTCATAGATTCGCAATGCTTCCAATTCCAACATTCCACGATGAATTCCATTTTCAAAATGAATGTCCAGAATGTCGTGACATGGTAGAGGATCAGCGAGGATGTCCTGCTTGTCAAATTATTTACGCAATTACATCAGTTGGCGAAGAAGACGGCAAAGTTGTAGAAGCTTCTGAATTAAATGTAATTGGAGATAGAAGGTTAGACATTCCTGAAAGGTTTGGCAAGATACCAATTACTAAGTTATACGATGGCCAAGTTTTACACGCATACTTCTACGCTGTTATGGGTCGAGGAAGAGACCATGCAAAATTTTCACCAGTATCAGGAGTGACTTTCAGAGCACGACAACACGGCGTAATGAACGTAAAATCACGTTCTAAGATGTTGTTTGAGTTAGATTTGAACATCACAGCCAAAGATTTCGATAAAGAAGGTCGCTTGACCGATATTGAAAAAGTAGACCAATTGAGATCCGATCTTAACCACGTAGGTCCGGGCACCGATCTTGAAGCCTCTTTTGATGGTGCAATTACTCTTGAGGACGTTGAAGGAGAATACATTTTCAAATTCCAGACCGATGGTTCAATGACCGCACGCACTTGCTTTGAACAAGCTTGCAAGGAACTTTCTAATCGCTTTGAAGCTCTTACAGCAGATCTTGCAGAAGCGTTTTGAAATGACATTAACAAATGTCAGTGCCAAAGGTGGTCTTTGATGACTGCTGTTAGTGGAAGTGCATCATCATCAGGTCACATTACACTATTATTCAGTATTCTTGATGATTCAAATGATTTGTTAGAACAAGGTAGCCGTGGTATTGGAATTTGTATAGATACCAACGAGCCAACCTGTACTGTAACTGTAGAAGGAACACATCAAGATGTTGCTGTATCATCTAAAGAGGAACAAAAAATACTTCCACTTCACGAAACAGTAATGGAAGAATTGAGAAATTATTGCCCAGAAATAGATGATTATGTTTGGCAAATCAATCAACATTGTACACTACCTCAACAACAAGGATTTGGTTTATCTGCCGCAGGGGCACTTGCCAGCACTCTAGCATTTCAAAAAGCACTTGGAGTGAAAATGAGTATAGCACACCCACGTTCTTTCCACATCGCTCATATTGTTGAGAGAAAGATGTCGGGTGGATTGGGTGATGTGTCCGCACTTTGGTCTGGAGGCGTGGATCTTCGAAGAGAACCAGGATGTCCAACGTTGTCTAATAAATACGGAGGACCAGGTCAAGTAGAATCGTGGAATCATAATTTTTCATTATTAGTGGCTTGGAGGAACAGAAAAACTAGACACACATCATCATATATTGATGACCCGGAATGGAAAGTAAGGATAAGATTGTGTGGAGAAGAGGCGATATCTCCACTACTTTTAGGAAGTTGGAATTCAAGTCGATGGAAGGAGATTATAGCAGCCAGTACATCGTTTGCAACAAAGTCAGAATTGGCATCAGACGCTGGGCGTGCAGATTTACTAAATATTGCAAATGTAGCAATAAGAGAATTAAAAATAGATGCCACGCCACTTTTATGCATGCTTGGTGAAAGTGTAGCAATATTTCCTAATAATATTGAGTTAGGGATATCTATTCACGATTTGGAACTAATACGAGAAAAATTAGAGAAAGCTGAATTACAAAGTTGTATAGTAAGTCTATCAAATGAAACGTTAAGATAATCATTCATCGCTGTTCATTATTGAAGTATCAAGTGGTGATTGGTCTAGCATTAATACCCCAGGGATGGTCAAACCATCGCAAAAACTGTGTCGATATACGATTGCCCCTGAACCCCATTCGTCGATATACCGATTCATTTGTTTCTTCGTTTTCCTCTTTGTAAATGACAAATTTGCTCCATAGAAATTCTTTGCATCAATCCAAGCAACCGGCTCTCCATTTATTTCTAAATGATCTAAAATTAGAAAATCAGGAGTATTTACTGGTCTCCCATGTTCTTTTTGTTGTTCTTTAAGCAGGTCTTCTTGTCTTCTGTAATTTATCCCGTGATGGTCAAGGTAGTTACCTACAACAACTTCAAACAAATCGGCTTTGATTGCTGTTTCTCCTTGGTTAACGTTAGTAACGCGATCTTTCTCTTCTGCGTCTTTAAATTCAGTAGCATCTCTTCCTGGCATTTTCTTTTCTGGTTGTCTAAGCGCGTCTCTAATCCTTACTTTGGACCAACCACGTGAAGTTAAAATGGCTCTGAAAATTGCTACAGGGGGAAAGTCAAATCTTTTTGATAGTTGAAGCACAGACTCTCCATTATCATATCTTCTTCGTAGCATATTTGCTCGTGCCATCATTTTATGGTGGCCATAAACAGCCTTTTCTTGCATCAAAGCTTTACGTAGTGAAAGACCTTGATCTACCGTTACTTTGTGCGGCTCCAATCTTTTTGCAATTTTTCCGACATTATCATCATCAAGAAACCCCCATTCTCCTGGAATGGTGACCAAGTCACACATCTTTCTCTCTACATTTACGCGAATAGGATTTGTAGGCCACTTAATTGAAATCTCAGTTGGTTTTGAATCTAGGTTACTTGGGAAACCCAATGGAACAGGTGTTTGGCCAAATCTGGATTTGGCTCTTTTTCTTGCTTCATCGAGGCGTTCCGAACGTTGATTTTTTCTGTTGTTTCTGCTCACTTATATCGTGCGAGTGGCCACTCCCTTTTCAACCTCAGGATTGAGAGTCATTGAATATACCAATAGTTCAAAGATAAGCAATTCCAGGCTCGCATGGAAATGCGAATTTTGCTTTTCCTCCAACATCTT
>MDTE01063691.1_pt1 | contig 14261 bp, 7 predicted proteins | sample 811231 | NCBI WGS metagenome assembly MDTE01 (sample SAMN05326651, study PRJNA326480) | marine metagenome | isolation source: seawater | place: Indian Ocean: Red Sea | collected 2010 | reverse complement strand
GGGCGCCCGCGAAGCAGTGCGCCAACTGGCTCACCGGCGACGTGATGGCGTGGCTTAAAAACGCCAAGGACGTCGCGGTCTCGTCGATGCCGCTGTCCGCGACGCAGCTGGCGGAGTTTTGCACCCTGATCGAGGACGGCGTGATCAGCGGCAAGATCGGGAAGGACATCCTCCCCGACCTGCTCGAGGGCAAGGAGGGGAGCAAATCGGTCGGCGACATCGTCGAGGAGAGAGGTCTGAAGCAGATCTCCGACCCGAAGGAGATTGAAGCCATCGTGGACAGGGTGCTCGAGGCGAACCCGGGGCAGCTCGAGCAGTACCGCGGGGGTAAGGACAAGCTCAAGGGGTTCTTCGTCGGGGCGGTGCTGAGGGAGAGCGGGGGCAGGGCGAACCCCGCGCTGTCGAACGAGATCCTGATGCGCAAGCTCAACGAGGGACGCTGACGACGTTGCTATTACTTTAATGCCAATTACAGTGATGGGACTGCCAAAGACAGCTGCAAAAGATCTAAAAATTATGGTTTCGTCCGTGAATGAATTAGCCCTGACTGTCTTTGCCATACGATATGTGCCCCAAAAATAGGCCAGCCTCGCGATCAGCTGGGCACCCGGGTCCATCCATCCAGCGGTGCCGTGCTCTGTCGGCCTTCCAACTCACGATCGCCTGTTGTTGCTCGGTCACTTTGTGCACGCGAGCAGCAGCACCGCCATGTCCATGTCTCGCTCCTCCCGTGCGGCCGCGGGTCTCTTCCGCCGCCTGGCGGTGACCCCCGGCTCGCGCCTCGGCGCGTCGGCGCCCGTCGCTTGGTGCCAGGTGCGCGCGCCTCCCGATCTTTCAAAACACACGCACCGATGACGCGCCAGCCATCTCACTCAAAACGCCCCTTCGACGCCGTGTCCAGCAGGTCGCGCCCTTGGCCACCGTGGCCCACCACGCGGCCGGCTCCGGCATCCGCGCGGTCGTCAACCCCGGATTCGCCGCCGGAGCCGTCCGCACCATCGCGGTCGAGGCCCTCAAGCCCCTCGACAGGTGCGGCCCCATCCCGTCACACCGCCCGCTCGGACCGCGTCCGCTTATCCGCTGAACGGACGCAACGCGGCCGTGGGCTTTTTACAAGTGTCCCCCCGATCGTCCGCGCCCCCCGCGACCGGTGCTGACCGTATCCCGCGTCCGACCACGAAACGAACAGCTTCGAGCGTCGCCACAACTCCGCGACGAAGGAGGAGGAGGCCGAGATGGCCAAGTACGTCGGCTTCGACTCCATGGACGCGCTCGTGGACGCCACCGTCCCATCCGACATTCGCCGCGCCGGATCGATGGACATGGGCCAGTGGACGGAGGCGCTCTCCGAGTCCGAGTTCCTGTCCACGTTCAAGTCCATGGCGTCCAAGAACAAGGTGTTCAAGTCCTACCAGGGCACCGGCTACTACGGCACCCACGTGCCCACCGTCATCCTCCGCAACGTCCTCGAGAACCCCGGCTGGTACACCCAGTACACCCCGTACCAGGCGGAGATCGCGCAGGGCCGACTCGAGTCGCTCCTGAACTACCAGACGATGATCAGCGACCTCACCGCGCTGCCCATGGCCAACGCCTCGCTTCTCGACGAGGGCACCGCGGCGGCGGAGGCCATGACGATGTGCTCCGCGGTGAACCGCGGCAAGAAGCCCAAGTTTCTCGTCTCCGACAAGTGCCACCCGCAGACCATCGAGGTGTGCCGCACCCGCGCGGACGGCCTCGGGCTCACCGTCGTGGTCGGCGACGAGAACTCGTTCGATTACTCGGGCAACGACGTGTGCGGCGTGCTCCTCCAGTACCCCGCCACGGACGGCGCCGTCATCGACTACTCCCCCGTGGTCAAGTCCGCGCACGCGGCGGGCGCGAAGGTTGTCGCCGCCGCCGACCTCCTCGCCCTCACCTCGCTCGTCCCGCCCGGCGAGTGGGGCGCCGACATCTGCATCGGCTCCGCGCAGCGCTTCGGCGTTCCCATGGGCTTCGGCGGACCCCACGCGGGCTACCTCGCCACCTCGCACGACTACAAGAGGCTCATGCCCGGCCGCATCATCGGCGTCTCCATCGACGCCACCGGCGCGCCCGCGCTCCGCATGGCGATGCAAACGCGCGAGCAGCACATCCGCCGCGACAAGGCGACGTCCAACATCTGCACCGCGCAGGCGCTCCTGGCGAACATGGCGGGCCTCTACGCCGTCTACCACGGCCCCAAGGGCTTGAAGGCGATCGCCGATAAGACCCACGGACTCGCGTCCATCTTCGCGGAGGGCGCGGGGAAGTTGGGCTTTGCCAAACCGTCCGCGCCGTTTTTCGACACCGTGGCTCTCGGGTGCCCCTCGGGCGCGGACAAGGCGGTGGCGGACTGCCAGAAGGCGGGCATCAACATCCGCAAGATCGACGCCAACACCGTGAGCCTCTCCTTCGACGAGACGACCACCATGAAGGACGTCGACGCCCTCTTCGCCGCTCTCAACGGAGGCTCCGCTCCGGCGTTCACCGCCGAGGCGCTCGCGCCGTCCGTCGACGCCAGCGACTTTCTCGCGCGCGAGTCCCGGTTCCTCACCCACCCGGTGTTCAACGCGTACCACTCGGAGCACGAGATGCTCCGCTACCTCGCGCGTCTCGAGGCGAAGGACCTCTCCCTGGTTCACTCCATGATCGCGCTCGGCTCGTGCACCATGAAGCTCAACTCCACCACCGAGATGATCCCCATCACCTGGCCGGAGCTCGCCAACATGCACCCCTTCGCGCCCAAGGAGCAGACCGCGGGCTACCGCGAGATGTTCCAGGAGCTCGAGAAGCAGCTGTGCGAGATCACCGCGTTCGACGCCATGTCCCTCCAGCCCAACTCGGGCGCCTCCGGCGAGTACGCCGGTCTCATGGCCATCCGCGCCTACCACCAGTCTCGCGGCGATCACCATCGCGACGTGTGCATCATCCCGGTGTCCGCGCACGGCACCAACCCGGCGTCCGCCGCGATGGTCGGGTACAAGATCGTCGTCGTCGGCACCGACGCCCAGGGCAACATCAACATCCCCGAGCTCAAGGCGGCGGCGGAGAAGCACTCGGCGAACCTCGCGGCTCTGATGGTCACCTACCCGTCCACGCACGGCGTGTACGAGGACGGCATCAAGGACGTCTGCGATACCATCCACAAGCACGGCGGCCAGGTGTACATGGACGGCGCGAACATGAACGCGCAGGTGGGACTGACCGCGCCGGGTATCATCGGCGCGGACGTCTGCCACCTCAACCTGCACAAGACGTTTTGCATCCCCCACGGCGGCGGCGGACCCGGGATGGGACCCATCGGCGTGAAGAAGCACCTCGCGCCGTTCATGCCGGACCACCCCTCCGCCAAGCTCGACGGCGCCACCCCGGCGGGCGGCGAGACCCCGTTCGGCGTCGTCTCCGCGGCGCCCTACGGCTCCGCGCTGATCCTCCCCATCTCCTTCGCGTACATCAGCATGATGGGAAGCGAGGGTCTGACCAACGCGTCCAAGCGCGCGATTCTCAACGCCAACTACATGAAGAAGAGGCTCGAGGACCACTTTCCCATCCTCTTCACCGGCAAGAACGGCACGTGCGCGCACGAATTCATCATCGACCTCAGGCCCATGACGGACAAGACCGGCATCGGCCCCGAGGACGTCGCCAAGCGCCTGCAGGATTACGGCTATCACGCGCCCACAATGTCGTGGCCCGTGTCCGGCACGCTCATGATTGAGCCCACCGAGTCTGAGTCCAAGCAGGAGCTGGACCGCTTCTGCAACGCCATGATCGCCATCCGCGAGGAGATTCGCGACATCGAGAACGGCGCCATCGATAAGGAGAACAACCCCCTCAAGCACGCGCCTCACACCGCCGCCGTCGTCATGTCCGACAAGTGGGACAGACCGTACAGCAGGGAGACGGCTGCGTTCCCGGCTGAGTGGGTCAGGCAGTCCAAGTTCTGGCCCAAAACCTCGCGCATCGACAACGTGTACGGAGACCGTAACCTGGTCACCACCCACGCGCAGGTGGAGGTGGCGGCGGAGGAGACCGCGTAGGTTGTTCGTCGCTGAGACGACGACGAGGGGGAAGGGGAGACTGGGGCGACGTTGACGACGTAGGCAGTTTCGCTTGCAAGTGTTGGAACATTTTTTTGAGACCGCGATGGCGACGTCCGAAACCCTCGCGCCCGAGAGACTGGTGCCAACCTGGCGAACCAACAACCACGAGTTATTTTTCCGTTTGTTTTCCGTAACATCGCCTCCACAAGCCCCCGCGCGCGCGACCTTCCGTCGACACCGCGACGACGATGCCCCCCGCGGTGTTCATCCCCACCGCGAGCACGCGTCCCGCGGCTCCCGCGGGCGCGCGATCGTCCGGCGCGAATCACCACGGGTCCAGAGGCGGCCATCACCCCGGGGGATCGCGATCGGGCTCATCCGGCACCTCCGCGGGCCTCGGCGGTGCGCCGCGGCACGACCACCCCGCCGCCGCGCACCTCCACGTCTCGCACGCGTCGCACCGGATCTCCCGTCGCAGCGCGCGCATCGCGCACCAGCACGCCGCCGCCGCCGCGCGCGCCTCGTCCGTCGTCGCGCGTTACGCCGCGGACGCCACCGCCGCGGCGCCCGTCTCGGGTGAGCGGGTGCTGGTCCACTACTACCGACGCGACGGCGAGGCCCCGTCGTTCGGGCTGCACGTCTGGGAGGACGTCGCGAACGAGACGGACTGGCACGCCCCGCTGCCGAGCGCGGTCACCCCGGGGAAGGGGGGGGATTGGGCGACGTACGAGGTGATCCTCGCCCCGGACGCGCGAAAGCTCTCCTTCATCGTGCACCGGGGAGACGAGTCCGACAGTCGGGTCGAGTCCTTGGACGTCGACTCCCTCGGCCCGGGCCGCGCCGTGTACGTGGTGTCGGGAAACGCGCGCGTGTTCACGACGGAACCCGAGATCTCGTCCCTGCCCACGGGCGACGTGAACCTGGCGAAAGCGAGGGCGCATTGGATCGCGTCGGACCTCGTCGCGGTGCCGTTTGCCGTCACGTCCGACGACGGCGTCAGGGTGGAACTCGTCGCCTCGGCCGACGCGGGCCTGCACGTCGGCGACAACGGCGTGTGGTCCGTGCACGAGCACTCGGAGACGCGGTACGTGACGCTGGAGCGCGTCGCCGCGGGGTGGAGCTACTCCCCGTCCACGCAGCGAGCGGGCGATAAGTACCCGCACGTGCGCGACGCCGGGTACGCGGTGATGCTAATACCGGATGACGTGCCGGACGACGCGCGCGCGTGGATGCTGAAGTGCCAGCTGGCGGTGACGGCGCACGACGCGGACGGGCGGCTCCGCGACGCCACGTCGGTGCAGTCGCACGGCGCGCTGGACGACGTCTTCGGCGGGTACGAGGGCGAACTCGGATGCGTCGTCGACGGCGGGGGCGCCGGCGCGAGGATGTCGCTGTGGGCGCCCAACGCGAGGCGCGTGACGCTCCTGTTGCACCGCGGGCCGAGAGGTGGCGACGACGTTCGGGTGGAGATGCGGGAGGGCGAGCGCGACGGCGTGTGGCGCGCGTCCGTCGGCGCCGAGTGGGCGGGCGGGGACTCATATTACCGGTACGAGATCGAGACGTACCACCCGTGGGGCGGGGGCGCGCCGGACGGGGGCCTCGGTTCGATCGTCACGAGCGTCGTCACCGACCCGTACTCGCGGTCGCTCGGCGCGGACGGCGAGCGCACGCACGTGTGCGACGTGAACGCGCCGGAGCTCAAACCTCCGGGGTGGGACGGGCTTCGCAAGCCGAAACCACCGGGCGGCGGCGACGCGTTCGAGCCCACGGACATGGCCATCTACGAGCTTCACGTCAGAGACTTCTCCGCCCTGGACGAGTCCACGCCGGCGCACCTGCGGGGCAAGTACGCGGCGTTCACGTGCGAGGGAACCGCGCCGGTGAGGCACCTGGAAAACCTCGCCAAGGCGGGTCTGACGCACGTGCACCTCCTGCCGTCGTACGATTTCGGGTCGGTTCCGGAGCGAGTCGAAAACCAGGCACACGTCGACCACGGGTGGCTCGCGTCCCTTCCGTCCAACTCCGACGAGCAGCAGGCGGCGATCGGGTCCATCGCCAACGACGACGCGTTCAACTGGGGGTACGATCCGGTGCACTACGGAGTCCCGGAGGGATCTTACGCCACGGATCCGGACGGAGGGGCGAGGATCGTCGAGTATCGCGCCATGGTGGCGGGCTTGGCTAAGATGGGCCTGCGAACCGTGTGCGACGTGGTGTACAACCACACGCTGAGCGCGGGTCCGCACGACGGCAGGTCGGTGCTCGATAAGTGCGTCCCCGGCTATTACCACAGGCGAAACTTGGACGGGTTCTACGAAAACTCCACGTGCTGCAACAACACGGCTTCGGAGAACAGCATGATGGAGCGTCTGATCGTCGACGACCTGGTGCACTGGGCCGTGGATTACAAGATCGACGGGTTCAGGTTCGACCTGATGGGGCACATCATGCTGAGGACCATTTTAAGGGCGAGGGACGCGCTCGCGGCGCTCACGGTGGAAAGGGACGGCGTCGACGGGAGGAGCATCTACCTGTACGGCGAGGGTTGGGATTACGCCGAGGTGGAACGCAATCGCGTGGGAAAGAACGCGAGCCAGCTGAACTTGGCGGGGACCGGCGTCGGGTCCTTCAACGATAGGCTCCGCGAGGGCATCATGGGCGGCTCACCCTTTGGCGATCCGCGCGTCCAAGGCGTCCTCACCGGGTTATACTTTGCCCCCAACGGTTTCATCGACCAGGGCACGGCGGATAACCAGAGGAACAGGGTCATGGAGGACTGCGAGAAGGTCATCGCGGCGATGGCGGGAAACCTGAAGGAGTACCGCTTCGTGAACCGCAAGGGGTTCAGCACCCCGGGCAAGGATGCCGCGTGGGTGGGGAGCAACGTCGGGTACGCCGCGGAACCTCGCGAGACGGTCAACTACGTGAGCGCTCACGACAACGAGACCTTGTTCGACGGCATCATGCTGCGAAGCGCGCCGGACGTTCCCCTCGCCGTGCGGTGCAGGCTCAACCGCATCGCCGTCGCCGTCGTCGCGTTCTCGCAGGGGGTCCCGTTCTTCCACGCCGGCGACGAGATTCTCCGATCCAAGTCCTTGGACAGGGATTCGTACAACAGCGGCGACTGGTTCAACAGGCTGGACTACACCGGCGAGACGCACAACTTTGGCATCGGGCTCCCCGGACGCGACAAGAACGGCGATCGGTACGGGTACATCGGCCACTTGCTCGGGGACCTGTCGCTGAGGCCCGGGCGGGACGAGATCGCGAGGTCGGACGCTCACATGCGCGAGTGCCTGGCGATTCGAAGGTCTTCGCCGCTGTTTCGGCTGAGAACCGCCGCCGACGTGGATCGGAGGGTCACGTTCTACAACGTCGGTCCCGAGCAGGAACCGGGGGTGATCGCGATGATGGTGAGGGACGCGCCCAAAGGGCACCCCGAACAGCTCTGCGACAGGTTCCAGAAGGTGTTGGTCTGCGTCAACGTGACGGGCCACGCGGTGACGGTCAAGGATGAGCAGCTCGGGTTGGACATCTACGGGTGCTCCCTCGAGACGCACCCGCTGCAGGGGATGGTGTGCCCGGATGAGTACCTGGCGTCGGCGACGTGCGTTGGGGGTGCGCCGACGGTGCCGCCGCACTCGGTGGTCGTGTTTGTGGAGCGGCGATGATGAGACAGAGGCCGCCGCCGGTTAGTCGTCGACGACGTTGCAAATAGAGTGTTTGGCATTTATCCACCCCGAGTTATTTACGATCGTATCCTTCCTCCTCATATCGCCTGGCGCTCTCGGTGTGCGCTGGCATGCGGTGCGCGGCGGTATCCCGCGCGCCGCCGACCGCGGCGCGTATCACGCCCGGGCCGCAGGAGTGTCGCAGCCGCGACCGATGCGCGCGCGTCTCCGCCGCGAGATGGGTCGACGTCCCGTCTGGACCGGGCACTCGACGTTCGCTCCTGGGCCACACGCACGCGTGCGGAGCTCCATCGAGACCCGGGCGCTTAAACCAGCGAAGCCTCGGTGGCTCCGCGGCATCGCGCCGGGCCACGTCGAATCCCCACCGATCACGACGACCCACCCCGCGTCTGGTCCATCGCACGAGGGCGTCCGGTGACACCGACGGCGAAGCGGTGTCCACGTCACGGGCGAAAGATGACGATGGCGCGCGCGAGAGCGACGAGGGGTCGTTGGACGCGGCGATCTTCGCGCTGGCGCTCCCCGCCGTCGCCTCGCTCTTACTCGACCCCGTGTTGGGCGTGGTGGACACCGCGTTCGTGGGCCGGATCCGAGGCGAAGGCGCCGCCGAGGCCCTGGGAGGCCTCGCGGTCGCCACCGCGGTGTTTAACTTTTCCTTCAAGCTCTTCAACTTTCTCGCCGAGGTCACCGGCCCGCTCGTCGCGTCGCAAATCGCCGCCGCGGAGGCGGAAGCCGCGGATCTCGACGACGCCGGTGTGGCGACAAACACGACGACGACGCGAGCGCAGGCGGCGGAGACCGTGCGGGGCGCCATGACCTTGGCGGTGGCGCTCGGGATCTTCGCGTGCGTGTCGTTGGAGCTCGGCGCCGAGACGGTTTTGCGGTGGTCCGGCGCGGACGGGGTATCGTCGGGCGCTACGAACGGCGGAGTGGACGGCGGGAACATGTTACGTCAGGCGGAGGCGTACCTTCGCGTGCGCGCGTTATCGGCGCCGGCGGCGTTGATCGGGACCGTCGCGGTCGGGGCGTACAGGGGTTTACTGGACACCAAGACCCCGCTGCTCGTGTCCGGCGCGGCGAACGCGGTGAACTTGGTGATGGACCCGGTGTTGATCTTCGGCTTTGGGCCCGTGCCCGCGTTCGGGGTGGCGGGCGCGGCGGCGGCGACCACCGCGGCGGAGTGGATCGCCGCGGTGGTGTTCTGGAAGATGCTCGTCGACGAGGGGTTGCTTCCCGGGATGGGCGGGCAGACGCGGCGGCGGGACCAGTCGACGACGACGACGGAAATAAACCTCGTCGGATCACCCGACGCGTCCATCGCGGGATGGTTCGGCGCGCTGAGACCCCTCGCCGCCGGGTCAGCGTCGCAACTCGTCCGCACGCTCATCTTACAGGCGGTCCTTCTCAGGGCCACCGCGGAAGCCGCGGGCGCGGGCGCGGCGGCGCCGCACCAGATTTGCGTCCAGGTGTGGTGGGTCACGCTGTTCGCGTTGGACGCGTTGGCGGTGGCGGCGCAGAGCCTGGTCGCCTCTTCCCTGGGGGCGGGCGACGTGACGCGCGCGAGGGAAGCCGCGGATCGATGCCTGCGATGGGCGCTCGCGACGGGTACCGCGGTCGGCGTCGGCATCTACGCGGCGGGTCCCGCGCTGCCCGGCGTCTTCACCGACGACCCGTCGCTCGTGGAGAGCGCCCGCGGCCCTCTGGCGCTCGTCGCGTCGCTTCAGCCCCTGAACGCGGCGGTGTTCGTCGGGGACGGGGTGTTGCAGGGCGCGGCCGATTTCGATTACCTCGCGATGGCGATGGCGGCGTCGGCGGCGCCCGCGCTCGCTATGCTGGGAGCGGTTGGTGTCGGAGCGGAAGCCGGCGCGGCGCAGGGGGCGACCGCGGAGGTTGTGTCCGCGACCGCGCTCGGAGGGGTTTGGCGCGCCATGGCGGCGTTGCAGCTGAGCAGGGCGGGGACGTTGTCGTGGAGGTATTGGTTCGACGGGAGGAGCCCCGTGGCGTCGCGTGAACGCTCGGACGAGGCGGGGAAGGAGAACGGGGAATAGATTTCTAGATTTCCAAGTTACGAAGGTACCGGCGTCACACCTCCTTTGCGGATCCGTCAAGTACCACACGAAGGTCCTCGGGTATGGGTCCCGCGAGCATTTTGGTGAGCTGAATGTCCGCGCCCTCCCGCAGGCTCTTCCTACCCATGACGTAGTTGCCGAGAGCGATATTTTGTGCGAACGCCTGGTAATACCATCCCTGCTGGTGTATGTGAGGCAGCGGAAGGAGCGCCATGTGCGTGAGTCCAAAGAAAATGTTTAACGTGGCGAATAGTGCGACACCCATGCCACAAACGATCCACCCGATGAGCGCCCCGTTCGCCTTGGCCAGTCCGCTCAACACGAACGCAACGAAACTCAATATCGTCCCGAAATTGATGTAGAAGAGTGCCCACCCGATCATCTTACATCCGGCATACACGGAGGTCAGGTCCGGAGTCGAGACTGCTGTCACGGAGACTGTTGAAAAGATTATCGACACGACTAACATCAGCACAGCCAGAGATGCGATGCTCGTGGCTGCGATGCCGAGGCTGTCAGTGACCTTAATTTCCACCAACGTCGAGGCGAAGAAGAGCAATAGTCCGCCATTGACGACCATCACCTCAGCGTTGACCCAAAACCGTTGGGGCCTTCGTTCGGGAGGGAGCAAAAAAACATCGAAGAAGAACGCTGCGAATCCGAGCGGCGCCTTCCCTGACAAGTCCGTGGAGAAGAACTGTCTGATGTCATCGCAGGCCATGACATCCATGACATTACTTGTAGGTGTGGATGGCGCCAAACCCGGCGAGACCCGATTGCCCATCGACTCGCTCCTAACAGCGGAGAACATGCCGCGCCTCGTCAATATGTCAAATTTGTACCTTCGCCTTCGTATCGAACCCTGTGGAAAAGCGCTTCCAGTGAACGTGGATTCGCGTCTCTGCGGGTGCCAAAGGTCGCGCGCGCCCCGGCGCTCGTTCGTTGCGGCATGGTGCTCGAAAATCCCGTCGCGGTGGTCGCGGTGGTCGATACCGCGCATCCAGGCGACACCGGACCCCTGGAGCGATGGATGGACGCTAACCCGCTGGCGGACATCCTATGCGTGCTCGGGAAGACCGAAGGAAACGGGTGCGTGAATGACTTCACACGAGGCTATGCCACCAGCGCCATCCAGGCTGCGCTCGGCAGAGTGCGTAGCCGAAGGCTGGGTGCGACTGCGAACGACGATGAACGCAATCGATACAGCCGTTTCACTGCCGATCCAGCCATCATCATGAGCGGCGGCACGGAGGGTGAGTAGCCGCCAGCCCCGACACGCCTCTTTTCCACCGGCGCACTCAACGGAACCGGTCGCTTCCCCCGCCCCGCAGGCGTCCTGTGTCCCCACTTCATCATCTTCGCCAATTCGTGGGACGAAGCGGACGCGGATGAAAATCACGACGACGACGGCGACGACGCGGCGTTCGAGCTCCAAGTGACCCGGACCAGAGACTTCAAGCCGGAGGAGGTGGGCACGCCGATCATGGCGCGAGAGACCAGGCGAGCCATCCAAGAATACCTCAGCGACGGCGGGAAAGCTCCGAGTTGGAAAGACATGTTCGTGCAGATTAAGTGCCCGCTGCTCACCCCCGAGCGCATCGAGGAGGCTGCCGCTCGGAGAGAGACCTGCGCCACCACCGACTGCTACGAGTCCATGGCGCTCAGTCGCGGCGCCTCCTCCCTCGGCGCTGCGGTTGCGGTTGAAATTGCCCTTGGCCAATATTCGGCAACCGTCGCCGCCGAGGCCGAGGACGACTTTTACGCGAAAATATGCGAGGATTACTCGATGTTTCTCTCGGACCACGTGTCGTCCTCCGCCGGGGTGGAGCTGATGCACTGCGAGATACTGATGATGCTGACGCGAAGACGCGAGCATCCGTCGACGACCCGCGAGTCTCCCCGAAGAAGCAAGTTTCGAATGGCGCGGGGTCGCATGGCCGACGCCATCGACCTCGCCGGGGTGACGCGTTGCGTCGAGCGAGCCCGCGGCCCGCGCGGGACGAACGAGATCGTCGCGGCGATCGTCAAGGCCGACCCGGCGGCGTCGGTGCGGGGACGTCGGACGACGATGCTGTCGGACTCGGACATTCACGCGACGAGGCACGCCAGAGCCGCGGTTGGGGGCGTCGTGGCGGCGGCGGTGGGCGACTGCAGGGTGTACGTGTCGGGTGGGGCGGAGCATCAGGGTCCGGTCGGGGGAGGGCCGGTGTGCGTCATCTCGCGCGTGGGTGCGCGAGGGTGAGCGGGGCGATCGCGGGTTCCCGGAGGCTTCGCGGGGCATGCCGGTTGAGGCTTCGGGGGTAACTGACGGGAGAAACGGCTGCGGATATTTATTTTAGACGGATCGGCACTGGGCAACCATGCAGATATTTCGCGAGCGAAGATATTTCCAAGATGGTTAATTCACCACCCTCGGACACACTTCGAGAGCGCTCCGGCGTTCACGGGTCAGGGGTTAAGTCTCCCGCACGCGACCCACATGATGACCGCGACGTCGACGACGATCCGCGCGCTCGCGCACCCGCGCGCGGTGCTGCGACGCGACGCGCGCGCGAATTTTTCCCGAACCCCGATTCATCAACGAGACGTTCGTCGCGCGTCGTTGAAAATCACGGCGAGATCGCGTCGGCGGGCGCTCGCCGCCGGGGCGGCGCCGTCCTCCGCGGGCGGTGCGGGCGACGACATGCTGCGCTCGTCCGAGACCGAGGATATCCTCCGCCGCCTCCACGTCGCCTTCCTCGCCACCCGCCGCGGATCGCGCTTCGCCGCGCAGGAGTTCGCGCTCGTCGCCACCGACGCGTACGAGCGCGGGGTCTCCATCCCGACCCTACGCATGGACATCTCCCTCCTCGGGCTCTCCACGGAGAACCGCATGGGCGTTTCCGAGCAGGACGCCTTCCTGTCCAACATCGGCATGGCGATGATGACCCTGTACGAGCTCGCGTGGCCGTCGCCGGGCGGGGGCGAGGGATGGTGCCCCGTGGGTCCCGGGATCGATCCCGAGGAAGATCGCGAGGCGCGCGGCTTACTCGCGTACATACGCGCCACGCACCAGCGCTCCGACCAGGGTTTCACCCTGAAGCGCATGGAGATGGAACGGATGATGGCGCTGAGCGCGTACCAGGGCCAGGGCGAGTTCGAGCTCGAGCCCGCGGACGGTCGGAGCGCGCCGCAACTGGGCAGGAACAACGACAGGCCCGTGGCGCAGACGGGCATCGGCGGCGGCCCGCCCAACCCCGCGCGCGCCGCCGCGGCGACGGAATCGCCCGCGGTGGTGCTCATGCGCGTCAACTGCAGGCTCACGCTCCTGCTGCGCGAGATGGTGTTCATCGAGCGCGGGCTGCGACCGGTCACCGAGGTGGTGAGCCAGACGGAGCAGGACGAGGAAGACGCCGAGCTCCTCGCCGAGGCGGAGGAGGAACTGGAACGAATGAAGCGGGAGGCGGCGGGCGAAGACGTCGTCGAGTACGTCAACAACTCCATCGACGACTCCGTCGTGGACGACGACGACGACGACGACGAGTACAGCTCGGGGATTTTGGACCCGGACGCCGCCCCGCAACTCGCGCTGGAGTGGTGCCGCGTGCGTCGAACGCGAGCGAGAAACGTCGCCGCGAGGGCGCTCACCGCGTACGTCTCCGCGCTCACCTCGCACCCCGTGGGTCTGCGCGCGTTCGCCGCCGCGGCCGTGGACGGGTACGTCGCGGGGATCCCCGCGCGAGACGTCGCCGCGGCGCTCGCCCCGGAGGAGTTTGACGTCGAGGGAAGCAGGCGAGGTATGTTCGGATCCGCCGCGGACGCCACCCGGTTCTTCTCCCTGTTCGTCACCACCGCGTACGTCGTCGCGGAGCAGGACGCGTGCGACGGGGGCGACCCCGACGAGTGCCGGAACGGATTCGACCCCGACGGGTACGCGTGGGCGCCGGCGCCCGGCGAATTCCGAAAGAAAGGGGGAGGGACCGTCGACGACGCCGCGAGGCGCACCGTGGCGGGTTTGCGAAGGAGCGTCAAGGCGTGGATGGAGATGGATCGAGCCGAGCTGCGAGCGCAGGTGGCGTCGCAGCTGTCGATGGACGAGGACGACGGGCGGGCGGGGGATCCGTCGGCGTCGGGCTCGGGCTCGGGCTCGGGCGCGGGCGCGATGATCAAACCCGCGGGGAACACGCCCCCCGGCGATTTACCGTGGGAGCGCGACGAAAACCTTCCTGGTAACTCGATCACGGTGGCGTGCCTGACGCTGCAGCGGATGGTGGTGTCGTTCACGCTGCGGGAGCTCGCGCGGCGGAGGGAGGCGTACGTGGCGCGAGGCTCGGATTTTGACAACAAGCCCGAGTACGGCAACGACTTTGGCGGCGCGTGAGTGGGGACTTTGGCGGCGCGCGAGTGAAGCAATCTCGGCTTGGTTTTCGGTTCGGTTCGGTTTAAGTTAAGTTATC
>MDTE01193983.1_pt1 | contig 14262 bp, 10 predicted proteins | sample 811231 | NCBI WGS metagenome assembly MDTE01 (sample SAMN05326651, study PRJNA326480) | marine metagenome | isolation source: seawater | place: Indian Ocean: Red Sea | collected 2010 | reverse complement strand
GATATAGTATTCACTTGTTCACTATGGCTGGGAAATGGGGAATCGGTCGCTTGTCTCAGCGGAACTGGTTTTGATAAAGGAGTGAATCGATGATCACGGCGGAGAAGACCAAGCGCATGGCCAAGAAATCAAGTTCTGCTAAATCTGCAAAACCCGACAAAGCCTCGAAGAAATCGGCGGCAGTGATCGAGGCCAATCCGAACCTGAAAACGGCTGTTCAGCAAATCGAAAAGCAGTTTGGTGAAGGTTCCATCATGCCGTTGGGGAGCGACAAACGGCGGGCGATTGAGGGGATTCGAACCGGCAGTCTCTCGCTCGATTTAGGCCTGGGCGGGCAAGGGATTCCGCGGGGCCGCATCATTGAGGTCTTTGGCCCCGAATCGAGCGGCAAAACCACCCTCGCCTTACATGTGGCGGCGGAAGCCCAGAAACAAGGTGGTATTGCGGCGATGATCGATGCCGAACATGCGTTCGATCCAACGTGGGGCAAGAAACTGGGTGTCGAGCTGGACACGCTACTGGTGAGTCAGCCGAATCATGGTGAAGAAGCCATGCAGATTACCGAGATGCTTGTCAAATCTAACGCAGTTGATGTCATTATCGTCGACTCGGTGGCGGCTTTGATTCCCAAACAGGAACTTGAAGGTGAAATTGGCGATTCGCACGTTGGTCTGCAGGCACGATTAATGAGTCAATCGATGCGCAAACTGACGGGTGCCATCGCGCGCAGCAAATCCTCCGTGATATTTATCAACCAGATTCGTGAAAAAATCGGTGTGATGTTTGGCAGTCCCGAAACGACACCAGGTGGTCGGGCATTGAAGTTTTACAGCTCTTGTCGTATCGATGTCCGGCGGATTGGCCAACTTAAAGACGGCGAAAATGTGGTTGGGCAAAGAGTCCGTTGCAAGGTGGTTAAGAACAAGGTGGCACCCCCATTTCGTGTTGCCGAATTTGACATGATGCACACACATGGGATCAGTTATGAGGGCGATCTGTTGGATCTGGGTGTGATTCACAAAGTGGTGAATCGAAGTGGTTCGTGGTTCAAGTACGGCGATGCCTATCTCGGACAGGGCAAGGAAAAAGCCCGGGCGCACCTGATGGAAAACCCGGATATTGCCAAGGAAATAGACACCAAGATCCTGATAGCTGCGGGAGTGGTGGGAGAGGCACCACAGGCCGCGGAACCGGATGCAGATCCCAATCCAAATGCCTGAGTTCTTTGGCAGACCTGTGTGGTTTGCTATGACCCGGTTACCTTGTTGCATTGCGACAGGTCGCCGTACGTTACGGCGGCTGAGGCACCGTTGCATTGAGGCTGGTTTCAATGTGCCAGGGCAGTGTTGGCAAGCAAAGCTGGCCAGGTCCTGGCGTTATTAGAACGCAGCATGTCACAATCCACTATGTCACAATCGACCAGGTTGCAGTCCGCCAGATCACAACAGATAACGCAGTGCAGTAGATTGCTGCCAGGCCTCCTGTTTCTGGTCTTGATGTACCATGGGGCCGCTGTCTCGGGTGGCCGTCTGGACGCCCAGGAGGTCACGGCTGCTGAAGCGGTGCGCGCGCTGGAAGCGCTCACGGTCGATACGATCGCCCGTACTGAAAAATCGGTCGTCGCGATCGCCCGTGTGCGCAAAGATGCTTCAGGCCAGCGCCGACAAGCGACAGTAGATCCCCTCAGTCCGGATTTTGTTCCCAATGAATTTGCTACGGGTGTTGTGGTCGACAAGGGTGGGTTGGTTTTGACCAACTATCACGTGTTGGGGGACATATCTCAAAACGACTATTTCGTTTGGATCCAGCGTCGCCCGTTTACGGCGTCGGTACACCGTATGGAAAAGGTAATGGCGGTCGATCCATGGACCGATTTAGCGGTACTCAAGGTGGCTGCGACGGATCTGGTGCCGATGCCACTGGGTGACAGCAGTCTGCTGAAAAAAGGGATGGTGGTGATTGCGCTGGGAAACCCGTATGGCATCGCGCGGCAGGGCGAGGTAAGTGCCAGCTGGGGGATTGTTTCCAATCTGGCCCGCAAAGCAGCGCGGAGACCACGTCCTGTGGGCGGCGGGTCGGGCGCGGCGGAATCACTTCATGAATTGGGTACTTTGATCCAGACCGACGCGCGGCTGAATCTAGGGACTAGTGGGGGCGCGCTGGTAAATCTGCGCGGCCAGATGATCGGTTTGACCAGTTCCTTGGCAGCACTTCGGGGTTATGAGGTCTCGGCCGGGTTTGCTATTCCCGTCGACGCGACGTTTCGCCGGGTGCTGGCCGATCTCAAAGCGGGACGCCGTCCTGATTTTGGGTTTCTGGGCGTACAGGCGACCGAATTATCACGCTTTGACCGTCAGCGAGGACGCCGCGGCGCGCTGGTTGAACAAGTGCTGGCGGGGACCCCGGCCGCGGCGGCGGGCTTGAGGAGAGGAGATGTTATCACGCGAGTAAACCAACAGCCTGTCCATGACAGTGACGGGTTGTTTCGAGAGATTGGTCGCCAGCCGGCACTGGCCGAGGTTGCTTTACAGGTGTTGCGTGAACCCTTGAAGAAACAAATACCACGGAGATTCGATCTCACTGCCACACTATCCAAGAAATACGTAACGGCGGTGGCGGCTGAGTTGGTTCAGGATCACCCCGTACCCTGGCGTGGGTTGCAGATCGAGTTTTCGACCGCGCTTGGTGTGCCGGATCTGGCAGAGCAAAGTCAGCGCATCCCACTCGATCGGTGTGTAGGCGTATTGTCGGTCGTGCCGCAATCACCGGCCTGGAAGGCGGGTCTCCGCGCAGGCGACTTTATCCTCCGCGTGGAGGATAAAAAGGTGGATCGGCCGGCCTTATTCCGCCGGCTGGTCGATTCGCGCCAAGGGCCGGTCGAGCTGGAATTGGCGAATCAACGTACGGTCGTGATTCAGGCCGAATGATCCCTGGGTTCTGGCAGTAGTGATTCTGATAAATCGACCGGGTACCACATTGCCAAGACACCGTCCGACGGGATAAAACCCAGTATTGTAGAAGGGCGGCTGTGAAGGAGTTTCGGCGCGCCGCGGAGTAACGTCGTCATCCCCGGGTTGGCGTGCGTTGGATGCGGTTACCACGCCAGCCAGCCGTCCAGCAACGACGGAACAACCGTTGTGTCTTTTGTTCATCAAGGAAAAACCTGAAATGGCTCCTCAAGTTGGTATTGTGATGGGTAGTGACAGCGATTGGCCGAAGATCAAAAAGGCGGCCGCGGCGCTGGCAGAATTCGGCGTTGAATACGAAGTTCGCGTCATGAGCGCTCACCGCACACCGGATGTGGTGTTGGAATACGCGACGTCGGCTGTCGAGCGCGGGTTGCGCGTGATTATTGCGGCCGCAGGTGGAGCAGCTCACCTCGCCGGTGTCGTGGCGGCACATACACCGCTACCTGTGGTTGGTTTACCCGTTCCCACTCCAGACTTGGGTGGGATGGATTCGCTGCTGTCGACAGTGCAGATGCCTGGTGACGTTCCCGTTGTCAGCGTGGCAGTCGGAATGGGTGGCCCCCGCAATGCGGGTTTGTTTGCCGTCCAGGTGCTTTCCACCGCGGACGATGCATTACGTGACCGTTTTGCACAGTTCAAACGCGACCTGAAAGAAAAAATTGCGGCCAAAGACGCCCAATTGCAACAGCAATTGAATGAGGAAGGTTAACTTGATAGCGACGGGTTGGGTTGCATGCCAGCTGAAATGGCCAACGCGGCATCCCCAACGTCGGCAGGTTCTTTCGCGCGACTAGAGGTGTGGCAGGACCGGGAGGTGGGTTTCCGTGACCTGCTGATTCGAGCGAGTTGGAAGGAACTGAGTATGTCTGTTCTCCGTAAAGTGCCCGGCATCGTGGTTCTCGCGGTCTGGTGTTGTGGTGGTCTCGGTACGGAGGGCGCGCGGCGATTAGTTGCCACGGAGTGGCCTGAATTTCGCGGCCCCCGTGGCGATGGTCACGCCGTGTCGAAGCAGCTACCTGAAACGTGGAATGAACAACATCACGTGCGCTTCAAGGTAAAGGTTCCGGGTCTTGGCTGGTCGACGCCCGTAATTCATGGCGACCAGGTCTGGTTGACCACAGCCAGTCCGGATGGACATGACTTGCGGGTGATTTGTCTGGACCGAAACGAGGGACGCAAAATCCATGAACGTGTGCTGTTCCAGATCCCGACTCCGGAGCCGAGAAACCAACTCAACAGTTACGCTTCACCTTCTCCGGTGATTGAAACGGGGCGAGTTTATGTTCATTTCGGCACGTATGGAGTGGCCTGTCTCGATACGGCTACCGGTGTTCAGGTGTGGGCGCGACGTGACCTTCTCGTCGACCACCAGGAGGGCCCGGGGTCGTCGATGGTTCTTTACAAGAATTTGCTGGTATGTCACTACGATGGCCGCGATCAGCAGTATGTAGTGGCGCTCGACAAACAGACAGGACGTACCGTCTGGCGCACGGAGCGATCCATTGATATGTCCAGCGTGGGAGACTTTGCCCGCAAGGCATTTACCACACCGACCGTGGTTCGCGGCGCTGGAGCGGATTGGTTGATCAGCCCTTCGGCGCAAGGCTGTTATGCGTATGATCCCCGTAACGGTCGTGAACTGTGGCACGTGCGTTACAGTGGTTTCTCGGCCGTACCTCGACCTGTGGTTCGGGACGATCTGGCCTATGTGGTGACGGACTTTGCCAAACCGCACGTTCTGGCTGTTCGGCTGGGCGGCAAGGGTGACATTACCAGCACGCATTTGGCCTGGAAATACACACGTAATGGCCCGTCCACACCCTCTCCGATTCTGGTTGAAGATCTGCTCTACACGGTTTCCGATCGGGGTATTTTGAGTTGTCTCGACGCGCTCCGTGGAGATTTGGTTTGGCGAGAGCGATTAGGTGGCAGTTTCTGTGCCTCGCCTGTGGCCTCGGGTACACGTGTCTATTTTTGTGATCGCGAAGGTCGCACTACAGTCATTCAGAGTGGACGGACGTTCCAGCGGCTGGCACTCAACAAGTTGCAGCAGGGGTTGATGGCATCTCCCGCGGCGGCTGGTGACGAACTCTATTTACGCACGCGCGATTACTTGTATTGCATTGATGCCAGCTCCCGGTGAAGTTTGCTCTAGCCAGCGCCGCCACCTGGGCGGCTGCCTTGTAGCTACAACTCTAAATTCGGAAAAGCGGGTGTCAGGTCGAGAGGGTCTCCCATTTCCTGCTGTAAGGCGAGTAGCCGAGTAAACAGTTTGCGCAGGATCGGCTGGTGTTCCGGTGAATCCGCCAGGTCTTTCATTTCCAAGGGATCCTCCAGCACGTGGTACAGTCGCGCCCGCCTGGCTTGCGGGTACAAGATCAATTTGTACTCGGTGGTCCGAATCATCCGCTGGACTTGCAGATACGCTCCATAAATCACGTCGTAATTCGATTGTTTGCGACCGTGTATCTGGGGCAGCAGACTATGGAATTCCACATGTTCAGGTGTGTCCACTCCCGCCAGTTCCAGCGTAGTTGGCATCACGTCCTGCAAATAGATCGGGGTATCATTTTGTGCTTGCGCTGGAATGTCAGGGCCGACGACAATGAACGGAACACGTACGCTGTGGTCGTACATGTTCTGTTTACCCAGGAGGCCGTGATGCCCGACCGCCAGTCCATGATCCGCAGTAAAGAAGATGTACGTATTATTGGCCTGGCCAGTGCCCTGCAGTGCATTGAGAATGCGGCCGATCTGCGCGTCCATGTGTGTGATGATCGCATAGTATTCCTGCCGGTTGACTTTGACCGCCCTGGGAGTCCGCGGAAAGGGAGCCAGACGTTCGTCGCGGAGTCCCGTGCCACAGCCCATCTGTTCTTTGAACGGATACTCGGGCAGAAAGTTTTGCGGCAGGGCAATCCGCTTGAGTGGATACTTGTCGACGTAGGATTTAGGAGATTGCCGAGGGTCGTGCGGTGCATTGAAGGCCAGGTACATGAAGAACGGCTTTTCGCGCTCGTCAGCTTGCCGGAGAAAATCGACGGCATCATCACCCAGGACTTCACTCCAGTGCTTGCCTCCAGCCCAGAATCCACCGAATTGCCGGTCGTAAGGACTCCACGGATCGATTTCTCCATCGATCGGCCGGTTATACCCCTGGGGTGTTTGTTTGGGCATCCCGCCGCGTACGTGACGGACATAGTCAAACGCGCGCCTGGCATTGGCGCGCACATGCCACTTGCCTGAAAAGTAGGTGTCATAGCCGGCTCGCTTGAGGTGTTCAGACCAGAACCGGCCCGCCTTGCGTTCCGCTTCGCTGGTTTGATAGACCGCATGGGCCCGCCACAAGAATCGGCCTGTGTTGAGCATCGTCCGGCTGGCGACACAGACGGCCCCGCTCCAGGAGCCCATGTTGTACGCATGGCGAAATGTCAGTCCGCGCCGTACCAGCCGGTCCAGATTCGGGGTTTCGATATCGTGGATCCCCGTCACCTCAGCCGCCGGATCGGGATCGGTCAGGGCGCGGATGGTTTCAAAACACTGGTCGTCGGCGAACAAGAACAGGATATTTGGCTGTTTTTCCCCGGCGGTTGCCAGTCCACTGGAGAAAAGTGTGATCACGACCGCGGCCCGCATCCAGAGATTGACGTGACGTCTGTGTGCCGGCGCGTGTGAACCACCACTGATTGGCAAAGATCGTGTGAACCGTTCATTGGATGGGCTGTTGGCTGTGTCGTTGAATGCCATGGTGCAGTACCCGTATGGTACGAGAGTGGGATAGGTGTTCTGGGATCGGCTACCCGTAGTAGAAGGCCAGCCACTAATCCCTGCTGGCGTCCCGCCGCGCTTTACGTTGCGCCACTAATTGCCGTATATGGGCCAAGTCATCACGCGGTGTGGCTTCGATCAATTGTTGCGTATACGCTTCGCGCGGGTTGTTGTACAAGGCTTCGGAAGGTCCAAACTCGACGATCTTGCCGTCGTGCATGACCGCCATCATATCGGCCATAAACTTGACAACGCTCAAGTCGTGGCTGATGAAGACATACGTCAGTCCGCGCGACTCCTGCAGGTCGTTGAGCAGGTTCAGAACCTGTGCCTGAACGGAAACATCGAGTGCGGAAACCGATTCGTCACAGATGATGAACTCGGGTTCGACCGCCAGGCTGCGCGCAATACAAATCCGCTGTCGCTGACCACCCGAAAATTCATGGGGATAGCGTTTCAGATGATCGGGTTCCATGTTGACTTCTTCTAACAGCGCTGCGGCGCGGTCAATCCGGTCATCACGTGAGTTGCCGATCCCTTGGATCATCATCGGTTCGGTCAGCGCGGTTTGAATGGTCATCCGTGGATTCATCGAACCGAACGGATCCTGAAAGATGATCTGCATTCGCTTGCGCATCTGGCGCAATGCATCGCGGGTTAGATGCGCCATGTCGAGGCCATCAAAAGTGACTTCCCCGGCTGTCGGTTTCACGAGTTGCAGAATGGCTCGTCCGGTAGTCGTCTTGCCGCAACCGGATTCGCCGACCAGTCCCAGCGTCTGCCCGCGGTATACGTTGAAACTGATTCCATCGACCGCTTTCACGTGCCCGCTGGTTCGCATCAGCAGGCCAGAACGCACAGGAAAATGGACTTTGAGATCGACGACACTCAAGAGTGGTGCAGTTGATTCGGGTATCGACCTGGCGTCTCTTCCGTAGCGCGTCGGTTCATCTGGAAAACCTGCCGCTTTCAATTCACTGTTCTTGTGCAGCAAACGGCCCCTACCAGAATTACGAAAGTAGTCCAGCTGATCTTCGCTAAGTTCCAGGCTCCGCAGCTCGGTAACCTCGCCTTTCAGTTGGGTGGTATCCATGAAATCGGATACGGTTGGCAGCCGCTTGTAGGGACTGTCCATTCTCGGTCGGCAGGCCAGCAATCCCTGGGTATAGGGATGCTGGGGATTTTCGTAGAGCTCGAGCACGCTGCCCTGTTCCACGACCTTGCCCTGGTACATCACCACCACATAATCGGCAATCTCTGCGATTACCCCGAGATCATGGGTGATGAACATCACTGCCATCTGGCGCTGATCCCGCAACCCACGAATCAAATCCAATATTTGCTTTTGAATGGTGACGTCGAGTGCGGTCGTAGGCTCGTCCGCGATCAGCAGACGCGGGTTGCAGGAGAGCGCCATGGCGATCATGACGCGCTGTTTCTGACCACCGGACATCTGGTGCGGGTAATAGTGGAAACGCTGCGCGGGGTCGGGAATCCCCACTTCCTCAAAGAGCTCGACAGTTCTCTGGAATGCCGCGCGCTTACTAAGATTTTGATGCTGGATAATCGCTTCCCGAACCTGGTGTCCTACTTTGTGCACCGGGTTGAGTGACGACATGGGTTCCTGAAAGATCATACTGATTTCCGCACCACGGATCTTGCGCATCTGCGGTTCAGGGACGCCGGCCAGGTCCTTCCCTAAAAAAGATATGGTTCCGCCGTGGATCTGGCCGGTGGCGGCCAGCAGGCGCATCACGGACAAACTGGTTACCGATTTGCCGGAACCGGACTCACCGACGATACCTACCGTGTGTCCGGGTTGCACGTGAAAACTGACATCGTCCACAGCCTTGACTATATCGCCATCGGTGTGGAAATAGGTTTGTAGATTCTGGATGTCGAGTACAGGTTCAAGCACGAGTCAGTTTCCCGGATTTGCCAGGCGCGGATCGGTCGCTTCCTGGATTCCTTCACCAATCAAGTTGTATGCCAGCACCGTCAGAAAAATGGCGGTTCCCGGAAACACGATTTGCCACCAATAACCCGCCTGAATTGTGGTCTTCCCTGAGTTAAGGATGGTGCCCCAGCTGGGGTTGGGCGGTGGTGCGCCAAAACCGAGGAGGCTAAGACCCGCTTCAATCAAGATAGCCGCGGCAATTCCAAAAGCGATCGGAACCATTACAGGTGCCAGCGAATTTGGCAGGATATGTCGGAACATGATCCGCAAACGTCCGGCGCCGATGCTCCGCGCGGCGATGACGAACTCGGACTGTCTCAGCTTGAGGAACTCTGCCCGGGTAAGCCGGGCCATGCTCGTCCAACCCGTCAGCCCTAGGATGGCCATCATGTGCCAGATGGAGGGACGATCAATGGTCACCAGCAGTGCTAAGATCAGGACCAGTGATGGGATACATAACACGAGTTCGATCAGACGACTCAAGAGCATATCGACCCAGCCTCCCAGATAACCGGCAATGGCGCCGACCGTAATGCCAATCACAGCTGCGATTCCTGTTGACACGAAACCGACAAGCAGCGCAATCCGGGTTCCATGGACCATGCTGGCGAAGATGTCGATACCCGAGGTGCCGTAGGTTCCGAACAGGTTCAACTGACTAGGACGTCCCTCTGCACCTGATTGGTTGCCGGGCCGATCTTCCCACTCTCCTTTGCGGACACGGCGGTAGGGGTCCTGGTAGACGAGGGGGAAAATGGCCCAGCTATCGGGATCTTTCTTCTTGAGGTTCTTGGGAAACACATTGCGGAACCGATCTTTCAGGAAAATCGGGTACTTCCAGCCACGGATGTAGTATTCGATACAGGGAAAATAGACCTCACCTTTGTATCGGCAGACGATCGGTTTGGTACCGGCGATCAGTGGTGAGAAAATGGCCACCAGAGAGAGAAAACCGATGTACAACAGCGCCAACATCGCCATCTTTCGCCGCCGAAATCTCCGCCACGATTGGATCCAGAATCCAGCGGACGGCGGGCGCGTAGTCGATTTTTCGGAAGCCGCCATGAATGAGTTCGCAGACTGTATTAGTGATAGGTGATTCGGGGATCAACGAAGGCGTAGAGAATGTCGGCTAGCAATTGACCCAGCAGTGTGAGAACTGAGAACATCAGGGTCAGCGCCATAATTACCGGGTAATCACGCGTGCTGATCGACCCGAAGTAGAGTTGGCCCATTCCCGGCCAGTTGAAAATTTGTTCGAGTATGATCGCGCCGCTCAACAGTCCGGGCAGTGTCAGGCCCAGCAGCGTGACAAAGGGGATCAATGTATTGCGGAAGGCGTGGTGCAAAATGATGCGGACTGGTCCCAATCCCTTGGCGCGTGCCGTGCGGATGTAATCCTGCCGGATGACTTCTTCCATGTTGGCTTTTACGAAACGACAGTAGTAGGCCAGGCTGGCATAAGTAAAGCAGGTGACTGGCAGCACCATATGCCAGAAACGATCCAGGGTTTGCTGCACGGAGGACATTTCATCAAAACCAGGACTCTGGTGGCCAAATAACGGTAGTTCCAGCGCGGTCCCCTGCAATTTGACGGCGAACAGCAGTTGCAGAAATAGCGCTGCGACAAACGAGGGGAACGAATACAACATGTACAGCAGGAAGCTGATGCCGCGCTCTTCCGGTTTTCCACTGCGGACGGTTGAATAGAGACCCATCGGGATGGCCAGAAGGTACGTCAAGAACAGCGACGTCACCGACAGCGTGAGTGTGGGGCCGATACGTTGTTTGACCAGTTCGCTAACGGCTTTGCGCTGTGAGTAGCTATGTCCGAGATTTCCGTATCGGACATTACGGAGCCATTGGATATATGCGACAGGCCACGGTTTATCGAGACCATAGACCTTGCGCATCCGCTCGAGGTCTTCCTCGCGCGGCATTTTGCTGGGGTCGAGCATAGCCGGATCGGTATCCAGCGGACTCCCGGGCATGGTCCGGATGAGACCGTAGATCACGAAGGTAATCAGCAGCAGGGTTAGTAACCCGATGAAGAACCGACGAATCAAATAACTGGTCATGTACCATCCCTGGCCCTGTGCACCACTGGGAGACGTGGCGCTGACGAAACCGTGGAAATGCTACTGCGCCGCGGGTGCCTTGAAAATAGTAGATTGGCCCGGACCGTACCCGTAGGGTCCACGCGGGCTGAAATTGTAACCCCGCAAGCTCTTATTAAAGCCAAAATAACCGTTGCGGAAATACAACCACGTGTAAGGCTGGTCGTCCCATAGCTTGAGGTGGATTTGTTGATAAACCTTGGCGCGTTTTTCGGGATCCAGTTCGCGTTTTCCCTGCTCGAACAGCGCATCAATTTCTGTGCTGGAATAGCAGACGTAATTACGGCCCGCATCGATCGCCTTGGTCGTCCACAAGTTTTCACTGGTGTCCGGGTCGGCCCCCGTTCCCCAGCCAGCGAACATGGCGTGAAATTTGTGGTCGCGAGAAAGCTGCTGGAGCGTTGTGAATTCGACCGGTTTGACCTGGCAGCTGATACCGATGCTATCCAGGTTTTCCCGCAGCAGATTGCAGATTTCGATGCGATCCTGCCGGTTGCTGGTCAGAATGGTGAATTCGAATTTAATGCGCGCTTTGCCATCGATGTTGCCATCAAAATCAGGGTCGAGTTCGACCTCGTTGTCCAGGTAGCCGTCGCCGTCCGAATCCTCCCAACCGGCAGCCGCGAGCAGCTCTTCGGCTTTATCCAGGTCTTGCTGGTAGGGGGCCGGAGGATTGGGTGGTGCCCAGCGCGAGGTGGAATGGAACACGCCGGTTGAGGCTTCATCCATGCCGAAACGATGCTGCTCGAGCATTTCCTTGTGGTCGAACGCCAGGCTCATCGCCTGACGGACGCGCTTGTCTCGGAAAAACGGTGAGCGATTGTTCCAGCCAAAATAGAAATAGACCCACTCCAGGTCATAAACTTTGGTGTTGAGCTCGTAAAATTCATCGTCACCTGTCTGCGATTTCCATTGCTCGGGGGTCAATTGCAGTTCTTCGATATCACCGCGTTTGAGCGCCAGCAATGAGGTGCTGGGATCCTGGAGAATGCGAAAGCGAACCGTCTCGAAATAGGGCTTATCGCGCACCTGTTTTCCATTGAACATGTAATAGGATTCGCGCCGTTCGAGAATGATTTCCTGACCGCGCTCGCGTTTGGTCATGATATAGGCTCCACCGACGACAGGATTTTCATCGCGACTGACGTGGGCTTCGCTGGCGGCCAACGTCGGGTCGTCGGCAATCGTACTGGCGTAGACGTGTTTGGGGATGACGCCGAAGTTGATATTCCAGACGTTGGTTGCCAGGGATTCCTGGTGGAAGAATACAATGGTGTGGTCGTCGTAGGCGACGACCGCTTTGAGCTGATCGGTGCCGCTCCGCATGGCAGGTACGGGAACTTTGGAAGACATAATGACACGGAAGGAGAACTCGATGTCGTGGGCCGTGATCGGAGTTCCATCTGACCACACCAGATCCTGGCGCATTTCAACCAGGTCGTAGAGCCCATTTTCGCTTGACTTCCAGGAGGCGACCGAATCCTTGCTGGCGAACGGAACGAAATTCCAGTCAAAACCGAACAGACCGAACCCAGTCAGGCTGCTGACGTCAAATTCCGCGACCGAGCTACCCAAGAGTGGGTTCGTACTTTTGACATCACCCGAGGTGTGGCGGCGCCATTCGGCTTGATCATCAACGGCAGTTTTCTCGTCCGCGAGTTGTCCCATGGCGGCCAGGATTTTATCGTTGATGGCGGGGCTGGTATTGCGCAAACCCAGCACGTCGGCGACCGTGGGCGGGGGATCTTCACCCGCCTTGCGATCGCGCATCAGCTGTACGGAGTCAAGCACTGGCATGTCCCGCCACTGGTTGTCAGCGACGAGCTTGTCCAGCGGGGGTGGATCGAAGGCCTCGACCAGATCGCCAAGCACAAAGTCCGTCGTCTCAGAGGTATCTGCCGCGGCATTGTCGGTAGTATCGTCGGTGCCATCTACCGCTGCGCTCGTCGCGGCCTGGCTGTCCGACCCAGAGTCGCTGCCGCCGGCCGCATTGTCTGCAGCTGCGCCACCTTGGTCGGACTCGCCACTGGGAAAACACCCAGTGAGGAGCATCAGCCCGACCAACAACAGACAAAGGGGGACACGTGGATGGCAACACATGGTATCAGCGACTCCTGAAAAGAGGTTGAGCATTCGCGGCGATTGAAATCCAGCGTACCCCGTGGCCCAGGAAGCGAGTGGTGCGACTGGCAGAGTGTAATTCAGGCAACTTGTGAGCCCGAATCTTAGAGAAGACCCGTACTGGACGCAAACCGGTTGCGCGGGCAAATCGGCGGCCAGAGGTTGTGGCCGCGTTCTGGCGCTGTTCGAATTCTGCGCGGATTCCCCAAAAGCGTCCTGGACGAGGAACTTGTGGTCGTGAAGACGTTAGCTGGGTTCGTCGCCCTGACGGAGGACACGTTGAGGATAGAACCGAAAACTGTAGAGTGCAGCTCCGACGACTTCGAAATGGAAGGAGACCGCTTGGCCCACCAATTCGCTAAGGTCTGGCTTGTCTTTCCAGCGGGCCCAACTGTAAATCGCATCGGGGCGCAATTCGATGCGTGAATCCTCCAGTCTGAAACCGGCGATGGGCGTCCCATCCGGACGCGTGACGCCCACCCGCAGTGGAGCGTACTCGAAATACTCGATGTTGATTGCCAGTTGCGGCTGGGCTACGGGCATGGGTTTGCTGATCACGACGCCCGGACCGATACTGCGCCACTGGCTCAATCCGGCAAAACGATCCAGACCGATCGTCGCCAGTCCCATCGACATTGGCATCCCTTTACGGGGGTGGTTGCGACCCTTGGCACCGGTGTAAAAGAAATAGAGTCGGTCGCCGACCTTGCCCGGTGGATTGTGGGACGGGTAAGCCAGCATGCGGTCGAAGCTCTTTTCCGGACCGATGTCCAGAAATGGATGGCCCGGCTGAGTGCGCTGCCAGCTGTCGCCTTCCCGTTGACTGATCAATTCGCAGGTAGCCCCGTGCCCCGCCAGGGGCCAGATCTCGAGCAGGCCCAGGTTCAGATTTCCATAGTTGAAAGGCGTCATGCCGCCATGCCACTGGAACGTGCGGTTGAAATTGGGGTCGGAGTCTTTGCCAAAGATGACTTCCAGGTCGGACCACTGCTTCCAGTCTTTGCTGGTTCGTAACGACGCGTTACGTCCTTCCTGGTCGTGTGCGCGTTCGTTGAGCCACCATTGTTTGTTGCGGTGGTCACGGGTGACCATCATGTAATCGCCACCACGGGCTGCCATCAACCTTTGCGGGCGTCGCGTCCAGTGAATTCCGTCTGGACTTGTATCCATATATTGGCCAAAGACACGTGTTGATTTCTTGACTTGCTCGGTTGTGACATTGGGATAACGTTTGGGATTGTAGGGCGCCCACATGCGGTGGTCTTGCATGTTGGCGATCAACTTGTAGCGCTTCTGGGGATCGGGGTCATCGTCATCGCGGACGACCGTC
>MDTE01110606.1_pt1 | contig 14265 bp, 9 predicted proteins | sample 811231 | NCBI WGS metagenome assembly MDTE01 (sample SAMN05326651, study PRJNA326480) | marine metagenome | isolation source: seawater | place: Indian Ocean: Red Sea | collected 2010 | reverse complement strand
GTGGTGCCTGATTTCCGAATCGCTCAATGATTCGTCGTTGCGAAACGGTCACGGATTCGCCGCCTCCCTGGGGGGCGTGAGGACGTCTTATCACCATAATCTCTTCGCCAACCATGCGGGGCGGAACCCGAGCATCGCGGGGGAGACAAGGGACCCAACCATCGATCTGGATTTTCGCAACAATGTGATCTTCAACTGGCGGAAGCGGAGACTCGACGGGCGGCCGGAGAGTATCAATGTGGTCAACAATTATTACAAAGCGGGGCCTGCCTCACGGGAGCTCCGCAGTGTGGTCAAGATGCAATGCCTCGACGATGGAAGTTTCGGGAAATGGCATGTTCGGGGGAATGTCTTGGAAACCAACGGGGAAATCAGAACGGGGAGGGATCTGGTGATCATTGACGATCCCAATCGGCTGCCTGAAACCGTCCTGGTGGACGAACCTCTCGGGGATGTGCTGGTGGCGACGGATCCACCGGAATTGGCTTATGAGAAGGTCCTCCGCCAGGCCGGGGCGACCAGGCCTGTGAGAGATCCCCATGATGAACGCATGATCCGGGAAGTGCGGACCGGTCGCACCACCTTCGGGGATGGCATCATCTCCAGTCAGACCGATGTGAGAGGGTGGCCGGAACTCCGGTCGATCCCCGCGCAACCGGATTCGGATGCCGATGGAATGCCAGATCAATGGGAGCGGCGGTGGCATCCGAATCGGGATCTCTCGTGGGATAGCGCCTCGGACGCTGACGGTGATGGCTACACCAATATCGAGGAGTATTTGAACGCGACGGATCCTCTCGGGAAGTGATCGGAGAAACTCGTTGGATGCTCTCGGCACTGCATCGTGGCAACCCTAGGGGCGGATGGTGCTTCCGGCGATTTCGCCGGAAATCGAACGCCGAACTCGATTTGATGACCGCCTGATCGTTGCCTTCGCTCTGCAATGAGGGCCGGGACGTTCTTATCGCGAAGCCTTGCGGGTGGAGCGGGGCGGGGGCTTCGTCATCGAGGCAAGGCCGGATCCGTTTTGGCCGCCGATTTCGCGAAGGCCGCCATAAAGGTGTCGTAAGGATGAGGGCGTTGTCCGGCATCCTCGGCGGCCTCTTTCCGACGAATGGCGTTGCGCACCATCATGGCCCCGATCCAGCGAATGGGCTCGGGGGGAAAAAGACCACGCGGTCCGCCGACGAAACCGCATTGACTCCATTCGTCTCTGAGATTGAGGCAGAGCGAACTGAGAATCCTCCCCCCCAACAGCGCCTGGGTGACCCCGTTGCCGGAGTAACCAAACCCGTAGTGAATATTCGGATGACCGTTGAGGTTCCCGAAGAACGGAAACCCCGTTTTTGAACGGTCGGATCCGCCGTTCCATGCCTGTTCGATTTTCACGGATTTGAGTTTCGGAAAGAAGCGGCCGATCGCGTTTCTCAATTGGGCCATGTAGGGACTTGCCTCGAAGAAGGAGGGAATCATCCGGGATCCGTAGGCGAAGGTGTTTCCACCCTTTCCTAGCAGCAATCTGCCATCACGGGTGCGGTGGTAGTAATGCACGAAGGTTCGGGAATCGCAAATCGTCGCCCCATGGGTGAGTCCCAAAGAATTGAGCTGTTCAGGAATCGGTTCGGTGATGGCCATGTCCGATGAAACGACGGCAATGCTTCGTGAGAATGCCTTGAATTCCGTCGCCATCCAGGCGTTGATCGCCAGGACGACCTTGCCGGCCACGATGGAGCCTCCGGGCGTGGTCACGACCGGACGTTCGGTTTCGGACGAGAGGGTGCTCATGGGCGTCTTTTCGTAGATTCGAATGCCTTGATCGCGGGCGACCCGGGCCAACCCTCGGACCAGCAATGCCGGTTGGAGACTGCCCGCGTTGGGGGAAAAAAAGGCCTCATTGACCTCGGTCGTCGCAGCCAGGGCTTTGGCCTGGGACAAGGGCAGTTTTTCCCAGGTGTTGATCCCCTCCTCGGTCAGAGTCTGAACGACGGCGTCCATCGCGCCGACCTGGGCCTGGTTAGTGGCGATATAGAGGGAGCCATCCAGTTTGAGATCGCAGTCTATTCCATGTTGCTCGGTGAATTGTTTGATCTGGCCGACGGCATGCTCCGAGGCAATGACGAGTCTCTTGGCTTCCGCGCGACCGTAGAACCTGGATAAGGAAAGGAACTTGGTGGCGAGCGTCAGGAGGCAGCCCCCGTTGCAACCGGAGGCCCCATAGCCGCAACGTTCCTTTTCGATGATGGCGATATTGAGGTCGGGCTTACTTTCCTTGAGCGTCAGGGCTGTCCAGAGTCCCGTGTAGCCCCCCCCGACGATGCAGATGTCGGCCCGGGTATCGGCTTCCAGCGGGATCGCTTCCGGCTCCCCCTCTCTCTTCAGCGCCTCGTCAAACCAGAAGGGCCGAAACGGCTCTAATGAAGTCTTGGAAGAACGCTCTCGACTCATCGAGACGAACCTATCAGACCGGGGCATCGATTCAAGGCGGAGAGGAGAGGGCTCGATCTTTTCGAATTCAAATCCGAGGTCCCTGACTGATTCCAATCTGGGGTCCTTTTCTGGATTACTTATGAGGTCTTTCGTGGCAAGGTCCGACTCCGATGAGTGAGTGCCAATCATTTCGACCGAGCGATTGTTCCAGGCGCGATATCCCTTGGGTGCTCTTGGGGGTTTTGGTAGGGGATCCACTTCAACCCGCCCGAAGCGCCCGATTCTTATCCCTTACTTCGCACCTTCCATGGACGCTGGATCATCTGGGGGGCATCCTTGGAAACGTGGATTAAGGCATGGGGTGCGATCGATCTGTATCCGCGGATGAGGGGATGGCAGTAAGCATTAATCGAAGAAAAAAGCGTTAGGATTTCCAAGAGGCGGCAGTGATAAGGTAGATTGATGGGTGAGCGTGGCCAGCAGGACTCGGGAGAGGCTCGTTACGAGTTGTTCGTGCAGTGCCTCGCCCAGAATGAACCGGATCTGCGGCGGTTTATCCGATCCTTGCTGCCGACTCCGAATGATGTGGATGAAGTCGTGCAGCGAACGGCCATTATCGCCTGGCGGAAATTCGAGCAGTTTGATCCGCAGACGCACTTCCTGAGGTGGGCGGCGGTGATTGCGCGGTTCGAGGCCCTGGCTTATCGCCGGGAAATGGCCCGGGACCTCTTGGTGTTTCGTGAGGATGTCATGGAACTCATGGCCCGAGAGGGATTGGAGGAGTTCAATGCCCGTAAGGGAGAGCAGGAGGCGTTGGAAACTTGTCTTGAAAAGATGCCCGAGAAACAGCGACGGTTTATCACCCTGGCCTACACGAAGGGGGTCAGCATAGCTGCACTCGCCGAGGAATCTGGCTCGACGGCCGCTGCCTATTACATGCGGCTCAAACGATTGAGGCAGAAGTTGATGGATTGCATCGAAGTGAAGGTTGCCCAATACAATTCAGCGCAATGAGCTCGTTCACCTCCCAAGAGCGAGAATGGATCGACTCCTATCTCAACGGAACGATTTCACCGGAGGCCTTCGAGAGCTTGCAGGAGCGGATGATGGAAAGCCCGGCGTTGCGGAAGACCATGCGTCGGTATTTGAATCTCGACTATCAATTGCAGGAGGAGGGGGGAAGTGACTTGGATGAAGCGACGCCGGCTCGCGTGGGCCTTTTGGATCCCGAACCCGTTGAGTCAACGGGCAACGGGATCTGGCCTTACAAGCTTTGGGCCGTTGCGGCCTCGATTGCGGTGCTGGCCGCGGTCTGGGCCCTCTCATCGCGGGATTCGAATGCAGAGGGCGCGACCATCTCGGCAATTCATGGGCCGGTGCAATGGACCAACAATCAAGGCCAGACTCTGGATCAACTGCAGCCCGGAACGACCCTTGAAGGGGGGTTGCTGGAATCCTTGCTCCCTGAGTCTTGGATCGAGCTTGCCTTTCAGGACAATTCAAGACTGACCCTTTCCGGGCATGCCACCCTCATGATCGCGGCGGGCGAGCGGAAGCGATTGCATCTTCGGAATGGCAACCTTTCAGCTCAAGTGAGCCCTCAGCCGAAACATCAAGCCATGGTGCTCCATACCCCGACGGCCGAGTTGAGCGTCTTGGGAACCCAATTCGACGTCGATGCCCAACAGGATACCACCCGATTGATCGTCAACGAAGGTAGGATTCAGTTGAAGCGACTGGCCGATGGCAGCTCCACGGAGGTGAGGGGCGGACACCAGGTTGTGGCTGCAATCAATGACCCCCGCGAACTGGAGGCGGTTCCGCGCGGCAAGGCAAAGGAGGGGTGGCGAAGTGATTTGGCTGCCGAAGTCACCTATGGCAACTGGTCGACGGACGTCGGGAAGCTTGCGATCGGCCAGCTGAAGAAACTGGTGGCCAGTGGAGAAATCACAACGGAGGAAGGCATTGCCAGGTACCAGGAGATGTTGAGAATCGCCGCCAAGAAAGGGCGCTTGAGAGCCGATGCCAAATCGACTCGCCGAGGCAAAGGGGCCAAGGCCATTGTGGTGCTCTCGCTTTCGAAGGGATCGGATTCGCCGGTCATTGTTCCTGAGGAGGCGAGATTTCGCATTCGTGGACACCTGCAAGCCTCGGCCGTGGTCGAGTTCGGGTTCACGACCTACCATCCTGGTGGACGGTTTGCGGGAAAGTTTGCCACCCAGAGAAGCCTGGAAGAGGAGGGGGAGGAAGGCTTTGAACTTGAAATCGGGTTGAGCGCTTTTGAATCCAGCCATCAAGAATCCGAACAACGGGTGACCGGGATGGAAATCCGGGATTGGTGGTGTGCCACGGGAGACCACGAGGCGCAATTGGAGATCACTCACATGGAGCTGTTGGCTCCTTCGCGACAGCAACCGATTGATTCGCTTTGAGAATGAAACGATTCGCCACATTTCTTTGCTCTGCCTTGCTCCTTTCGGCGGCGGCCCGTGCCGACTGGAATCAGTTCCGCGGTCCCGGTGGAGAGGGGCGCGCCGCGACGGCCCAACTCCCGATGGAGTTCAGCGATACCAAGAACGTGCGTTGGCGGACGGCCATCCACGACCAGGGCCACTCCTCTCCGGTCATTTGGGGCAATCAGATCTGGGTGACCAGCGGGACGGCCGATAGCCGCCGGCTTTTCGCCATCTGTGTGGATCTGCCATCGGGCAGGATCCTTCATGACATTGAGGTGTTCCAGATTCCGGACCCCCGGGTACCCTATCCCCGGCTCAACAGCCCTGCCTCGCCGACCCCCTTCGTCGAAGAAGGCCGGGTCTATGTTCACTTCGGCACCTTCGGCACGGCGTGCCTCGATACCGAGACCGGTGAAAAACTCTGGGAACGCACCGACTTGCATTGTGATCACCGGGTGCGCGCGGCGTCCTCCCCGGTAGTGGACGATGGGTTGCTCTACCTGACCTTTGACGGCGTCGACGTGCAGTATTTCGTGGCATTGGACAAGCTGACGGGAGAGACGGTATGGCGGCGTGACCGCTCGGTGGGCAAAGACTTTTCCCAGGTATTGAAGGATTCCGGGGTTCGTGATCCCAGAAAGACCATGAAGGAGAAACCCGGCGACAACCGTAAATCCTACGCGACGCCGACCCTCATTGAGCATCAAGGTCGCCGTCAAGTGGTGAGCCCGGCGGCCGAGGCCACCTACGGTTACGATGCCAAGACGGGGGAAGAACTCTGGCATGTCATCCATCCGGGCATGGGGTGGAATGTCACATGCCGACCGATCTATCGAGACGGGATCGTCTACTTTACCACGGGGATTTCAAAATGCCTCTTTGCCGTGGACCCCGGGGGCCGGGGCAATGTCACGGAGACCCACGTGCGATGGCGGCAGCGGCGTGGCGTGTCCCATCTTCCCTCCTTCATCGTCGACAATGATCTTATCTTCATGGTGTCCGATCAGAGCGGATTGGCCAATTGTTTGGATGCCCGGACGGGGAACCAGATCTGGCAGGAGCGGCTCCGGGCCGGCCGCGAACACTGGGCCTCACCCATCCTCGCCGGCGACAAGCTCTATTTTTGCAGCAAAACGGGAGAGGTCGCCGTGGTGGCGGCGGATCGGGAATTCGAGCTCCTCGCCAAGAACCGAATCGAGGGCACGATCAACGCCTCGCCCGCCGTGGCGGGAGACGCCTTGATCATTCGCTCGGGCAGGCACCTTTATCACATTGCCCAGGGCTATGAAACGGCGCCCCAGGAGAGGAAGTCCGAGGACGGTCGCCAGGGGCTTGCGGCGAAGCAGTCGACCGGCGCAAACCCTCCGCTCCTGGCGGGCAACGCCTACTTCATGGGTGCCGAGACCAACCAGGACGGCCACTACGAGGCCCAGTTCCTGATCGAGACCGAAGGCAAGAAGTCCGACTGGCCGATCCTCACCCTCACGGGCGATGCGTTCCGCGATGTTTGCGCCGGCTTGAGCAAACATCACCGGGTCACGCTCAACCTTGCCGATCAATCCAAACCGTAATCCAATGAACGAACCCACCGAGACCATTCAGACCATGAACTGTTTCACGACCCTCACCGGCTTCTTTTGTTCGCTGACGTTGATGGCAACCGTGCAGGCCCAGAAAATCGATCGCAACGCAGCCGTCAAGAAAGGCAACGCGATCAAGGCGGAGGCCGGTCAGAAGAGCAAGGCAGCCCTGCGAAAGGCAACGCAATCCCCCGCCGTGCTATTGGATGTGGTGGGCTACTACATGGGAGGCAAGACCAACGCTGAGGGCCGGTTTGAAGCCGAGTTCCTGATCGAGAGGGAAGGGGAGGACAAGGACCAGTGGCCGACAATCACCCTCACCGGTGAGCTCTATCGGGAGATTTGTGAAGGCTTGAATCAGTATCACCGGGTTGCACTGAACCTGGCCGACGGCCACGCCGAGCCGATGGCGGTTTTGCAGAGGAAGGATCGGGGTGCCGAAGAAAAAGATTGGGATGCGGCATATGAGAGGCTTCTCGAGCGACCGGCCATTCGGGATAAGATTCTCGGGAGCGGGGCCACGAAGGAACAGGTGATTGAGTTTCTCAAGAAGCAGGCCGTGGCGAAGAAGGGAAAAGGGAAGGGCCGGATGAAGGCCAATATGAAACCAGGCGCTCGCCAAGGCAGCTATCATTTCTACTCGATCGTGATCGGTCGCTTGAGGTCGAAAGACGTAGAGTTGGGTGAGATGGAACTGGATGTCGATTACGTGATTAGCGATCGGCCCGAGGTGAATGCCGGTCTCATCGGCGAGCGAGTCAAGATGGTCGGGGTGGCCGGGGGCTTTCTCGACAACCTCTTGCGAATCAAGCGCGGTCAGACCCTCAAGGTTCGCACGGGAGACTTCAACCCAGAAACCAATACCCTTGGCTTTGGCTATAAGTTCCAGGTCTTGGAACGGACGGCGCCTTTCAAACCCGGGGACTTCGGAATCCCTCCGGAGGCATTCCGGGGTTTTCGCGGTGAACTTGCGGGGAAGATCGTTGAGGCCGCTGGATACGAGGTGTTGTTGGAGGTTGACGAGAGCAAGCCCTCGGTGTCGAGCGACGCCCCGGACGCCAAAAGCATCCATGGTAAGCGGGTTCGAATTGCCGGCTTTTACGGACAACACGGCGATGCCTTCGCGGATCTGCACGAGGGCGATCGGATTCGCGTGAGTGTCGCTCATCGCAATCCTCAAAGCGATGCGCTGAATGTGACCGATCATTTGGCAAGGGTTGAGCAATGAGGCTGAGACAGAAACCACACGATGCCATGTCGGACGAGGAGGTTTCCATCCGGGCGAAACCATGAAGCGGATCGCCATCGCGTTCATGTTACTGACGGGTTCGGTCTCAGCAGACGACGTGCTGCACCCCGCATCCGAACGGTTTGCCGAGCGTGAGTCTGTGGCGGTGCCTGACTTTCAGAGGCATGTCGTTCCTCTGTTGGGTAGGCTGGGTTGCAACGCGGCCAAGTGTCATGGCTCGTTTCAGGGGCAGGGTGGCTTTCGCTTGTCGTTGTTTGGTTTCGATTTTCGATCGGATCATGCGGCGCTCATGGCCGAGGCCTCCTCGCGGGAGGGGCGGCGAATCACCGCCGACGAGCCCGAGAGCAGTTTGGTGGTGCTCAAGCCGACGGATCAAATTGACCACGAGGGTGGCGAGCGCTTTGAAGAAGGGTCGTGGGAACATCATCTCCTTCTTCGTTGGATCGAGTCCGGTGCCCACGGGACCATCACAGCGCCGCTCGAGTCGGCAGGGGAGGGGGAATTCAACGCGGAGCAACTCCACTTCTTTCGGACCTCAGTTCAACCACTACTCGAAGACCATTGCTATGAATGCCATGGATTCAATTCAAGGAAGGGTAATCTCTCATTGACCCATCGGGATGGATTTCTGGCGGGCGGCGATTCGGGGCCGGCCGTCGTGCCAGGCGAGCCCTCGCAAAGTCTCATGATGCTTGCGGTCGGCTATTCTGACGAAGCCTTGCAGATGCCGCCCAGCGGCAAGCTCTCGGATGACAAGATCGAGATCATTGAAGAATGGATCCGAACGGGGGCTCCTTGGCCGGAGGCTTACCAAACCATGCCGGGTGATCCCGACCAGGTGTTGACAGACCTACATTACGAGCCGAATGAAATCCTGTTTGAAGAGACCGGGCAGAGGCAGCGGATCAGATTGATTGCCCAATGGGAGGACGGAACGCGGGAGGACGTGACCTGTCTGGCACGATTTCAGACGAACAACGATGCTGTTGTGAAGGTCGACCGCGAGGGCGTGACGACCTCCGTGGGTGAAGGGGACACGCATGTGATCGCGTTCTATGACAACGGGGTCGCAGCGATTCCGGTCATGCGTCGTTATCGCCGTCATGAGCGGGAACCCGCGGGGACGTTCGCGGATCTCGGTAAATTCCAATCCCTGGAGCATCCGGTCGACCGCTTTATCGAGTCGAAGCTGGACAAATTGGGACTGTTGCCATCGGAACTCTGCTCCGATGCAGAGTTTCTTCGGCGGGTCAGTATCGACATGACGGGAACCCTCCCGACCCCCGATGAAGTGACGGCCTTCCTGTCGGATGCGTCGCAGGGCAAGCGACCCCGCAAGGTTGACGAACTGCTCCAACGCCCCGCCTACGCCGCTTGGTGGGCGAACAAGCTCTGTGACTTCACCGGTTGCAACCCCAAGTCGATCAGCAGCCTGTTGGAAATTGCTCGGGAAGAGGGCTACGTCAAGGCCTCCGAATGGTATGACTGGATCTACGAACGCGTCGAGCGGAACGCGCCTTACGATCAGTTGGTGGCCGGCCTGATGTTGGCCGACTTGTCCCGTCGATCGAGCGACATGCCCTGGTTCTGGACTCGCCAAAGCTTGCAGGAGCCCAAAGACACGGCGATGTCCGTCGCGCATGCTTTTCTGGGGATCCAGCTCCAATGTGCCGAATGCCACAAGCACCCCTTCGATCGGTGGACCCAGGCCGATTTTAATGATTTCGCCCGCTTCTTCGATCCGGTCACGCGGTCAAAGCGGAGGTCGGTGATTGACGAGGCGCTGGAACTTCGACTGCTTCGAAGTCGTCAGGTCAACCTTCAGCCCGGCGATGATCCCCGCCAGCCCGTATCGGATTGGATGCGAGATCCGAAGAACCCGTGGTTTTCTCGGGCCTTCGTGAATCGAGTCTGGGCCGGTTATTTTTCCCGAGGCATCGTGGAGCCACCCGATCAGTTCACCCCGGCCAATCCGCCGAGTCACCCCGAGCTCCTGGCTTGGCTCGCCGAGGGCTTTGTCGGGAGTGGGTATGACATGAAGTGGTTGCACCGGCAGATCGTCACCAGCGCCGCCTACCAGCGGAGTTGGAAGCCGAACGAAACCAATGGTAATGACCGCCGCAATTTCAGTCGTGCCGTTCCTCGTCGAATTCCAGCCGAGGTCGTCTACGACGCCCTCAAACAGGTTGCGGCCGCCCCTGCTGAACAAAACGAGGTGCGGGTGAATCTCCGGCGTCGGGCCTCAGGCCACTTGTCCATGCGGATGGCGGGGACGCATGCGATGAAGGTCTTTGGGAAACCCGATCGTTCCATCAACTGCGATTGCGAGCGGGTGAACGAACCCACCTTGTTGCAGTCGATTTTCACACAGAACGATCCCCTGGTCCGGATGCGTTTGGAGGACAGCGGTTGGCTCATTGAGATTGAAGAGGCCGAGGCGGTCGGTGAGTCCCTGGACACGAATCGTCTCATTGAAAGCGTTTGGCTCCGGACGGTCGGACGCCCCCCAACCCCCAGGGACCGGGAGCGGGCGGTCCGTCATCTGGCCGAGGCGCCATCGGTCGCGGAGGGGATCCGGGACCTGCTTTGGGCGATGGTGAACACCAAGGAGTTTTTACTGAATCATTGAGGGCAACACCGCGCTTGTTTGGTGCGGCGAGGAGAATGGCATGAACGGAAACTTTTCTCGACGCGAATTCTTGAAAGTGGGGGCGCTTGGCGCCGGCCTGAGGCTCAGTGATTACCTGCGCCTCCATGCGGAGCCGGGTAGCGCCCCGGGAAAACGGTCGGCGATCTTCATCTTCATGGAAGGCGCGCCGTCGCATCAGGATACCTTTGATATGAAGCCGGAGGCGCCGGTTGAGATCCGTGGCGAGTTCAAACCGATTGGGACGAACGTGGACGGCATCCAGATTTGCGAGCACCTGCCCCTGTTGGCACAATGTGCCGACCGATACGCGATCCTCCGCGGGATCACACACAATGTCGCCGATCACGGTCTTGCCAAGAAGTATCTCCTGACGGGAAACAAGGCCTCCCAAACGGTCAGCCATCCCGAATACGGAAGCGTTGTCAGTCGCGAATTCCCCTCGGCCAGAGATCTGCCGAGCTATGTCTCGATCGACGAATCCTTTGTCGGGCCCGGTTATCTCGGATCACGCTACAGTCCACTTACGGCGGACAAACCCAAGCACGGGGTGCCCTATTCCGTCCGGGGGGTTTCGCTCGAGGACGGGTTGACGGTGGAACAATACCGGTCGCAGAAAAACCTGCTCGATGATCTGGATCATGCCTTCCGTGGCTTTGAAGATCTCGATGATCCGGTCGTGGGGATGGATCGCTTTCAAGAACAGGCCTATGACATCATCAGCGCGCCTCGCACCCGGAGAGCATTCGATTTGTCCCGGGAACGGGGATCCGAGGCGGATCGATTCGGAAAGCACGAGTTCGGACAGTCCCTGCTGCTGGCCGCCCGCTTGATTGAAGCCGGGGTGCATTTCATCACCGTTCGGCTCCGCCCGGCCGAATTTGATTTCGACACCCATCAGGATAATTTCTCCCGACTGCGGAGCCTATTGCCGCCGTTTGACCGGGGGATGGCGGCGTTGCTCGATCGACTGGAGGAACGAGGCTTGTTGTCCTCCACCGCCGTGATGGCAACGGGCGAGTTCGGACGGACTCCGAGAATCAACAAGGCGGGTGGCAGAGACCACTGGGCACGAGCGATGTGTGCCTTGATGGCGGGTGGTGATGTCCGCGGCGGGCAGGTCATCGGAGAAACCGACGCCACCGCGGCCGAACCGGCGTCGGTGGGCTATTCACCGGACGATCTGGCGGCGTCCTTCTTTGCAAACATCGGAATTTCTCCGAGGAAGGAATTCCATTCCAACGTGGGGCGGCCGATCACCCTCGTCCGGGACGGGAGACCGATCCGGAATCTATTCTGAAGGAGGGGGCATCCTTTTAGTACGTTGGCCGTGGGATGATGGGGGCCCAAGGAGACAGAATGAAATCACCCCAGGGGCTTGCCGAGGTCTCGATTATCCCCGATTCACTCTGATGGAAAGGGCACTTGTGATCTCGAGCACTGGCCTTCCCCCGCTACCCAAATTGGTGTTTCTCTTCACCATGAATGACGGTGGATCATGGAAAAGGCGATCCCAATGACCTGTGGGCTTGGGACTTCTGTTTGGGAGGCGGCCGTCAAGATTGAGGAATCCCCATGGATCCTTGACATGGCGTCACCAGGAAGCCGCCTGGTAAGCGGTCCTGAATTTCTCGACGGATGGCTCCCCCGCGGGTCTACTGGAGAATCTGGGCGACCTGGGGACGGGCCGCCTGGATTCGATCATAATCCAGTGGGGCGCCCAGCGGCTTGAAGATCAACCCATCCAAAAAACCGTAGATGCCCTTGGCAGCCTCCCAAGGAAGCAGAACGCTGTCCAGAGCCGTGGAGCCACTGTTGTCCTTGACGGTGCGATCCGCTCCAGCATCCACCAACGCCTGCACGATTTCAGGGTAGCAGAGGAATGTGGCCAGGTGGAGGGGGGTTGATCCATTGCGATTTCGAACCTCAAGATTGGCACCCGCATCAATGAGGGCCTTGACCACCTCGAGGTGACCAAACGCGGCAGCCGTTCCCAGGGCGGTATCCTGGGCGCCTTGAGGATTGGGATCTTTCATGTCCAGATCGGTCCCGGCCGCAATATGGCCCTTGACGGCCTCCAAATTGCTCTTCAAGGCAGCTTCAAGCAGGGAAATCGCCGGCGGCGCGGGGGGGGCAGCGGGTGCTTGAGTTGATTCGCCACATCCGGTGAGGAACGAGATGGCGGCAAGGGTGACCAGGATCGTCTTGGGTAGGGATTTCGTCACAAGAGGGATTAAGCGATGAGGTTCTTCAGGATGTTCTTTTCAATGGCTGTTTCCAGGCCTCGCGGGAAGAATGGCACTGTCGATTGGTTTGGTAAAGAAGACTTGGTTTGCCATCGCGCGAGTGCCGCCGCTGCGATCGTCTCCCACGGTCAGCGAGTGAGCGGGGAGGGTCTCGATGTCGAATCAGGGGAACACCGATGAATGAGATGAAGGCGCGATGAACTGCGGTCAACCGGCGCTTGGACGAGGAGGAGATTTTCGGTATCTGTGAGGGTCGTGATGAAGCAATTACTGGTTCTCGTCGTTTTGGTCGTGGTGACCGGGAGGGCGCAAGCTCAGAGTCGCGCCCGGCCCGAGTTGTTCGAAGTGCCGGAGGTGCGTTCCTCTTGGGATGATCTGACTGACGGTTTGAAGACGCGTGAGGACTGGCGTCAGCGGCGGATCGTCCTCAAGCAACGCTACCTGGAATTGCTCCGCGATCAGCACAAACCCCGGAGGCCGGGATTGGATTTGCAAGTCCATGAAGAGGTGCTTGTGGACGGGGAATACCGACGGCGCCTGATCAGTTACGCCGTCGAAGCCGACGAACGAGCCCATGCTTACCTCGGCATTCCCATGAGGCTCGAGGGTGAGGTCCCTGCGATTGTTGCGCTGCACGGAACCTTCGCTCAGGGAAAGCAACGGGTCGCCGGCCTGGTGGACAACCCGGACAAGGCCTATCTGGATCACTTGTGTCGGCGGGGTTATGTCGTGATCGCGCCCGAACATTTTGTCTCCGGTCATCGGATTCCCGCCGAGGGGCCATATGAAACCGCGGGGTTTTACGAGAAGCATCCCCACTGGACTGCCGTCGGCAAGTTCACCTACGAGCATTCGATAGCCATCGATGTCTTGCAGAGCCTTGAGGAGGTGGATGGCGAACGAATCGGGGCGCTGGGGCATTCGCTCGGAGGGCACGGAACCTTTTTCTTGGCGGCATACGACGAGCGGATCAAGGCGTCCGCCAGCAATTGCAGTGCGACGTTTTTCCGGCACAATCCGAATGTGACGGGGTGGTCGCGCGACCGTTGGTACGTCTATTTCAAACCGATCCGTGAGGGGTTGCTCAATGGTGAGCTCCCGCCGATCGATTTCCACGAAATCATCGGCCTGATTGCGCCACGGGCGTTTTTGGATTTGTCGGGACTGAACGACGGTCACGGGCCGACCCAACGTCAACGGGTTCTGATGCTGATGAAAATCATGGAAGTGTATGAGCTCGAGAAGGCCCCGGGAAATTTTGGGTTTTATGTTCACGGGCGAGGCCACTCGGTCGCTCACGAGTCACGCGAGTTGATGTATGGTTGGATGGACACCCACCTCAAGCCGCTCGAGGCAACGAAGACCCGCCGTGTGATTGCCGAGCCGGCCGAGTGAGCATTTGGGAAGAGAGGGATTCTGTGGCTTTGATGACGGCAAGGAATCAAGGGGGCCAGGCCGGACTCGGGACCCCATTCCCAGCGCCCTGCTGAAAGTAGACCCGATTGTTGAGCCGGTCGGTGTTCTGCCGGCCGGCCGGACCCGCCGTAAACGAAATCCCCGGCGTCGCGATGACTTTGTTAAAGCCAATCCGTCGATCTCATAGACCGGAGACCACACTCCGAGCTGATGATCCAAGGTTTGTATTCGAACCTTGAATCCC
>MDTE01174412.1_pt1 | contig 14268 bp, 12 predicted proteins | sample 811231 | NCBI WGS metagenome assembly MDTE01 (sample SAMN05326651, study PRJNA326480) | marine metagenome | isolation source: seawater | place: Indian Ocean: Red Sea | collected 2010 | reverse complement strand
TCCGAGAGTCTTTAATGTGAGTTTTCTCCCATCCTGTTCAACAACTTCATACCCTGGATGATCTGTGTGAGCCACAAAACAAATACCTGGCGCAGATCGATCAGTACCGGACTTTAACACCAGTAGATTCCCATAGGAGTCAATGGCTACATTTAGGCCAGCTTTCCTTGCTCGAGCAGCTAAGTATCCAGTGGGAGCTTCTTCCCAATAAGAGGTAGCTGTAAAGTTACCCAAATCGGCCAGTATTTTAAGACCTATTGATTCAATTTCGTCAAGATTAGGTGGTTTAGATGATGACATTTCCGTGGAATTTACTCTTTTCAGCCATTAGGAAAGCGATTGTTCACCAGAGGTTGTTAAAGAGAGAAGGATAGCGTTATCTTTCGAAACGGGAAGCCCAGAAACCCTCAATCGTTCTACAATGCTCGCGTTAATTTCTATATACCCAGTTAGAGAGAGATATTCCTAACTATGCCTGAAGTACTTGTATTTTCCGGTCCTGCTCTACCGTTGTTGGATATGGCCAATGATATGAAACCGAACGACTGGAATCTCCACGTCAAAACTAACGAATCTTCGCATGAAGAAATATCTGAAATAGCAAAGATCGCTGATTTCATTCTGGTGTTCGGCCATGGTGTATCAGACGAGGTCTTGCATATTGCTGAAAAAGCAAAGTTAATCCAATTATGTTCCGCTGGTTTCGACGGTGTGAATGTGGCTCTTGCCGGAGAGCTTGGAATACCTGTCGCAAATAACGGTGGTGCGAACGCAATTCCCGTAGCAGAATTCGCCATTACACTCGCATTGTCAACGATCAGACATTTGATTGTCACAGACTCGGACACAAGAGCCGGGGACTGGATGCGACCTGAAGTAGATGGACGCGATTCCCATGAACTATATGGAGCAACCGTAGGAATCGTTGGTGCAGGCAGAATTGGAAGTACGGTAGCTGGAATGCTACGCGGATTTGAAACTGAAACTCTTTACACCGACATATCTCGCAGCGAAAAAGCTGAAGGCTATGGAGCGGAGCGGGTGGAGCTCAATACATTATTGCAGCACTCCGACATAATCACTCTACATACTCCTCTCAACAGCAATACACGTGGGCTAATTGGTAAACATGAATTAGAAAAAATGAAAAAATCTGCAGTGCTCATTAACACCTGTCGCGGCCCAGTTGTCGATGAAGTTGCATTAAATCAAGCCCTAAATGACGGTGAAATCTGGGGAGCCGGATTAGATGTATTTGAACAGGAGCCAATAAACCCGAATAACCCACTTCTCCAGAGAAAAAACGTGGTGGTCGCTCCACACGTAGCAGGTAAGAGTTACGAAAGCTATCCGAGAAGAGTACGATTCGCTTTCGACAACATGAAACGTGTATGGGCGGGAAAAAAGCCCACTAGCCTTGTAACCGTGCAATGACTAGAGACGCACAATAACAAATTCAGCAAGAGAACAAAAAGACGCTTATGAACTCAATAGATCGGGAAATAAAAGTTTTATACCTAGGGCCAAAAAGTCGAGGCGGTGTTTACACGTCGGACCTAGATGAACAAAGCAATGCAGCGAAAGAGATGGGTGCTGAATTTGTAATTTACGAAGGTAGCAGTGACGGCGAGTTAATCGAGGCTCTTAAGGACGCTGATGTGGCTATGAACCAAGGACATGGGATCGACCCGAAACTTTTTACCCTGATGGGAAACAATGGTCGATGTAAAGGTCTGGTTTCTTTCGGACATGGATATGATGGCATGGATATCAACAGTGCGGTGCAGAACGGAGTAATTCTTGCCAACACCGCATCCTTTGGAACTGAAGAAGTAAGTAACCAGACAATGATGCATTTCTTGATCTGTTCTAGAAAATTTGTTCTTCATGACAAATTAGTTAAAAACGGAACCTGGACAAGAGAATATTTATCGCCGATGGGGCACATCGCCGGACAAACATTTGGAATCATCGGACTTGGCGATATCGGACGGGCAGTCGCTCGAAAAGCACTTGCTTTTGGTATGAATGTGATCGGCTACGACCCATTTGTATCTTCTTGGGATGCCAAAGAATACGGTGTAGAAATGGTTGGTAGCCCACAGGAGATAGCAAAAAGGTCAGATTACGTCTCACCACACACGTATCTAACACCAACTACCCATCACATGATCAACAGTGATTTCTTTGAACTGATGAAGCCAACTGCCTATTTGATTAATTGCTCGCGCGGTCCAGTCGTTGACGAAAAATCACTCATTAAAGCCCTTCAGGAAGGAATGATCGCTGGGGCAGGCCTAGACGTTTTCGAACAAGAGCCTATAGAACCAGGGAACCCGTTGCTCACAATGGATAACGTGTCAGTGACAAACCATTACGCGTCATACAGTGAAGTCGCTTGGAGCAGGGCAAATACACAGCTAGGCGAGGAAGCTATGCGAATTGCATTGGGTTATTGGCCTATGTCTCTTATTAACCCTGACGTCAGAAATACTGTCGAACCACGAAAATCAGCGGTCAGTTGGGAGGTAATGGTTACCGAACGGGATCAATGAATAGCGCACCACCTAAATACCTAACTAAACACAATCACAAGTAATTTACCCTCCCAAATAAATGGAGATATATAAGTAATGGCAAAACACAGAGTAGTTGTACTTGGTCCGACAACCGACAATCCTCTCTACCACGAACGAGCTGAGATGTCGGACCTTGATGTCGAATTCGTACAAGAGGCACCTAAATCAGAAGGCGAAGCGATCGAAGCAGTCCGAGGAGCTGATGCCGTCATGCTTCGTGGTGGCTGGGGTACGGAACAGGTTATACGCGCCGCTGACCAGGCACAGGTTTTGGCCGTGTATTCGCACGGTTTCAATCACATAGACGTTGAAGCCGCTACGGACATGGGAATCATAGTTACAAATGGTGCAGGGATGTGTGCTGAAGAAGTTTCAAACCAAGCGGTAACAATGGCGCTAGCACTCAATCGCCAGATCGTTCAAACCACAAACCAGCTTCGACATACGGGAGATTGGGACCGAACAACGTTCCTACCAATACAGGCTATTGACGAACAAACGTTAGGTATTGTTGGGTTCGGAAATATCGGGCGTCAAGTGGCTCGTAAACTCGGACAGGGCTGGCGAATGGAAACGCTTGTTTATGATCCATACATCGAACCCTGGATTATTAGCGAATACGGTGTTGAACAGGTCTTTGAACTCAATGAACTATGCAAACGAGCGGACTACATCATCGTAGTTGTCCCACTAAACACAGAAACATTTCACATGATTGGAGAAGAACAGTTCGACCATATGAAGGAAACGGCTTATTTCATCAACGTATGCCGAGGCTCAGTGACCGATGAAACAGCGCTAATTAACGCCTTGAATCAGGGCAAAATACGAGGAGCGGGTTTGGATGTCTTTGAACAAGAACCTGTGGATCCTGCAAACCCATTACTACAAATGGAAAACGTGATCACGGCACCACATCTTGCTGGAGCTTCAACCCGTTCTGCTTGGCTAGCAAGCCAGAGGGCTTCGCAACAGGTCGCTGCTGTACTACGCGGCGAATGGCCAAGCGCAGGGCAAAATCCTCAAGTCGCATACAAACTTGAGGAAAAACGCAGAATGAAAGGGTCTAAAGGAGCTATCAACGGACTCGGCGAATAATTTCACAAGCGCCCAATCGATTAAAAAGTGAGAGCAGCGCTTTGCTTCTCTCATCTATTTCTTTTGAAATCTATACAAAGTGAAATCAACTTACTTCTAATAGATCTAGGTAACGCGAACCAATGCCCCGAAAACTTCGAATAGCGACTCTTGGAATTCATCACGAAACGAACACTTTCGCCAGCAATAAAACTAAGATGGCGGATTTCGAACGCTCCGGTCTGCAAACTTACGCGGTACAACGTGGACAGCAGTACCACGATATGCACGAGAAATCTGAAACCTCAATGGCTGGATTTATCAAAGCATCTATAAAACTAGATTTCGAACTAGTGCCACTCATATTCGCTGCTACTGATCCGTCAGGGACAATCAGCAAAGAGGTCTTCAATGTGCTTAGTGTAGAAGCGCTTGAAATGTTAAGGGATCAAGGGCCGTTTGATGGGGTTCTACTAAATCAGATGGGCGCCGCTGTATCCGAAGAATATCCGGATATGGATGGTGAACTGGCTAGACGAGTACGCGAGCTGGTAGGGTCAGAGGTACCCGTAGCGATGACTCTGGATCTTCACGCAAACGTATCCCAACAGATGGCCAATGAGACTGACGCGCTTGTTATTTACAAGACAAATCCACACATCGATGCAGTGCCTCGGGCTCTAGAAGCCTGTGACTTGGTTTTGAGGATGGCTCGCGAAAACTGGCGGCCAGCCAAATGGCTAGAACAACCACCAATGGTAATTGGAATCTTCCAGCATGATACTCGGGACATGCCAATGAAAGCAGTAATAGATGATCTCGAAACTGTTCTCAGCAAGCCAGGAATTGTTGGAGGGTCAATCGGTCAAGGCTACCCATGGTCAGATGTATATGAAAACGGCCTATCGTGTTACGTTCTACATGAAGATTCTGTTGACACTGCAAAACAATTAGCCCGTTGGATTGCTCAAAGGGCATGGGATAATCGAAAAGAGCTATATGAACCGCTTGGTCCCATGCCTGACAAAGCCGTTGCAGATGCTCTTTATAAAGCTTCAAAAAAATCTACCGAATCAGGTCCAATAATTCTCCTAGATGTTGGAGATAACATTGGAGCGGGTAGCGCTGGTGACAGCACCTTTCTCCTTGCGGAAGCGTTGAAACAAGGCGCAAAGTCGTGGCTTCAAACTGTCAGGGACCCTCAAGCAATCAAGACATGTCTATCGGCCGGTGTTGGAGAAACCGTCACGGTTAATGTGGGTGGTAAAACCGATTCATTACACGGTACTCCAGTCGAATTATCCGGTCGAATCACTAGAATTTCGGATGGAAGATTTGAAGATAATGGCGAGGTCCATGCCGGCTGGAGATTTTTCGACGCGGGAACCACGGTTGTTATCGAATCAGACCAAGGCCCAACAGTTGCGCTGGTCACTACTCGAGTAGGAAATATGAGTCGCGAGCAATTTTACTCGCTTGGATACCGACCTGAAAATTTCGACATAGTGGTAGCTAAAGGAGTGGTTTCTCCTCGTCCGGCGTATCAGCCGATCGCAAGCGAAATGATTACAGTAAATACACCAGGTGCGACCTCTGCAGACATGATGACATTCGATTACAAACGTGTACGTGAATCACTTTATCCGTTAGACCCAAATGCAAATTACACACTGCACTAATGTCTTATGTTTAACAAGCACAACAAACTATCGTTTGTCTTCAATGATTGACCCAATTGGCTCCCAGCCATCAATCCATGATTCGTTTCTGGCGTACTCGAACATGATCCTAACCTCATCACCAGTCAATTCAGTAGGCCAGTCGATATCGCGTGGAGATTTTCCATCGATTGTTAACCGAATCCTATCCTCAATTTCAATCCGATATTCGACACCTTTGTAGAGATGTTCAGCTTTGTTGCGCGAGATACCATGATCACGCACAGGAAAAGTATGTTTTGTGTCATAGTCCCATGCTAATCGAACCCGACTTAAACCCATCTTGGCATCTTTTGCCCGATACCACGCTTCTATGTCGGCTCTAGCAAATATATAAGGCAACCTGTGATCCGGGTCCGCCATCAACCAGTCAGCACGTGTGAGACTTATCTTCATTCCAGTTACTGCGTCTCCTGTATGGCGCAGACTAAGATGCTTCACTGCTCCGTCTTCAAAATGAGTAACATCAAGCGAGTTCTCACCAAGCCCCCAGTCTTGTTCACGCCAAACGCTTGACGCCCTCCCATCTTTCAACACAATTTTGTGATTCAACTGCCTAAATTCATCATCTTCGACGACGTGTCGTATATCGAATACCCCCTGGCGATTACGATTGAATTTGGTGTTACGCACAGGAATAGTGGCGCGTTCATAGTATTGGTCAAATAAAGTTTCAACTGACATATTTAAATAACTAGGGCTTTAGCTGGGATAGAAATGCGACCACAATTGGAGCGAACCGCACAACTAGTTTTAGATTTATACAATGTTCCTGAATTGTACAAGCGCATTAATCAGATAAGTTGGCGATACCAATCCTGACCATTGCGAAAAAGGTCAACAATCTCTTTGCGCTGTGAATCATTGTAAAATCGCCCTTTAGTTTTTACCCACTTTATGCCTTCATCAATTTGTTCATCATAAAATCGCGCCGAAACTTTGCTAGCAGGCGATTGAACTTCAGTACCTCGTATATAGACCGGGCTCGTATGAGCCCAAATAGGCTGATTGAACGAATCTCTACTGCTAGATCCTAATCTAGCAGCGATCCAACCATCAGATTCCAATAGGATTTCTGATTCAACAACACCTCTCGTTCTACCCTCTGGAAAATCCTGTCTAACCACTACAGCACCATTTAATACGATCTCAATGCGGGTAATCGGATGGTGAGAATTCCAACTAGCATGTATTGGAACACGAGCACCCCTCTCGGGACATAAAATCGCGCCAGGTTGTTCCCCACTAACTGAAAGATAAAGTGCGGGACCGTTCGTAATGAAGGTTTTTCCAGTCTTAATCCCATTAAGCCAAGAATCGTAATTAAACTCACCTTCGGTATTTGAATAAACACGATTCGCAGAACTTACAAACCAATCAGATCCACTAGATACTGGCATTTTTATGCCAGTATTCAGCATGTGATACCAATACAAATACTCAATGTCATTCCAAAAAGGATCGAATAGGTTCATTGCATGTACCTTCCCTAGCGCAGCAGCAACAGGAGCCTCCATCCCCTGCCCATTGTGACACCAAATAACGAGACCACCCTGATCATTTGCCTGATCACAAGCGTAGGTTAAAGGTGGGTAATCGGGGTCAAATTGATCCACTATAAGTCCACGGCTGAGAGGATCAACTTGATTTTGTATGTTCAACAACATGACGTGACCGTATCCGATATCGAATGGGTCTCGATTATGGCGGGTTTCCTCACCGCTCTGCACGTGATGATGCGTATCGGTATACTCGGTAAGAACTCCGGGAGGGTATTTGTTTGTAGCGTATTCGAGGTCCCACCGCTTCAAGATTGAAACTGCCGTCATACGTAGGTCTTCTACCCTTGAGTCATATCTAAGCCTTCGATCAGGATCAGTCTCTTTTTCATCGTAATGAATGTGTGTATTGCCGGGATGCCACCCTCGATTGGGTAAATCCGACCATCGATTTAATTTAATACTAAGGCTCGTATCAGATGAGCTATCAACTTCGACAACTTTTTCCCATGGAGTGAACTCTGTTCCACGTTCAATCAATACGCGGTGATAACCGCGACAAGTGTCCAAGGAAAACTGACCGTTACTGTAAAAAAAGGGCTCTCCAGAACCGACTTTCCACATGGCGTCGGCAGGAGCAATGTTATCCCCAGTCGGCGATAGAACTTGAACCCGAGCCTGAACAACTTCACCTGTTGCTGAGTCTCTGATTTCTCCAATGATCTTAGGCATGAGTAATTCTTTATATAGTTATTCAGTTGTTACTTTAAATACCAGTCTTTTCCAAAATTGGTATCTCGCATTGATGCTAAGTTAACCGCAACTTATAAATTCAGCAACAAAACTGCAGTCTAAATCAGGTTAGGAGAACCACTACATGGGCACTGATTATCAAGGCGTCGTTGACGCAATAGCAGATGTTGTGGAAGGACCGATTCCACCTCGCGTGGATAACGATTTCGGTCCAGGAATGATGCACATCGAAATTGACGATATAGTTCAACAGATGGGACCTCCACCGTGGTCTAAACTCATCATTGAGGATGAACGAAATAAAGGAACACTTATCGCATCAATGCCTGGACATGGTAATCATGCACATTGGCACGCAGCATTCGACGAATGGTGGTTTGTAATGGCAGGGAAACTGCGCTGGGAACTAACGGGTGGCAAGATTATCCATGCGAAAAAAGGTGATATTGTCTGGATACCACGCGGCACAGTGCACCACATCGTTACGGAAGGCGAGGAAATGAGCCTACGCTTCGCGGTTGCAATGCCGCCAGCAGTTCACGTTTGGCAAGAGGAATGTGAAAACTGTGAAGTGACCTGGGAATCTAAAATCCCGAGCGACTAGAAAGCGATGGTTCGGACTATAACAACAACACCCCCAACCATGCCGCAATAAAAAATGAACGGCCAGAAAGATCGTTTGCGTAGTAATTTAATTAAACCAGCGATTGAAAAATATGCCGTTATCATGGCAACCGCTCCACCAATGGCTGCGCCCAGCCAGTCTGTTTCCTGTATGCCCTGAAGTGAGTCAACAGCAAACAACAAACCTGCACCAGCGACTGCAGGTGCAGCTATCAGCATAGAAAACCTAGCGGCACCATCACGGGTCATGCCCAATGCCATACCGGCCACCATTGTTACGCCGGAACGAGATACGCCAGGAAAAATAGCTAGCAATTGTGCGATGCCAATGACTAGTGCGTCAGGAATTTTAAGTTCGCCAATCCTTCGAGCATTCCTGCCGGTCATTTCACCGATTACAAGAGCGATCGCAGTACCAATCATCATCCAGCCAACTGCTTCAGGTGTACGGAAATTTGACCCTATAAAATCTCGAAAAAGCAAAGCCCCTAGTGCTAAAGGGATAACTGCAACCACGATTAAACCAAACAAGGTCCTGGCACGAATATTGGCTCCTTCCTGATCAATTACCACAAACCGATTAGTTTTTATTCCTAGTGCAAGCTGAATCCACTCGTTTCGGAAATACAGGAGCACAGCCATCAGTGTTCCGATGTGCACAGCTGCGTCAAAAAGGAAGCCTTGATCAGGCCAATCAAACAGCCATGACCCAAGTATAAGGTGGCCGCTGCTGCTTATCGGCAGAAACTCAGTAACCCCTTGCGTAACGGCTAAAACAATTATCTGTATTAAAGACATGATGCTTAGTTTGAACTTTTAATAATATCGATGCTATACGCACACACAACGACTATTGACCTTGTTAATCTTTTGCATGTATCAGTAATTAACACAAATCCTCAACCGACCTAATCAGTATTTCGATCTTAAAGAAACGAGAATAAATGGCTTCACCACCGGTAATTACACGAATAGAAACTTTAAGAAATCCTGAATATCCCATGATCGTATGGGTTCAAATCCACAGTTCGGATGGCTTCATCGGTTTAGGAGAATCATCATTTTCGCCCGATGCAATCGAAGCTTATATACACAGCGATGTTGCAAGCTACTTACTTGGAAAGAACCCCAATCAACTCGATCTCCACTGGGACGTATTAGCGCGCCGAATGAAAGTAAATCGTGGAAGAAGTGTTGATGCCTCATCTATCTCAGCCGTGGACATGGCGCTTTGGGATTTATACGGCAAGCGCAACAAACAGCCGCTTTATCAATTACTAGGTGGACTCGCTAGAGAGAAGATCAGGGTATACAACACATGCGCTGGATACTCATATGGAGTAAAAAAGGCCCATGGGTGGAAGGCGGGTGAAATCGATTATCGCCCAGAGCAGCCATATGAAGACTACCAAGGTTTTATGACTGATGCCGGCGCTCTGGCTGACGACCTGATGTCGGAGGGCTTTACAGCTATGAAGATCTGGCCGTTCGATGAGTATTCAAACGAATCAAACGGTCAATTCATACATGCGGTCGACCTCGAAAAAGGAACGGAACCTTTTTACAAAATTCGAGAACAAGTCGGCAATAAGATGGACGTAATGGTTGAGATGCATAGCCTATGGAACCTGTCGTCTGCTAAACGAATCGCCAAATCCGTGGAACCGACGAGTCCTTTCTGGTTCGAAGATCCTGTGCCGATGGACAATATCGATACTTTGGCTGAATTTCGAAAGTCGACTGACGTGGCCACCACCGCAAGCGAAACAGTGGCCACACGTTGGGCGTTCAGAGAAATGTTCGAAAAACAAGCTATGACAATTTGTATGTTAGACATTTCATGGGTCGGTGGAATCTCGGAAGCGAAAAGAATCGCTGCGATGGCTCATGCTTTCCATATGCCAATAGCGCCACATGACTGTGTTGGACCTGTAACACTTATGTTTAGCGTGCACCTTTCTCTGAACGCACCAAACGCGCTAATTCAAGAAACAGTCCGCGCTTACAACAACACTTGGTATAAAGAAATCATTGACCAGTTACCCCGCATAGAAAACGGCTACGCCTTTCCACCTGAGGGACATGGCGCCGGAGCTAACTTGCTCGAATCATTCATCGACCAACCCGCCACGACCACCATGATTAGTGATTTATAAAACCAATGTACAAATTTCTAAACAGGAGAAAACCCCTTTATCGTCTGCTAAGCTCATGATAAGGCTAAACTAGATTCGACAGCGGAAAACCCAGCAATATACGGAAACAACAATGAGATCTCATAAAGTAGCCGACCCGGTTCACCAGTTTAATGCTCCAGGTCCGAAGCCGAATGGTCTTCAAGCGGCTGATGATGGGTTGTGGATAATCGATCAAGGCAACAACCATGTATATCAGGTCGATTGGACAAACGGTGAAGTGCTGGTGGATTTGCCAACTGAAACTGAACATTCCAGTGGAATAACTATAGGCGGAGATTATATTTGGATTGCATCGACATACAGTTGTGAAATACACCAACTAGACATGCAAACAGGTAAAACAGTTGAGGTCTACCCTTCTCCAGGAGCTGGCATAAACGCCACGCGTGAGCACTTAGATGAAACATCCGGCCGGAAATCCCAACCCACAGGAGATCACGGACTTGAATGGAAAGATGGCAACCTCTACATCGCATCTCCTCCTTCACAGTTCGTCCATGTAATCGACACATCCAATTTCCAAGAAATTCATCGTATGAAAGCCCCCGGATTTAGAGTTCATGGGATCGCATGGGCTGAAGAACATGATCATGTTTGGATCGCTGATACCGCATTCGGTGTGATCAGTAGACATCGTCTTGAAGATGGACGCTGCTATGACGCATTCCGAGTTGAAGATCCGATCCAAGTGCACGGTATGACGATCAAGGATAACCGTCTCTGGTACGCCGATGACCGAGGACCAATAGGATTCCTCGATGTAGATATGACACCAATTTTCTAGGCCAACTAACCAGACCAATCAACTGAACAGAAAAAAAACCACAATCATTAATAGCGGGCGCTTTTATTCGGAAAAAGTCAAAATAGGATAACCAATCCATGACCACTGTTTTTGTAACTGGATCGTCTGGACGAGCTGGCGAATACATCATTAAAGATCTACTCAATAATGATTATCAAGTCGTAGGTGTAGACCAGAAGCCGCCTGGAGATACTGAAGCACAACGTGATCTTGGTTACATTTTTAAAAAGGTTGATGTAACCGATTTCGGACAGGTATTGTCTGCGATGAAAGGATGCGATGCTGTAATTCACATGGCGGCGATTCCAAATCCAATCATGGCACCTGAACACGAAGTATTTCGGGTAAATATGACCTCTACTTGGAATGTCTTGGAGGCAGCTGAAATTATTGGTATTAAAAAGGTCGTACTGGCATCATCCGTAAACGCCATAGGAGCGGTATTCTCCAAAGGTATCTCTCCCCGCCCCTATTTTCCCGTAGACGAAAAACACCCAACGCTTTCTGAGGATGCATATTCGATAGGAAAGTGGATAGGTGAAGAACTCGCTGACGCCTTTGTTCGGCGTCGATCCGGTGAACTTCAAATAGCTTCTATGCGTTTTCACGGACTTATGTCGAGAGAAAGTCAGTCTTTGATGAACTCACAAGCAAAGCGATACGGAGCTTATGATACGAATGCGAAACACTTTTGGGGATGGAGTGACATCTGCGAGTCAGCTCGAGCGTGTGTTCTGGCAATAGAAGTAGATTTCAAGGGACACGAAGTTTTCTTCATAAACAATGAGGACACGTCGGCCGATGAACCAACCGAAGAATTGATCAAGCAAGTCTATCCTGAGTCTGAAATACGTTCCCCAATACCGGGACACCAAACTGCCATTTCGATCGACAAAGCGAAACAAATTCTAGGTTGGCAGCCGAAAGGCACGTGGCGTGATGCCTAGACCGACCTTCTTTTGTACTTACGTCCTATAAAATCAACAATTATTATCCCTAAGATCGGCGAATGAAATCGCATTTGCCTAAACCAGTACACAGGTTTTAGTTACTTGACTTCACCTTCCCATCCCGTACCCAAACATCGCGCCGCCAGAAAGGTGTTAACCGTTCTGGGTCCGATAGAACCTGCCAAAGTAGGAATAACTACCACCCATGAACATCTCCTGATCGACTTTAGTGTCGTATTCACAGAACCTAAAGAAGCATCCGAGAGGCTGCTTATGGACGAGCCTGTGACTATAAAAAATCTAGGATGGATTCGGTATAACTGGTCTAGCAACCGGGATAACCTCCGTGTGCTGGATGAACATATTGCCATTTGGGAAGCACAGCAGTATTTCAACGCTGGTGGTAGCACAATAGTTGACGTCACTTCTGTAGGGCTTGCCCGGGATCCGCGTGCACTAGCCAGGATTTCCCGTGCTACAGGTCTCAACATCGTGATGGGGGCTGGCAACTACGTTCACTCAACCCACGCCCCTGAACTTGAAGAACTTACAGTTGAACAAATCGCTGGCCAAATCATTCACGACATTGATCAGGGTGTTGGAGACACAAATATACGGTCCGGGATTATTGGCGAAATAGGATGTTCATATCCATGGCACGAGTCAGAGAAAAAAGTTTTAGAAGCTGCTGTGATCGCTCAACGGGAAACGGGAGCCCCAATTCTGATACACCCTGGACGCAACGAAATGGCCCCTCTAGAAATTTTAGAGGCGATAGAAAAATGGGGTGGTAATCTAAGCCGGACAGTGATGGGACACATTGAGAGAACTGTGTACGATCGTGGTGTACTTAACGAGCTCATATCCACCAACGCGTATCTAAATTTTGACCTTTTCGGACATGAATCATCGTACTACCCCCTAGCTCCGGATTCCTTCATGCCAGCTGACCACGAGCGAATCGAGATGGTTGAACATATGATCACGGAAGGTAAACGTGGCAACATTTTACTGGCGCAAGATATCTGCTCAAAACACCGACTTAAGTCATATGGTGGTCATGGTTTCGACCACATTCTGACTCGGATAGTACCTCGTATGCAGGCAAGGGGTATGAGCCAAGAAGATGTTCGACTGATTCTTGTAGATAACCCAACCAGAATGTTGACTTTCGACTAAAGTCGATCAATTTACATGTTGCGATTTTGCATTTGTAATTAGATCTATAATCTGAATGATAAACATCGAAGATTTATTCAAATATAAATTACTGAACTGGACCTTCACGTTCATCTAGAACTGCAATCAGTTCTTCAGCTCGGGAAATGATCGCGGGCAATTTTGGATCCTGGGATAGTGAAATCGCCTCTTCAAGATCAGCCCTCGCCAGCGCCGGATCTACTTGTGCGCCAACGTATAGTTGGCCACGATCTAAGTACAAAGCGGCTTGAGCAGGAGACAGCTCTATGGCCATATTAAAATCATCTAATGCAGGATTACCAGCACCAAGCACATCACGATAAAATCTCCCTCTCCACCACCACGTAGAAGCGTCCTCTGGATCAGTTTCGATCGCCAGTCCGAACCAATTCAGAGCACCATCGAAATCACCTTTTTTTGCATGCACGCGCCCCAAGACAATATGCGCAACAACCGAACTTTGGTCGAGCTCATAGGCTCGGAAAGCGTCTCTTTCCGCACCATCATCGTCATCGATAGCAATTCGAGTTAAAGCCCGATTAGCGTAAGCATCTGTTAGATTAGGTTTAAGCTCAATAGCCTTATCAAAATCAAGCATAGCCTCTTCGAACTTTCCTTGAAGCAATAACGCCTGGCCCCTACCATCCCAACCACGAGCGAAGTTCGGTTCCAACTCTATAACTGTAGTGAAAGTTCGCTCAGCGTCCACATACTCATTACGCCCCATAGCGTTGTACGCCTGTAAGTAAAAAGTCACACTCTCAAACTCAGGAGTTTCCATACCATTTTCCTCTGTAACGGGAGTAATGGTCACTTTAGGTATTGGAGTAGACGTGGACAACAAATCTAATAATTCAGGTTCCAT
>MDTE01082639.1_pt1 | contig 14268 bp, 18 predicted proteins | sample 811231 | NCBI WGS metagenome assembly MDTE01 (sample SAMN05326651, study PRJNA326480) | marine metagenome | isolation source: seawater | place: Indian Ocean: Red Sea | collected 2010 | reverse complement strand
GTGACAAACTGATAATAAGCAGCTGGATCAAGCCATCCTAAACCTGGGAAAGCCAATTGGATTCTCATAATCCAAGATAATACTAAACCTAAAAGTCCAGTTCCTACTGCTGTTAAAGCATATTGAATTCCAATATATTTTGCATCTTGAGAAAAAACATAAGTTGTCCACCAGCTATGAGAGTGATAAAGATCCTGATCTGGTAATTCTGCATCAGGAACAGCATCAATATCTGGTGAACTCACAGAACTTCCATCAGAAACATATTCTGATTTGGCTTCTAATTTATGTTCATATTCATCTGACATTTTTAACCTCTTTTATAGTTCATTTGTTATTTTTTGCCAGTTGCAAATTGTCAATTTTTTTATTTTTTGCTAACATTTTTTCAAAAGTTATCTGTTTTGCTTCCCATTTTTTATAATCTTGCTCTTGATCTACTATTACGCGGCCTCGCATTGCATAATGTCCTGAGCCACAGTATTCGGCACAAAGTACTTCAAAGTCTCCAGTCCTTGTTGGAGTTATCCAATAATAAGTTATTGTTCCTGGCACCATGTCCATCTTGCCTCTAAACTGTGGAACATAGAAATTATGTAGCACATCAATTGTTCTAAGTTCAAATTTTACAGGACGATCTATTAAAAGATGAAGTTCTTGACCGTCAACTAAACGGTCGTCTTTTCCATTGGGATCTTCTAAAATTAAACCGAACGGATTATCATCATTAATGTATTTAATATCAGTTTTTCCCAAAACTCCGTCATCACCAGGCAACCTATACTTCCATCCCCATTGGTATGCAAAAACTTCAACTTTGTATGCATTTTCTGGAACGGTAACATAACTATTCCAAACTACTAAACCGGGAGCTAACAATGCTGCAACACCAAAAGATGTTATCCATGTTAATCTACTTTCTAATTTTTTATCTTCTGGTTTATATTCTGCTCTTCTATCTTTTCTGTAACTATATTTCCAAACACAGTAAGCAACAAAAAAACATATTGCTACAAAAACAAATCCTGTAATCCAAAAAGTTAAAATTATGGTGTCATCCATTCCTCCCCAATTAGAGGCAACCTCTGTCCACCACCAAGGGGACCAGAAATGAAATGCTACTGATCCAATTGTTATTAAAAATATACTAAGGGCAACTATCATGTTATGCGTTTGTTATAATAAAAATTGCTATTAAGACTATACCTGCAATAAGAATATGGTTTCCTAAGTCTATGAGTCCTAATTTTTTATTTTTAGGGTCAATTAGGTCCTTCCACTTAAACGGAACTGCTTTTCTTTTTACAGCTATCTCTGCTTTATTTTCATTTTTTTCTAATCTTAAAGAAACTGAAAAGAAAACAAAATAAATGAATAAGATCAAAAAAATGACCAGACCAAGTAATAATGCGTAAGATGTACTCATAATTTGAATTTACTATATATAAACCTTTTATGCATGTTTAATAAGGTTTTGCGACATTTTTGCAAGGTAAAATTCTGCTTAAATTTAAAGGGTAAATTACTTGAAATTTAAATTAAAACTTAAAATTGTGGTTGCCGCAATTGCTGCTGTCTCAGCACGTAAAATATTCTTAGCCAATGATATAGAAATGGTTTTGTTGTGATTAACTATTAATTGTCTTTCTTTTGTTGAGAAATCTCCTTCTGGACCAATTAAAATACAAATCGGATTTTTCACAGTCAAAATACTCTTTAAATCGGTTGTTTTACAGTTTATGTCACAAAAGACAAGGTGTCCATTTTCTGGGAAACTTTCAAGAAAACTTTTTAAATTTTGAATTTTTAAAATTTTAGGAACTGATATTCTATTAGATTGTTCGCTAGCTTCAGTAACAATTTTTTCTGATCTTTTAATATTTATTTCTCTTACAACGCTTCTTTCACATAAAACTGGAATAAATTTTTGGATTCCGAGTTCTGTTGTTTTTTGAAGCATCATATCTTGTGGAACTTTTTTTATTGGTGAAAAAGCTAACCATAAATTATTCTCCTCTTTTTTAGGTCTAGATAATTTTTCAACTTTAAATTCTGTTAAATTTTGCTTGTGAATAAGTATGGTAGCATCCCACTCTCCATTTAATGAATTAAAAAGAGAGATTTTGTCACCTGATTTTAATCTAATGACATTCTTAACATAGTGAGATTGGGTTTCAGAAAGTTTAGAAATAAGACCGCTTTTCAATACCTTAGAATAAAAAAGTCTTGCTTTTGAAGCCATGAAGAATTTATATAAGTTAGAATGTCAAAATCAATTATTATTAACAAGCATGGCGGACCAGAAGTTTTAGAACTAGTAGAAGCTTCAGTTAGTGCTCCTGGACCAAAAGACATTAAAATTAAAAACTTGGCCGTTGGTTTAAACTTTATAGATACGTATCATAGATCAGGACTTTACCCTCTTAAGCTACCTAGTGGATTAGGAATGGAAGGAGCAGGTATAGTTGAAGAAGTTGGTTCTGATGTAAAGAATTTTAACAAAGGTGATAATATAGCTTATGCTTCTCCTCCCTTAGGATCATATTCCGATGAAAGAGTCATTCCAGAAAAAATTGCTGTTAAAATACCTGATGGTATAAATCATAAAATTGCAGCGAGTATAATGACAAAAGGCCTAACGGCACATTATCTTCTGTTTAAAACTTATAAAGCTAGTGCTGGTGAAACAATTCTTTTTCACGCAGCAGCAGGTGGCGTTGGGCAAATTTTTTGTCAGTGGGCCAAAAGTATTGGCTGTAAAGTGATTGGTACCGTTGGATCAGATAGTAAGATTGAAATTGCAAAAAAAAATGGATGTGATTTTGTTATTAATTATAAAAAGGAAAGTTTTGATAAAAAAGTTCTTGAAATAACTGATAATAAAGGGATCAACGTTATTTATGATGGGGTTGGCAAAAGTACTTTTGAAAAATCTATTAACTGTTTAAAACCTAGAGGCATGATGATCTCTTTTGGAAATTCTTCTGGGGCATTAGATCCAATAAATGTTAAAAAATATATAGCTGCAAAAAGTCTTTACTTTACAAGACCAGGTCTAACTCATTATGTATCAGAAAGAAATGAGCTCATAGAAGGATCGGTCTCATTATTTAATGCCATAAAATTTGGAAAAATAAAAATAGATATTTTCAAAGAATATGCTTTATCAGACGCAAGAAAAGCTCATGAAGATCTTGCTGCTAGAAAAATTATAGGGCCAGCTTTACTAATCCCTAATGAATAATTCAAAAATAATAAGTCCATGTATTAGTGTCTGCAAAAGTGATCCGGCTACAGGGAATTGTTATGGTTGCGCAAGGACAGATGAAGAAAAAAAAATATGGAAAAATCCAGAAACAACACGTGAATGGAAAAAAGAAAATTTAAATGTTATAATGAAAAGAATGAGTGAGTCTCAGTTAAAAACTTTTGAACAATCATATAACGAAAAGCTTGAATTTGGAAAAATGGTTTATGCTCAAAATTTAAAGAAGAAACCATAGCAATAAACCTACAAGCGCTAAAATAGCTATCAAAATTCTCACACCAAAAAGATATCGCGTTAGGTTTTTTGAGTCCTCTATATCTTCTTTTTTTCCTGCACCCAATCTAATAACAAGATAAAATGCTAGTAATAAAACTAATATAATTATAAGTATAACTGGTTTTCCAAACATAATTAGTTAGATGTCAATATAATAGGTAAAAATAAACCTAAAGCATATAAAAGAATTATTACCACAGACGCTATTATAAAGGCTCTTATTGCATTAATTTTCATAATTGTTAATTGTCATCAAATTTCATATCAGACAAATGTAATTTTAACGCATGTGTAGATAGAAAGATTTCAAATAAAAATAATAGTATTGATATAATCATAGATATACAGCAAGTAGCAAATATTAATCTGGCGATGAAAATTGTTTCCAAATACAATCCAAGAACTGTAAGCATATTAAACAAAAATCCTAAACTTGCTGCTCCTATGGCATACTTTAAATAGTTAATTCTTTTATTTAAGTTTTTTAGCTGTTTTTTCCACTCGGGCGGAATGTGTTTTTCAAAAATTTGCTCATCATGTAGTTTTCTTATTAATGCACTCAAAGTATGAAACCTATTACTATATACTGTCATAATAAGTGGTATAGCTGGAAACATTAAGGCTGTTACTGTGTAATCTATATTCATACCGAATCGAATTGATTATGTATTTAGTGTTTGATATTTACAAGAACTATTAATGTCAACGCATATTAGAAATTTCGTTAATGTTACAAGATTAAACAAGCCTATAGGTTTTCTTTTGTTATTTTGGCCATGTTCTTGGGGGTTATCCATGGCTTTATATTTTGAAGAGGATCTAAATACATTTCTATATTATTTGTTTCTGTTTTTTTGTGGATCTGTTTTAATGAGAAGCGCTGGCTGTATAGTAAATGATATTGTTGATGAAAAAATAGATAAGCAAGTTTCAAGAACGAAAGAAAGGCCAATTGCCTCTGGATCGTTAAGTAAAAAATTGGCTTGGATTTATGTATTAATTTTATGCTTGTTGTCTTTTATTGTTTTAATTCAATTTAATTTATTAACTATATATCTAGGGATGTTTTCGATGATATTTGCATTCAGTTATCCTTTTATGAAAAGATTTACTTACTGGCCACAACTTTTTCTTGGATTTACATTTAACTGGGGGATAATAATGGCCTGGGCTTCAATAACTAATGAAATCACTTATCTCCCTGTGCTCCTTTATATTGGGGCCATATTTTGGACACTAGGATATGACACGGTTTATGGATTACAGGATATATCTGATGACGAGGTAATTGGGGTAAAATCTACAGCAATAAAATTTAGAAATAACCTCAGTTTATTTGTAGGAACTTGTTATTTGATTAGTTCAGCATTTATATCTTTTGTGATGATAAATTTAAAAATAGATTATTATTTAATATTTTTTTTAATCTTTATGTTTAGTCTGCTTTATCAAATTAAAATTTTTAATATTAAAGATTCTTCTTCATGCTTAAGAGCATTTAAAATAAATAATTTATCTGGAATGTTTGTTTTTTTAGCATTTTATTTTTTAACGATATAAATTTTATGGAAATTAAAGAACTTATATTTTATTTGAAAAGATTATACAGAAATTATGTAAGAAAACGTATAAAGTATATATTTTTAGCTTTGTTATTATCTCTGGTAGTAGCTGGAAGTACATCTGCTACTGCATGGCTCTTAGATCCTGCAATTAAAAGAATTTTTATTGAAAATAACAAAACTTATGCAGCTGTTATACCATTCTTAATAATTGTTGTGTTTGCTGCAAAAGGGGCCTCACTATATTTTGCAAGATCAACTATGATTATTGTAGGGGCGAGAATAGTGCAAGAACTTCAAGTTCAAATGGCTCAACATATTTTAATTTCTGATACACAAAGTTTGGAGTCTAGACATTCGGGAAGATACATATCAAGCTTTTTATATGATGTTGGACAAATTCAGTCACTTGTTAGTACTGGAGTTTTAAATATCATGAAAGATACATTTACACTTATTACTCTGGTCTCTTTGATGTTTTACCAAAATTGGAAGCTTGCATTATTTTCAATTATCATGATGCCTTTAGCAGCTTTTTTTGCAAAATCCTTGGGGAAAAGAATGGGGAAAGCAACAACTGCTGGTGCAAAATCTATAGGAGATTTTTCGACATTTCTTTCTGAAATTTTAAAATCTTCAAGAATAATAAAAATATACCAGAGAGAAGATGCTGAAAAAGAAAGATCAGAAGAATCTATAAGAGATGTCACAGAAAAACAAATCAAACTAAATAAAATTATGATTAGAGCCACTCCTATTATGGAAGTTTTAACTGGTTTTATGATAGCTGGATTTATTTATTTTGCCGGTGCTTTAATTCATAGGGGAGAGATTGGTATAAATAATTTCTTTTCTTTTCTTGCGGCTATGATGCTTGCCTATCAACCTATTAGGTCTCTAGCAACTATAAATATGTTGGTATACCAGGGAACTGCGGCTGCACAGAGAGTCTTTGGTTTAATAGATGAAAAAGTTCAAATAAAAAATGAAGAAAATCTTCCAGATCTAAAAATTAAAAATGGTAATATTAAATTTGAAAATATATCATTTCAATATAAAACTGGAAAAGATAGTGCTATTAAAAAAATAAATTTAAATATAGAAGGTGGAAAAATTACTGCATTAGTCGGTCATAGTGGTGCTGGAAAAAGCACTATAATGAATCTTATACCCAGATTTTACCAGCAACAGGAAGGAAAAATGTTAATTGATGGCCAGAATACAAGTGAGGTCTCTTTGTATTCTCTTAGAAATAAAATTTCTTTGGTAAGTCAGGATGTGGTTCTTTTTGATGACAGTGTAGAAAATAACATCAAGTACGCAAAAATTGACGCTAAAGAAGAAGAAATAAAAAATGCTTGTAAATTGGCAGCTGCTCAAGATTTTATTGAAGAATTACCTGAAAAATACAAAACCATTGTTGGTGAGAACGGTATTAGACTGTCAGGAGGTCAAAAACAGAGATTGTCGATAGCTAGAGCCATACTTAAGAATGCTCCGATAATTTTATTAGACGAAGCAACATCTTCTTTGGATGCAGAATCGGAATCGAAAGTTCAGAATGCTATATTTAAACTGACCAAAAATAAAACTACATTAGTTATTGCACATAGACTGTCCACTATAAAGAAAGCAGACAATATTATTGTTATGAAAGATGGAAATATTATAGGATCTGGTAAACACGATGAACTTTTAAACAATTCAAAAGAGTACAAAAATCTTTACAACAAACAAGTCATTTAAAAAACATGGCAAAGTTTTTATATAAAATGATTATAGAGATTTTTTATATACCATTTGTTTTAATGGTTTTTTTAAGAAAATTTTATAACAAAGAAGATAAAATTAAATTTAAAGAAAAAATTTTACCAAACAAAATTAAGAGGCCTGAAGGGTTTTTGTTTTGGTTCCACGTTGCAAGTATTGGTGAACTTAATAGTGTTTTTCCCTTAATAGATTTTTTTTTAAAACAAAATAGTAAATATAATATTTTAATTACCACTGTTACATTAAGCTCATATAACCAACTGAAAAAAAAATACAAAAATAATAGTAGAATTTTTCATCAATTTTTGCCTTATGACTCGGTTTTTTTAGTAAATAGTTTTTTTGATAATTGGAAACCAGACATAGTCTCTTTTATAGACTCTGAAATTTGGCCTAATTTTATTTTGAAAATAAAAAAAACTGGATTGCCATTCATATTATTAAACGCAAGAATTACACAAAAAACTTTTAAACGATGGAAAATTCTTAATAAGTTTGCTTATGAATTATTTGGATCTTTTTCAGTATCAATTTCATCAAGTAAAGAGACGGCTGATTATTTAAATCTTTTAAAATCGAAAAACATAAAGTATTTTGGAAATTTTAAATTTTGCTCATCAGTTAGCGAGTCACAAGATTTTGATAAAAGTGAATTTCTTCCCGTTCAAAAAAAAAAAATGTGGTGTGCGGTAAGCACACATCCTGGCGAAGAAGTATTTTGTGGAAATGTTCATAAAATATTGAAAAATACTGAAAAAGATGTTTTGACAATTATAATACCAAGACACATTAACAGAATAAAAAAGATTTGCTTAAATTTAAAAAAAATGGGATTTAGGGTTCAAATTAAAAATGAATTAGATTTAATAGATAAATCTGCTGAAATTGTATTAGTTAATTATTATGGTTCTGTTTTAAAATATCTTAGATTTATAAAACAAATATTTATCGGAAAATCTTTACTAAAAAAATTAAAGAATGTAGGTGGACAAAATCCTATTGATGCTGCCAAAATAGGCTGTCAGGTTTATCATGGTCCTTACGTGTATAACTTTAAAGAAATTTATGATTACTTAAATAAAGAAAAAATTGCAAAAAAAATAAATACCCCCGAAGCTTTAGCGGAAAAATTAATAGAAAATTTTGATACACATTCATCAAAAAAGATAAACGACATTGATCATTTAAAGATTTATAGTGAGGAAATTTTCAAAAAAGTTATTGATGAATATAAAAAATTTATTAAATGAAAATCAACAAGCCTAAATTTTGGGATAAACAGTATATTACCTTTTTTTCTGTAATATTATGGCCACTCTCCTTTTTTTATCAAATTTTATTATCTATAAAAAAATCCTTGGGTAAGAACAAAAAATTTTCTACCCCTATAATTTGTGTTGGAAATATATATGTTGGTGGTACAGGAAAAACTCCAATAGCAAGTAAAATATTCGAAATATTCAAAAATGAGAAAAATCCTATAGTAATAAAAAAAAATTATAAAGATCAAAAAGATGAGATTGAACTATTATCAAAATACAGCAAGGTCATATCTGAAAAAGATAGACTCTCTTCAGTAATAAGGGCTATTGAACAAAAATTTAATTTATTAATATTGGATGATGGTTTTCAAGACTTTGATATAAAAAAAAAATTGAATATTGTTTGTTTTAATTCTAAACAAAAAATTGGGAATGGCCAAACTATACCTGCCGGGCCTCTAAGGCAAAATTTATCCGCACTTAAAGATTGTCAAATTGTTTTAATTAATGGAAAAAAAGATATGGAATTTGAAATAAAATTAAAAAAATATAATGATAAATTAAAATTTTTTTATTTTAATTATTTGCCAAAAAATTTAAGTGGTTATAAAAATAGAAAATTAATTGCTTTTGCTGGTATAGGCAATCCAGAAAACTTCTTTGAATTATTAAAATCAAACTATTTAAATGTAGTAAAAGAAATAAGTTTCCCAGACCATTATAATTATTCAGATAAAGATTTGGACAAACTAATAGTTTTAGAAAAAAAATATAATGCGAAATTGATAACTACTGAAAAAGATTATTTAAGAATTAGTTCCTTTCGTAGAAGGGGATTTGGAGTTATGCCGGTAGAGACAAAAATTAATGAAGAAATCATGTTTGTTAAATTAGTAAAGGAAATTATAAATGAAAGTACTTAAGTATCTAATCGAAGCTATTTTAATATACATTTTATTTTTATTATTTAAAATTGTTGGAATAGACTATGGAAGAAAAATATCTTCTATTTTCATATCAAAAATCGGTTTTTTTTTTAGAAAAAAAGAATTAATAAAAAAAAATATATCTAATGTTTTCAAAAATTATTCTGATTCACAAATTGAAAATATAATGAAACTAATGTGGACAAACTATGGCTATGTATTTGCTGAGTATGTTTATTTAAAGAAATTTCGTTTTAATAAATTTTCAAAAGATTATATAAAAATTCAGGGAGAAAATATACTTAATGAAATAATTCAAAGTAAAAAGCCAACAATATTTGTATCTGGGCACTTCGCTAATTTTGAATTAATGGCAATGGAGTTAGAAAAAAGAAAGATAAAACTTGCTGCAATTTATAGACCACTAAATAATATATTTTTAAATCCATTTATGGTTTTCTTAAGAAAAAACTATATTTGTAAAAACCAGATTAAGAAGGGTCTTCAAGGAACAAGGGATATAATTAACTTTGTAAAGGAAAATAATAGTATCGCTCTAATGGTAGATCAGAGAGTAGGCGAATCTGAGAGATATCCTTTTTTTGGTATTCCCGCACATACAACAACAATACCAGCACAATTAGCACTTAAATTTAATTTAAATATTGTGCCAATTTATTTGGAGAGAAAAAGTGACAATTCTTTTTTAATGGAAGTATTAAGTCCAATTAAAATTGATAAAACAAATAATTTACAATTAGACAAGAAGAATATAACCATAAAGATTAATCGTGTAATAGAAAAAATGATATTAAAAAATCCAGGTCAATGGATTTGGACACATAGTAGATGGAAGTAATTATTTATTTTTTTTAACTTGATCAAGTCTTATCTTCACTTCTTGGGGTGAAAAATAGGCCTCTTGTAATTCTACATTCCAATAAGTTAGCTTACCAAGAGGTATAATTTTTCCAGAAATTGCACACTCAACATAGTCTCCTTTTTCTATAATATCAAAACTGTTATGATTAAATTTAAGTTTTGCTTTATTTCCGTTCATGTTAATTTAGTTTTTGAGGTTTCTACAATATATGAATTTGGCAGTTATAGGAAGTGGTGGTCGAGAACATGCAATTTGTTATAAGTTACATCAATCGAAAAAACTTGAAAAATTGATTTGTATACCAGGGAATGCAGGAACAGAAGAATTAGCAGAAAATATAAACGAAGACATCACAGATTTTGAGTCCATATACAAAATAATTAAGAAAAAAAACATTGATATTGTTGTGGTAGGTCCAGAACAGCCTCTAGTTGATGGAATAGTGGATTTTCTTGAAAAAAAATCGATTAGAGTTTTTGGTCCCGACAAGTTTGCTTCTCAGTTAGAAGGTTCGAAAGCATTTATGAAAGATTTATGTAAAAAAAATAACATACCGACTGCAAATTATGGAGTATTTGATAATTTAATTGAAGCAGAAAGTTTTATTAAAAAAATCGGAACTCCAATAGTTGTTAAAGCTGATGGTTTGGCCGCTGGAAAAGGAGTGTCAATATGTGATTCTATTGAGGAAGCTAAAAGGAAATCAAAAGAAATTTTTGATGGAAAGTTTAAATCTTCAAAAAAGGTAATTTTAGAAGAGTTTCTTGTGGGAGAGGAATTAAGTTATTTTTTAATAGTTGATAAAAATTCTTATCATTTTTTTGGTTCAGCTCAAGACCATAAAAAAGTTGGTGAAGGTGATATTGGTCCAAATACGGGTGGTATGGGTGCTTATTCACCAGCAATATCATTAACAAATAATCTAGAAGATAAAATTAAAAAAAAAATTATAGAGCCAACTTTGAAGGCAATGGAAAACCTGGGTCATCCATATAATGGTTTTTTGTATGCTGGCCTGATGCTTAGCAAAGGTGAACCTTATTTAATTGAATATAATATTAGAATGGGAGATCCTGAGTGCCAAGTTTTGATGATGAGATTGAAGACAGATCTTCTTGAAATAATAGATTGTGTAACAAGAAATGACTCACAGAATTTAAAAATAGAATGGGATGAAAATAAAAGCATAACAATAGTTTTGTGTGCTAACGGCTATCCAGGTAATTACGTCAAAAATAAAGAGATCAAAAACTTATCATCTGTATTTTCAGATGAAAATAATCAAATTTTTCATGCTGGTACATATAAAAAAAATAACAAAATTTTCTCAAATGGAGGAAGAGTTTTAAATATCACTTGCTCTGCAAAAAATTTAGAAAAAGCTAGAGATCAATCTTTGGTTAATTTAAAAAAAATAAATTGGATTGATGGTTTTTTTAGAAAAGATATAGGTTGGAGAGCAATTAAAAAAAAATGAGAATAATTAGCGGTAAGTATAAAAATAAAAAACTACATTTTCCAATAAATTTAAAAACAAGACCTCTTAAAGATAGCGTAAGAGAAAATATTTTTAATATTCTAATTCATTCAAATAATATTAATACTGAAATGAAAAATTCTTGTGTGTTAGATTTGTATGCAGGGACAGGTTCGTTCGGGCTAGAGTGCATATCTAGGGAGGCGTCTAAAGTTTTTTTTGTAGAAAATGACTTAAATGCTTTAGTAAATTTAAAAAAAAATATTACAAATTTAAACTCTGAAAAAAGAACTGCTTTATTTTCTCAAGATGTTTCAGAATTTTTCAATAATTTGAATTTAGAAACTTATAAAGAGAAATTTAATATATTATTTTTAGATCCACCATATAAAAACAAAAAATGTTTGGAAATAATTAAAATCATAAAAGAAAAAAATATAATGAATAAAAAACACATCCTTGTAATTCACAGAGAAATAAATTCTGAACGTGATTTAATCAAAAATATAAATATTATTGAAAATAGGGTTTATGGTCGTTCAGAAATTTTTTTTGGAAGATTTTTCTGAATTTAAAAATTTCTTTGTTAAAATTTTTACATTCTCAACCGCTGGTTGGTCGTAAGGATTGACGTTCATCATTTGAGCTAAAGCAATAGTTTCTAAAATAAATAATAAAAATAATTTTCCAATTGTTTCTTCGTCAAATTTATTAATTATAATTTCTCTAAAAGGAGTTTTATTTTTTTTCAATGACTCTATAAATGCATTTTTTTGCGATAATTTAATATTTTGGTAATTTTTATTATTTAAATATTTAGTTTTTTCTCCAAAAAAATTAAGATTTAATTTTAAATTCTTTTTATTTTTTGAGCTGAAGACATAAAAAATTTTATCTTTTGGTCCATCTAGGTAAAGTTGTAGGAGGCTATGATGGTCTTTTGGAGCATTTGAAATAACTGGTATAAATCCTTTTTTATTTTTTCCTAAACTCTCAGCCATCAATTGTTGACACCAAAACATAAAGTCATTTAATTCTGGTACATAATTAAATAAAACCAAAACCTTAGTTTTTTTAATATTTAGCTTTGAAAGTTTTTGGATTAAGCTAGATAAGGTTTTTTTTTTTTTCAAAAAGTCTGGAAGTTTTTTTTTAAAGTTTTTAGGTCTTAACCCCATTAAATAAGCAGGTAACATTCCTGGTTCTGAAAATACAGAATACCTACCTCCGATAAATGGATTGTGTTTTATAAAACTTAATTCTTCCCGTTTTGCGAAATTGGATAAAATATTATTTCTACCTTCCGATATAATAATTGTATTTGTTTTTTTTAAATAAGGTTTAAAAAAAGAGGAATTTATTATTGTCTCATTTGTATTTCCAGATTTTGAAACAATCAGGAAAAGAGATTTGGAAAGTTTTGTTGTATTTTTAATTTCCCTTAAAAACTCTTGATCAAGATTGTCTATAAAAATAAATTTTTTTTTAATTTTATGTTTTAAGAAAGAATAAATTGCTTTTGCACCAAGTATAGAGCCGCCCATTCCAATTATAATAACGGTTCTAAAATTTTTTAAATTTTTAATGCGTTTAAGATTAAAATTATAATTATATTTTGGAGAAAAAGAATCGAATAGATGAAAGTTTGATTCTATTATTTTATCTACCACTCTTTTTCCAGATATCATTTAATTTTTTTTTCTTAACTCATTAAGAATCATATTTTCTAAATTAGACGTATTTTTTATTGTATCAGGTGAGGTTTTGGAAGAATTTATAAGAGTTTCCACTGTGCTACTTTTATTGACATCTTTCTTGCTATTGGGAACGGGAAGTTCATAGTATTTTGGTGGCAAAATCAAGGGATCTTTTTTTTTCACTAGAAATTCATCCGTGCTTTCTAGTTTTTCATTTGTCATAATTTTTTTAAAATCACCACAACCAGTGATAAAAGAAAATAACAATATTGAGATAAAAATTATTTTTAAATTTTTCATATTTATTTTTTTAAAACAAATTCCTTAATTACCATACCAAAAATACCTAAAGAAATAAAAACATCTGCAGCATTAAATGTGAACCAATGAAAATCTTTTATATGAAAGTCAATAAAATCTGGAACTGCAAAATAAGTAAGTCTGTCGTACAAATTACCTAATGCTCCCCCAATAATAAGAGATATTATAATTTTTCCAACATTATCTGATATCACCATTAAATATATTAGATAAACAATTATTAACAAAATTAAGGCAGATATTAAATGGTAAGTTATATTGGCATCAAAGCTTAACAATCCAAAACCTATTCCCCTATTCCAGTTTAATGTAATGTTTAAAAAGTCATTTATAAAGAGTTCGCTTTGATTCTTTTCGATAAGGTTGATTGCATATACTTTTGAAAGTCTATCTAAACCAAAAGTAAGAATTATTATTATGAAACTAACAATATCAAATTTATTTACTTTTATTTTATTTTGCAACATTTTGTAATGGACAAATTTTGGTTCTTGAACATTTATTTTTACTTCCACTTGATACTATTTTCCAGCATCTTGAACACTTTGTCCCGTCAGCTTTCTTTACTGATATTGACAATTTATCTTTTATATCTTCCTGTATAGTTTTTGTAACATTAGATGTAATAAAAAGTTCCTCTGCATCTACACTATTTAGAATTTCATGATCTTTTTTAGATAATGAAATTTTTACATCAGCTTCTAAACTAGAGCCAATTATTTTTTTTGACCTTTTCTCTTCTATAGCGATATTAACTTCCTGTCTAAAAGAAAGTAATTTTTCCCATTTTTTGTATAGAGTTTCATTTTGCCAATTTTCTGGTAAG
>MDTE01039728.1_pt1 | contig 14271 bp, 8 predicted proteins | sample 811231 | NCBI WGS metagenome assembly MDTE01 (sample SAMN05326651, study PRJNA326480) | marine metagenome | isolation source: seawater | place: Indian Ocean: Red Sea | collected 2010 | reverse complement strand
ATTGTTTGGTAAACCTACTGTAAGTGTTTGACCACTTGCAGAAGTTTCGATTTCGTTCGCTGTACCAGCGATTGTTAATGATTGTGAGTCTAAATCTACTGCGCCTGTTCCTGAATCACCAGCAAAATCTACATCTTGTGCTGTTAATTGTGAATCTACATATGCCTTAACAGATTGTTGTGAAGGAACTTTAACATCTGAATTAGACGCCATGTTATCTTCATCAACAAAAAAGTCAATGTTGCCTAGTTGAACTGCGTTAGCAGATATTGTCAATGCACCGTTAGATGCCAATGTAGCATCTCCTGATACTGAAACATTATCGAATGAATCTGAACCATCATGAACAAGTATTTGTCCTGATGAAGCAGAAGATATGTCTGTATCAGATGCACCTGCAAGTGAACTCGTTGTAGATACAAAAGATAATACTCCTGAACCGTTAGTTCCTAGAACCTGACCGTTTGTGCCATCTGAACCTGGTAAAGTCAATGTCAAGTTAGAGGCTATTGAATCTGGTGCTTTTAGACCAACGAAGTTTGAACCGTTATCGGTATCTTCCATAATCTTTAAGGTACCACCAGTTGTTGACCCATTACCAACTTTAAAATCAGCTGGTGTTGCAGTCGCACCATCTACGATATCAGTGTAAAATTTACCACCAACTTCATGAATAGCTGCGTTTCCGCCTGAGTCTACAGATTCTATGAATAACTTAGCAGAAGCACCATCATTCGATCTATCCTGCACATACGCTAATTCGCCTTCAGCAAGATCACTTACTGCTGGCGCACTCGCTCCTGTGCTTCGTTTGATTTGAATTACTGTTGCCATTTCTTTCTCCTAAGAAAATAGTTTATTTAAAAATTTTTAAATTTCTCTTCACTATCGAGAACATAATATATCAATCCACTCACTATGTGGGTCGTGTCTCAATGGTTGACACCTTGATTGTTGTTTAGGTATTTATACTACGAGAAAGTTCCGCCGTCAATGACTGTTGCAGTTTCCCATTTATCAGTAGATTGATTGTATTGTAGAAAACCTTTATCAGTCTCACTTGCGTTTACATCTTGTAGTTCTTGAATAGATTTTGTTGTTAGAGATACAGAAGATGCACCGATAGATACTTGTTTTGCTCTAACATTAGGGTTTGTTATGATTCTTGCTTTTATATCTGCCATTATCTTGTGACTCCTGGTGTGACCGTTGCTTGTCCTTCGACAACTCTTGTTTTATCACCACTTCCACTTGTTATCATAAGATCGTAAACATATCTTCCTGCATCAATAGCTGCTGTTGTAGCGTCTGGTAAAGTCATTGTAACCTGACCATTTGCACCGTTATGTGCAGTTGTAAATGTTGCAGTTACCGAAGAAGAACTATATGTCTTTCTAATCTGAGCAGCTAATGAATAACCTGTCAAATCAAGTGCATTGCCTAATGCATTCTGAACATCTACAGTCATTGTAAAATCTGTTCCTTGATCTATGAATATGTTATTGATGATAGCCATATAACTATTTATAAAAATTAATCACTAAATTGTGCAGTAGGCACGGATTGATGTATTTTTTCAACTGTAGAACTATCTTTTTTAACAAATACTTTGTCTACTTTAGATACACCTTGTGCTTCTTTTAAGAATACACCTTTGACTTTTGCAACTTGCTGAATAGTTCTTGTGTTTATATATGGTTGTTGTGTAATAAAAGGACTTCTAAAACCATAAGTTACCTGATAAACTTTTTGATAATTTACATTTGTTTGTGCATTAGCAATACTAGGTGTTTGATAACCAGATGGTTGTCTAGAAGTCGATGGTGATCTATGTTGATATGTAGACGGACTTCTATGTTGATAAGTCAATGGCGATCTATGTTGATACTCTAAAGGACTTCTATGGTTATAAGTGCTTGGTTGTCTTGCTTGTCTTATATGAGGATTTTGTGCATCTGCAATAATAGGTTGTTGAGCAGCTGCTGGTGTTCTTGCAATAGTAGGTTGTTGCGTATCTCTTATAACAGGATTTCTTGCAACGGCAGGATTCTGATAACTCGCAGGTTGTCTTGCACTTGCAATAGAAGGAGTCTGAACATTTGCAATAAATGGATAAGGTTGCTGTTGGCTACGAATAGTTGGCAATTGATAATTTCTAATATGAGGATTTTGCACATTAGCGATAAAAGGCGATCTATGTTGATAAGTATCAGGACTTCTATGATTGTATGAAGCAGGTTGCCTTACATCATAAGAGGCAGGTTGTCTTGCAATCACTGGCACTGTAAATTGATACGAAACTCCCATTACTCTCCTCCTGGGTCTCCTTGTTCTGAGTTCGCCTCAGCAGATATAGCAAACACAATCAATAAATCACATTTATGTTCAGTACCATCTAAATCGTTTACAATTATTTCTACAATAGTAGAATCACCTAATATATTTTCTGCACTTCCAGCATTTTCTTCTGCAGCTGCACCTTTAACTATTCCTATTGAAAAACCATTACCATTAGTAGTGTTTATGCTTTGATAAGATGTAGTTATAGTATTTGATTCATTGTCTGGATTCAAATTATAATGATAAGCGACTGATGTAGATGTGTCATCACCATTATCAGTGGTTGTGCTTTGAAAGTATGGTGATGCAAGAGTTGTTCTAGGCCATGTAATAGGTTCGCAATATTCTGCTGTTTGGTCTCCGTCATTACTACTTCCTTCGGCAGCATAATTTTGATCATTATTACTCCATTGACCTGAACCAGTACCTGTCTGTATATTATAAGGTGATGCCGTTGGGTCAGGAAAGTTAAGTTTTACTTGACCTCTTCCAGAACCTATATTTGTAAATCTACATATCTCAGTAAAAGAAGTAGAAGAAATATTATTAAATGTATATGAAAAAGAACTAGATAGAGTAGAACTCATATTACCTATTCTACTCATTCTAGGAGCACCAGCAAGGGGCATACCCTCTTTTATAGAAATTATAACATCATTATTATTGGTACCACCGTAAGCTACATTAAATGTTACCCCTCCACCACATAAAGCGGCCGCTGGGTTATCAGGTCCAAAATCTGGATCATTCACTACATTATCCATCTCATAATCTGATAATAAAATACTGCCTGCACCTTGTTTATTACCATTGATTGTATTGCTGTCATCTGGTATACCATTTCCAGCTCCAAAAGCTGTTATTAGTTCACTAATTCTCGCAACACTTTCAGTTCGACCAACTGTTAAGAATCCTGATGCAGGCTGTTGATGATTATAAGGTGTCTGATATGTTCTAATTACAGGTGTCTGATAATTTCTAATAAAAGGATTTTGTCTGTTTGCAATATTCGGTTCTCGTGCATTAGATTCTGACGGACTTCTGTGTTGATACTGACCTGGACTTCTATGTTGATATATTACAGGATTTCGACCTGTTGCCTGAGTAGTTGAAGGAGTCCTATGTTGATATGTAAAAGGATTTCTATACGATCTAGGGTCTCTGTAAATAGACGGTGACCTATGTTGATATGAGACTGTTGCTCTATGTTGATAAGTTACCTGATATGTAAAAGGATTACGATGTTGATAGGTCGATGGCGATCTATGTTGATATGTAAACGGTGTTTGATTATCTCTAATATTAGGTTCTTGTTGATTTCTAATATTAGGTTCTTGTTGGCTTCTTATAAAAGGATTTTGTGCATTTCTAATGGACGGATTCTGAGTTGTGACAGGAAGCTGATAAGTACCTGGCGTTCTAAGTTGATATGTAGAAGGCGTCTGAGCAATTGCAGGTTGTCTTCTAGCCTGTTGTGCAATTACTGGTTGTTGATTTACTAAAGGTGATCTTGCAATATAAGGTTGCTGAAAAGGTCCTAAGGGGTGTTTAATAAAAATATCGTCTGACATAACATTACACTAAAAAGAACAAATGACCCACATCTTTACTTGAACCATCTGGTAATCCTCCAGTCAAATCTGAATCTGAAATTACAGAATAATCTAACTCTACATCATCGCCATCTATCTTGACACCATTCGATGTATTTACACTAAGTGTTGTTCTTCCGTCTAGAGATGTATCACCACTTCCATCAGGATCGTCAACGAACACTTTTGCAAGACCGTTACCTGCAACGATAACATCATTTACTCTTTCGTCTGTAAAGTATTTATTAGTTCCCTCAGAAGTAGAATCCGTTGTTGTTGAGTTATCTGCAACAACTAAATCACCATTACCGTCAAATGCTAATATCTGACCAGCAGATGCGCCTGATATAGAACCTACATCTGATAAATCTGCTATACTTGCAGCTGCTATTCTAGCATCTGCTCTTGCGTTTGTAAAGTAGAGATTTGACCCCTCTGTTAAATTTGCAGTTGTATGATTTGATAAACTTGAAACTGTTCCTGTTAAGGCGCCTGTTGCGACATCTAATACTGTTGTTGTGCCATCAGAAGGAGATTTTATAGAAGATAGTCTTGCTGTCGCATCAGTTCCGTTTGAACCGTTATCAACAATAGTTTGACCACCACTTGATAAAATATCACCTGTTATATTACCTGTCACATTACCAGAAAGATTACCAGTAAATGTGGTTGCATGAACATTTGACCATTTAAGTGTTGAAAGACCTAGACTGTATGCATTATTTGTATCTGGTCTTAAATTAGAAGCGGCTTTACCTGTGAATGTTATTGTATCTGATGCGTTATCACCTAATGTTGTATTACCATTTATAGATGCATTACCTGTGACTGATAAATTGCCACCTATACTTGCATCATCACTAACTGTTAAATCGTCTGTTGATGTTAATTGTTCTGCCTGAACTGTGCCTGAGAATGTTCCGTTTACTGCACCTGTTAAAGAACCACCTGTTATTGATAAAGTTCCGTCTGATAATATAGGAAACTGAACTTTTTTACCTGATACTGTTGATATAACATCATCTTCTGCAAATGTTTTACCTGCAAGTTGTAATGTAAATCCTGATTCTAAAGTTTGTGTTACCGATGAGTTATCACCATTTAAGATAACACCATTTGCGTTTGTATTAAATATTGTGTTCTCAGCAGTTTTTTGGAAGAAAGATGATACTTCTCCTTGTATATCAGTTCCTATAAATGCACCTGTGAATGAGTAGATTATTAATTGATCACCAGATGCCATCTGTTTTGATTGACCATTTGCATAATCGCCTTGTAAAACAATAGTTTCAAAAGAACCTGTGCCTGTTGGACCTGATACAATGTAATCTATATTTTCTCTGAGATGTTCTGCATTTTTAAATACTTGTATCTTTTCATCTTTATAGATTAGACTATTACCAAATGCATCTGCGCCACTAAAACTTGCTTGACCAGCTGTGACACCGCCTGTGCCTACTGCATATACAAATTCTTGAAAGAAGAATTGTTTATCTTCTAATACATTGACTGCATCTACGAGTGTATCGTTGTTACCAGATTTTAATGCATCACGAAGACCAGATATATCACCTACATCGAATGCAAGTTCGTTATAGGTCTTTCTAAACTCTTCTATTGTGCTGAAGTTGTCTACTGTTTTAGCCATGTAATTTCTCTATAATATCTTTCAATAATCCTTTAATCTCTGTAACCTCTTGTTTAAGAGTATTTATTTCAGAACGCTGAGCTTTCATAACTTCTCTGCGTTTCATTACCAATTTGTATTGTTCGACATTTGTATTGATGATAGCACTCGAACTTTCGTCTCTTACTAAATCAACATGTCCTTCTACTCTACTATACTTACTCATTATGCTAATGCCATACATCTTAGTGCTGATACTAACGGCACACTAGATGTGTTATGTGCTTGACCAACAATCTTGACTTGGAATCCTATGAACTCAGGAAGACCATCTGCTGTGTATTCGTATTCTTTAAAGTTTCTTCCATCATTTTCTATTACTACATCAGGAGAACCATCTGTATTGAAGAATTCAAATCCTATATCATCGATTGGTGTTGTTTCATCATTTCTTACAATCTTAAATAAGTATCTTAAATCTGTATCTGGTGGTCTAAAGTTATCTGCGATTACTTTCAATGATGTTGCAGGATTTTTTAGATTTACTTTTCTAGTAATATATACAAACTCATTACTATCACCGTCTGGTTCTGTCATAGGTATAAAGTTTCTTCCTGTTTGAACATCAGCTGATGAGTCAATATCATTAATTCTATTCATGATACCTAATGCACCTATTGTGCCGACATCGATGATTGGTGATATGTTTCTATTTCGAGTAATCAATTGTAATCTACACTCAAACGATTTACTTGTAGGACCACCTGTTACCTTATCTTGTTCGTTAATACTTGATGCGATAATACTTGGTCTTTCAAAGAAGTTATTATCATTTAGTGTTATGAAATCATTTTTTGCTCTCATTACATATGCAGTATCTAATGCCTGACCATCTGTATTATCTGCGACTGGTTTTTGTGGACCATTAATACCTGTTCTTCTTACACTACAGAATAAATCACAATCTTTAAATGTTAAAGATGGTATCATTGTATGTAATATATCGTAATATAAGTTATTAGTGATAAACACACTATTACCACCACCTATTGTTGATTCTATAGCATTTGTATAAGAATAATCATAACCAGTTAAATCAGGCGTGATACAGAAAGAGTCTATATCATAGTGTTTTATTGCATTGTTACCACTGAATACTTGATTTATTGCAGCTACTGGTATACCACCAAGTGTTTCTCCGACACTTGCAACTGTGACTTCGACATCGTTTGATGAACCGTCTACATCTACTACGGTAATTTTATCACCAACACTATACCCTTGACCAGGATGTGATAATTCAACTGAGACTGAATTACCAGAACCATTTGTTATAATATTCTTAACTATTGCACCTGTACCTGTGTTGCCTGAGTCTGCATCCTGTTGTTTACCAGAGACATCAAAAGTGTTAGGATGTGAACCTGCCGTTAATGCTACACTATTGACTGTAGCAGTCAATATGGAATTTGTTCTATCACCTCCAACACCCATAACTACTACACTAGAATCAGTTGCATAGTTACCGTGTGAGTATGCATATAGTCTTACAAAATCTTGATTACTGTAAACTTCTACTGAATTATCTTTTAATAATTGTGCAGGTAAATCTTGGTTTTCAAATACAACATTAGCAGCTACATCAGTTTTAAACTGAGCAACTTTTAAATGGAATTTTAAGTCGTCTGTCTGTTCTGCTGTCCAAGTAGATGCATTTTGAGATTTAAACAATGAACCTGCATATGGTTGTCCTGATATTACTTGACCTGTAATTAAATCTGTTTCACCCATTCTTGAAATGAAACACTCGTAATTGTTTGAGTTAGAATAAACAACGAAACATAATTCTTTACCCTCTTCTACATAAACTGGAGATTCGAATGTAAATGTTGTTGCAACTGAACTATCATCTGATATATTAACATCAGTAGGATTCTTAGTCACAATTGAGAAAGGTAATGTTGTTTTTCCTGGATACCCATTTACTACATCTCTGACTTCTACTGATACAGGTAATGAATCATCTTTTGTTTTAAAGAATAAATCAACTGATGTCAACATCATACCACCATCTGCTTCGACTAAGAATGTTTCTGCTAATGGGTCTCTCCAACCGTTCTCTTCTGATGACCCTTGTGTTGGTCCTTCTCCGCCCTCTAAAGGTTGATTGCCACCTTGTGTTCCTGATTCTGATTCAATTTTATCACCTTTTCTTGGACCTGGTGGTGGAACTGGTAATGGAACTGGTTCTGGTTCAGGTTCAGGCGCTGGCGTAGGCGCTGGTGTTGGTGCAGGCGTTGGCGCAGGTGTAGGTGTAGGCACCAATATAGGAATTGGCGGCTCTGGTGGTGGAGGCGGTGGTGGAGGCGGAGGCGGCGGTGGAGGAGTTGGTGCTGGTGGTGAACCAACAATGTTAATTCTCTCACCTCTTCTCATTATTTGTCTTTCGCCTCTCACATTCTCAGTGACGACTCGACCATTTCTTGTTGATATTATTTCAGTTTGTGATGTTTGTAAGAGACCTTGAGCTTGATAATTTGTTGAAGCTGCTGAATCTGGATTATGTAAGTTATTTGCACTTGATGTGACTCTTACTTGTCTTTGACCTGTTGGGAATCTTTGAAACTCGTCATTTGGTATTTTAAAATGACATATTAAACGACCATTACCATCTGTTTTTACTCCAGATGTGACTGTTGTTCCTGTGTCTTGTGAATATGTTGCACTATCAGGTCTTGTATATTGGTCTACTCTAATACTATCAAAATAGATGTAATGATTTGTGTTTGGTTTTAAATTTGTTGCATCAATCTTAATTTCTTTTGATCTGATAAAAGGTATAATTGCAACACTTACTATTCTATTATTTCTCGTTTCTGTAAATTCTTCTACTACAGATGTTTTAACACCTGTTCTTGTTTGATTCTCTGGTGTTTCAGTGATTTCTGTGACAAGAGTTTGACCACTGCCGAAGTTACCACCTTGTGAAGGGTCGGCATCCCATGAACCAGGTTGAAGAGGTTGTGATGTTGTTTCTACAACTACAGGTTCACCAACCCATGTTGTTTGCCACTCATTCCAGACGGTTCCAAGAGAGTTTTCATTCTCTGCTAATACTGCATCGTAATTACCCTCTCTGTTAATTCTAACATCAGGTAATTGTTCGTGGTCGTTCCATATATCTGATTCTGGTGTAAGTTTTACATTACCTATAAATGCAAAGACATGATATGGGTTAACATTAATATGTTGTGAAGCTTTGTCTTGATTTACATATGTTATTTCTTCGAATGGTAATGTTATAAGATCACCAGTCTTTTGATAACCTGATGATTGAGTTGTGCTTAATTGTATATCAAAGAAATTTGTATAACCTTTTGGCCTTAAATGTCCTAATTTTGTATCTATCGCAACATTGTAATCTGGATGTGTGACTTGTCCTATCTTATGACCTCTAAAGTTATCTACTAAGAAACCAGATTTGAATCTATCAAGACCATCTGCATCAAAAACTTGTAATGATTGTGTATCTTTTTCTAGTAGTGATAGTGCTGTGACTCTTTCTAAGTTTGTGACTCTTTGATTAATCTTACCAATGTCTGACATGGTAAATCTTCTGTAATCTCTTGCTGAGACTTGTATATCGTCTACTGACTCTGTAAATGCAGGAATAAATAATTCAAACATTTCTAATGCATCATCGATAGCTGCTGGTTTTCTCGGTGTTATAGCAGGGTTACCTTGTGCTAATATAAAATTACCACCTTTATGCAAGAATACTTTATCTATTCTTGGCACATAATAAGTTATGTTACCTTTAAATTGTGTGCCTGGATTTGGACATCTTGAAAAAGATGCTCTAGATGTTGTTATATCTGCATCAGTATCACCCATTAAATCTGTGACTGTATCTTCATAGAATCTTGCTTCATAAGCAAATGGTGATACTAAAATTCCTGCGGTTTCATTTGATACATCGATAGTGCTTGCAATATCAAAAGCTGAGTTTGTATTACCAAAATCTGAATTATTAAATAACTGACCTACTGACGGTCTGTAATCTACTGCATCTTCTAATTCGAATGTACCATCTGGTTCAAAACCACCAATATCAACTTTGTTTGGTGAGAATATTGGTATATCTCCGTAATCAATACCACTATAAGAATTTCTATCGTAGTAATCACCTGTACCACCTATAAAGTAGTCAAATATTATTAGTATTTCGTGATTAGGTGCAGGTTCACCTTTCTTTCTAATAATTTTACCGTGATCGTAGAAACCATCTCTTTGACCATTATCTAAGAAATATCTATTTGTTATTTCTGGAGAATGCGTGCCTAATACTGTTAATACACCTGTTGCACCTGTTGTCTCATCTACTATAGTTTCACCTTGTGTAAATTTATTATTTGTTAGATAATAGAAAAATGAATCGTTAGAAGAATTTGAATCATATTTAATTAATTTTGCACGAACTCCTGTTGTTTGACCTTTAATTATGTTTCCTGTGTTAAAAGAACCTGTATCTGGCGTGACAGTTATTTTTGCATTCGGTGGTGTTGCCTTACCACTTGTATCTGTGCCAGGAACTGCTTCGTATATACCCTTGATTCTAAATACATCTGAAACACCCAATGATATCTCATCATGGTCGTATGCAGTACCATAATATGGATTATCTGAATGTGAATTACTTTTGCTTACTCTTAATGTTCTAAACTCTCTTAAAGTTTTAGATTTTGCTTGACCTATTGAATCTGTGCATGTTATATTTACTTTATAACTTGCTCTTATAATAGCGCCTGTATCTTGACCGCTAGTGCCAGCTAGTGTGATTACATTATTATTTCCTGATACACTATTAGTTAGATTACCTGACGGATTATCTGAGTGTGAGTTATCTTCTGGTAATAATAGTTCGCCATTTGTGACAGTTGGACTACCAGATGTTTTTTCTGCCACAACACTAAATTGATAATTATCATTACCGAATGTTGTAAACGATTCTTCATCTGTTTTTGTTAATGTAATAGTTCCTTGTGCTGAGACTGCAAAATCTGCCTGTCTTATGACTGAGTATGAAATAGATTCATTTGTTGCAACATGGTCTCTAGGGAATGCGAAGATAGAAGCTGATTGATCTTGTTTGTAAAGTTTTGCTCTCTTTCTAAGTAGACCTACACCCACTGCATCTGCTGATGAGTTAGTATTTAATGTAGCGGCTACATTACTTGCAATTGCAGTAATCGTTCTATCTGCACCACCACCATCTATTATAATATCACCTACTTTTAAATCTGTCAAGAACTGAGTATTAACACCAGTTAATGCAGAACCAGAGAATGTTGAAGAACCTTGTATTGTGACTATGTTATCAATTACTACATCTGCTGTAAAGTCTTGTTCAGAAGTAGATGATTTATTTTGACCTAAACCTCTAGCATCTTCCATATTGTAGGTTCTAACTGCGGTTGGTTGTGTCGTATCAGTATCTAGATGAGTTCCTTTCCCTCTAACATCTAAAGTCACTGTTGTAGTAAATGTTCCTACTACATCATGCAACATTATCTTACTTGTTGATGCATAAGCGACAATACCTGTAGCACCATTTGATGCGGTTACTTTATCACCTCTTACAAAATCACCACTGCCTGAACTAAAAGTTAATTCAGTAAACATCTTTATATCGAATAGATATAGATTCAATGCATTATCATCGTAATTGTCTATTGTTCTACATCTACAGAAACCTATGTGTGAATCTGTTCCTGGTATTGTGCCTGCTGATAATGTGCTATTGTAAACTTTTATTTCTTTATATGCAGTAAGTGATGTTGAATCACCAAACTCTGGTAAACCATGAGCATTTGTGACTCGTAATTGATTACCTATTCTTGCAGGTGTTTGTGCGTTATTTAAAACTTCTGTTGTTCTTGCTTTGTTAATTTCTACATTTGATGTGCCGTCTTTTGTGACTTCAAAACCTTTGATATATGCTTTACCTGGAGAGATTTGCATAACAACTTTACTTTCATCACCACCTTGGAAAGATTCAAAGAAACCTCTATTAAAATCTTTATTAAGATGTTCTCTAAATGAACTTGTAAATTGTCTTACAACAAAATCACCATTCGCATCAAATGTTCTTCTTGCTAATGTTTGTTCTACATGACCGTATATTGGTCTGTTAATTTCTAATTCTATAACACCAGCTCTTACTCTTGCAAGTTCTACAAAGTTTGTATCTGTTATATCTGTTAAACTGTATTTTGCTAATGCAAGAGAAAATTTTAATCTGTCTGCGCCAGGAGCATTCTCATTTGTTGTTCCCTGTGCATTATCTAATAGACTTGTATCAGATGTAGATGTTTCTATACTTTCTGTGACATTTAGACCTATTCTATAAGATGGTTTACCACTATATTTTTCTAATACTAATGTTTGTGCATCTACTTTAACAAAAAATCCTCTTAAAAATACAACACCCTCTTTAATATTGGCTACTGATGCACGACCTGTTGCATTCTGTGTATCTGTTATACTTTGAACTTTAAATTCGTTATTATTAGATGCAACACTAACTGCACCTGACGAACTTAATGTGACTTCTCTCAGTTCTTCTGCATTTTTAAATGCAGTAGAAGCCTGAACTGTAGAAGAACCATCTGTTCCCTCACTTAGATATCTTATAATTAAAGTGTCGGGGTCTGTCTCAGTTTGTGCAACTGTTGTTATGACTTTTGCAACACAACCTGATTCTTCACCTTGTATAATTTTACCTTGAAAGTCTGCGATGTAAGAAGATACATCTGATGTGCCACTTGTGTTTGGATTTGTCGCATTTACTTTTACAAATTCGACATCCATGTCGATGTCTGTTTCGGCTCCATTTACAATAGAACCCTCTTTAAACATATGATCACCAAATCTTTGAACTTGGTTTTGTAAGATAGATTGTGATTGAGTTAATTCTCTAGCTTGAACTGGTCGACCAGCTCTGAATAAGATTTTATGAAAGTTTTTACTTTCTGAGAAATCATCGTAATATGGTGTAATGTTTAAATCTGTTTTCTGCGACATATTTTAATCTTTTGTTGTGTGGGGTCTATTGACCCCATAAATTACATTTCAATAATCAGTTTAATATCTTCAATCTGATCAGCGGCTCTTGATACTGCGCCTCTATTTTCAACATATAATATTTGACCAGTAAATCTAGTCATTTCTGGATGAGCAGAAGAAACACCTGATGAACTTACATCTACATTTGTATCTGAACCATCTTTAAATATACTATTTTCATTTGCAAAGTTCACATACTCACCAAAATCGTTTACTACTGGTAATAGTTTCAAAACATTGCCTGTTTTAGATACTATTCTTGCTTTCGCTGTTGTAGCAGTTTCACTTGATGCATTTGTAATTACATCATCAACACTTAATGTAGCTGCATTATCTACAGTAACCTGTTGCGTTGCTGATAATGTTGTTGCAGAAGATATTGTTGAATCACTAGACTGAACTGGATTTTTTATCAGACCAATTCTTCTAAAGTCGTTGTCTGTTGGGAAATCACTTCCGCCAGCTGATTCACTAAACTCTAATCTAGAATTTACAACAACATAGTTACCACCTAATTCTTCGATTGGGTCTGCACCATGACCGTTGATTGGTGATATAATCGGATTGATTGTTGCACCAGAACCACCAGTAATTGTTGCACTTCCTGTATCGTATTCACCTGAAGCTATAGCAGAACTTATTGTTGGGAAAGATGCTCTCTTATATCCAGAACCAAATGAACTAGAATCTTTAAAGGTTACACTTTTTAATGCGCCACCATCAAAGTTTAATGTTGCAACTGCGCCTGAACCGTCGCCTCTAACTTTTAAGTTGACTGAACTTCCTGAACTGAGAGTGTAATTAGAACCACCTGAGGTTACTTGATAATGGTATATTGCACCATCTACGGCGGCTGTTTCTACATCGAATTGAGCAGAACCATCATTTGTTGCAGTTGAACCAAAATGTCCATTTGTACCTTGACCTACAACTCCTGCTTTAGCACCTAATGTTTTGACTGGAATAAAATCGTTTGTGACAAACTTAATAACATCTGATGCACCGATTGTATACATGAATTTCCACATATATCCTCGACCTGAGGCGGCACCTGAATCAGCTGTGACCTGTGGTACTGTTGTCGATACAGTGTCAGGTTTTACTGTTGACCCTACAGGTGTTCCGCTTGAATTCACACCTGTTCTCAGACATTTATAGACTCTAAAGTCTTCTGTAATTACATAACCTCTGCCATCAAAAAAGTTTGACTGATTTGTTGCAGGTGTTTGATTAGTTGATGAATAATCATGTCTATATTCATCGTAAGTTGTGCCTGATGTCCAGTTGTATCTAACTAATCCGTGTGATACATCTGTTATACCTACTCTTTTAAGTGCAATCATATCTTCATATGCACCAATAACCTCACTCTCTGAGTTTGCAGGAGCAGGTGGGTCGTTATCGTCTGTCCACGAATGCGATCTTCCTATGAAAACATATACAGATGAGTTTATATTATCTGATGGACCATCTGTTTCTGCAAAGTCTTCTCTGAACTGTCTCGCATTGTGCGTTCTAAATTTTTCTGTTATTATAGCTGCCATTTTGTTTAACTCTCCAGTTTCTTATTAAACTATTTATAAGGAT
>MDTE01147174.1_pt1 | contig 14273 bp, 17 predicted proteins | sample 811231 | NCBI WGS metagenome assembly MDTE01 (sample SAMN05326651, study PRJNA326480) | marine metagenome | isolation source: seawater | place: Indian Ocean: Red Sea | collected 2010 | reverse complement strand
TATCGATTCAATTAAAACCATTGAAGAAAAAGGTATCGATAACATTTTTGTTGAAGAGCCGCTTGATAGTAATTTCGTTGAAGAATCATTAGATAAGTATGTTGGTGAACCAATAGTAGAGTTTTGTACTGTTAATTCCAGCGGTCCCACAACTTCAACATCTTTAAAGATAAAAGTACATTTATCTAGAATTGTCCCGGAAGATGTAGTTCTAGACTTCAACATTGCTAGTGCATCAGCTAATGAAAACTTTTCATTTGGGAACGGTATATTAAATATTGAGGCCGGCCTCAAATCAGCTTTCATTATTTTCGATGGCATTCCGCAGGGTAGATCAGATTTTTCATCAGAAGACAGGAAATTAATTGTGACTCTTCTGGAGTCCTCGAATGCAGAATTGGGCAAAAATTTAGTTTATACCCACACTCTTACAGATGATTTCACAGCCTGGACAGATCCTGATGCAAATTATTTCTGCATATCGGATTTTGATAATCTTGATGCATCAGCACTTGTCAGCGACCCTCAAGACGATAAGCAAAACAAAAAACCTGCGGATAGTAATTCTGATGCCCAAATTGCGAACATAGACAACGATCAGGAAGAAGCTGAAAGCTTCTTAAATACAGAGCAATTAAAAGCAACGGTCAAAGAAATGGTATCAGACTCTGTGAAAGTTACTGCTGAGGGAGAGCTCAAAGAAGCGATAGGTGATTGGTCAGTATGGATTGATGGTGAGTTTGGAGAATTTACAATTGGTAAAACAATGCCTAACCCAAATATTTTGGATGAAAGATCTTTTCATATCGGTCTCGATAAAAAAGTGAGCGACGATGGAGACTTGTTTGGGTTTGCGTTAGGCTTAGGAAAAACTAAACCAAAAGATAGAAGCCTTAATTCTAATGTAGAGTCTGTGAATTATAGCTTGTCGACCTATGGAAGGTTTGAAGATAAAAATAATGCTTTACAGTTTATTTTTGGAATTGGCAGATTAGAATTCGATTCTGATCGTCAGGATGGAAATGAGCTGTTGACAGGTGAAAGAGAGGCAAATCAGTTGTTCGGTTCTCTCGCGTTTATTCGCTCATTTAATAATGAGGATAGTAACTGGCTCATTTCGCCTTATCTAAGGTTAGACGGCTCATACACTAGATTCGATGAATATAGTGAAAATGGAGGTGAGGCAGCTTTAACTTTCGATGAGTTAACATTATCAAATGCCAAGGCGTCCATTGGAACCGACATCAGTTATTTATTTGCAGAATCAAAATTCAATGCAATGCCTTATCTGACCTTGGAATACGGTTACGATTATTCGAAAACTTCTAACCAGAATATGTATTACACTTTGGAAGGTCCGAGTATAAATTACATTCTCGAGCTAGACGATGGGATGAAAGCTCACAATTGGGAAGTTGATTTAGGATTGATGCTTCAAATTTCTCCTGACATGTCTACTAATATCGGTTGTAGATGGCAAGGCAGATCTATTTACTTATCCGATTTCTCAAGTATTTCTAACAACGATATTTCGTCTTCAGAAGTTTGCTCTCTTGAATTGTTGTGGAATTTTTAATCGCACAATTAATTTTAATTAAGCTTCTAACACATAATTCATCTTAATGAGAAACAAAGGATTCTGCGCTTATCTATTATTTGGCATTCTTTTGAATACTCAACTATATGCTAATGAACTTAAAGTTGGGTTTGCAGAGCTTTCGATTACTCCTGAGTTATTTGATGAATGGGAAGATGTAAACGACGATGCTCAGTTTGATCAAGATATTGATAGGTGGACTGACGGAAATGGTAATAATCAATTCGATCCTATATGGATGGCGGGTTTTCAAAAAAAACGAGCTGCTCAAGGCGTAAAGGATGATCTCATGGCAGTAGCCGTGGTGATTGATGACGGTCAAACCCGAATAGGAATTATTAGTGCAGACACAATAGGGCTAATGAGAAAATTTGTGCTTAGTGTTCGAGAAGATATCCCTTCAGGGTGGGGCCTAGATTACGTCATGGTGCATGCAACACACAATCATGAAGGTCCAGATACTCAAGGTCTTTGGGGCCCTAGTTTTTTAAAAAGCGGTGTTGATGAAAGTTATATGGAGCGTCTTAAAAAAGATTTCATAAATGCGTTAGGCATGGCAATAGATAACTTGGAACCTGCAGAAATGAGTTTGGCATTAATTCCAACTAATCCACTTACACCCATTGAAGACAAACGAAAACCTATCGTGATAGATGATGATATAAGAGCAATTTTATTTAATCGCCCCGATGGGTCAGTTATAGGGTCTCTGATAAATTTTGGAATACATGTAGAACTTACATGGGATAAAAATCTAGAAATTACTTCCGATGTCGCTGGCTACTTAAGAAGAGGAGTCAGCGAAGGTATTTATTATGATGATCAGCTTATCAAGCCTGGACTAGGAGGAACCACATTATGGCTTACAGGAAATATTGGAGGCTTGATGACATCGGGGCCAACCGACCCAATTTACGATCCTGTTTTGGAAAAAATGATCATCAAACCGAGTCACATCAAAGCTCGAGCATACGGATACAGCTTGGCTAACAGCGTCATAGATGCTTTTCGCGCAGGTGATTTTGTACCGTCTTCAAAGTCATCGATAACTCTCCACTCATCTGAAATAGAATTAGGTATTGAGAATTTTATGCTTTCGCTCGGAACTTTGCTTGGGATTATTGATACGGATTTAGAATTTAGTTTGTTTCCTCCTTTTCTGCGTTATCTAAGTGAAGTGGCATTCATCCAACTTGGAGATGCATCTATTGTCGGCATTCCTGGAGAACTGTATCCAGAGATCGCTGTCGGAGGCATTGAAAATCCTGAAGGTGCCGATTACGATATTACTCCTCAAGAAGTTCCAAATCTTCGAAGCCAATTCCCAAAGGAACTTAACTTAATGGTCAATCTAGCTAACGATGCTATTGGATACATCATTCCAAAAAGTGAGTGGGATCAAGATCCTCCTTGGATCTATGGAGAAAAAGAAGAAACTTATGGTGAAATAGTGTCTTTAGGTCCAAATACTGCACCAAAAATTCATGAAAAAATTATTAAATTAATTGAAGAATCAAAAAAATAGAAATTATAAATTTCTATGAAAAATAAACTTTTTGGGATAATTTAATAGATATGATCAAGTTTAAAAGGATTAAATTATTCAGTGTATTTCCGTTATTAATTTTTTCAACACTATCTTTTCATGTCGAAGCTGAAAAACTTTCAGATAGAGAGTGTGCTGAAGTAGCTAGTTACATTAATCAAAACAACTCTAGAATAGTAATTGACGAAATAACTACTTTAATAAATACGGCCTGTATCTTAGGAGAATTTACCTATAATTACGAAATTTCTGAATACGTAACTCCAGGAGATTTCAAATCTTTAGTTTTTTCACAATTAAAAAAAAGGGCTATCTTGCAGTTCTGTTCAGATCCAGCCACCCGAGATTTCTTAGACTCTATTCAATCCGTTACTTTTAAATATTTTAGATTCGATGGGGTTTACTTAACTGAGTATTCATTCAATGAATTTGATTGCTAAAATTCTTAAAAAAAAATAATATTGAATAAACCTTTACAAATTATGAACGCAAAAAAACTAATCACTTTTTTAATTACTATTTTTATTTCCTCAATAATTTCAGCTCAATCCTTTCAAGATTTTTCCCAATCTTTTGGGAATTTCTTCAAGGAGAAACCCCTTTTCGAAAAATATGCAAATTCAGCGGTTAATTATTCAAGTCTTGTAGAAAGGCAAGGTATTAAATATCAGGTCAATTCGAATACGCCTTTTTCCGGTAATTACATTATGTACGAGGACGATAACCCATTTTGTATCGAAGAGGCGGGAAGCTTCAGAAACGGAGAGCTTCATGGGCCTTTGGAAGGATATGAAGGATGTGGCGTGGCTTACTCTTTTAAAACTAATTACAGGTATGGCTTAGAAAATGGTAAATACCAGCAATTTTCTGACGGTTATCTTGAAATGGAAGGAAATGTTGTCGACGATGAGGTTGATGGAGAATGGAATGGCTATGAATATGGCTACAAAATATGGACAGAGTATAACGACAATGGAAATCTTTTGTATTACTTGGAGTATTCTTATCACGAAAATGGACAGCTTGCGACGAAGGAAACATTCAATGCTGAACAGCAGCTCAATGGAATTTCTGAGACCTATCATCAAAATGGACAGCTTGCTTCCAAAATAAATTATAGAGACGGTGCTATTGTGAAAGTCATAGAGAAATATGATTTCAATGGTAATTCTATTAATTGAGATAATTTCATTTAGAATATTTCATGAAATTTCTAAGAACTGAAGAATATTTTTCATCTGGATTTCAGTTAGCCAAATTAAATTACTGGACTATATTCTTAAATTACATTGTTTATTGCGTCCTTTCTTTATTTTTAGCTATTACAATACTGGGCATATTTCTATTACCGGCACTTTGGGTTGGGTTTTATAAATTTTTAATTAGAGCTGCGCGAGGAGAAAACGTGGACGTAGGTGACTCGCTTTCAGAAGGTTTCAAAAATGGAATGTGGTATAAAGTTTTAGTCTTTTTCATTCTATATTTCTTAGGAATTGGAGTAGGATTTATGTTGCTAATTCTGCCTGCTATATATTTAACTATTGCTTGGTATTTTGGTTTTTATTTATTTATAGATAAAGGAATGGGGCCTATGCAAGCTTTGGGTAAATCAAGAGAGTTGGTCCATGAGCTGGGGTTCTGGAAGGTTTTTGTAATATTTTTCGCTCTTGTCATAGTATCAACTTTAGTACAGATAATTCCTTTCATAGGATTCTTTATTTATTTATTCTTGTTTCCGTTTTTAGTTATGGTTTATGTGGCTCTTTACGAAAATGCAATTTCTGATAATGCAGAAGATCGCGAAGACGCTGTTTTTGCTCCCTCTGAAAACGTTTAAAGAGTACGAGTTCTATATTTGATTTTTTTCAAAAAATCGCAAAACCAATAAAAGTTTTCACGCGCACATTTGATACTCAGTCGAGCATGCTTTTAAAAGATACTGAATTTAATGCGCTAGTGAAAACTTTTAATCCTTTAGTTCAGGTTATATTTAAAATTTAACTGCAGATTGTTTTGCGGAATTTCAAATCCATTAGAATTGTATGAATTGAAATCTTCATTAAGATTTTCGTGTTTAAAGTTAAATTCAAACTTTTTTGGTTTTGAGGTCTTATGCGCTAACAATTCACTTTTCACTTCTTCTTCATCATAAGAATCTCGGGTAAAGAAATAAACAAGTCCGACGATCAGTAATACTCCGACAATAGCGCCACCGCCACCGCCATAGCCCCCTGAATTTTCGCTGGGAGTTGCACCTCCCCCTCCGGGAGCTTCATGATATGAAGCTAAGCCAAAAGGGCTGATGACTAAAATTAAAACTAATAGAAATATTTTCATATTGTCTCCTTAAATTAAAAAAAAATGCTGAGCGTCAGAATCATATAAGGTTTCAACGTGCCCGCAGTAACCAAGGATTTAGCAAAACAACAATATATAATTTGTGATCTATGCTAAAAAATTCAATGTTTAACTTAAAATTCATAACAAAATTCTTTATGTTTATAATCTAGAGAAATAAACAGAAATTCTGGACAGTTGTTAATCAAGAAAATGAAGACAAGCGATATAGAATCTTTTTTGGACTCTTGGAAAGAAGGAGTAATTAAAATCGGGCAGATCTATATTGACAATGGAGATTATGAAGAAGCTGCCAAAGAATTTTTGTCTTTACATTATGCTTTTGATACTGAAGAAGTATTGTTTAAACCAACATTTACTAAAGAGGTAGTATTTCGAAACAGTATAGATTTGGCGTTGTCTTATTTTATTAAAGGCGAGATTGCAGAAGATAATGGTTTTGCATTAAAACCTTGGGAAAAAATTGAATTAAACGAACTAAATGTCATCAATGATGAAAAAAATAAAATTGCAATGGGTACTTTTAATTTTAAACCGCTGCATGAGGATCAATTCACCTTAGTAGCTTTTACATTCTTTTTCACTACATCGGATGGTTCTTTAAAAATTAAAGTTCATCATTCATCGCCTGTGACCTAAATTAAAATAATCTATTCAAATAGTTTATAATTCTCTCATGTGTGAATGTTGCGACTGCTGTGAGTGTACTTGCTGCTCGGATAAAAATTAAATATCCGCTCAGTTAGTTACAGTAAATTTACTTTTTTTATCAAGATTGAACTCCAATATCTCAAATGGATTTTATATTTGGGGGCAATTCGATATTGCTTCCACTGAGTTAATTTCTTTTCTTCAACGAGAAGTAAATAATGATCTGCAAGGGCCAGAATTCGAAGCTCATTTGACTCTTACTGGCCCTGTTAATTACGAGTTAGAAATCTGTAAAAATATATTAGAAGAGTTATGTAAAAAGTTTTCAGAATTTTCTGTTAGTCTCAATGGCATAGATTTTAAAGATAAATTTTTTCAAGCATTTTTTTTAAGAGTGCTTTTTTCAAAAGAATTAGAGGCCTTAAAACTAGCCACCGATCAAAGTTTTGGATTGTCGCCTAAAGAATATTTTCCCCATATAAGTTTATATTATGGAAGCGCTTTACAAAGTCAAAAAGAAGAATGTTCTAGAAGTTTATTGCCGCCGACTTCCGTTCTGTTAAATAAAATAAGTCTGGTAAAAATACATGAAGATATTGATGAGTGGGACATTGTTCAGACTTTTTCTTTGTAATAACAAACTTCTACCAACTTTCTGACCAAGGCCTCAGATCAAGCTCAAAAGACCAAGTGCTTTTCTTTTGATCGTGGAGCATTAAAAAATTTTCCGCAATGTGATTTATATTTAATTTACCGTCTTCGCCTTTACTTGCGGCAAATTCTGGAAACCTAAGATTTACTTTATCACCATCTATTATTCCATCGATAATTACATTTGCTACATGAACTCCTTGTCCTCCAAATTCTTTAGCAAGTCCTTGAGCTAATGACCGCTCTGCACTTTTGGCTGCCGCAAATGCGGTAAAAGGCGGCCTTGATCTGAGCGAAGCAGTGGCGCCAGTAAAAATTAGAGAGCCTCCGCCATTATCGATTAATCTAGGGATGGCTTCTTGCGATACTAAAAATGCTCCTTTTGCGCAAACTTCCCAAAGATCTTGAAAAAATGGTAAATCCATCTCTAAAAATGGCTTCGCATTATTATTTCCTGCGTTATAAATTACCGAACATAATCCTTGATCGGTGTTATCTAGTTCGCTGAATACTTTTTTTACGTCTTCAATTTGAGTTACATCAGCAGCAATACCTGTGAGGGAGCCAGCATTAACTTTCATTGCGCCCAAGGCTTTCATATTTTCTTTGTTTCTTCCACACCCAAAAACATCATAACCCGCATTTGCGAAAGTCTTGCATAAGGCTACTCCCAGTCCTTCTTCGGGACCAACGCCTAAAATTAAAACAGACTCATTTTTTTGCATTTTAGAATTATATTAAAAATATTTTAATTACGGGGCTAAGAAAAAATATTTTATTAACGATAGGTATATAATAGACAATATTATTTCTTTTGCTTTTAACTTTAGGATAAATAGGTAATGAATTCACAGCTAAGATCAGACAAATTAGCCATCTCTTTATCGCTCGCCTGCGTAGCGCATTGCTTTTTTGTTCCTTCTTTCATCATTTTAACATCTGGGCTTTATGTTTCCGCAATCGATAATGGTTTTGTTCACAATTTAATTTTATTTTTTGCAGTCCCTGTTAGTTTATTTGCTTTGGCTTTAGGTTATAAAAATCATGGAGCTTTAATGTATTTTTCAACTGGCTTTGTTGGCCTTATAGTTTTATGCAGTGCGGTATTGGTAGGTGACTCATTTTATGGCGAAACAGGAGAACGTTTACTAACGCTATTTGGTTCAATTTTAGTCGTTTTTGCACACTATAAAAACCATCAAATTTGTAAAGAAATTAATTGTTCTTGTCACGAATAAATAATTTATAAAATTTTAATTTATATAATTGGAGGGAGAGGTGACAGAAAAAAAACTTGATGTAGTTATATACGGGGCTACCGGGTACACCGGAAAATTAGTAGTTGAATACATGGTTAAAAATTATCTTAATGATAATGAAGTGAATTGGGCAATTGCTGGAAGAAGTAAAGAAAAGTTGAAATCAGTTAAAGATGTTTTCGGATTGACCGACTCTGTTAATGAAATTGTTGTTGATAGCAATGATTATGAAAGCGTACAAAATATGGTGTCTCAATCTAAATGCATTTTAACCACGGTTGGACCTTATCAACTATACGGTTTAAACATTTTAAAAGCATGCGCTGAAACAGGTGCAGATTATGTAGATCTTTGCGGAGAGCCCGCTTGGATGCATCAGATGATTCAAGAATATAACGAAATTGCAAAAGGTTCTGGCGCACGCATTGTTTTCTCTTGCGGTTTTGACAGTATCCCTTTCGATTTAGGAGTTTATTTATTACAAAAAAAAGTAGTTACGCACCAAGGAAATCCAGCTAAAAATGTTAGGGGACGAGTCAGGGCTATGAATGGAGAATTTTCAGGAGGCACGGCTGCATCGATGACCGCAACAATGGCTTCTCTTAAAAAGAAGCCCGAGCTTATAGAAGTTTTAGGAAATCCGTTTTCTTTGACTGGCGGCTTTGAAGGACCTCAACAACCAAACGATTCTAAACCAATGTTTGATGAGCAGTTGGAGACATGGGTGTCACCATTTTTCATGGCGCCAATAAATAGTAAAAACATTCACCGTTCTAATGCTTTATTAAATCATCAATATAGTAAGGAATTTTGTTACAACGAAATGTGGATACAAGGACCTGGAGATTCAGGAAAGGCGGCGGCAGAAATGATTGCAGGGGCTAATCCTTTAGCCAATGCGCCTCAGCCCGGAGAAGGACCTTCGAAGGAATCAAGAGAGAATGGCAATTATGATATTTTATTTTGCGCCGATTTGGATGACGGGTCTGTACTGAACATTTCTGTAAAAGGTGATATGGACCCTGGGTATGGATCTACATCTAAGATGATTGCAGAAAGTGCTTTATGCATTGTCAAAGATTGCAAAGATTTACAGGGTGGAATTTACACGCCTGCAGCAGCAATGGGAGAAAAATTAATTTCCAGATTAGAGGCCAATGCAGGATTGACTTTTTCTGAAGAAAGTTAATTAGTATGGGTCTTGAAATAACTCTGTCTTTTTCAATTTTAATAGGAGTTTTTGTCTTAGTATTGACTGTTCGAGTCATAGATCTCAGAGATAGCCCAGTAACGAGATCATTTCATTCAGCTAATCGAGATATAAATCCGCTAATGCTTCAACGAGCTATCAGAGCGCATGGCAACTTACTTGAATACGCTCCGCTATTTCTGATTTTGCTTTTTCTTTGTGAATTCAATCAATTAAACAAAGATTATTTGATTGTGTCGGCTACTTTATTCTTTATAGGACGGTTGATGCATGGAGTAGGTTATGGATTCTTGTTGCATAGTCCTGTAATGAGGATAGGCGGCATGGCCTTGACCATTTTGGGATTCTTAATGTTATTAACTATTGCTAGCTTAAAACTTTTTGTTAACTAAAAGTTTTAAGACTTCATGAAGCCTTTCATAAACTCTGGCACCACATTTGCTCTCGAGTGATCAGAAACTCTTACGCATTTATTTTCCATTGTGCCAAGCCCTTCGATTGTAGAGGTTAAAACATCTCCGTCCTGAAGAAATTTTCCAGAAGCTATGCCAACACCGCTAGGCGTCCCAGTCCAAATTGTGTCTCCTACTTTTAGAGAAACGATTTCTGATAAATAAGAAATAATTGCTGAAATATCAAAAATTAGATCACTAGTATTACTCTTTTGAACTATATTCCCATTCAATTTACATTCGATATCTAAACTTTCTGGATTTTTAACTAGGTCAAGAGAAACTAATGCAGGTCCCATTGGACCATATGTATCAAAAGATTTTCCTAGGTTAAACATCGCGGGAGTTGTAGCAAATTGAGCAGGTCGGTCTGAGATGTCTTGTCCAACACATAGTCCAGCGACGTGATCAAGGGCATTTTCTTTAGGAATGTTTTTTCCGTCTTTGCCGATTACTGCAACTAGTTCAACTTCCCAGTCTACGTAGTCACTTCTCATTTCAACATTTGCTTTCGGGCCGACGAAACAAGAAGTATGTTTAGTAAAAATCATTGGGACCTCAGGAATATCCATTCCACTTTCTTCAGCATGCTTTCTGTAATTAAGTCCTACTGCGTAACAATTAGGACTATTTGGAACAGGATTTCCAAGTTCTACATCTGATAAATTTCCAGTAGCGTTCTTTTCATCTAAAGATTCGAAAAGCTCGCTTAGTTCAGATTGAAACTTTAGCGCCTCAACAGAATCAGAACTAATCGCTCCATTTGATAGAGTTGCAATATCATAGTAAGAATTTTCTTTAATCAAGACTGCCTTGCCATCTACTGTTCCTAATTTATAACCCATTTACACACCTCTTTGTTCGTAATTTTTGTGAGACTATATGATCTCGTAAAAGGCTTAGACATGAAGAAAAAACCTTCATCTTATATTTAAGCATACTTTTATTATTCTAGATCAAAACAAAATAATAAATTTTTTGGGCATGCTAAGATATTTTAAAAAATTTTTTATATGAACGATGCATTACAAAACATCTTATTAAGGAATTCACCGAGAGAGCTATCAGAACCAATTCCCTCTTCGGAAGAAATGGAACTAGTCTACAAAGCTGCATTGAGAGCTCCGGATCATGCTTGGCAAAGACCTTCAAGGTTTATTGAAGTTACTGGCGATGGATTGAAAAAATTATCTTCTGTTTTTAAAAAATTCGCTTTAGAAAACATAGACGAATTAAGTGAAGAAGTACTTGCTAAATATGAAGAAGCGCCGTTTAGAGCTCCGATGATTATAATTTTAATATCAGAAATCAAGGAGCACCCGAAAGTTCCAGAAATAGAGCAAATGTTTTCTACCGCAGCTGCGGCAGAAAATATTCTTCTTGCTTTAAATTCTTTGGGATACGCAGGAGTTTGGCGAACTGGAAAGTTTGCTTTGGATGATAGAATCTCTAAATATTTAAATTTACCAGATAACCAGAAGGTAATAGGTTATTTGTATGTTGGAACCGCGACAGGAAAACAAAAAAAAATTCCTGAATTGGAACCATCTGAGTTTGTTACAAAATGGGATTGAAAAAAGATGAATTTTTTAAATATTAAAAAAGAAAATGATTTGTGTTGGGTTTATCTAAACAGACCAGATGCCATGAATGCTCTAAACAACGAACTTCTCAGAGAGTTGACCGAATTTAATCATAACCTTAAAAATGATCTAGATACCAAAGTGGTTATATATTCTGGAGAGGGAGAGAATTTTTCTGCTGGCGCTGATATTAAAGAGAACATCTCATTTGGATCAAGTCTCCAAGCTTGGCGTTCAAATGTTGGGAAACCAGCAGTAATGTCTTTTCTTGAAATAAATCAAATTACTATAGCTGCTGTTAATGGCTTTTGTTTAGGGGGAGCGGCCTGTTTTGTTTCAGCTTGTGATTTTAGGATCGCAACAGAAGATGCTTTACTGGGATATCCAGAAATTAATTTAGGGATGAATTTAAATTGGTTTGGTCTTCCTTTGGCGCTAAGGTTGGTAGGACCATCTAAAGCAAAAAGACTTGTTATCGGTGGAGAAAATGAAACTGCAACCACCTTGATGAATTGGGGCTTTTACGATGAAGTATGTAAAAAAGAGCATTTAATCAAGGGAGCGGAAAGAATGGCTAATTTTTATGCATCAAAATCTGCTCTACCAGCTCAAATGATTAAAAGAAGTGTAAATGCAATCACTTACAATTCTGATTTAGCAGCTATGCATATGGATTATGATCAATTTTTATTAACGAGAGAAAAATAAATTGGATATATTTTTTTTTATTTTAATCTCTTTTATCGCATCAATATTAATTACATATTTTTATTTTTTCTCAAAATTAAAAAGTCCAGAAACAATCAAGATTCCAGAGGAAGGAAATCTTGCAGATTTAAAAAATGGAAAGCTTTATTATCGTTGGTTTTTGCCTAAGGAAGAAAACGGCGAAACTCTAGTCTTAGTGCATGGATTTTCAACCCCTAGCGTTGTTTGGGAGGGGGTTGTTCCTTTCTTGGTAGACAATGGTTATAAAGTTCTGGTTTATGATCATTACGGTAGAGGCTACTCTTCTCGCCCAAAAGTTAAATACACAAAAAGTTTATATGTAGACTCTCTAAATGAATTAATAGAGAGCCAAAAAATAGATGAAAAAGTTAACTTAGTTGGTTATTCGATGGGCGGACCTATTGTTGCTGGTTTTTCAGAAAAATTTACTTCGAAAGTAAAGTCGGTAAGCTTTATTGCTCCAGCTGGATATATGAGCCTGCATGTTTCTTGGTATCAAAAACTTTTTTACCAAATACTTACTTTGCCATTAATAAGTCAATTCATTGGCGTCGTTGCTCCTTCTATTTTTTATGGCGGAAATTCCACATTAGTTTTATCGACTGAAGAAGATGAAAATCATGTTCCTCAGAATAGGCTGAATGAAATTTATAGTGAACAAATGAGTTATGAAGGTTTTACTAGATCGTTACTATCAACAATTAAAAACTTTAATTTATTTAGAGATAAAAGTAGTTTTAAAGGAATAGGAAAATTAGACCTCCCTTGTTCTGTAATTTGGGGGACAAGTGACGAAACCGTGCCTTTTGAAGGCTATGATGAAATGCAAAAAGATATTGGAAAACTTTTTAGCACTGTAATTGAAAATGGATATCATGATATTACTTATTCGATGCCGACTAAAGTGGCTCATCATTTATTAAATTTTTTAAAACAAATATGAGATTTATATTTATTTCTTTTTTATTTTTTTCATCTTTTATTCATTCAGTTGAATTGGAAGAATTAAGTTACGGAGACCACGTTAAGCAAAAAATAGATTTTTATCCAGGAAGCACTGACAAAGTTTTGGTTTGGATTCATGGTGGGGGTTGGATATTTAGTGGCAAAAGAGAGACAAGATGGATAAGACGACTTGAAAGATATTTTAAGGTTAATGAAGAATTAAATATTTTTTCTATTGGTTATCGTTACGGAAGAAATACTGCGCCACAAGCTGCAGATGATACTCTTTGCGCTTATAAATTTATTTCTGAAGAAGTTAAAAAAAGGGGTCTGTCAGAAGACGATGTAACGCTGATGGGTTTGAGCGCTGGTGGACATTTAGCATTATTAACCGGTTTCAAAAACTCCGGAGATTCTAATTTTTCTTGCAAGGCATCTATTGTGCCAAAGGCTATTATCAATTTTTTTGGAATTGTAGACATAGAAAGTAATTTTAATTTTTTAAAAGAAAACAGACCTTTTTTAAACTACATAAATATTTGGATACCACCTGACAAAACAATCAAAGAGATCTCAAAAGAATATTCCCCAATAGAAATATTGCATAACCAAATCCCAAAAGTAGTTACAGTGCATGGAACTGACGATACCTTAGTCCCATATTCTCAAGCATTACTTTTAGATGACGCTTTACAACAAAATCACTTACTCATTACAGTTGAAGGCGGAGATCACTGGCGTTTTACTGACAAAGAACATATGGAGATTAAAAAACAAATTGATGAATTTATGATAAGTGACGTTTGGATTAATTAAATGAGTTATTGGAAAGCTAATTTACTGATTTTATCGGTTATTTTATCGATTTGGTTTATTGTATCTTTTGGGTTCGGAATTATATGGTCTGAAAACCTCGACGCGATCTCAATTGGAGGTTTTAAATTAGGCTTTTGGTTTGCTCAACAAGGCAGCATCTACGTATTTGTCATTTTAATATTTGTCTATGTGATTCTTATGAATCGTTTGGATAAAAAATTTAACTCTAAAGATAAAGATAAATGAATGCCCAACTTCTTACATTTATTTTTGTTGGAATTTCTTTTTCTTTATATATAGGCATAGCAATAAGGTCGCGCGCCAAATCAACTAGTGATTTTTATATTGCTGATAAAGGAGTGAATCCAATTGCCAACGGAATGGCTACAGCTGCTGATTGGATGTCTGCAGCATCATTTATTTCTATGGCAGGAATAATTTCTTTTTTGGGTAAAGATGGCGCTGTTTATTTAATG
>MDTE01134868.1_pt1 | contig 14273 bp, 25 predicted proteins | sample 811231 | NCBI WGS metagenome assembly MDTE01 (sample SAMN05326651, study PRJNA326480) | marine metagenome | isolation source: seawater | place: Indian Ocean: Red Sea | collected 2010 | reverse complement strand
TGTGCCCACATTGTACCAGGTTTTGACTTTATTACCAAGGCTGCCTTGTAGGCATTAATGCCTTTCTTTGTAACATGATATCTTAACTTGCTTTTACCATAAACATTTGGTTGGTAATATATCCACTCCAACTCTTCTGTAAGATTAAATTTGATTGTTCTATATACCTGTGGTTCCATATCATTTTCCCATCATCTTTTTCCCAAGTTTTCTATATTCATCTGAATCATCAAATTGGTTTTTTGTACGTCTTCCTTTCTTTTTTGGTGGCTCACCACTCATTGAAGACATCATCTTTGAGAATGTCTGACATCCTTTCATGAATTTCATCATTCCTGTTTCAAATTGTTTTTGTCTATCTCCCTTCTTTGGACTACTATCCTTTAGAACAACTGTTGGTTCTTTTACTATTTTCGAACCTCTAAGCTTTGATAAGGCAGTAAGTAATTCTGCACCCATAGGAGTAAGTGTGGAACCTCCAGAATGTTCGGTGACACAACGTTGGTTCAAGTCGATAACTTTCTCCAATTCTGCTTTACTGATATTGATATAACCATCTGGGTCATCAAGTACCATATCACCTGACTCATCGAAATAACAATCATATCCGTTATGTAAACGGTGACCTATTACTTGATTCAAACCTAACGTTGCACCAAGGTAGCTCAAAAACAAATCTGCGAATGCTGTTAGTTTGTAAATATTAGATTGTGTATCCATATCCCAAACTTCAACTATCAGATCCATACGTAAAACCTGATCAGCCGTTTTAAACGGTACGCTGTTATTTCGATTCTTCTTCCAGTCTTTTAATGAGATCATCTATATCCTCTGTTTCTTCAACAACGTTATCTGTTTTATCTTTTGGTATTTCAATATCTTTTTTCTTTATGTCCATACCATTTTTTCGACTATTGCGTTTCAAAAGGAAGTTAGCCTTTTTATTACGGATAGCCATGACAACACCGATTGTTGTTAGAGCGAGAAATATGATTCCCACATACTGTGTTATAGATTCCATAATTCTAAACCAAAAAAATAAAGTATATAAAATTAAAATTATTTGCCTTCAAGACCGACTGATTCTTCTTGTACTTCATCAGGCAATTTTACTTCTGTCTCTTGAACTTTTGGTGTTTCATCAGCTTGATAGACTTTACTGATTAACTCAATAGCCTTCATCTTAGATGCTAGTTCCCCAAGTTCTTTTTTTGTTTCAGCTATAACTCTGTCAGAATTGACTTTGTTAGCCTCTTGATTTTTTATGGTCTGAGTTAACTGCTTTGCCTTCTCAAGCAATTCAGCCTTTTCATCCATTATATTTTCTTTAAACATATGATTATCACTTTTCACTTGATATATAAAATTAAAATTATTCCGTATACAATTTCTGTATTTTGTTTACGACTGTGTCCTTTATGTAAGTCACGTTCTTGTTTCCTGTATAACAGAAAGTACATTTGAATGCTGGTCCCTCACATCTCAATCCTTGTTTGTTTTTGTAACGTTCTGCTGGACAAATGAATTTATTTTCTTTGACATACTCGTCAAATTTTTCAATGTCAATTACGTTTGATGTTGATATTATTCCATCTACCTTTTCACTCAATTCTTCTGCTAACTGCAAATTTGGTGTATGGTTTACTTTCCTTGTAGATAACCTAATGTTGACATTTTCTGGAATCATACCGTTTGTATTCACATAATCTCTTACTGTTCTATGCTCAAGTGTTGATACCCAATATCTTATATCTGGAGTCATTGCACACACCTCCATCATATCGTTAAGGTGGTTCTGGCTTTGTAAGTCACCAGAACTATTCCATCTGAATCCATTTATTCTTGGATTCTCATTTCCTTTCAGTTGATTGAATCCAAGTAATAGTAAAGATGTTATTGCTTTTTTCCATTCTAATGGGTCTCTGTTATACTGTTTCAAACATCTTTCATATGCATTTTTAACATTATGCGTAGTACAGTGACCTTTTTTCATATTACACCCAACACACACATCGTCTTTTTCTGTATATGTTGAACCACTTGGACAATTCTCTGTAGGTGTTGCCCATGTTGCATATGCCATTTTTGATGTCGTGCATAATCCAGTATCTTCTCTACCTCCAACTATTGTTTGAATCGCTGGAATTGTGTATTTTTTAAGCATTTCATCAAAATACTTACGACCTTGTTTCCTGTAATTTTCTTTTTTCTTTATATTCATCATATTTCACCTTGTTTGCTGCTATCTCATTCTTCATCTTTTTCTTTTTCTTCTGATCGTCTATAGCATGCATTTCATGAGGATATAACTTTCTAAGCATTTTCAGCATACCAGAATATCTGTTCCTTATAGTCACTTCAGTTACATGTGCTGCTTCTGCTATTTTCCTTTGAGTCAATCCATCAACATCATGTATTATTCCAGATGCATAAAGTGCTGCAGCAGCCATTCCTACTGGGTCTTTTCCATGTGAATGGAAATTAGTCTGAGCCTCTTTGATTATCTTTATTGCAGTTTGAGTCACTTTCTGATTCATATCAATCGTACAAAACGTTGCTATTTTTGATACAAATGATATTGAACTTACTATTGGTAACTTCAAATCAAGTTCTTGAACCAACATTCTATAATTTGCCGATATATCCTTAAGATTGACACAAGCCTTTTCTTGTACGTCCTTTAATGAACGTGGTAATTCATTTTCCCTTATTGAAATGTAAAGGGAGGCAGCGATAAGGGTTTGTATTGTTCTACCTCTTATCAAACGCCTATCTACTGCTGTTCTGTAAACGATTGCTGCTCTCTCTTTTACATTGTCAGGTATCGCCATTTTATCACATAGCGATTCTAGTTCTGAAAATGCCTTCACAAAATTTCTTGATGTTGGGTTACTAGACATAGTTCTACTGTCCCATGTACGTAGCCTTTGCATCGTACTTTTTTGTAATCCTATGATTGGCTTTCCAGAACTATCTTTATTCGATTTGTCCATCACGGTGTATAACGACTTGTCATACATTACCTGGTTTGTTGGAGGTCCAACACGACCACCAACACCCTCCCTTGGTGCATCATAGTCAAAGCCCATATCATATGTTGTTTCCACCATAACATATCCGCATTTGGAACAACAGATTTCCCCGTTATCTGTTGTAACTATCGTGCCTCTGCACATTTGGCATTTATTTTCTAGTTTTCCTTGAACCATGATGACTATTATGTTTAGAAAAGTAAGTATATAAAATTAATGATACCAAAGTAAAGAGTATTGGTATCAGAAAGTCTTCGTATATGTAAAATACAAACAAAAAGTTAGTGATTAGTAAAACTAACACTATACTTTCTTTGTAAATAGGAAACCACCATGTATAACTTCAAATTCACACATGCGTAAAGCCTGATTTGATAATAGGCTCTCTATAGTTTTTCTACTATTAGTGATAAATTTCAATACTATCATTGAATCGGTCTTTGTTATTGAAGTCACATTCAATGATTTTCCAACCTTTTCCATTGTCGATATCCAATCACCAGTGAGTTCGTCTAATACAGAAAGTTTAGCCCTATCATTAATTTTAATTAATGACTTCCATCGTTCACTTGGTTCTACTTTTTCAAAGAATGTTTTTTCGTAAATATCTGAATCCTTACTAAAGATATCTTTTAGCTTTTTTTCCTTGTGTGTATATGAAGTATCAAATGATGCAAGCAACTTTACAAAAGGATTAACCATTTCTGGTAAAACATTTTCAATGTGTTCATTATAAAGTGCGATTTTACCTTTATCCCATCCTGAAGCAGTACTTTGGTAAGAATATGTTCTATCAACATCATGTTCTTTGTATTTTGTTATACCTGGATGTAGTTTCTCTATATATCCTCCATATGATTGTGCATTTACACCAGTACTAAAGTTGTAGAAACTGAACTCACTTTGACCAGTCCATTTCTCACCTAACTTTGCATACAATCTCAATAATGTCATAATGAATGAGCAGTCTGTTTGTTTATGTATACCATCTAATAGTATATGAGTTGACTCTTCATTTTCAAACAAGTCTTCTTTTTTCCATACAATAGAATACTTTTGCTCAGGATTCTTCAATCTTTCATTTGATTTATGTCCACCTATAATGTCTTCAAGTATTCCTTCTTTTCCTTTTCCTGAAACCCAATGCATTTCAAGTATCATATCAACTAATTCATTTACTGTATAGAAATTATTAAATTCATTTTCCATTCTTTTCTTTGCCTGTTGGTTCATTATGAAAAATCTATTCTGCCATGTCGGATTTTCTCTTTTCTTTTCCTCCTTTTCAAGCATGTCATTTTCACTCAAACCAATGCCATGTTTATAAAGTCCGTTATTACCTTCATTCCAAGACAGTGTGTCGAATCCTGGTGAGTACGGTGCATATACTAACAATGTCATATGGTTTTTCAATACATCCAAAAATTTATCCTGCTTTGCATCTACAGTCTTGAATCCTTTTCCTCTTTTGTCAAGTAACTTATCAAGTGTGTATGTTTCATTGTATTTATTACAAGAAGTTATAGCAACAGTTTTTGCTAAATGTAAAGCCTTTCCTTTTGGTGATGATTTCACCTTATACTTCTTTCTTACATCAGTTGCTGCTGGAAGTAAGTCATAAAGATTTGATGCGTTTTCAGCATCAAACCTTGTACTACTTGCACTTGGTATCTTCACAGCGATTATCTGTTTACAATCACTTCCTTCCTCTACAGGAGCAAGCATCTTGACAAATGGATCAAGGTATGTGGGTGAAAAATTACGTACTGTAAACACAGTTCTTTTTTCATTGTTTTCATGATCATCTAAAAGTTGAAGAAGTGTCATATGAGAAGTCGTTGTGACAATTTGCATATTACCATGTATATTAGCATCATCATCTGCTTTGAATCCATCTTCTAGTTTTTGGCAATATCCTATGCATACTTCTTGGGATTTATTTAATGAATCGAATGTTCGGTATATTAGAGGGTCCATGTATTTTCTTGTACCGTCTAAATTATAGACCCACCACATAATATTTAATTTTCTAAGTGCTTCCAAACGTTGATTAATTGTCAATCCTCCTGCAACTTCATCAAAGTGGTATTGATTGAAATACTTGGTCAATAATCTTTCAACACAATTTGCTATTCGTTTGTAGTCTTTCTCATCTAATGAATCCCTATCTAATGGTGGTGGTATCTTTTCAGTTGTGAGATTTATAATCAATGGAATTGTTCGTGGGATTATAAATGAGTCATTTTTAACTGGAACTCTCACAAGTCTTAGATCAATATAATCACTTCTTGCTGATCTTGATGTTGGAATGTAGATTTCAATGCCTTCTTCTTCATCGATTAAGTGGATAACTTGATCAGAATTTGTATCATGTATTATTTGATCTACAAATCCTTTACCACCAATCTCATAAACTGTATCTTCTCTAGATGTATCCTTTGATTTTACACTTACCAAGGTTTTTACATCAAAGTATTTTCCTATATTACGGATGTTTTCTTCTATCTTTGACATTGAAACACTTTCTTTCAAAGTTAGAATTGTCATAGTTCCATAACATTTCAGATCATTATTCTTTATTGGCTCCCATACTTCACCGTCTCTTCCTATGTATGCAAAATGTTCATCTGTTACTCTGCTTCTTGTTTCAATGATTGTCTTTGATGTTAGTTTTAAGAATGCAAACAATCCACATCCATGTTGACCTGGACGGTCTCTGTCTTTATTTCCAGATTTGCCTAAGTTTATACAAATCTCCTCAAAGTCTTTGAATGGTATTCCCATTCCATCTACATCTGTAATAATTATCTGTCTTTTTGTATAGTCTAATTCAATTGTTACATATGAATCAAATCCATATTCCTGTGCCTTCATCGCACCATGTGAGAGATGATTTACATACTGTTCCCTGAATGCTGAAACATCATTATGGTAAATGTTATTACCAAACATCTTCATAATGAATTCCATATCAAAGCCAGTTCGTAAAGTCTTCTCAGACCATGGTATCTTTGGCTCTACACCGTCTCCTTTTAATGGGTCGGCTTTATAGTCTTCTGGTTTTATTTTCTTTAATTTCTTTGGTCCTTTTTCCATTTTTCCTCTTCATCCTGTTTGTATATAATGTTGTTAAGTATTGATTCATCCGTTACTTCAAACATCTCGTTAATGTTTGGAAAGTTATCAACATCTATAATTAAATCAAAAAATTGTTTCATCGCATCATTCTCATCCTTTGCTACTATGACTCTACTAAAAACAATTGAATATCTCATTTGAATTCCTCTAATGTTTTATCGCTAAAATGTAGTCTCAACTTCTCATCACGTTCTTTCTTCGCCTTTTCAAATCTTTCCGCTTTTGCTCTGTCTTCACCATGCTTCAATATCTTATAATATTTATTGTCAGAATAACGTTCATCATGGTTTAACACTTGGTCTCTAAATACAGTCGAATATATTCTGCATTTGCATATAGTGATATGACCTTGTGATTTTTTATCTTGTGTTTTAAAACCGCAATGAGGACAACCATTAAGATAAAGATCTGCATTTAACAGGAAAAATATCTTTGCGAGAACTACATGTGTGAGTTTGTTAACTTGTGGAGAATGTGTTGAGCCTCTTCCAAGATTTCCCAAGAATGTCTTTGTATCCTTTACAACTATACATAATGATGACCATTCAACACTTTCCATTTCTGTATTTTTGTCTATATCACCTTTGATTATTCCAGCCATACCTTTGTCATCTATATGCCACATATTATCAACAAAGTATCCTCCATTTCTTGTTGGTTTCACTCTTTTCTTATGTTGCTTTAAAAAGTCGATCATAAATTCACGATTAATCTCTTGTTCCAAATACATTGTAACTATTTCATGTATCTCGTCTGTTCTATTTTCCAATAGACATGTTACTGCATTTGCAACATTATCCTGATGTATCTTCTGAGTTTGAACAGCGAGTTCTTTTTTTCCTACCTTCCAAACAAGATTAAAAATACCATCATTGTATGTTTCAGAGATTAGAAATCTTTTTCGTTCTACTATTATTCTTTCACCTTTGAATTTCGCATATTTCAAAGAAAAATAATGAGTCTTTGGAAAAACCTTTACACTTTCATCATCATCTTCTATGACAAGATTGTGTTGGTCTTCTTCTAATAACTTCATAATCAAAAAAAAAGAAAGCCTATCCGCCTGTTACAGGGGATAGTCCTGTGACCATATCAGTTGTTGGAGAACGAACTAAAGAGGTACCTTGTGGAACCATGGTACTTTCTAGTCCTAATCCTCCTGCAACATGAACATAACCAATTCCAGGCATCTCTACTGCAATGGATGCCAAAGTTGTGTTCTTTAGGTACAGGGTGTCGGCTTTTGTAAAGAGTGAACCAACTGTAATGTTGGATTCGCTTTTTTGCATCTCTTCTACTTGTTCAGCAGTAAGGTCTACAAAACTGAGTTCTTTAAGACATGGATCACTAAATGCTCCATATGTTATTTGTCTGCTCATCATAATATATTAAATAAAAACATGTTCTATATAAAATTAATTGTTGTTCATTCTTTGTGTGTAATGCTTCATATCCTCTATATGACCACATGCTATACAATGAACATAAGTTCGAATCTTCAGTCTAAATAATGAAGGAATGAAACTACTACTACTTGGTTGTTTTTTTATTTCAGTGTAATCTTGTAAATTACAATTCTCGCATCTTACTCTAAGATTCATTTTGCATGTGGGATGTCATACCAAGTTGATGTTTGTTCTGTTTGTTCTCTAAAACATGTTAAACAGATGTGTGGTATCCAACATTGTTTCAAACTTCCTTCTCTACCTTTCGCCATTACAGGTGTATACAAATCAGTTATTTCTCTTGGTCTATCTTCTGTTACATCTATTTTTCTTAAGGGTTTGGATAAAATGTTTGTTGTTAGTTTTGCTGAATCTGTCAATTGATCACCTACAAACTCACTTGGATTATCAACAAGCATTGTCAATGTTCCATATTCTTCTCTTGGGTAATTTCTCAATTTACCAAGTTCGTATTTTGGAATTTCTATTAAGCTTTCTTCTAATGTTGATAACGCCTTAAGGCAATCAGCACAATAGATGTACCTTGGTACAACTTCTACAAGACGTGCATACTCTTTACCATTTGGTGTTACCACAGGTTGATTTATTCCTATTGTTTCCCTTGCTTCTATTTTCTGTCTTTTCATTTTAATCTAAATCCATCATAGAGTCATCTGGCTCTACTTCTACTGTCTGATCAAATACATACCCACATTTTGGGCATTCACATTCACATTCGATTTCCATATAATCACTTTAAAAAATTAACAATATAAATTAACAAAAAGATTGTTCAGAGCATTCTTTCATTGGTACATTGCATACTGGACACATCTCTTCAGCTTTATCTTTCTCACAATCCCAACACTTGCCTCTTTTATCGTAACCATCTTCATGATTGCATTCTAAAATCTCTACGTCTTCAAAGTTTACAAAGTAATTTGGACTTCCGTAATATGCACGGTAGACTCCTTCTAAATCCATATTGTAAACACCTCTTGTGTAAGAGTCTTCATTCTCACTATCAAATGAATTATCTTTAGTGTCTATTGTTACTCTTATTTTCAAATTGCTTTTCCCTCTTTCCATGCAACTATGAGTTGTCTTATTGCATGTCTAGCTGCTTCTGATTCAGTCATAAAATGAATGTCGGCATACTCTCTAAGGTATTTTCTTAATTGTGGTTTCAATGTCAATTTATATAATTCTCCTTCAATCCACACCTGAAATGAACGTCTATGATTAAGGTCTTCTATTGGTGTTCTATTATGATGTGGTAATTTAGGATATCTTATCCTCATCTATATCACATTTCTCGATATTATATACTTCATACGTCCAACCATCAACTGAATCGTATGATGCCATTTTGTCAAACTTAACTTCTCCTGCGTGTCCCATTTCCTCAGCTTTTTCTCTAGCCTCTTCCTCATTATCGGCTTCAACTATTATATCTGCTCTATTACAAACTGTACCATATTCTGCTAAATCAATCTTAAACTTCATTATTCATCTCCTTGAATTTTTTAATTTCTTGTATGGTAGGATCTTCTAACCATTCTTTAGGTATTGTTTCCAAATTAATTGACGATGCAAATAATTTCATTATCATAGATGGGGTTGGTTTGTTGATATCATGTAGGCTGTAACTAATTTTCCCTTTTCCTTTACAGTTAGGACAATCAAATTTCATTTATATCCCATTCCTCCATACAGTCACCTGATTCTGGATCACCACAATATCCATATTTCATTAATATCAAATGTGTTGGCTGTGGTTTCTTTTCAACTGTTTTCCAAAATTCATCTTCGGCTTCCTTGTAAGTTTTAAACCAATACTCGTCTGGTTCCTCACCATCAAATAATGAATCATCCTTATCTGAAAGTTTATGCCATACTTGCAAAGTGTATGGCACCTTTAATTTTTCAACTTGTTCGTATCTATCAACACTTGTTTCTTTCATTTCTATTCCTCAAGCCTTATGCACATGTATTGTTCCTGCATCATTCCATTCAGCATAGTAGCCATGCTTATCCAATACATCTGAAAGTTCTTTTCTTATTAATCCTGAATCATCCCAGATTCTTCCCTCACAATCTGGATGCTCTTCGGAGTCACAATATTCACCATGGATGGTACATTCATTGTATGCTTCATTCCAATAACTTGCCCACTCGGTGGATTCACCAAGGCACCAAAGTCCGTCATTGAACTCATAATCATCTTCGTCTGGGTCTGCACCATACCAAGCATCCATTGAATCATTTACGAATCCAGGAAACTTTTCATCAAGTTCTTCCCATAGTTTTTCTAATGTTTCTTTACTCATTTTAATTCAAAAGGAAATTTCACACCGTCATCATGCGTTATTCATCACTGTACGACTGCCACTCAGGTGTAAAAGTATTCATAGCTATTTTGTACATGTACCTACTCAATGTGTGTACGTAAAGGTCTTTTTTGTGAGGGTCCATAATAGTTCACAGGTATGTTCTTACCACATCTTACCTACCCGATTAAGTCGTTGGGCGGAATGTACTTGGATACATTTGATACTTTGTTTTATCAAACACCTTTAATCTTGTTTCAATGCATTGCATATCCTTTACCATCTAAAGATTGGTGGTGCTTTGTTGATATAACATCTCTTATGGGGTTGTATCGGGAATCGACTGAATGATGTCAAGAAGGTTGGCTCTAAGTTCGAAGGAGAGGTCAGAGACATCGCTTGATTGACTTGCATGAGACCTATCTTTGTTATCATCTTTCGAGTGATTCCTGTCCTATTAATCCTACTTTTTCTCTAGTGAAAGATACTTGGTAGAAGATAAGTAAAAAAAGAAAGGGAGAAGTTAGACATAACTCTGTATGCATAAATGCAGTTAGTTGTCTAGTCTTCTTTTTTAAGACTGCCCTTGACGTAAATCACGTCTTTGAGTTTTCCATCGATGTTTGACTTTACACATTCGAGTTCTACTGGTTGATTCAACCAATCCTTCTCTTCTTTGCCGAAGTCTTCTGCGAGTTTTCTCAAAGATGTTGTATTTACAACCCAAGTGAATACTTCTTCACCTTCAACGCCTTTTACATCCACAAAGGTTTTTTCACCATATTGTGTTGTATGCTGTCTTGGCTCTTTCACGATAATGAATTTGCCTGATGCAGCCATGACGTTGTCAGCACGAAGATATTCGTGGCTGTCGAATTCTACTTTCTCTGGTATATTCAGGGTCATAGTGTAATATTATGTAATAACATTCCTCTCATTTAAAGTATTGTTAAAAGCTGTCAAGCCTCTGTTGTTTACCAATCAAAATTTTACGTTTTCTATTTCTTAATTGTTGTTCATAAGTTGTCATACTTCTATCATCATCTCGTTTATTGCTTCAGTTGCTGGTTCTTTACTTGCTAACATCTCATCTACAAGGAAACGAAAAATATATTCTTCATTCTTTTCATTCCATGTCATTCTTCCGAAGACCATCATGTGATCAAGGTTTAAGTAAACTTCCATCATTGTCAATTCTTTCATTAGAAACTAAACTCCTCTTGTAATCGTTTGTATGTCATAACTTCATATCGTTGGTCAGCATCAATTCTTCTAAAGAGATCCAGTTGTGCATCAGAAAGTTTGTTATCTTCGCATTGCTCTAATTTTTCATGTATGTGCATATCGTCAATATCATATGTTTCACGTAAGGTAATAAGGCATTCAATCTCAGGGATATTTCTCATACATTTCAGAACTTTCTCATAACGCTTTTTCCTGAGAACTAATTTTTCAGCAAGACCATCATCTCTGCGATCATGGGGTTTACCACCAATATCATCTCTTGATCTTTGTCTTCCTTGTCTTTCATTTTCCAAGATTATCACCTAAATTTTAATAAAAAAATATACTTCTATTCATTATACTTATTCGCAATCAAAACGTCATCACTTCTTTTGCAACGCAGTTTGCCAGATGCTGCCGAACCTTCTCTTCTATTAAGTTGATAACCATGATAAAAACGATTTACATGATTGCACCTAAATTATAATAAAAAAATCAGTCTTCTATTTGTATCCATTTTACTTGTCCAGTTATTCTATTACTACTGGCGGATTTAGACAAAGGTTTGCTATGCCATTCTTCATGTCTTCCTAAACGATTAACATAGGAGTCATCTTCGACATCAAACTCCATACCACATAGATTACACTTAATCATCTGCGAGCCATAAATTGTAGCCATAATTATCAAATTCCGTATCGGTGCAATCTTCACACCTTAATCCACAGTCATTATAATGCTGTTCACTTTTTAATCTCAAATGAGAATGTATCTTGTTTCTGTATTCGTAGTCTTGTTGTTGTTTGAATGTTAAGGCGGTTGCTGTACATCTGGTCCCATCCAAAAATATGTATTCACATTGTTTAATCATTTTATCCATATCCCATTGCTCCACACTTGGAACATCTGTATCTATGATCTAATCTCATAAATCCACAAGAGCAATGTGCAGAGTATTTACCTAGTGTTGCTCCACAGCCACAACTACATTTAGCCATTAACTTTCATCTCCTTCATAAATAACCTCTTCTTCAAAAGGGTCCCTTACTTCAAATGGAAGTACTATGAAGCTGTCTACACCACTTAACAATATAAGATTCCGTCCGTTATCCCATTTTACAAATATCTGTGTTGAGCCTTGGAACTCACTTCCTATCATCTCAATCACGCCTTCTGATCCTATTGGCATTGGGTTTGGATCATTTGGCATAGAAGTTAATTTTATTCTTTTTCCTATTAGATGTTCGAGTATTTTATCTTTCATTTTTACCATTATCAATTAAACAAAAAAAGTATGCTAACAGGGTTTAACCTGTAGCAGATGTAGTGCCATCCTTTGGATCATCACAAGTTCCAGTCATATCTATGTCTCTGTTTTCGTTCGTTGTTCCAGCATTGCTATCTGAGATAGTTGGTACCATCTGTCCGTTTGATTTTTGTTGGAAGAAGTTGGAGTCTTTACCTATTGCACATTTATTGAATACTGTGTCCAATGCTGTTCTTGCTTTCATTGAATCTTTCCATTCTTCATATGTACTTTGTTCTTGTGTTAGCGGTGATCCGTCTATTCTTGTAGGATTAGCACTTGTAGTCTTTGACAATTCATGTATGAATTCTAGTGTCCAGTCGAATTTCTCGCAATCGGGGAATCCGTGCCAATAGTGGCTCATAACTTTCATGTCAGCCATTGAGTACTTTTCTGGATGCTTTCCATCCATATCTGCATACATTCCTTCGTCACTTTCTGTGTCGATAGTATAGGATCTCATCTGTCCTAATCTTTCATCATATGCAGTCTGCGTGACAAATCGTTCTGGTTCAATAGCAAGTTTGTTTTGTTTGAATTGGCTTACTATTGTTTCCATCTCTCTGTCATCTACTTTTGACCTCTTTTCCATTTTGTTCAGTTGATGCCATCTCTTTAACAGTCTGACAGCGTCACTGTACATTATGCCAGTTATCTTGCTAGCCTTCAAGCCATACTTACCAAAGTATTTCTTAAAGTTTAACTTTTCCATAAAGCTCGTTGCCTTGGCATAACAGAGTTCAAAGTCTGGGTGTTCCAACCAACCTTCACCGAATGGTGAATGGTTTGGTTTCCAGTGGTGGAAGGCATTAGAGTACCTTGACTTTTGTGTGAAATACATTGGACGTTGTTGTTTGTAGTGTTGTGCCCATGCATATCTAAAGTAATCAAAGTTCTCATTCTTGATCACTGGGTGGACTGGTAGGTCTGGTCCTATCGGTGTAGTTTTGATAAAGCCTGAGACTCTTGGTAGGTATAATGCTGGACTATTCCTGCGTTTGAATTGGTCTACCAGTTTCTCGTGCATAAATCCTTGAAGCCATGCTTCGGTTTCTGGACTTGTGCCTAGGTGGTCTACTACATCGTATGTTCCATCAGAGTTGACTATGCCGATTCTTTGTTTGTGTCTTTCGGCTTTCTTCTCATCGATGTTAATCATCGTGATTGTGTCAACTCCTAGGTTGGAACGTTTCTCATGATAATGCTCTTCTGAGTCAATCAACTCAGCGTCGATCGTTCCACATTTGTTACAGACATACACGTCTACGTACTCGGTCTTTCCGTTACGGATTAGTTCCTCGTCTTCGATTATATCGAATCGTGTGTTGTGACAACCCACTCCACTGCATACCCGTCTTACGGGATACAGCATTCCGTCTTGTTCGTAGGATACTATACGTCTACCATCGACGTATTGATTCTTACCTGAAGGCGTTACTATACAATCCTGTTTCATAGAACTATCACCTGGAATAAACAGAAAAAAAAGTAGGGGCGGTGTCATGATTATAAGTCTTCCTTGACTTCGTTTGGTACTATCATCTGAACTTTCTTGCCTTTGACTTCTGTTTCAACTGCAACTAGGTTGAGTTGTTTTCCAGTCCAATTGGACTCTTCTTTGCCGAATTGAGCATCGTAGTATTTCCAAGTGTTACTGTTCATAGCAAGGGTCATTTTAGTAATGTTTCCATCAGATGCATGACAGTCGATATCGACAACCATTTTGTTCCATTTTCCTACACTGCGAACCAAGTCAGGTGCTCCTGGTTTTGTATCGATAGCAGATACAGTGAATTTG
>MDTE01067949.1_pt1 | contig 14274 bp, 14 predicted proteins | sample 811231 | NCBI WGS metagenome assembly MDTE01 (sample SAMN05326651, study PRJNA326480) | marine metagenome | isolation source: seawater | place: Indian Ocean: Red Sea | collected 2010 | reverse complement strand
TCTATTACCAATTATGGCAAAGGCTACAAATGGTAATGCCTGCCCAAATGAATAACCTAATATTCCATTTATTCCATGTCCAACCCCTGTTTCAGATGGGCTAAATAAAATCCATGCTCCAAGCATAGAAGAAACTAATGTACTTATAGAAGTCAACGAATTAACATTATTTCTATCAACAACATAACCTTCAAGTGAAGTTTTTAATTTCCGAAAGTTCCAATAGACTATTCCGAAAAAAAAGAACGAGACGATAATAACTATAATGTATGAATACGTTTGCATAATTCCTCCATTTTTTTATTAATGGAGAATCTACGCTGGCATTATCCAGATCAGTTTCAGGGTCGATGAACTAGCATCCTCTCAGCAATTGCTCCCCATTATATTTAACAATGATGCTATAAATCGTTATAAAACTCAACCTTAAAAAATTGATTTATTAAAAAAGTTCTGTTACTTTAACTAATATTATTTCAATATCGGATAAAGAAATGAATGGCTCAGAATTAATAGCAGAAATATTAAAAAAAGAAAATATAAAATTTTTAAGTTGCTTCCCGTCTACCGCATTAATTGAATCGTGTGCAGAAATTAATATAAAACCTATAATATGCAGACAAGAAAGAATAGGGGTTGCAATAGCTGATGGAATAAGCAGATCTACGGGAGGAAAGCAAATTGGAGTATTTGCTATGCAAGGAGGACCAGGGGCTGAAAATTCTTTTCCAGGAGCCGCTCAATCTTTTGCAGATAATGTTCCCGTGCTATTAATACCAGGAGGAGAAAGTTTAAATAAATCTTTCATTTCACCAAATTTTGTTTCCACAAATAATTATTCCAATGTAACTAAATGGTTAGCACAGGTAAATGATATAAATCGTCTCCCGCAAATATTAAAAAGAGCATTTTATGCATTAAAAACAGGAAAACCAGGACCTGTATTAATTGAAATACCTGCTGAAATATGGGCTCAAAATTTAAATGAATTAAATTATGAGCCGGTTAAAAGAAATTTAGTAAGACCTAATCAATCAGAAACTAATGAAATAGCTGATATAATCATTAATGCTAAAAATCCAGTTTTGTATACTGGCCAAGGAATTATGTATTCAGATGCAGAAGAAGAGTTATTAAAATTTGCTGAACTTCTAAACATACCCGTTATGACTACTATGCCAGGAAAAAGTTCTTTTCCTGAAAACCATGCCCTATCATTAGGAGCATCCGCTGTCTCAACAACAAAAATGATCCATCATTTCCTTAACAAATCTGATGTTGTAATAGCTATAGGAACAAGTTTAACTAGAACACCGTACGGAAGAGATATTCCAGAAGGTAAAACAATAATACATTCTACTAATGACCCATTCGATATTAACAAAGATTATAACGCTGATTATGGGCTGATAGGAGATTCCAAACTTGTTTTACAAGATTTAATTTCTTGCATAAATAAAAAAGTGAATAATTTTGATAAGTATAATAACAAAAATATAAGACAAGAAATAAAAGAAATAAAAGACGAATGGCTCGGAGAATGGCAAAGCAAGTTACACTCAGATGAGACTCCTCTTAACCCATACAGAATTGTAAATGATTTGATGAACACTGTAGATCTAAATAATACAATCATGACCCATGATGCTGGAAGTCCAAGAGATCAAATAATCCCTTTTTGGGAATGCACTTCTCCAAAATCTTACATAGGATGGGGTAAAACTACTCAACTAGGCTATGGATTAGGAGTAATCATGGGAGCAAAACTAGCAAACCCTGAAAAATTATGTATAAACATTATGGGTGATGCTGCTATAGGTATGGTTGGAATGGATATTGAAACTGCAGTAAGAAATAATATAGGTATACTTACAATTGTATTAAATAACGGTGCGATGGCTATAGAAAGACCTTCAATGCCAACTTCAATAGAAAAATATAAAGCACATTCTCAGGGCGGAAATTACAAACAAGTTGCTGAAGCATTAGGTGGATGGGGAACAAGAGTAAGCAAACCTGAAAAAATCATCACTGCACTAAAAGAAGCAATTAGTATTACCGAATCAGGAAAACCCGCACTTGTAGAATTTATAACTAAAGAAAACTTTGATTTTTCCAAATATGAATAATATTTCTGATCAATCAAATATGTGTCCAATATGCGATACAAAAAGTAATAAATTATTAGTAGAAGTAAATTATGAAGTAATAAAAAATATTTCTAATTCGGAATTTAACAATCCTGAATTATTTAAATGGTTAAAATGCGAAAATCAAAATTGCAATTTTTGGACAAGAGAGCCAAAAAGATAATAAGGAGAACTAATGACTGTTGAAAAATCATCTCAAATAATTGCACTTGGTGGCGGCGGAGTTGGATTAGATAAATTTAATCTTGCAATAGATAATTATAAAATTAAAGCATCCGGTAAGAAAAAACCTAAAATAGCTTTTATTCCAACTGCCGTTGGAGATTCTGCTTTTGCAATAGAAAAATTTTACAGAGTGTTCCCTTCAGAGAGAGCAATTGCTAGTCATTTACCATTATTTAGCAGAGACCAAAGAGACTTAGAAGATTATTTATTAAATCAAGATATTATAGAAGTATCAGGTGGAAATACTGCAAATATGTTATCAATATGGGAAATTCACGGAATTGATAAAATATTAGAAAAAGCATGGCAAAATGGCATTGTCTTAACTGGGGCAAGTGCAGGAATGATCTGCTGGTATGAATGCAGTGTAACTGATTCTTTTGGTCCCTCATCATCATTAGTTAGTCCCGGTTTAGGAATTAATAACAGAACGATGTTAAAAGAATTAAATACAGGGTTGGGATTTTTAAAAGGGAGTGCATGCCCGCACTATAATGGCGAAGAAGATCGTAGACCCACATACGAAAATTTAATCAAAAACAAAATACTATCTGATGGGATAGCTCTAGATGACTATGTTGGAGCACATTATATAAATAACAAATTAATAAAACTTATTACCCCTAAAACTGGTTCAAAAGGTTATAAAGTTTCATTAGAAAACAACATTGTCAAAGAAACTATTATTGAACCTGAATTAATCAGTTAATTTTATCCTATGCTACAACTCTTCATTTCATTTATAGGGATAGCCTCTGGCCAATTCGCTGAAGTCGTAGATAATACAATGTTAAATTTAGCATTGCCTACTATTAGCAATGACCTGAATATCGCCTTATCTTTAATACAATGGATACCCATAACATTTGTATTAGCAACAAGTTCATTTTTATTACCTATGGGTAAATTAGCCGATATTTATGGCAGAAAAAAAATCTACCTTATTGGTTTGATTATATTTGGAATATTTGTAACTTTAGCCGGCAGATCAGAAATACTAATAACACTTATATTATTTAAATCATTGCAAGGAATAGGTTCCGCTGCAATCCAATCCAATGGCATGGCTATGATAATGCAACTATTTCAAAAAAAGAACCGCGGAACTTCTTTAGGAATTTTTATGTCTATAATTGGCGTGGGCTCAGTAACAAGCCCAATAATTGGAGGCTATATTATAGATAACTTTGGTTGGAGAGGCATATTTAACTTTGTATCTATCATTACTATTTTAAGTTTATTATTCACTGTCTTTTTAAAGCTAAAAACCTCTAATAACAACAAAACCTCTAACTATGAATTCGATTGGCAAGGAACAATACTATCTACAACATCACTTTCCTCATTAATTATAAGTATATCTATGTACACAACCTCTAATTGGAATGCAATTTGGTTAATGACAGGAATTCCAATAACTTTAATATTTCTACTTCTATTTATTTTATGGGAAAAAAACAATAATTTATCAAACCCTTTAATTGATATAAAATTATTTGACCATAAAAGCTTTTCCTTAGGGAGTGTAGTAAGATTTTTATCTTTTATAGCTAATTCTCCTATATATTATCTTTCTCCATTTTTACTAATAAATGGTTATGGATTATCATCATCAAAAACAGGTTTATATATATTACCCGGACCTTTAATGATGGCAATTTCCGGGCCTTTTGCAGGAAAATTATCAGACAAAATAGGAAGTTATTATCCTAGGATATCTGGAGCATTATGTTTAATGATATCAGTTTCATTATTCCTTTTCGCAACAATATTAAATAAAGAATTTGTAATGATAGCTTATGCATTTCAAGGACTTGGAATGGGGATTTTTGGTGCAGCTAATACGAGTTATATATTTACTTCTGTAAAAGAAAATAATTATGGCAGCGTAAACGCTTTCTTAACTTTAACAAGAACCTCAGGGAATATAATTGGAATCTCAATTTCAACAGCTTTAGTTCTAGCATTTCTATCTACATCAAATAATGAATTAAATACCGCCATCGTTGATAAATCAAATTATATATCATCTATAAGTAAAGCTTTTATTTTGCCAACATTTTTATCAATAATTACTTTTATTCTAACCATCAGCCTGAAAGATCAAAAAAGAATATAAAATTCTCAAATTTTACACAAAATAATTTTGTATTTTGATAATATATTTTTTGGAGCAAAGATAAATGACCAAAAATATCAGGACAATTATTAAGCCAAACGAAAGATATACTGAAATATCATCAGGAGATATGACTAGAATCGCAGGTGTTGCAAAAGAAACATCTAATTCTAAAAATATACATTTAGCTGTAGCAGAAATACCACCAAGCAAATCATCTTCCCCGCATTTACATCTAAATTGTGAAAGTGCAATATATGTCCTCGCGGGAGAAGGAGTGTTTGTTGCAGGTAAAAAATTAGATAAACACAACAAAATTAAAAAAGGAGATTTTATATATGTTCCACCTGACGCTCCTCATAAACCAATAAATGTGAGTAATGAAACATCATTATTATTATTAGTTGCAAGAAATCAACCTACAGAAATAGTTAAAGAAATAAAAAACGAAAATGAACTTTCGATAAATTACAAACAAAATAATGATTGTACTGTAATTCATTCCGAAGACACAGAAAGCAATGATTCAGAGAATAAAAACATAATTGTAGGTGTTTCAAAAAGTACATGTAATTCAAAAGCAATTCATATGACCAAAATTGAACTATCATCAGGAACTAGTACAATTCCTCATAAACACCTAGATTCTGAAACTGCAATTTTTATTCAATCAGGGAAAGGTCTGCTCATTGCTAACGACAAATTAGACTCACACCTCAGTTTTACAAAAGAAGATTTTATATACATACCCGAAAAATTTAACCACAAAATTTCAAATGTCGACTCCAATAATTCTTTGTCAATGATTGTAGCAAGGAATAATATAAATCATAATATTTTATAAATATTTCTAAAATCATGAGTTCTAGTAAAAATATAAAACCAGGTGTAGCAAATAGTATTACTATAAGAGCCAAATATCCAAACACAACTGGAATGCTTGCTAAAATCATTAATACTATAAGCAATAACGGTGGTGATATGTCTGCTATTGATGTTGTATCTATCGAAGGTGATTATATTGTCAGAGATCTAACAATAAATACCAATGGCAATGATCATGCTGAAAAAATAATTGAAAAACTTAATACTCTAAAAGAGGTTAATATACAAAATGTTTCAGACCAAACATTTCTATTACATCTTGGAGGGAAAATTGAAGTAAACAGTACTTTTGATATCTCTACAAGGGATGAGATGTCAAAAGCTTATACTCCTGGAGTAGGGAGAATATCATCCCATATCCATCAGACCCCAGAAGCAGCCTGGGCTCTGACAACCAAAAGCCATACTATTGCAGTAGTAACTGATGGCAGTGCAGTATTAGGATTAGGAAATATAGGGCCAGAGGCAGCTTTGCCAGTTATGGAAGGCAAAGCGATGATACTAAAAAATTTTGCTAATGTAGACGCATGGCCAATATGCCTGAATACTCAAGACGAAGATGAAATAGTTGATATTGTAAAAGCAATTTCACCTGGTTTTGGTGGCATTAATCTTGAAGATATAAGTGCTCCAAGATGTTTTTATATTGAACAAAGATTAAAACAAGAAATTGATATACCTGTATTTCATGATGACCAGCATGGAACTGCTATTGTTGTTTTAGCAGCATTAATAAATTCTTTGAAAATAGTAAACAAAAAGCCTAAAGATTTAAAAGTTGTAATAGCAGGTGTTGGTGCAGCAGGGATAGCTTGTGCAAATATATTAATGGACTATGGAGTCAAAAATATAATCGGGATAGACAGACAAGGAATAGTTTCAAGAAATAGAAATTATAATAATAATATTTACAAAAAGAATTTCGCTGAAAAAACAAATCCTGAAAATATTAAAGGAAATCTAAAAAAAGCGCTAAAAAATGCTGACTGCTTTATAGGGCTTGCAGGACCAAATATGGTAACCAAAGAAATGTTAGAACAAATGAAATCTCAGAGTATAGTATTTGCTTTAGCCAATCCTATTCCTGAAATAATGCCCGAACTAATACCGTCAAATATTAAAGTTATGGCAACAGGAAGGTCGGATTATCCTAATCAGGTAAATAATTCTCTAGCATTTCCTGGAATCTTCAAAGGTATTCTGGAAGTAAGAGCAAAATCAATAACTGATAAAATGAAAATTTCGGCAGCAAAAGCAATTGCATCAGTTATCCCTAGACGATTGTTAAGCTCAGATTTTATTATTCCAAGTGTATTTGATAAAAATGTTGTCAAAAATGTATCAGAAAATATTGCAGCAACTGCGGTCAAAGAAGGGGTTTCAAGAAAAAAGAAAACTGGTATAAATTATTATTCATTTAAAAATTAAAAAGGATTCACTATGAGTATTAATGTACATATATCTATTGATATGGAAGGCGTAAGTGGGGTTGTACACACCGAACAAACAGGGCAAAAAGGTTATGATTACGATATGATGCGAAAAGCAATGACTTTAGAAGCCAATGCAGCTATAGAAGGTAGTTTTGAAGCTGGGGCAAAAACAGTAGTGGTAAACGACAGCCATGGGTCTATGAGGAACTTGCTCCCATATATGCTAGATCAAAGAGCAGAATTAATTAGTGGCTCTCCCAAGCCATTAGGAATGATGCAGGGTGTTGATAATAAGCCTGATATATCAATGTGTATCGGCTATCATTCAAGACCTGGCGAAAAAGGGATACTAAGTCATACTATAAGAGGTTCTGGAGTTGTTCAGCATTTTTATATTAATGGGAAACCGTCTTCAGAATTCGAAATTAACGCAGGAATAGCTGGATATTATAATGTCCCCATAGGTTTAATAGCGGGTGATTCTGATATTGTAAATGATGCAAAAAATCTTGTCCCAAATATCATAGGAGCTTCTGTTAAAGAAACTATTAATAAATTTTCAGCAAAAAATCTATCTGGCAATGATACGTTTAAATTAATTAAAAACAAAGCCATTGAATGCGTTCAAAACTATAAAGAATTTAAGCCAATTAAATATAAAACCCCAGTTACAATGTCTGTAGAATTTGCCAGCGATCTTATGGCTGATGTGGTTAGCATGATGCCAGGTGTAAAAAGAAATTCAAGACAGGTTATTTCATTTGAATCAGAAGATTATATTGAAGCATGGAAATGCATGTATGCAGCTATACTTCTTGCAGGAATTCCTTATTAAATAAAATCAGATTCAAAGGTGTCTTGTAAATTTTTCAACTTACCTTCCCATGCAATACCAAGTTTAATTTCAAGATCCCTGTTTTCATATCCTTTAGAGTTTTTAAAATCTGATAAATTTAAATAATAATCAGCCGTTTGTGCTAACCAATCTTCTACTTTAGTTGTTCTAAATTTAAAATCTGCATCTGATTTAGATAAATCATGTATATATGGATAATTTCTTAATAACGGAGGTGAATATTTATCTTCTGGCTTACCATATTCATTTATCCCTCCTAAATATTTATCCGTAAAAATGCTAGGAACCAAAAATAATTTGGGGTCAGTATTTAATATTTTGGATAATATCCTTACCCAACTACGAGACGTAAATATTTCATGAGAGGCAATATGATAAATTTGATTTATAGTTTTAGCTGATTTCATAGAATCTAAAAATGCTTTAGCCGCATCACCTGAATAAAGAGTTCTAAATGGATTTTCAACTTTACTAGGTATCACAATCCCTCGGTTATCTGATACTCTTTGGATCCACCACCAAATTCTCCCTGTGGGATCATCTTCTCCCATAATGGCAGGAATTCTCATAATCACATATGGAATTTCAAAATTTTCAACAATCCATTTTTCACAGTGCCTCTTTCTGGCACCGTATTCTAATTCCCTAGGATCATATTCATATGATAAATTATCCCAATTCACCTGATTTTCTCGAAAAGGAACATTTAACTCAAAATCTAATAATGCTTCTTCAGGTGTACCGTAATCCCATTTACTGTAAATCGATCCTGTACTAACAAATAAATATTTACCCACACGTCCAGTCATAATATTACCAAAGTCTTGTACATGTTCTTTTCTATATGCTTGAAAATCAAAAACCCAATCAAATTCAAGGTTTTTTAGGCCTGCTTCCAACTCAGATTTATCAGATCTGTCAGCTTTAATATGATTTATCTCATTCCACCAATCTGGTTGCTGATTTCCTCTTGAAATAATAGAAACTTCATGACCTTCATTTAATAAATCACGAACAAGTAGTCTGCCCATATATCTTGTTCCGCCAATTACCAATACTTTCATCAAGAAATACTCTTCAATTTTTCTTTAAACACGGTTGCATTTGATTTCAAAAAAACCATTGAATATAAAACTCCCATGCCAATAATCTGTGCATTCACATTCTTTGTATAAAAAACAAGAATCAAATATCCACCAGGAATACAAAGTGTAGATGAATACTTAAAAATTCTTGAAAAATAATTTACAACAAATGCCGCTAAAATGGCCATCAATCCTGGTATGGAATACATAACTAAAGTAATCCCACCCAAGGTTGCAAACCCATCACCGCCTCTCATTTTATTAAATATAGATTTCCAATGTCCCAATATTGTACTTGAAGCAATCATTATAACAAAAATATTTTCAAACCCTAAAAATCGTGCAACAAGTATTGTAACTGAGCCTTTTGTAAAATCTGCTGTAAAAGCAATTATTGCAGGTCTTACACCAGAAGTCTTCAATACATTAGCTGCCCCAGCTTTTTTACTACCATGAACAAATAAATTTTTTCCATATTTAGAGCTAATTATAGAGGAAAAAGGTATAGCCCCTATAAAATAAGCACATAATATGCTGCCTGATAATTTGAAAAACATTTTTTGAGTAACTAAGCCTAACATATAAGTTTCAATATTTTTATACTGCATGGAATCATATTACATTCATCAATGATATAACATGCTTTAATTGAATAAATTAAGAGTATTTACTTTTCAATTCCAAAGATGCAATAGATAACTCTTTAAGTTTTAAATAGGCTTCATCTAAATCCATAGGGTTAGATGATGATGGAGCAAAACCACAATCAGGGTTTAAAGTGATATGATCTGTTCCTAAATAATTGATAGCTTCTTCAACATTAGAAATAATAGACTCAGATTTTTCTATTTCTCTAGAAGTATGATCTACTACCCCCATGCCAAGAATTTTATCTCTTGGAAAAGTTTTTAAAATATTAAGCCCACCTGCAACAGGAGAAGCCAATTCAATAGCTATTCTATCTATATTTAATTGATTAAATGCATCTGCAATCAAATCATATGGTCCTTCTGAACCATGAAGACGATTATAGTGTGCATGACATAAATGTACGGAAAAGAACACAGAATCAAAACCTTCAATAATTTTATTTGTAGATTTTACACTCAATTCAATTTCTTTATCTATGTCACTTATTTTCTCTCTCTGTCTATATTCAGGATCAACCAATAAAGCTAACCAAGGATCATCAAGTTGTATATTAAGAAATCCAGCATCAATCAAATCAGTAATTTCATTTCTAATTATTGGAACACAATCATCAATGAACTCTGCTCTGTCAGGATATGCTTGAGTAGAAAATTTTTCATCCCACATTCTTCTGCCAACTGTGTAGGCAGAAGGAAGTGTAACTAACAATTTACTTCTGCCCAAAGAATGGTTTGTTGTAAATTTTGCTTCATCTAGTGCTATAGATTTTTTCTGTTTAATTTTGTTTACAACAGCAGGATACATATTTGTTGTATGTAAATCTTGATTAATTGTTCCTACGCCAATAACATCATTTTCAAATCCATCAACAGAATCAGAAAAAACTTTAACATAACTTTCTCTTCTCCATTCCCCATCAGTTATGTAATCTAATCCTGCTTTTTCTTGTAATGATATAGCAAATGGGACAGCTGTATCTAATATATTTTGAAAATTTTCATCTGAAATATCACCAATTTTTCTTCTTTCAATTAGTTCCATAACCCATTTTGGCCTTGGCAAACTCCCAACTACAAAAGAATCAAAGGAGTTGGGTAATTTTGAATTATTATTATTCAATTATATTTCCTTCATTTTTTTTTGGTTCTGATTTAGGTATTATGCCCCTAACGATAAGATTTGTAAATTCATAAAAATCTATCACGGATATATCTGGTAAATAATTCATATCTTCTACAGGTAAATTATATCGATTAATATACGCTCCTTTATATCCACAAGCTTTTGCTCCAATAATATCAAATGAGTGAGAAGCTACCATCATTATTTCATCTACATTTTTATTTAATATTTTAGCAGCTTTTCTGTATACAGCCGGGCTAGGTTTAAATAAGCCAGCATTTTCCACAGAAATAATATCATTAAATTCAAATTTCAATTGATTTGCAGCTAAGTGTTCTAAATAATTTTGTTCGCCATTTGATAATGCAACTAAATTATATTTATTACTTAATTCAGGTAAAGATTTCAAAGCATCATCAAATGGTTTTAAATAATACCAACCATCCATAATACTGTTGATTTGTTTTCCATTAAAAGGGATGTTGTATTTTTCCAAGCTGTACTTTAATGCTCTTTCGCATGTTTTTAAATACCCACTATGCCCCAACATTAGAATATTATCTTGATATTGTTCAATTCTTTGCCTATCTCTCCATGTATCCCATATTTTCTCACCAGGAATATCCGAGTTGATATTATTTAAAAATTCATTTAAATATGGAATCATACTACCTGCCAAATCCAGGATCGTACCAAACATATCAAAAGTTAAAGTATTTATCCTATTGATATTCATTTCAATTTCATTATTCATACTTGTCACCCCACAAATTTTTCAATCTATCTTTGATATATTTTTCATAACCGTTTTCAGTAGGTTTGTAAAATATATAACTCTGATCATTTGGAAAATAATTTTCATTTACAAAAGAATTTTCATAAGAATGTGGATATTTGTAATCTTTTCCATATTCCATTGTTTTCATTAAATCAGTGGGAGCATTCCTAAGATGAAGAGGTACACTGGGATTTCTTTGTTCCTTTATAATTTCAATTGCATTATTCAAAGCCATATATGATGCATTAGATTTTGGAGAAGAGGATAAATATGTGGTAATCTGAGCTAAAATAATAGAAGCTTCTGGATATCCAATTATGCTAACAGCATTAAATCCAGCAACTGCGATACTAAGAGCTCTGGGATCGGCATTACCAATATCTTCAGATGCAAATATCACCATTCTTCGTGCAATAAATTCAGGTTTTTCTCCACCTTCAATCATTACAGATAACCAATAAATAGCAGCATCAGGGTCACTTCCTCTCATGGATTTTATCAAAGCACTAACAGTATCATAATGATAATCACCAGATTTATCATAAAGAATAGATTTATTCTGAAATGATTCATCTAAAACATCTGATGTAATCGCTCCATTCTTCCCAATAATATTAATCGCAATATCAATCGTATTTAGCATCTTCCTGGCATCACCCCCAGAATTCATTATCAATTTATCTTTTACGTTACTAGTAAGTGTGTAATTATTTTTTGATAAAATTATATCTTCTTTAAACGCATTAGATAAAATTTTATTTAAATCTTCAAAAGATAATGGATTTAATGTTAAAACTTTTGCTCTTGATAAAAGTGGTGAAATAACTTCAAAAGAAGGATTTTCTGTAGTAGCGCCTATTAAAATTATAGTGCCATTTTCAACTGCGTGTAATAACGCATCTTGTTGAGATTTATTAAATCTATGAATTTCATCTATAAATAAAACAGTTTCTTTACCCATACTTCTGTTTAATGTAGATTTATCAATAATTTCACGTAAATCTTTTACTCCACTTGAAACTGCAGATATTTGATACAATTCGTAATTTGAATTTAAAGTCAACAATCTGGCCAAAGTAGTTTTTCCCGACCCAGGCGGTCCCCATAAAATTATAGAAAACAATTTCATGCTTTCTATTAATGAGTTAAGAATTTTATTTTCTCCTAATATATGAGATTGACCTATAAATTCTTTAAGTGATTTTGGTCTCATACGTTCAGCTAATGGAGGCATATTTGTATCAAACAATGATATTTTATTTTCCATATAACCAAGGCATTAAATATATAATAGCGTTTATATTGTAACACCTCTGTATATCTCGATTTTCTCACTATTTTATTAATTTATTTATTGTGATCCTATGTTTATTTAATTAGAATTTTATTAATTCAAAACTAGGAGATTCAATGTATTTAATAAGAAGAACATTTAAAATTCAAAAAGGCAAAACAAGAGATGCAGCTCAAGCTGCAAAAGAAATAAGTGAAAAATACCAAAGTGCAGGACAAAGAAGCCCTGTATGGATATATATAAGTGGTCCTACAACTCCTGGGCCTGCTGACACAATTTATATGGACTGGATAGAAGAAAAACTTGAGAATCCCTATAGAGAAGAAAACAAATCTCCTGAAGGATTAAGGAAATTATTTCAAAATCTCTACCAATACGTTGAGGAAAGTAAAATTGATTTTTTTCAATACTTCGGAGATACTTTTGGAGAAAAAAAGCCTTATCTATAATTAGAATCTGTTAGCTAAAATAACGTGAGCATAATTTTCTAGCTTTGGATGATACTGATGAAAATATTCGGTTGGATTACTTGTATACCCATAATTTTTCAATGATTCAAATATTTGTATCATTTCATCTTTGGATTCACCAAAATTATCAAAAAAATTTCCATTATACATAGTTTCAAACATGCCGGCTATTTCCTGTGCATCTTTTTGACTTTTATACATCTTTAACCCATTAACTTTATTCATCCAAGTATCAGATATATCTATACCCACTGTAGGAGATTTTTCTTCTTCACTCAAATCCATTTCTCTTTTTTCTGCTACTAATTTTGGCATCGCAGTATAAAATAATTTGATATCAAGATCTGAATTCAAAGATACATATTTACTAAATGCACTAGTTGCATTTATGTTAACCTGAATATGATCAGTGTGCCCAGAAAACCCTCTTTTGCCAAAAGTGATTACAATACTAGGTTGTATATTTTGTAATATATCTAAAAATTGTTGTTCCAAAACTCCATCTTTAAGTAATTCGAGTCCCTGATCATCGTAACCAAGTTGAAATACATCATAAGCACCAAGAGATTTTAAGACTTCGATTTCTTCATTTTCTCTATATCGCCCTAATTCTCCCCTAGTTAATTTCAAATCACCAGTTCCGAGATCGCCTTTATTTCCATTTGTTGCAGTACAAACATATACTTGAGAACCAAGTTTAGAGTATTTGGAAATTGTACCTCCGCATGATGAAGTTTCATCATCCGGATGCGCAAAAAACAATAAAATCTTACCAGGATTTGAAGATGTCATAATACCTCTTAAATTATTTGAGATATTATTTTATCAATTATTTATTATAAATTAACAGGTAATTTAACTTTTTTTTGAATTTCTTTATTAACAAAATCTACCAGATTATCAGTTGGATCAAAACCAAGAACTACTTCTGGATCTGCTACAAAATTAGACATAGCATTTATGTCATAGATATAAGTTTTATCATCTTCAGAATTAACTAAATACTCTAATCCACCAACATCAATATTTGCAGATTGAAATATTTTTTCTGCCTCTTCAATAATATATTTAGGGGGATCAAACTTTTCAACTAGAGCTCCTCTACCAGAAACACCATCTTTCATCCCATCAATTTCTTGATCATCAATCTTGCAATAGTCTGCAGGGCATAAATTGAATTCACCTTCAGTTAAGAATATTTTGATT
>MDTE01178074.1_pt1 | contig 14275 bp, 16 predicted proteins | sample 811231 | NCBI WGS metagenome assembly MDTE01 (sample SAMN05326651, study PRJNA326480) | marine metagenome | isolation source: seawater | place: Indian Ocean: Red Sea | collected 2010 | reverse complement strand
TAATAAGAACAGATAGCTACGAAACAAAAAAATTATTTTTTACACAAAGTTTTTTCTATCCAACTATTTTTTCTGACGGAACTTTTATAAAATTTACTACCGATCTAAATGCTGGAATTTATAATATTGAAAAATATAACAACCCAAAAAATGGAAGATTTGAATTTAATGAATATAAAACTAATTATTTTCCTCAAATGTCATTGGAAATAAACAAACCATTCTTCAGAAAGAAGAAAAACTATTTGGATATAATTACACCAAAACTTCTTTTTGTAAAAGGAAGTAAAAAAAGTTTTTCTAGAAAAATACCTGATGAAAGCAACATTAATAATTTTGAGTTTGATTTTAACGATTTATTTAGTATGAACAGATTATCTGGAAATGATAGAATGGATAATTTAAGTAGAGTTGATTATGGACTATCATATATAAAAAAAAATCTATGAGTGATGGAGATATGACCGTAGTCCAAATTGGTCAGAGTTATCAATTTGAAAAACATAAATATTTACATTCAAATAGTGGAATCAATGACAAATTTTCTGACATTGTAGGGATTTTTCAAATTGTACCCCACGACAGTATCAAACTTGATTCTTTCTTTTCTTTTGATAAAGAAGACTTTTCACTTAAAACTGCTTATACCAATGTTCTTATAAGCCAAAAAACAAGTTATTTATCATTAAGCAATATTCATTCTCCACCAGTAGTAAATATTGACGGTGAGAATGAAATTGAAGGTAAAAACCAGTTTTCTATAACTTACACCCAAGATATATCAAAATATTGGAAATTAAGTGGATCAACAATATTTGATAAGAAAAGTAAAATTAAACTCCACAATATTGGAGCAAAGATTAAATATGAAGATGAATGCTTAGGCTTTTCTTTGAATTGGACTAGACAATACACTCATAACCCTGAAGACCCTACCTCTAATAATTTCACATTTTTATTTAGTCTCAAAGAAATAATGGAAAGTAATCTATAATTTTCTGATGATAAAACTTAGTTTACAAATTTTTATTTTATTTTTTTTTAGTTCATCAATTATTGCAGAAGAGAAATTTGAAGCTCTTGTTGCTACAGTAAATTCGGATGTAGTCACTACCTATGACTTATCACAAAGAATAAAATTAGCACTAAAATCACTACAGCTTGAAGACAATATTAAGAATAGGGATTCTGTTAGAGAAAGAGTTTTGGAACTTCTAATCCTAGAAAAAATAAAAAAAAACGAAGCAAAGAAACGTGAGATTAATCATACAGAAGAAGAGTTAATTCAATTCGCATCCATACTTTACAATTTTCCTAAAGAAAACTATGGTGAATTTAAAACTTATATTGAAGATGAAAAAATTGATGTAGACATTTTAATGGAACAATTATCATCAGAATTATTATGGAAAAAACTGTTAAGGGAAAAGTTTTCATCAATTATTCTTATAAGTGAAAGAGAAATAGATAAGGTAATTGATGATGATAAAAAGAAAGAAGGTAAAATAGAATATAATTTTACTGAAATCTTGTTTGAAAATAACTCACAAAATGATTGGTCAAGAACAAGAGAAAAGATAGACAAATTTCTTGCTTTGCTTGATCAAGGAATTTCATTTAAAACCTTGGCTGAAAAATTTTCTAATGTCAATGCACAAGAATTGGATGAAAATTTCAATTGGATATTAGAAGATAATCTTGATTTAGAGACCAAACAGATTTTATCTAAACTGAAATTAGGTGAAATCTCTAGAAAGATGAAAATAGGCAATGGATATAAAATAATAAAATTAAATAAAAAAAGAAAGTTTGGTAATAATAAGATTAAATATTCATTCATTAAAGTGTCATCATTTTTTAAGGAATCAATAAATTCTGTATTAAAGTCAAAGATAAAATGTAACGAAGATATTCCAGAACTCCCCGAAGATGTAAGTGCAATAAAAATAGAAGAAATCTTATCCAATGAATTGTCTAATATTTTCTCTGAAAATATTGAAAAAATTGAAATAGATAATTTTTCAGAAATTATTGAACATAATAATGAATACAGCTTTTTAAAATTATGTAGAATTGATGAAGAAAAAACTAAATCTCCAACTAGAGATCAAATAGAAAACAAGCTTTATTCGCAGAGATTCAACCAACTTGCGAATACATTTATTGCAAACCTCAGAAAAAATGCCAACATTAAATTTTTTAATAAATAATAAGTACAATGAAAAAAAAACCAATAGTTGTGACGATGGGAGAACCATCAGGAATATCATCAGAAATAATTCTTAAATGTTGGTTGTTGAGGGATAAAAAAAAACTACCACCATTTTTCTTGGTTGATTGCTTAAAAAAACTAAAAAATGTAAACGATATTTTAAAGCTTGGTGTAAAATTCAAATCCATAGAAAAACCAAAAGATACATCAAAATATTTTAAAAATTATTTCCCAGTGATTGATATGAAAAAAGATATTAATTTAAAATTAGGTGTTCCTGATGTTAGAAATAGCAAATATGTAATAGATTCAATTAAAAAGTCATTCAATATAGTAAAATTAAAAGAAGCTGGAGGTATGGTCACGCTTCCAGTTTGTAAAAAAACTTTAAAAAAATATGGTTTTAAATTCAATGGACAAACTGAATATATAAGTTATTTATCAAACAAAACATTGAAGAAAAAAACTGAGGAAATAATGATACTGTCTACAAATAAACCAATTGATAATGGATCAAATTTAATAGTTGGATTAGTTACAACACATATTCCTTTAAAAGAGATATTTAAAGAAATTTCTGAAAAAAGGTTAATAAAAAAAATCTATGCTTTTAATAATTCGTTAAAGTGCATATGGGGAATTAAAAATCCAAAAATCGCTTTGACTAGCATAAACCCTCATTCTGGAGAGGGGGGGTTGATAGGAAATGAAGAAAAAAGATTGATTTCTCCAGTTTTGAAGAAATTAAAATCAGAAAATGTTAGTCTTTTTGGACCATTAAGCAGTGATTCTTGTTTTTTCAAAAAAATTAGAAAAAAATTTGATGGTATTTTATGCTTTTACCATGATCAAGGATTAACTCCAATAAAAATAATTGACTTCTATAATTCAATCAATATTACAGGAAACTTGCCAATACTTCGAGTCTCTCCAGATCATGGTCCAGCATTTGACATAGCAGAAAAAAATATTGCTCAAACAAATAGTCTAATAGCATCAATAAAGTTTTTGGAAAAGTTTTGTTAATGCCAAATTTTAAATTTAAAAAAAATTTAGGTCAACATTTCTTAACAAACCAGAAGATCATAGAAAAAATTTGCTCAATAAGAGATTTAAATAATCAGATTATTTTGGAGATAGGTCCAGGAATGGGGTTTTTAACAAAAAAAATACTTGATTATAATCCCAAAAAATTATTTGTAATAGAAAAAGATATTACGCTTGAACCATATCTAGAAAAAATTAAACAGAAAAACCCTAAAACATTAGAAGTAATTTATGGTGATGCACTAGAAATTGACTTAACTAACATATCTAAAGAAAAAATGGTTTTAATTGCTAATCTTCCGTATAACATTGCTTCAACTTTGGTTATAAATTTGCTGAAAAATCTAGAAATTTTTAAATCAATAATTGTTATGGTTCAAAAAGAAGTTGCAGAAAGATTTGTTGCAAAAGTTAGAAGCAAAGAATACGGAAGAATTTCGGTTCTGATTCAAGTTTATTGCTATGTTAAGAAGATTTTTGATATATCTGCTGACAATTTTATTCCAAAACCTAAAATCAATTCCTCTATAATTGAAATCATTCCCAAAAAAAATATTAAAATTGATTATGAAAAATTAGATAAAGTATTAAAATTATCATTTCTTCACAGAAGAAAAACAATTAAAAATAATTTTAAAAAAAATCTAGATGCAAAAGATTTTTATTTTGAGTTCGGTTTTAAAGAAAATTTAAGGCCACAGGAAATATCTCCTGAAAATTATTTAAAAATTTCTAAACATCTATTTCGTTAACTTTTCAATAAGATCATACACAAATTTTTGCCTACTTCTTTTCTTTCTTTCTGCTTTCAGAATTGTTATTACCTCATCGGTGCTTTTTTCTAGATTTTCGTTTATGATAATATAATCGTACTCGATCCAATGACTTATTTCAGATTTAGCCTTTCCCATTCTTTTATTCACAGTACCAATGCTATCCTCATTTCTTTTCTTTAACCTCTCTAATAAAGTTTTGTTATCTGGAGGTAATATAAATATTGAGACCATATCATCTTTTGAGTAATCAGAGAGTTTTTGAGCTCCTTGCCAGTCAATATCAAATAAAACATCAACTCCTTTTTGTAAATTTTTTTCTATAAAATCTTTTGGAGTTCCATAATAATGGTCAAAAACATTTGCATATTCAACAAAATATTCACTATTTTTAAATTCATCAAATTTCTTTTTTGAGATAAAGTAATAATCAAAACCATTTTTTTCACTTTTTCTCTTTGGCCTTGTCGTATAGGAAATTGACATAACTATTTTTTTTTCCTTTTCTAATACCCTTTTGCATATAGAAGTTTTTCCAGCACCTGATGGGGAGGACAAAACCAACATCAATCCCTTTCTCTTATTTTGCATTTTTTGCTGCTCTTATATTTTCTAAATGGTCTTTATAATTAGTAGAAAAAAAATGTTCACCTTTCGAATTTTTTGAGACAAAATATAAAAAGTTGCTTTTATATGGTTTTGAAACTGCCACCAATGAATCAATACCAGGGAAACATATAATAGATGGAGGCAAACCAAAATTAACATATGTATTAAACTCGGAAATAATTTTCAGGTCCTTTCTGTAAAGTTTTCTTTCCATTCTTTTTTTTCCTTTTGTAATAGAAAATTCAACTGTGGGATCTGATTGCAATTTCATCTTACTTCTTAATCTATTATAAAATACGCCAGCAATTATGGATTTTTCCCTTTTCAAAGCTGTTTCTCTTTCAACTATTGAAGCAAGAATATACATCTCAGAAATATTACCAAGTGGGATGGATTTTTGCCTTTTTTCCCAGATTTTAGAAGAATATTCATTACTAAATTTAATAATATTCTCAAGTATTCTCTCAGCTTTGTCTGTAACTTGGTATTTGTAAGTATTGGCAATTATTTCATCAGGAATATCTTCCACAGTAAGTTCAGAACTAGGGTCGATTAGTTTTAATTTTGAAAGTAAATCATATTTGTATGTCCCTTCAACAATTGTAATCTTTCTATATGTCGACTTACCAGCATTTAGTTTCCTAGTTACATCATAAATTGAATCTTCTTTTTTAAAAAAAAACTCACCATATTTTAATTCTCTGTCTAATTGGCTTACTTTTACCCAAAGCTTAAATGCAATTTCACTAGATATAATATCCTCTTTGTATAAAATATTAGTAATCTCATTAAGTTTCATTCCTGGCTTTATTATTATATTAACAGAACTCCCCAACTTATTTGGACTAAAAAATACTAAGTTGGTTAGATTTATGATTATAACTATTAAAAGTAAAAAAAAATTCTTTGTCACTATTTTAGATTTTTTTAAAAATCAGTGAAACATTTGTTCCACCAAAACCAAATGAGTTTGATAAAGAAAAATTATTTTTGTTCTCAATACTCTCGTGAGGTACTAAATTTGCCTCTAAACAACAATCTGAAGGACTTTCGAGGTTTAGAGTTGGAGCAATAACATTGTCACGGAGAGAAAGAACTGAAAAAATTGATTCTATTGCGCCTGATGCACCCAAAAGGTGACCAGTGGATGATTTTGTAGATGATATGAAAACATTACTCAAATCATCTCCAAAAAGTTTTTTTATTGCATTAAATTCTATTTCATCTCCAAGTGGTGTTGAAGTTCCATGTGCATTAATGTAGTCGATCGAACTTGAATTTAATTTGGCATTTTCAATTGCCATTTTCATTGCTCTAAAACCTCCGTTACCATCATTTGCTGGAGCAGTTGGGTGATATGCATCACCAGTTAAGCCGTAACCAATGATTTCACCATAAATCTTAGCAGATCTTTTTTTTGCATGTTCATATTCTTCTAGCACGACTATTCCAGCTCCTTCTGATAAAACAAAACCATCTCTTTCTTTATCCCACGGTCTTGACGCTTTTTCGGGTTCATTATTAAATTTTGATGATAATGCACGCATAGCACAAAAACCTGCAACACCAAATCTGGTGCAAGCAGCCTCAGTTCCTCCAGCTATCATTAGGTCTGCATCACCATAGGATATAATTCTAAAAGAATCCCCTATTGCATGAGCTCCTGAGGCACAAGCTGTAACAACAGAATGATTTGGGCCTTTGAAATCATACTTTATTGAAATGTGACCTGTTGCAAGGTTTATTAAACAAGAAGGGATGAAAAAAGGAGAAATTTTTCTAGGACTTCTTGCCAAATTTTCAGAACTTATCCGAATTCCATCTAAACCACCAATTCCTGAACCGACCATCACTCCTGTTCGCTCAGAATCTTTTTGATTCTTAACCTCCCAACCGGAGTCTTTGATAGCTTCTTTAGCAGCAATCAAAGCAAATTGAATGAAAGGCTCCATTTTTTTTTTTTCTTTTGGCTCTATTACATTTTCTGGAAAAAATTCCGAGTCACCTTCTCTAGGTATTTGACCACCAATTTGTGAAGACAAATCATCGATCTTGAAACCTTCTAATTTTCTAATACCTGATTTTGAATTGATTAAATTATTCCAACCATATTCAGCACCATAGCCGAGTGGTGTGCACATCCCGATACCTGTAACTACCACTCTTCTCATAAGTTAATTTTGTGATTTTTCAATATGGCTTATCGCTTCTTTAATTGTTGTAATTTTTTCAGCTACATCATCAGGTATTTCTATATTAAATTCTTCTTCAAATGCCATAACTAATTCAACTGTATCCAGACTGTCAGCTCCTAAATCATCAACAAAACTTGCGGCGTCAACAACTTTTTCTTTTTCAACGCCAAGATGTTCAACTACGATGTTTTTTACTCTATTAGCAATATCACTCATATCAATTCCTTATTTTTAATAGTGTTAGTTAAGTATATATTAATAAATGTTTTTTTTTTTTAAATCAAATATAATTATAACATTGCCAACCCACCATTAACATGAATAGTTTCACCAGTTATGTATCTTGATTCTTCTGAAGCAAGAAACTCTACACAATATGCCACATCATCAGGGCTACCAATTTCTCCTAAAGGAATTTTTTGTAGGATATTTTTTTTTTGCTCATCAGAAAGAACTTCTGTCATATTAGTTTGGATAAATCCTGGTGAAATACAATTTACAGTTATATTCCTTTTAGCCAGTTCGATTGCTATTGACTTAGACATTGAACATATTGCTGCCTTTGACGCTGAATAATTTGACTGTCCTATATTTCCTGTATGACCAACAACTGATGTAATATTTATAATTCTTCCCCATTTTTGTTTGATCATAAATTTTGAAATCAGATTAGTAAGTAAAAAATTCGAGTTTAAATTAGTTTTTATAACATTTTCCCATTTTTCAGGGGTCATCCTGATAAACAAACTATCATCTGTTATTCCAGCATTATTAACTAGAACATCAACTTTAATCGATTTTTTAACTATTTTATCAATAAGAATTCTTATTTGCTCTGGTTTTGATAAATCACATTCGATTTTTTCTCTTACAATTATTTCTTCATTTTCAAGATTTTCTAATTTTTTTTTGTCTCTTCCAACTACTATCAAATCATATTTTTTTTGAAGTAATCTGCAAATAGCTTTACCAATTCCCCCAGTTGCACCAGTTATTAATAAACTTCTTTTCATAATAGATTCTTGTTATCTTCTATAAATCTTCTAATGTCAGAAATATCAGAAACATTTGTATAGTCAATTTTTAAGCCAATTCTTTTGTTTAGACCTGTCAAAACTTTCCCAGAACCAATCTCAACTACACTTTTAACTTTCAAATCAGAAATCTTGTTAATACTTTCCCTCCATTTAACTCTGGAATGCACTTGACGTACAAGAAGTTTTTTTATTTTTTTTGAATCATATTCAAAGTCTGCTGATACATTACTTATAAAACTTGTTTTAGGGTTTTTTATTTCTATATGTTCCAAAGTTTTAGACATTATATCTGCTGCAGGTTTCATAAGGCTACAATGAAATGGTGCACTTACATTCAAATCAATTATTGATCTAGCCCCTAAAGATTTAAGTTCTTGAGAAATGAGACTCACACCTTTTTTCGTACCTGATAAAATAACTTGGCCAGGACAATTATCATTAGCTATTTCACATAAATTTTCTTCATTAATAATTTGTTTTTCTATTACTTCTTCAATTTTTTCAATATCTAATCCAATCACTGCTACCATTCTTGTTTGAACATTTTTTACAGCGTTTTGCATTGCATTTCCTCTTATTCTCAAAATTTTGGCTGTTGAATTTAAATCAATTGATTCAATTCCACAAAGAGCAGTATATTCTCCTAATGAATGCCCTAAGACAATTTCAACAAAGTCTGAAATCTTTTTCCCCAACTCCTCTTCAATTATTCTAAGAATTGCAACACTTACCCCCATAAGTGCTGGCTGAGCATTTGCTGTTTTTTTTAGGTCTTCCTCTTTCCCATCAAAAATCATTTGACTTAATTTCTCATCAAGTGCATCGTCAATTTCCTCAAAAACTTTTTTTGCAATCTTTTTATTTTTAAAAAGATCTTTCCCCATCCCAACTTTTTGAGATCCTTGTCCTGGAAAAATGAAAACAAATGGTTTAGTCATAATTTTTTACAAAGTACCTTTGAAATATACAACATTAATGTTATAAAACCAAAAAATTAACCTTGCTAACAAAAAAATTAGCTAAACTTGTATTTAAGTTTATCCGTAGGGAGTTTATGATGTTATATGAAAATGTGTTTGTTTTTAGTGGACAGATATCAGACAAAGCCGCAGAAAAAAAATTAGACGAGTTTGTAGAAAAAATCAAGAAACTTGGCGGAAAAATTTTAAAAAAAGAATCTTGGGGACTAAGAACTCTTGCATATAAAATAAAAAAAAACTCTAAGGGTTACTACTTTATGGCAATAAGTGAATCTGAATCAAATATTTATAAAGATTTTGATAAACAAGTAAAACTTGACGATGAGTTTCTCAGATTTCTTAACATAAAAATAAAATCATATGATAAAAATGCTTCCCTATTAGATGATAGTAGATCACAAGATGGAAAATCATGAAAAATAAAGTTTTTGATAACACCTCCTCCAGACTTTTTTTTAACAAATCATGCCCATTGTCTGGAAAAGATGCTCCATTAATAGATTATAAGAATCTTGCAATTTTAAAAAGATATACAACTGAAAAAGGCAAGATATTGCCGAGCAGGGTCACTCAGGTTTGCACAAAAAAACAAAAAGAACTTTCAAAAGCAGTTAAACGTGCTAGATACTTAGCTCTTTTACCATATGTCTCAAATTAATGATTCCAACCAATAGAGAATCAATCACCACCATAATTTATTCTTCACTTTTTTTATTGACTCTTGAAACCTTGATTTTAAGAATCTCCCCTCAAATATTTCCTTTAATTAATACATTACCAATCATCTTTATTGGTCAAATACTTAAGTTTGAACTTTTTTTATCAAGTTTAATTGTATCAAATTTTCTAATCTTTATTTTATGCATTAGTGAAGTTTTGGTATTAGAAAAAAATATTGCTTTAAATTTTTTCTTCCATTATTTGATAGTTTCATCCTTAGCTTACTTTTTTTTTGCTGTATTAAAATCTAGTCTAAAAAGAAAAAAATCATCAGAAGGGGTAATAATAACTTTCATCTTAGCTGTAACATTTTTATTAATTAGCTTAATTCTATTTTACTTTTCAACTATCGACTATAGCAATTTGAAGACATATTTTTCTGGCTTAAGTGAAAATTTTATTGAAAATTCTAAATCCAATAAAACTATAATTAATCAAGAGTCTATTGAAAATATAATTAAAATAATACCTTCAATTAATGCATTTGTTTTCTTAACTACATTTATGATAAATTTTCATATTGCTAGTTTTTTTTCGAAAAAACTAAATTTTGAGACAAAATACAAAATTTTTTTTGATGATTTTTATGTACCAAGATGGTATTTCCTAACATTTTTTTTATTAATTATTTTCTCTTTCCTTTTAAATAGTGATTTAAAATTTTATTGTGTCAACAGTTCAATTGTTCTTTCATTTATATTTTTCTTTCAAGGTTTTAGAATCTTCAATAGAAACTTTGACAAATACAAGATTAATGGATTTGTAAAAATTTTAATTATATTTTTACTTTTTATTTTTTTAGGCTATGTTCTTATTCTAATTATTTTTTTCTTGGGCTTTTACAACACTTTTAAAAGGATTTTCTTAAGAAAAATTGAAAAGGTTTAACAAATATGGAAGTAATTCTATTAGAAAGTCTAAATAAACTTGGCAAAATAGGTGATGTGGTCAATGTAAAAGATGGTTTTGCTAGAAACTATCTTATTCCAAAGAAAAAAGCTCTCAGAGCTAATGAAGAAAATAAAAAATATTTTACAAAAATTAAAGATGAAGTTCTAGAAAAAAATAAGCAAACTATTGAGAATGCTAAATCGATAATTAAAAAAATTGCAGAAAAAGAAATAATTTTCATAAGGAATGCTAGTGACAATGGTCAACTATATGGTTCAGTATCTCCAAAGGATATTTCAAATTATTTTGAAGAACAAAAATTAGAAATAAAACCATCCAATATCAACCTTCATAATGTAATCAAAAAAATTGGCATATACGATATTAATATTAAATTACATGCAGATGTTAGTTGTAACTTAAAAATAAATGTTGCTACGTCGACTGATAATGCAAAACTGCAAAAAACTGAGGCCAAAGTTAAAAAAGATGATGAGGCTCACACCAGCAAAAAAAACATTTCTAAAAATAAGCCATTGGCCTCTAATGACAAATCTGAGTCTGATTCAAATAAATTGTCTGAAAACGAGATAAAAAAAGATAAATCATTAGAAAAGAAAGAAATATCTAAAAAGGAAAATGAAATTAATGAACCTAAAACTCAAGAGGGGGAAAAAACTCTTGAAAACAAAGGATGAAGCTTTGCTCAAATCCCATGATAAAACTTAGATTTTATCTGCAATGATTCTAAATCAAACCTTACTATTATTTTTAGGTTTATTACTGGTAGTAAAGGGTGCTGAAATTTTATTATCAAGTGCCATAGCCCTTGGAAAAAAATTTAAAGTATCTGAATTCTTTATTGGTCTCATTGTGATTGGTTTTGGAACCTCATTACCAGAATTACTTGTTTCACTTGATGCTGTTTTAAAAGATTCAACCAATCTAGCCATTGGAAATGTAATTGGATCGAACATATCTAATCTTCTTCTTGTTTTAAGTTTTTCTTTGTTAATTTCAAAATGTTTGACAAAAAATTTATCAAAATTTGATATTTTTTTTCATTTTTTTGTTCATATAATTTTTTTAATTTTATTTCTTTTATTTAAATTTAGTTTTCAGGATGGTTTGTTTTTTATTTTCCTATTTTTTTCATATCTATTTTACTCTTTTAAAAAATCTAAAACAGTTGAAATAGAAGACAATCAAATTGAAAATGACAGGTTCTCAAACCTAACATTAAAAAAACCTTTGGGATGGGGTATCCCTTTAATAATGTCATCTATTTGTTTAACACTCTTTGGCGCAGAATTGACTGTTGATTCTGCGATTAAAATTTCAATAATTCTTGGAATATCTGAATCTTTTTTGGGATTAACAGTTATAGCAATAGGAACATCACTTCCAGAAATAGTAACATCAATGAATGCAGCTAAAAGGGGAAAGTCGGAAATTATTTTAGGAAATATAATAGGCTCAAACATATATAATTTATTATTAATACTCGGACTATCTTCATTATTTAAATCATTCAGTTATCAAACAGAGACTTTATTTGTTGAAATAATTTTTTTAACTTTTTGTACTTTTCTCTTTTCTTTAATTATTTTTTTTAAATCTTCTATTGATAAAATATACTCATCCTTTTTCTTATTTTTTTATGTTTTATATCTAATTTGGTTATATTATATTAATTTTTAAAGTTGTACCCGTTATCCACTTAATCCACAGCCAAAAAAATAATGCTTTCAAAAAAACATTTGCTACTATAATTAAATGGCACCAGATAAAGGCAATCAACTTACTAACTTAATCACACAGTCAACTAATATATCAAGAGAAGTTCCTATAAATGTAGGAGCGGAGCAAGCACTTCTTGGTGCAATAATTTCAAATAATCTTGCTTTTGAAAAGGTAGAGGATTTTTTGGAAGCTGAACATTTTTCTAGTAAGATAAACGGGATAATTTTTAAAACACTTAAAAAATTAATTACTAATGACCAAATAGCAGATATCAATACTCTAAAAGTTTTTCTGGAGAATGACAATGAATTCGCAAAAAGTGGAGGTTTGCCATATCTTCTTGATATAATTGAAAACTCAATAAGTATAATTAATTCGAAACAATACGGAGAATTAATTTATGATCTTTTCTTGAGAAGAAAGTTAATTGACCTAGGTACAAATCTTATAAATGAATCTTACAATAATTTTGATGATCACGATTCAATTGAAATAATTGAAAAAACAGAATCAAGTTTATTTAATCTTACTAGTCAAGGAGAACTCGAAAGAGGACCAAAGCAATTTAATGATATATTAGTAGAAACTCTCAATTATGCTGAAAAGGCTTTTAAAAAAAGTTCTGATGTAATTGGTTTAAAGACAGGTTTGAAAGATTTTGACAAAAAAATTGGTGGATTACATAAATCAGATTTAATAATTATTGCTGGGAGACCTTCAATGGGTAAAACAGCATTTGCAACTAATATTGCATCAAATATTTGTGAGTTAAATAACGAAGAGAATTCTTTAAAACATAATGTACTTTTTTTCTCACTAGAAATGTCCTCAGAACAATTAGCAACAAGACTTATTTCTGAAATTTCAAAAATTTCTTCAGAGAACATAAGAACAGGAAATCTTTCCAAAAGGGATTTTGAAAATATCATAAAAGGAAGTGAAAAGTTGAAATCTCTTTCTCTTTTTATTGATGACTCCCCAGCTTTAAATGTTTCTTCTATAAGAAGTAGAGCTCGTAGACTAAAAAGAAAACAAGGTTTGGATTTAATAATTTTGGATTATTTACAGCTAATCAATAGTGATTCAAAGGGATCAAATGAAAATAGAGTTAAAGAAATATCTGATATTACGCGTGGCCTAAAAGCTATTGCTAAGGAATTAAATATTCCTGTTATCGCATTATCTCAACTTTCCAGAAAAGTTGAAGATAGGGACGAAAAAAGACCTCAACTTGCTGATTTGAGAGAATCTGGTTCTATTGAGCAAGATGCTGATTTAGTGGTTTTCTTATATAGGGAAGAATATTATTTAGCTCGAACCGAACCAGCTGAAGGAACAGAAAAACATATGATGTGGACTAGTAAAATGGAAAAAGTACATAATATTGCAGAAGCTATAGTTGCAAAACATAGACACGGACCAATCTCTAGAGTTAAATTGCATTTCAATGCATCTACAACAAAGTTTTCTGATCTTGCTGATTCAGGAATTATGGAATGAGATAATATCTTTTTTTTTCAGTAAAATTTAGATCTAATAACATTCAAATTTGAAATATTGTTGGTATTCAATTAAAAAAAACTTATGATTACAAAATTATGAATCAATTATATAAAATGTTCATAAGTTATATAAATAAAATAGGTGGTTTATCTTTTGGAATTTTTTGTTCAATAGGTGAAATAGTTCTATTTTTTTCAGAATGTATTAAATATATTTTTATCGATAAATTTTATCCAAAAGTATTCTTAACTCAGTTAATTAAAATTGGTTATAATTCTTTACCCGTTGTTGGGTTAACATCAATTTTTACAGGAATGGTTCTTGCGCTCCAATCATACACCGGGTTTTCTAGATTCTCAGCCGAAAGTGCCATACCTAATGTTGTTGTCTTGTCTATAACAAGAGAATTAGCACCTGTATTGGCTGGATTAATGGTGGCAGGAAGATCTGGGGCCGCCATAGCAGCAGAAATTGGCACAATGAAAGTTACAGAACAAATTGATGCATTAAAAACTCTCTCTACTAATCCCTTTAATTATTTGATTATTCCAAGAATATTGGCTGG
>MDTE01173928.1_pt1 | contig 14275 bp, 10 predicted proteins | sample 811231 | NCBI WGS metagenome assembly MDTE01 (sample SAMN05326651, study PRJNA326480) | marine metagenome | isolation source: seawater | place: Indian Ocean: Red Sea | collected 2010 | reverse complement strand
TAGTGAAGATTAATTTAAAGCAGATTGTGCTTTTTGAACAATAGTTTTAAAGGCTTCTGGGCTATCATAGGCTATTTCAGCTAAAATTTTTCTATCTATTGTTATTCCACACTTATTCAATCCATTTATAAATTTTGAATAAGTCATACCCTCCGACCGAACACCAGCATTAATCCTTTGGATCCATAAAGATTTAAAATCTCTTTTTTTATTCCTACGATCTCTATATGCATATTGCATTGCCTTTTCCATGGCTTGTTTTGCAACCCTGATTGTATTTTTTCTTCTCCCCCACTGGCCTTTAACAGCTTTTAAAACTTTTTTATGCTTTGCTCTGCTTGTAACGCCTCTTTTTACTCTCGCCATATTATCCTCTTAAACTATAAGGCATATAAGATTTAACAATTTTAGAATCTTGTTTTGATAATGTTGTGGTGCCTCTTAGTTTTCTAATCTGTGAATTACTTCTTTTAATCATACCGTGTCTTTTACCAGCTTGAGCAGTTATCAATTTACCTTTGGCTGATATCTTAAATCTTTTTTTTGCTGAGCTTTTTGTTTTAAGTTTTGGCATAATCTGCGAGGTTATACATTTAATGAGTAAAATTTACAACCTTAATTAAAGCCAATAACACTAATAAACATTGGTTAAATTTAAAATTTATTATATTTCATCAAACTCCATTCTTTTCTTATCTTCCATAACTCCTTAAGTGTTTCTTCGGAAACGAAATTTTGATAATTAAAATTTTCTTTAAGAAAGCTATTCTTGATATTCAGTATCCAGCCTGTGTTACATCCTAAAAATTCATTATCTATAATTTTTAAACCACTAGATGTGACTAAGATATTATCTAAAGATAAATCATTATGGTTTATTCTTATTGGCAAATTACTTAAGTCAAGATTATTAGTTCTTCCAACTCTTTTAAATATATAACTTATATAATCAAAAACTTGTATATCATATTTAATTGACCACATTAAATTTATAATTAGTTTCACTTCTTCAGATTGAGAAATATTTTTTTTAAATCTTGATTTTGAGTCTTTTAAAGTTTTACCATCAACCCATTCTTCAATTATATACTTTTGATCATAAGAAATAAGTTTTGGAAAATAAGAGGATAGTTCTCCATTTTTCGATATAAACTCTCTTAAGGGTCCTTGATTACGATCAAAGACTTCATAAATTTTTACTTTTAAATTATTGTAGTATCCTTTAGCAGAAAATTTATTATTTTTATTTTTAAATCCTTCTCTTAAAGGGGTTAATTTTTCTACAATAATTTTATTTACAGAAATTTTATCCAATATCATTTCTTAAGATTATAGTTGCTTACAAAGGCTGTATAACCATGATCATTTGTTTTCCGTCAAATTTAGGATGTAATTCTACTTTACCTACTTCCTTCATGTCCTCTCTAATTTTGGTCATTAACTCATTACCTAAGTGCGAATGTTGTAGCTCTCTACCTTTAAACCGGATCGTAAATTTAACCTTATCACCTTTTAAAATAAATTTTTTAGCATTTTTTACCTTAAACTCATAATCATGAGTTTCTGTAACAGGTCTCATCTTAATTTCTTTTAGTGCAACTATTTTTTGTTTCTTTTTAGCAAGATTTGCTTTTTTTTGAGCATCATATTTATATTTACCCATATCCATAATTTTACAAACTGGTGGGTTCGCATTTGGTGCTATTTCTATCAAATCTAATCCCTGATTTTTAGCCATTGTAATTGCCTCATTTGTACTAACGACACCTAAATTTTTTCCATCATTAGCTATAACTTGCACTTCAGGTGACGAGATCCTGTTATTTGATCTAGGACCTTTATTATTAGTTCTTCTTTGGAAATAATTTTGTTTAAAATCTGCCACTTATTTTGATGAGGCTTGATTTAAAGCTGAAAAAGTCTTTAAAAATAAATCTAATTTCATATTTTCTTGTTTATCAGAATCCAATCTTCTAATAGTTACTGAGTTACTGTCAACTTCTTTTTTACCACAAATTAATAAAAGAGGTATTTTTGCAAGAGAATGATCTCTAATTTTATAGTTTAAATTATGTTTTTTTAAGTCAACTAAGGAACTGATGCCAGCTTGCTTAATTTTCTTTGAAACCTTAATTGCATAATCATCAAAATCTTCTGAGATAGGAATTACCACTGTTTGCAGTGGTGAAATCCAGAAAGGAAATTTCCCAGCGTAATGCTCAATTAAAATTCCTATGAATCTCTCAAGTGAACCAAATAAAGCTCTATGAAGCATTACTGGAACTTTTTTTGATCCATCTTTATCTACATAAGAAGCATCAAGTCTAGCAGGTAAGTTTAAATCAACTTGTAGAGTACCACATTGCCAATCTCTACCTATAGCATCCCTTAAAACAAATTCTATTTTAGGCCCATAAAATGCGCCTTCCCCCTTATTAATACTATATTTAAGTTTTGAAGCTTTAACTACTTTTAATAGAGATGCCTCTGCTTTATCCCAAACATCATCACTCCCTACTCTTACCTCAGGACGATCAGCATATTTTAATAGAACGTTTTCAAATCCCAAATCTTTGTATATGTCTAGTATTAAATTTGTAACGTTCAAACACTCACTTGTTATCTGATCCTCAGAACAAAAGATGTGTGCATCATCTTGAGTAAAAGCTCTAACTCTTAATAATCCATGTAAAGCTCCTGAAGGCTCATATCTATGCACTTTCCCAAATTCTGTAATTCTCAAAGGTAGATCTCTATAACTTTTTAAACCTTGATTAAAGACTTGTATATGACCTGGGCAATTCATTGGTTTTATCGCAAAAATTTTTTCATCAGGTGTTTCGGATGTATACATGTTAGCACCGTATTTTTCCCAATGTCCAGATTTTTCCCACAATAATCTATCAAGCACCTCAGGAGTATTTACCTCTTTATAGCCTGCAGCATCTTGTCTAGATCTCATATAATTGATTAATTTTTGGAACAAAGACCAACCTTTTTCATGCCAAAAAACAGATCCTGGGCTCTCTTCTCTAAAATGAAATAAATCCATTTCTTTTCCAAGTTTTCTATGATCTCTTTTTTCAGCTTCCTCAATTCTTTTAAGATATAATTCTAAGTCTTTTTGATTTGCCCAACCTGTTCCATAAATTCTTTGCAACATTTCATTTTTAGAATTTCCTCGCCAATAAGCTCCCGACACTTTAGTCAATTTGAAAGCCTTACCAATTTTTCCAGAGGACTCTAAATGAGGTCCTCTACAAAGATCATGCCATGTATCTCCATGATGATAGACTGTGAGTTGTTCGTTATTAGGAATGCTCTCTATGATTTCAGCTTTATATTTTTCACCTATCTTTTTAAAATGACTTATTGCTTTTTCTCTCTCCCAAACTTCTCTCCTTGTTTTGACGTCTTTATCAATTATTTCTGTCATTCTTTTTTCTATTTTTTTTAAATCATCAGTAGTAAAAGGCTCTTTTCTTGCAAAATCATAATAAAATCCATTTTCTATTACTGGTCCAATAGTCACTTGAGTACCTGGATATAACTCCTGTACAGCCATAGCCATAATATGTGCAGTATCATGCCTAATTACCTCAAGTCCTTCAGGATCTTTTGCGGTGAAAATTTTGACTGAACAATCTTTATCAATAATTGAATATAAGTCCTTTAATTCTCCATCAATACTCATTACTAAAGCTTGTTTAGCTAAAGATTTACTAATTTTTTTTGCAACCTCAGAGCCTGTCACACTTTTTTCAAAGTTGAGCTTTTTTCCATCCGGTAAAGTAATATTTGGCATTAATTAAAAAGTTTTTTGTACTCTGAATAAGTAGAAAAACACATTTTTTCAACATTAAATTTTTTGACAATATTTTTTCTTGCTTCAGTACCAATCTTTTTTAAAGCACTATCCTCCAAATTTAGCGCTTTAATAATTTTTTCACTTAGAGATTTGGAATTTCCAGACTCAAACAAAAAACCTGTTTTTTCATCAATAACAGTCTCTTTTGAGCCTCCAATATTACTGGCTATTATTAATTTTTCCATTGATTGAGCCTCTACAGCTACACGTCCAAAAGCCTCTGGCTCAATAGATGAAGATATAACTATATTAGAAACTTTATAGGCTAGCGCCATGTCTTTGCAATGATTTATAAATCTTAATTGTTTCGCCATTCTATATTGTTCACTTAATCGAACCAATTTTTTTTTATATAAACCTCTTCCTTGGTCACTTCCTAAGATTATAGCATAAAAAGCTTCATAACCTAATTGCATATTAACTAAATTTATTGCTTCAATAAATAATTCTTGACCTTTCCATGAAGTCAATCTTCCTGGAAGTAATATTATCTTTTTATTTTCATCAATTCCCCAATTTTCGAGTAATTTTTTTTCTTCATCCTCAGTTTTTGTACTTTGATCAAAAAAATCTACGTTAATCCCTCGAAAAATTACTAATAGTTTTCTTTTAAACATTAAATACTCGGAATAATTATCTTTAATGTGTGAAAAAATAAAATTTGAACCAGCAATAATTAAATCAGATCTAACCATTACTGAATTATAAAACTTTTTAATTTTACTTTTAAAGTTATAAGTTCCATGAAATGTTGTTACAAATTTTCTACCAGTTATTTTAGCTGCTAATAAACAAGACCATGCGGGAGCTCGACTTCGAGCATGAACAATATTTATATTATAAAATAGTATGATGAAAATTAAAAAAATTGAATTTAAAAAAATCAAGATAGGATTCTTACTTTGTACAGGAAGTCGAATCAATTTTACTTTTTTTTTATTTATGAATTTTATTAATTCACCACCACTTGTGACTATAAATGACTCACAATTATTTTCTGGTAAATAGTGTGCAATATCATAGCAGCCTGTTTCAGCCCCTCCATAACCCAATTTAGGAATTACTTGTAAAACTTTTAAATTAGATGACATTTGATATGATTATATATTAATAGATTTAACTATTAAACTCTTATGATAAAATACAATTTTTATAAAATTTCAGATTCCAAAAAGATTAGATATTTAAAAAATTATCAAAAAAATAGACCTTATGTTGTTTTTCTTCATGGATTTAAGTCTGATTTAGAAGGACAAAAACCTTATTTTTTTTTTAAATTTTCAAAAAAAAATAAACTTGGCTTTTTAGCTTTAGAATATTCAGGTCATGGAAAATCATCTGGATTATTCATTAACGGGAATATTTCAAAATGGACAAAAGAGACTGATATCTTGATAAAAAAAATTGTAAAAAAAAATAAAATTATTTTAATTGGTTCAAGTATGGGTTCTTGGATTTCATTGAACTTATTTAAAAACTTCAAAAAACAAATTATAGGTTTTTTAGGTATTGGTTCAGCACCTGAATTTTTAGAAAAATTAATGTGGAAAAAATTTACAAAAAAAATGAAAAAAAAATTAAGAAAAAATGGGATAATAACTTTAAAACATGGAGATTATGAATATCCAATTTCATATCAATTAATAAAAGATGGAAAAAAAAATAAGGTATTAAATAAAAAGATATATGAAAAGCTCAATGTAACTATGGTTCATGGAAATAAAGATAAATCAGTCCCAATTAAATATTCAAAAAAAGTTTTAAAAATTTTTAAAAAAGCAAATAAAAAATTAGTGATTGTAAAAAATGGTGATCACAGTCTATCAACACCTAAATACTTAAATATACTAAAAAAGGAATTATCACTTGTAGCTAACCAACCTCTTTAATTTTAGGCTTCAAGGTAAGCGGGTTCTTAAGCTTATCTATCATTTCTTTTGGACAAACTTGAATAAAATTTATGATTTCATTATCAAAATTATCAATCAACGACTTTGATAATAAAGAACCTGTTTCAATAGAATGTTCAAAAATCATCTTTTTTAGAAAATTAATCCAATAATCTGTTTCAACATTTTGCCAAACTACAGAATCTGGATTTACTTTTTTTTCAAAATCTTTTGCTATGTCATATATAAATGCCATACCACCTGTCATTCCAGCTGCAAAATTATCACCAACTCTTCCCAATATAACAGCTGTTCCTCCAGTCATATATTCACATCCGTTCGAGTCACATCCTTCAATTACTGTTAACGCACCAGAATTTCTTACAGCAAATCTATCTCCTGCCTGACCTGAAGCAAAAAGTTTACCTGACGTAGCACCGTAAAGAACTGTGTTTCCAAGAATTGTATTTTCATTAGAAACTAGATTACTCTCATCTGGTAGTCTTATTGAAATCGTAGCACCTGATAATCCTTTTCCAACATAATCATTAGCATCACCCTTAAGATTAAGTTTAAGCCCTTTACATGCAAAGGCTCCAAAAGATTGTCCTGCTGAACCTCTAAAATGTAACTCTAAAAAATTTTCATTTAATTTGTTATTTCCATATTTCTTATATAAGTAATGTGAAATTCTAGTACCCACAGCTCTATCTGTATTTTTAATAATGAATTCCTTCTCAAAATTTTCTAATCTATCTAAAGATTTTTCTATTTCTGGCCAAATCTTTTGGTCAAGCGTATTTGGTACTTTGTTTATCTCAAAAGACTCACAGTATCTTTTATTATTTCCGGGATCTGCTTGTACAAATAATGGGTTAAGGTCTAAGTCATCTAAATTTGGTGATGCTTTATTTACCTGCATTAATAAGTCTGTTCTACCTATAATATCGTTTAAAGATTTAAATCCTAAATCAGCTAAAATTTCTCTTACTTCGGAAGCAATAAAAGTAAATAAATTTACTACTTTATCTGGTGTTCCTGTAAATTTTTCTCTTAATTTTTCATCCTGAGTACAAACTCCAACTGGACAAGTATTAGAGTGACATTGTCTAACCATAATACAGCCCATTGCTACCAAAGCCGTTGTAGCGACACCATATTCTTCAGCTCCCATCATTGCAGCAATGACAACATCTCTTCCTGTCTTAATGCCTCCATCAGTTCTTAAAGTAACTTTATGTCTCAAATTGTTTAATGTTAAAACTTGGTTGGCTTCTGTTAAACCCATTTCCCAAGGTATCCCAACATACTTTACACTTGTTTGTGGAGTTGCTCCTGTGCCTCCATTATGACCAGAAATTAATATTATATCAGCTTTCGCTTTAGCGACACCTGCTGCGATTGTACCTACTCCTGATGATGCTACTAACTTAACACCGACTCTTGCTTTAGGATTTATTTGTTTTAGATCATATATAAGTTGTGCCAGATCCTCTATTGAATAAATATCGTGATGAGGTGGTGGAGATATGAGAGTCACTCCAGGTGTTGAATGTCTTAATTTAGCTATTTCATTTGTCACTTTAAAACCTGGTAGCTGGCCTCCCTCTCCAGGTTTAGCTCCTTGAGCTATTTTAATTTCAATTTCATTACAATTATTTAAGTAGTCTATAGTTACCCCAAATCTTGCGGAGGCTATTTGTTTCACTCTTGAATTTGCACTATCACCACCATCCATAATCTTAAATCTTTTTGCATCTTCTCCTCCTTCTCCACTGCAAGATGCTCCTTTAATTCTATTCATTCCTATTGCTAAAGTTTCATGTGCCTCTTTCGATAATGCTCCGTGAGACATGCTACCACTACCAAATCTTTTTAAAATATTTTCTATAGGTTCAACTTCAGATATATCAATTGCAGGACCTAGCTTCTTTTTTCTAAAGTCAATTAGATCTCTTAGATTAATTGGTGGGAGACTATATATCCCCTTAGAATATTTTTTATATACTTCATATGAATTTGAACCAACTGCACTTTGCAGTAAGTGAATAAGTCTACCTTGATACTGATGTGTTTCACCATTTTTTCTGTATCTATAGATACCTCCGATTGGCAACACTGTCTCCATACTTTCAAAAGCCTCTTTATGAATATGTCTTATTTTTTTTTCTATACCAACTAATCCAATTCCAGAAATTTTTGAAGTTACACCAGGGAAGTAATCGTTTACTATAGTTCTGCTTAATCCAACTGTTTCAAAATTACATCCTCCCCGATATGAACTTAAAACAGAAATTCCCATCTTAGACATAATTTTTAATAGTCCTGAATTTACTGACTTAATGTATCTTTGAACACAATGGTCAAAGCTATACTGACCAAAAAGTTTTTTTACATATCTTTGATATAAACTATCAAAAGCTAAATAAGGGTTAATTGTAGTTGCACCTACCCCAATTAAAGTGGCAAATGAATGAGTATCTAAAGCTTCTCCAGATTGAACATTAATAGATACATATCCTCTTAATTTTTTTTCAATTAAAAAAGAATTAATTGCACCCACACACAGCAACATTGGCATCGGTAATTTCTCAGAGGATACTTCTTTATCACTTAAAATAAGCTGGGTTACACCCTGTCTAACAGCAATTTCTGACTCTTTTTGTATCCTTAATATTGATTCTGATAAATTATCATTTTTATTAAATGTGCAGTCTATAACAGTGGAATTTAAACCAAAAAAATTAACGAACTTACTAAACTGTGAATTTGATAGGATTGGACTATTAAGAACATAAATATTTTCCTTAGTTAAAGTATCAAAATTTAGAATATTTCCTAAATTTCCAAATCTTGTTTTTAAACTCATTACTTTATTTTCTCTTAAAGAGTCTATTGGAGGATTTGTTACTTGACTAAAATTTTGTCTAAAAAAATGATAAAGTGGTCTGTACCTATCAGATAATACTGCAAGCGGTGTATCATCTCCCATAGAACCAGTTGCTTCTTTAGCTTCGTCCGCCATTGGATGCAAAATTAATTCGAGGTCCTCTAAACTAATCCCAAAGGTGTGTTGTCTTCTTCTTAAATTCTCTCCCTCAAAAGTATGTTTTTCATTTGATATCGGAAGTTTTTCATCTAAATCAACAATTTGAGAATTGAAGTGTTTAAATTCTTTTGCAAGATAATCTTTTATCTGATCATTGAAAAAAACTTTTCCTTTTTCAATTCTTACTCCAATGATTTCACCAGGACCAAGTCTTCCTTTAGATAGTATTTTCTTTTCGTTTAATTCTATCATTCCAGTTTCTGAACCAGCAAATAACATTTTATCTTTTGTAATAACGTATCTTAAAGGTCTTAATCCATTTCTATCATTTGCAGCAATAACCCACTCATTATCTGTTGCAGCTATTGCTGCGGGACCATCCCATGGTTCCATTGTACTATTTAGAAAATTAAATAATTGTTGGTGGCTTTTAGGTAAAGTTTTATTTTTTTTTGACCAAGCATCAGGTATCATCATTAATTTTGCTAAAGGAGCAGATTGTCCTGACTTATTTAATAATTCAAAAACATTATCTAAAGCAGCGGAGTCTGAAACACCTTTTTGAATTACTGGTTTTAAATTATCTATATCATCAAAAAAAGTACTGCTCATCTCTTGCTCATGAACCTTCATCCAATTTTTATTTCCTTTATAAGTATTTATCTCTCCATTATGAGCTATAGCTCTGAAGGGTTGAGCTAAACTCCAACTAGGTGCGGTATTAGTTGAAAATCTTTGATGGAAAATTGCATATCTAGAAACAAATCTTTTATCTTTTAAGTCTAAAAAAAAATCTGATATCGCCTCTGCTAAATATAATCCTTTATAAATGATTGACTTTGAACTTATAGAACAGATATAAAAATTATTAAGCGATGCTTCAAAAGCTTTATTTTCAATTCTTTTTCTAGTCTCGTATATTTTTCTCTCTAAATTTTTGTCTAACAAGTCTTTATCATTTGATTTAAAGAGCACTTGAATAATTTCTGGCATTGTTCGAAAAGCTTTTTCACCTAATATTTTTGGGTTTACTGGTACTTGTCTCCATCCATAAATGCTAAAATTATTTTTTGTTAATTCACTCTCAACAATAGTCTTACAACTTTCCTGAGAGGAATAGTCATTTCTTGGAAGAAAAATCATACCTACACATATCTCTGAATTATCATAATCGTGCCCAGTTACTTCAATTTTTTCTATGAAGAAATCTTTGGGTATCTCAACATGTATTCCAGCTCCATCACCAGTTTTTCCATCCGCATCAACTGCGCCTCTATGCCAAACTGCCTTTAAAGCTTCAATTCCATATTCAACGACTGCTCTAGTTTTTTTACCTTCTGTTGAAGCTATAACACCAACACCGCAAGCATCATGTTCCATTTCTTTTGAATAAACATGGTTTTCAGTCAACAGTTCAAGATTTTTATTATAATTTTTCATCATGCAACTTTTGTTTTTTTTATTTCAATACTTTCTAGATAAGTTTTCATAGTTTCTGCTGCATCTCTTCCATCTTTAATTGCCCAAACTACTAGTGATGCACCTCTCACAATATCTCCTGCAGCAAAAACTCCTTTTAAGTTTGTCTCCATTGTATCAAAATCCACTTTTAATGTTCCCCATTTTGTAACTTGTAATTCTTTTGCATCAAATAGGAATGGCAAATCCTCAGGATCAAAACCTAGGGCTTTAATAACCATGTCAGCCTTTACTTCAAATTCTGACCCTTTTTTAACCTCAGGTCTTCGTCTTCCTGAGTCATCGGGTTCACCTAATTTTATTTGATCAACAACTAATTTTTCAATTTTATTTTTTCCTTTAAATTCTTTTGGACTAGACAGCCAAACAAATTCTACACCTTCCTCCTCAGCATTTGCAACTTCCCTTGCTGATCCTGGCATATTTTCTTTATCTCTTCTATAAAGACATTTAACTGATTTAGCTTTTTGTCTTACTGATGTTCTTACACAGTCCATTGCAGTATCTCCACCGCCAATGACAACCACATCTTTACCTTCAGCATTTAATGTTCCTTTATCAAACAAATCTACCTTGTCTCCCAACCCTTTTCTATTAGAAGCAGTCAAAAACTCCATTGCAGGAAAAATATTATCTAAGTCATTTCCAAGTAATTCAACTTCTCTAGCTTTATACACACCAGTAGCAATTAGAATTGCGTCATGTTTTTTTCTTAATTGCTCTAAAGTAGCATCCTTACCTACTTCAAAATTTTGAACAAACTCAATACCACCATCTTTAAGAAGTTTTGTTCTTCTCTCTACAACATGCTTTTCTAATTTAAAATTTGGAATACCATAAATCAATAAACCTCCTGCACGATCATAACGATCATAAACAGTAATTTTATATCCGTTCTTCCTTAATTGTTCCGCTGCTGCCAAACCCGCTGGTCCAGCACCAATAATACCTACACTTTGATTTTTTTCATATTTTATCTGGATTGGTTTAACCCAACCTTGTTCCCAAGCGTTGTCTGTTATATATTTTTCTACTGATCCAATAGTTACTGTTCCATGTCCTGATTGTTCAATAACACAATTACCCTCGCAAAGACGATCTTGAGGACATATTCTTCCACACACCTCTGGCATGTTATTTGTGCTTTGAGACAACTCGTAAGCTTCTTGTAATCTTCCCTCTGCTGTTAATTTCAGCCAATCTGGAATATTATTACTTAAGGGGCAGTGAACTTGGCAAAATGGTACACCACATTGAGAACATCTACTTGACTGTTCTTCTGCTTTTTGTTTTATAAAATCGTCATAAATTTCATTAAAGTCATCTTTTCTTCTTTCTACCTCTCTTTTAGGTGGAGTTTGTTGACCTATTTTTACAAACTTTAACATTTTATCAGTCATAATTTTTTAGAATCATGGCAAAATATACATTGTTTTTTATAGTAAAAGAATTTTTTAGGTCAATATTTATGACCTATATTTGTCTAAAATAAGCTTAAAATAAAGAAATTTTATTTTTTGCATACCTAATATGATTAAATCGAATTGTTTTAAAAGAATATTTTTTAAGTTACGACACTTATATGCTCCAAGATTTTATAGAAATACTTATTCTCTCATCTATTCAAGGAATATCAGAATTTTTACCAATAAGTTCATCTGCTCACTTAATTATAGTATCTAAACTGTATAATCTTAAAGCAAACTCATTATTAATAGATATAAGTTTACACTTAGGTTCTTTACTAGCAATAATATTTTATTTTAGAAAAGATTTATTAAACCTAAAAAATAATCGAACATTATTAAAGCTAATTATAATTGGCTCTATACCACTTATTTTTTTTGGATACATATTACATTCAACTGAACTTATTCAACTTCTAAGAAATATAAAGATTATTGCATGGACTACATTGTTTTTCGGAATAATTTTATATTTTGCAGATCAAAGGAAAGTTGAAAAAACAATTCCTAGAGACTTAAATGTTAGATCAATTATATTTATTGGATTATTACAAATTCTTGCATTAATACCAGGTGTAAGTAGAGCGGGCATTACAATGACTGCTGCAAGATTTTTAAATTTTAATAGAGTCGACTCAGGTAAAATATCATTTTTACTTTCTATCCCTGCCTTAACAGGAGCAAGTTTTCTTGGCTTAAAAGATATACGGAATGAAACTTTAGAAATAAATTTATTAGTAATTATTGCTATAATTTTGTCTTTTCTGTTTTCATATATAACAGTTAAATTTTTTTTAAATTATTTAAATAAATTTTCATTGAATATTTTTGTAATTTATAGATTGATAATTGCTTTAATTTTGTTATCGATTATTTATTTTTAAACTGGTCGTTTAATCAAAGGTAATAATTGAGACAATAAAACACCACATAATATAAAGAAACATCCTAATAAATTATTAACACCTAGTATCTGATTTAATAAAAACCATGCTGCAATTGTTGCAAAAACACCTTCTAATGAAAAAATTATTGCTGCTGGAGCAGGTGTAATATTTTTTTGTGCGTAAATTTGTAAAACAAAAGCAAATCCTCCTGAAAGAATTCCTGCATATAAAATTGAGTCTATTTCGTTTAAAATATTTTCGATTATAAATTCTTCATAGATAAATCCAATAACAAAAGAAAATAAGGCTACTAATAAAGTTTGAACAGCGCCTAAAGTTAAAGGTAAATTATATTTTGTAACTAATATTCCAGTAAAAATAATATGAGTGCTCCAAAACAAAGCTCCTAATACAACAAGTGTATCACCAAGTCTTACTGTTGTATCATGAAAATTGGTAAGTAGATAACCACCGATTAAACATAGAACTACAGAGGGCCAGACACTCCAATGAATTGATTTTTTGCTAAATAAATAAATTATTATTGGCACCATAGGGACATAAAAAATTGTGAAAAATGCTGCGTTAGCTACATCGGTATACAAAAGAGCAACTTGTTGTAATGCTGAACCTAAAAAAAGTGATAATCCAATTAAAAAAGAGAGAATAGCAAATGTTTTAAAGTCTAATTTAAACTCTGATTTAAATTTTTTTACCTCAAATAAAAATGCGAGAGGAACAATTGCCAAAAATCCGACAAAAAATCTTACTGCGTTGAAAGTGAAAGGACCTATGTTGTCCATGCCTGTGTCCTGGGCGATAAAAGTGGTTCCCCAAATAAATGTGCATAATAATGCACTTAATAATGAGAATGATTTGGACATAATCTGTTTTAGACTGCTAATTTATAAGCAAAGTTTTTTCCTAAATTTTCTTTTAACTCATTATTAAATCGAGCAGCTTCTGCTCCGTCAATAATTCTATGATCGTAAGATAATGATAAAGGCAACATAGTTCTTGTAACGAATTTTCCATCCAAAAAAATTTGTTTTTTTTCAGATCTCCCAACTCCTAATATCGCAACTTCAGGAAAATTTATTATAGGAGTGAAAAAAGATCCTCCAATTCCGCCTAAACTTGTTATTGTCATGGATCCACCAAATAATTCTTTTTTATCAATTTTAAGATTTCTACATTGATCACTAAGATTTTTTAGTTCAGAGCTTATCAGATTAATATTCTTATTGTCTGCATTTCTTAATTTTGGAACCATTAAGCCGTGTGGAGTATCCACAGCTATTCCAATATGATAATATTTTTTAATAGTCATTTTTCCACTATCAATATCATCTATAGAGCTGTTAAAATTAGGAAATTTTTTCAATGAAGCGGCCAAAGCTTTGACAATAAAAGCTAAAGGTGTAATTTTTTTTTTTTCTCCGGTATATATATCTGTTAGCGAAGTTCTAAATTCCTCTAGTTCTGTGATATCTGCTTCATCATGATTGGTTACATGAGGAATATTTGTCCAAGAATTCATCAAATATTTTGATGACAATTTTTTAACTCTTGGTATATCTTTTATTTCTACTTCTCCAAATTCTGAGTGAGAGTATTCTTGTTTTATCTTTTCATTA
>MDTE01086272.1_pt1 | contig 14275 bp, 10 predicted proteins | sample 811231 | NCBI WGS metagenome assembly MDTE01 (sample SAMN05326651, study PRJNA326480) | marine metagenome | isolation source: seawater | place: Indian Ocean: Red Sea | collected 2010 | reverse complement strand
TTCTCGCCTCCCACGAAGACTCGGTCTTGGTGGAAAATCGGGCTGGGCATGTTTTGATTGGAACCGACGTGGGCGAAAGGATAGTCCCAGAGCCGTTTGCCCGTTTGTATGTCGACTCCCGTCAGGGCGTTGTGATTCCATTCAATCACCTGACGGACGCCTTCAAGGGTTGCGACAAACGGGGAGGCGTAGGCGGCCCCGTCGTTCCCGAGATGCCATAGCTTCTTGCCGGACTTGACATCAAAGGCAATCAGCAATCCCTCGTCGTCGCCACCGAGGTGAATGATCATCCGGTCGCCGTCCACCAGCGGCGATGTGGAGGCACCCCAGTTGGGGAAGGCACGGTCAAATCGCTGGCTTTCGTCCCGCTGCCATATGAGGTCGCCACTACTGGCATCAAATGCCGAGACGACGCCGGTAATGCCCAAGGTAAAGATTCGGCCCTCGGAGAGGGCGGGGTTGGATTTCGGTCCTTTTCCGTGATACTCGCCGCCCCCCGCAATCTTGAAGGGGGTTTTGACCTTGGCTTTCCAGATGACCTCACCCGATGCCAAGTCCAAACACCAAAGGACCTCATCATTCCCTTGGCGGGCATGCTGGTAGACGCGATCGTCCGAGACAAGAGGGGTGCCGTAACCCGCTCCCACCTCGCGCCGCCAGACTTGTTGGAGTTGCTCGGGCCAGGCGGTCGGAGCCTGGAAGTCCGCTACCCAGCCATTTCGTTGGGGGCCGAGCCAGCCGGTCCAGTCGGCAGCAGACATGGGGGAATCGGCAAGGCTGATGGCGGCGAGAAGGACCCACGAAAGGACAGGGGTGCTGGCGGAGGAGAACATGGATTGAGGGAGGTTGGAGCAATTCCGGTGTGACCGGGTTCCTTGAGATGAAAAAAGCCGCTCGGAGTGAGCGGCTTTAGCGAAAACGTTCACGGGATTAGACGGTTACCCATTGTTTGGATTGGGCGGACTCTTCCACCGCCTCGAGAACCCGCTGGTTTCGTTTGCCATCCTCGAAGGTTGGTTGGACGGCTTTTCCAGCCACCACGGCATTGACAAAGTCCGCCAGCGTGTGAACGAAGGTATGCTCGTAGCCGATGATGTGTCCAGGCGGCCACCATTGACCAACATAGGGATGACTTCCGCCGGGTTGGGTGACCAGGATATCGGCGAATCCCTGACGGTCATCGGGTTGGCTGTTGTCGAAATACTTGAGACGGTTCATATCCTCGAAGTCGAAGTAGAGCGAGCCCTTGCTCCCGTTGATTTCGATAACAATGTTGTTCTTCCTTCCGAGTGCGAAACGCGTGGCCTCCAGATTGGCAAGGGCACCATTTTGAAAGCGGCCGATCACCATGGCGGCATCGTCGACCGTCACCTCTCCCATCTCGGCGCCACCCGCACCCCCGAGGCCCGAGCCTTTTCCTGAACTGTCTTCGAGGGGCCGTTGTTTGATAAACGTGTTCATGAGTCCGCAAATCTCTGCAAACTCGCCGACGAGATAACGCCCGAGGTCGATGATGTGGGCGTTGATGTCACCATGGGCACCGCTTCCGCTGATCCCTTTCTTCAAGCGCCAAACAAGCGGAAAATTGGGGTCGACAATCCAGTCCTGCGCATAGCGCGCCCGATAATGGTAGATTTCCCCGATGGCCCCTTCTTCGATCATCTTTTTGGCATGGGCGATGGCGGGAATTCGTCGATAGTTATGACAAACCATGTGAACGACGTTGTTTTTTTCCACTGCATCGACCATGTCCTGGCATTGTTGAACAGTCATTCCCAATGGCTTTTCACAGAGAACGTGTTTACCGGCGTTGGCGGCGGCAATCGCAATCTCCGCATGAGAATCATTGGGCGTGTTGATATCGACGATGTCGATCTCGGGGTGGTTGACGACCGCTTGCCAATCGGTCGAGGCGTTTTTCCAGCCCAATTCGTTGGCGGCCGCTTCAACCCCCTCGGGATTGCGTCCGCAGATGGTGTGCATTTCAATTTCGGCATCAAGGGGGAAGAAATGGGGCGCCTGCCGCCATCCATTGGAGTGGGCCTTCCCCATAAACCGGTAACCGATCATTCCCACGTTGAGTGTCTTCGCCATAGCAAAAATAGGTAAATTGTTGATTGGAATTGCGGTCCCCTTATAGTGCCTCCCTTGGCGCTAGTCAACAGTTCGGAGGGATTCGCCGGATCCTTGGGAACGGCTCCGGTTCGCTCTTGAAATCGGGGTGAAGTGATCGGGCTCACTGGCTCTTTTGAAGCGAAGAGTTGAAGCGAAGAACACAGTCTTTGGACGCGGTTGCAGGCGGAAGTGGGAAATGGCTCCCGTGAGAAGGATTTTAAAGGATTGCGAGCTTCATGGCCTCAGAGATCACCGTTGAATTATTGAAATCTAAATTGCACCGCGCAGAGGTCACCGGAGCTAACGTTGACTACGAAGGGAGTCTGTCAATCGATGAGGATTTGATGGCCCTCGTGGGATTGCTTCCATACGAGCGGTTGCTATGTGGAAATCAAGCTAATGGAGCCCGCTTTGAAACCTATGTTATTCCGGCGACGAGAGGCAGTGGGGATATTATTCTGAACGGCGCCACTGCCCGATTAGGCGAGGTCGGCGATTTGCTCACCATCATGACCTTTGTGCGCGTTCCCATCGCCGAGGCAAGGGGTTGGGGACCGCGACTGGCCGTTTTGTCGGATCGAAATCGTCACTTCGAAACCCGACCCTCAACGATTAAGGTTGAGGTGCCGGCGGTGATGGGAGAATGCTCAGATTGATATGGAACGATCCGTAGGAGAACTCGCCACTCGTCTGGAGGGAACCCTTTCCGGGGACCCTTCGATCCGGGTGCGCGGCGTTGCCGATGCCGCCCTGGCGCAGGAGGGAGACCTCACCTTCGCAGAAAATCGGGCTTATTTTGACCAGGCGCTTTCCAGCAAGGCGTCTGCGATTCTCGTTGCCGACGACTGGGAGGCGGAAACCAAAGTCATTATTCGAGTCAAACAGGTGAGACTCGCGCTGGCCCATCTCCTGGAATGGTTTCACCCGGAAGAAGCGGCGCCGGTGGGCATTCATCCGAGTGCGGTGATCGAGCCGGATGCGGTGGTCGATCCGACGGCGTCGATCGGCCCCGGTTGCTACGTTGGCTGCGGAGGGCGGATCGGAGCGGGGACCGTTCTGGTGGGGGGCGTCCAGGTGGCCGCGAACTGCGAGATTGGAGAGGACTGCAAGCTGTTCTCGAATGTGGTGCTTTATGGAGGGGTTCGTTTGGGGAGCCGGGTGAGGATCCATGCCGGCTCCGTCCTGGGTTCCGATGGGTATGGATATGTCTTTGATGGAAGCCAGCACCGGAAGCTGGCTCAGCGAGGGGGAGTGCTGGTGGAGGATGATGTCGAGTTGGGGGCAAACGTGACGATTGATCGAGGTGCCTTTGGGGACACCAAGATTGGTGCCGGGTCGAAAATCGACAACCTGGTTCAGTTGGGCCACAATGTGGTCGTCGGCCGGGCTTGCATCGTGATCGCCCAGACTGGAATCGCCGGGAGCACGAGCATCGGGGATCACTCCATTATTGCCGGCCAGGTTGGGATTGCCGGCCACCTCAAGATTGGAAAACAAGTCACCATTGCGGCTCAATCCGGCGTCATGCGTGATCTTCCCGATGGGAGTAAGGTGTTTGGATCGCCCTCCCAAGACGATCGAATCTTCAAGCGGCAGTTGGTTGCCCTCCAGCAGTTGCCGGATCTGATCAAGCGGGTTCGGGAATTGGAAAGGCGTCTCGAAGCCCAAGACAATGATCGTCGCTAGCGAGGCTCCTTGAGGTGGGTCGTGAGGTGTCGAAGGGCAAGAGCCCGATGGGATATTTGATTTTTGACCGCGATACCAAGCTCGCCGAAGGATCGGTCAAAGCCTTGGGGGAAGAAAAGGGGATCGTAGCCGAAACCATCGCTGCCGTGGTATTCATCGGCGATTTGACCCTCACAGACCCCGGCAAAAAGAGCGACGCGAGCCTCTGTGGATGGGCGGTAGGGCAGGAGAGCGAGAACACAGCGGAACCGAGCGCTGCGTTGCTCCTCGGGAATGGGTTTGAGAAGGTCGAGCAGTTTCGCGTTGTTGGCGGCGTCGCTGGCGTTTCCTGAGTGAGGGTCAGAGGCGGCAAAACGAGCCGAGTGAACTCCTGGCGCGCCGTCCAGGGCATCCACTTCCAGGCCCGAATCATCGGCTAGGAGATCCACTCGATCAAAGCGATCAAGGGGAAGCTTGAGGGGGGGGGCTTGATTGAGCCAAGCCGCGAGTTGTTCTACTTTTAGTGTCGCATTGGCTTCAAAGGTCGCGCCCGTTTCCTTGGGCGAGGGGCAATCGCCCAACTGTTGCATTGCGATACAAGTGAACGCCGGTTCGAGCATTTTGCTCATCTCGTCGACCTTGTGTTGGTTTCCCGTTGCAATGACGAGGAGCGAGTTCATTGGAGCGATGCTTCGGTCTCTTTGAGGGTTTCAAAGTGTTCTTCCGCGACCATGTAACCGATGCAACCTTTTGCCCCGCAGGCACAGGGGCGGTCCTCGTAGTCCTCAAGCTCGTGGCCATAGTTGTAGGTGAGTTCCTGACCTTTTTTGATTTTTTTCGTTGAGTAGATCCAGACGCGATCCTTCTTGACGTCTGATTCACAGTTGGGCTCGCAACTGTGGTTCAGATAACGGGCAGGGTTCCACTTGACGCTGCCGTCGAGATCGAAGTCGTCGTTGACGGTGAAGACGTAACAATTGAGATTCTCAAGTTCCTGTTCGGACTCCTTCTTGGTCAGTTTGGGGCCGATGTATTCAATGATTCGTTTGCCTTTGCGAATCTCGGTTCGGGCGAAGCCACCCCAACCATGGATGGGCGATTTCTTGAAGAGGACCAGCGGGTGATCGTTTTTAAATTTCTTGGGCTGAGACGCGTTCTTCTTCTTTTTCGACATGGGTTTAAGTGACTTGAGGGCTGACCTTCGAAGGGTCGGGTTGCTTATGGAAGCTGCCGTCCTTCATGACGGCGATCAAATGCTTGCGGTCGGTCAGGTGGCGAGGGTTTTCCAGAGGGTTTTCGTCGACCAGGATCAGGTCGGCCAGGAACCCGGGAAGGATCTGCCCCAAGTCATCCGGACGATCCATGGCAGCGCCGCCGTGTTTGGTCATGGACTGAAGGGCTTCCATTGGGGTGAATCCGGCGTGATCGATCAAGTGGGCGATGTCGTTGGCATTCTGGCCATGCGGGGTCAGGGCGAAGCCGTAGTCGCCTCCCCCTAGAATCCGGACGCCTCGCCGCTTCAGTTCCTGCAGTCCCTTTGCGGCACCTTCCAGTTCTTCTCGAAGGCCCATGGCTTCGACTTGTTCGGGGGTAAACATGGCCGCTCCATCATAGATGGCGGTCACGGTGAAGCCGATGTTGGGGCTGATGAAGACCCAGTCGCGATTGGCCTGGAGCATGTCCATGGCTTCCTCATCCGCGAAGTTGGCGTGGTAAATGACCTTCACCCGATGACGAACGCAGCGTTTGACGGATTCGGCGCTCCGCGCATGGGCGCTCATCCGTTTTCCATGGGCGTGAACAACCTCTGCGGCCGCGGCGACTTCGGCTTCACTCATGACGGTGGTTTCCGATCCCGCGTGAGGGACGAAGGCGTCTCCAGAGACTACGAGCTTAACGATGTCAACGCCTTCCCGGATGAGTTCCCGGGACAGTCGCCGGAATTCCTCGGGGCCGTCTGCCATCAGTGCCATTGACTCGATGGTTGGCTGATGGAGGGTGCGCATATCGCCGAGGCCGCCGGTGACGGTGAGCCAGGGAGTGGCGGCGAGAAGTCGTGGCCCTGGAATTTGACCCGCCTCGATCGCATTTCGAATCACCAGATCCAGCCGCGGTTTGGCCGATGCGGCGCTGAGGCAGCTGGTGATGCCGTAGTCCAGGTAGAGCTTGGCATTCCGCATGGTGAGAAGAGTATGCTCTTCCGGGGGGATGGCGCCGAGCTTGGCGAGATCATCGGTGTCTTCGATGCTCAGGTGAGCATGAGATTCGACCAGGCCAGGCATGAGATAGAGGTTGCCCTGTCCATCAATCAGCTCGGTGTCGGCCGCTTGTCTTTCGGGAGGGCCTTCGTGGACACTCCGGATTCTCTGACCCTCCACCAAGACGTGTCCCGGAAAAGGATCCCGTCCGGAAGCGTCTATGATTTGAACGTTTTGGAAGTAGACATCGGGCATGGGCGTCAAGACGGATTGAGATAGGACTTTAGAGTCGTATGAACTTCGATGGCCTTTTGGCCGAGGTGAAGCGTGTCGACCCCGGAGACGATCAAGCTGTAACCCCTTTCGATAAAGGGGGCCAAGGCTTCGGGGTTGAGGGCGAACATGCCCACCGCCAAGCCGGCGGCCCGGCTTGTTTCGAAGACATGATCGATGGCTTGAACCACCTGAGGATGATCCAATTGTCCCATCAAACCGTAGCTTGCCGATAAGTCGTAGGGGCCTAGAAGGATGGCATCGATCCCTTCGACCTTCACGATGGCCTCGATATTGTCGACGGCATCGCGGTGCTCGGCTTGAACCACCACCACCGTTTCCTCCCGAGCTCGTTGGAGGTATTCTTGGAACTGCATCCCGTAGCCATGCGCCCGCCCCACGCCAACCCCCCGAGCGCCTTCAGGCGAGTAGCGGGCAAAGCGAACCACGTCGCTGGCTTGGCGAGCGGTATTCACTTGAGGGGCGATGATGCCGGTTGCCCCGAGGTCAAGAATCTGTTTGATGGGGGCCTCTTCTGCAGTCGGGACACGCACGAGGGTGGCCGACCGATCCCCAATCCCTGACAGGAGAGCCAGGAGGCTGTCATTGGTGAGTGGGCCATGCTCTCCATCGATGAAGAGCCAGTCAAACCCGATGCCGGCCAAGATCTCCGCGGTCGGAAGGCTTGGAATGGTGGCCATGGTGCCCAGGAGCGTTTCACCGCTTTTCAAGCGGGATCGAAAGGAAGTTGCCATGCTTGAGATTCATCACAAGGGATTCTGTCAGGAATGCAAGCAACATTCTTCACCAATGGAAGGATAATCCGGGAGCCACCAAGGTCCGTCGCTTTCACTGCCTTTAGGATTGGGGGAGAATTCCCTTGACCTCAGAATCTGACCTTTTTCATGCTGGAGGTTCCCCAATCTTTAATCCAATCTTTAATCATCTGACTAAAGCATCATGAGACGAATCGACGCTCTTGTTTTCGCACTGTGCGCGCATATGACGATCAACGCTGAAGAACCAAGAGGGATTGATGGCCGCGACGGATTTCCATCCTTGGGTCAAGTCGAACGGTTAGACCCACGATTGGATCAGTGCCTTGCTCCGGATGCGGTGATCGAGAAGCTGGCGGAGGGGTTCGAATGGGCGGAGGGGCCCGCCTGGAATCGACGCGGTCAATTCCTGGTCTTTTCGGATATTCCCCGCAATTCGGTGTTCCAGTGGTCTGAAGAGGGTGGCTTGGAACTCTTTTTGAAGCCGAGTGGGTATACCGGTTCCGCATCGAGGGGCGGGGAATTGGGCTCAAACGGCTTGACCTATGGTCCGAATGGGCGGTTGACGCTTTGCATGCATGGGGATCGCCGGGTGGCCCAACTCGAGAAGGACGGATCCTTCACCACATTGGCCGAATACTACCGCTACCGACGGTTCAATAGTCCCAATGATTTGGTGTTTCGGAGCAACGGGGATCTTTACTTCACGGACCCCCCGTACGGGTTGGAAGGGAATATGAGCGATCCCACTAAGGAACTTCTTTATCAGGGCGTTTATCTCCGACGGGTCAACGGGGAGATTGTTTTGTTGACCGAAAAGATGACTCGACCCAACGGGATTGCATTCTCGCCGGACCAGAAGACCCTCTACGTTGCCAACTCGGATCCCGACCGTGCGCACTGGATGGCGTATGATGTCTCGGAGGATGGTACCCTCGATCAGGGAAGGGTGTTATTTGACGCCACCTCGATGGTGGGACAGAAGAAGGGCTTGCCTGATGGATTGAGGGTGGATCGGAATGGACTGATTTGGGCGACCGGTCCCGGGGGGGTCTTGGTGCTGACGCCGCAGGGGGAGCATCTGGGGACGATTAATCCCGGAGAAGCCACCGCAAATTGCGGATTTGCTCATGATGGCTCCGTGCTTTATCTGACGAGTGATATGTATCTTTGTCGAATTCAAACGCTGACCAAAGGCCTGGGATTCTAGTCCTGAGGAACGGAACAGCTTCATTGTTCTGCATCAAGGCGCTCAGGATTTTATTCCGAGCGCCTTGTTCTGTTTCTGTGAAAGATGGTACTGAAATGATTCAAACTTGAGGTTCGGTAGCCGTTCTCGCTTAGATGGGGAATCGACTTCCCATGTGGGCATTGAAACACATAAGAAGACCAGGGATTCTGGATGGTAAGTGCCCTCTGGCGAGGCTCCTGTTTTGGAGCCAGTTGCGAGGGACGGCACTGGGGAGGGGGTGGCTGGGATGCATGGTCTTTTGTTGGAATGTTGGTCTGGCCGATCAGGTCATTTTTTGCGAGCTGATGCCCGCGCCTAGTCCGGGCGAACCTGCGTGGATCGAAATCTTGAATCTGACGGCGACGCCTTTTGATATGGCGGAATGGAAGCTAGAGGGGAGGGAGATGGCATTTCGGTTTCCTCCCTTTCAAAACAAGTTTCCGGAGGCGGCGATCTTGAAGCCCTTTGAACGCCTGGTGATCTCCGGGTTAGATCCCCCGGAATTGGCGCAGACGCTCATGCTGGTTCCTCAAGTAAAGGTTTTGGGGCCTTGGCTGGGAACGCTGGGGAGCGATCAGGATCGTCTGATCTTGCGGGACAAGAATGGCACGGTGCTCAGTCGCCTCTATTATGGCAGTGGCGGAATTTGGCCCGAAAGGCACCTGGGGACCGCTCATTCGCTGGAAATTGTCGATCGGGATCGGGCCGTTAACGATGGCCGAAACTGGAAGGTCAGTCATTCGTTGGGGGGGAGTCCTGGTTCGGTGACGATCCCTCCGCAAGGACTTCCGGTCGCCCTGCCTCCGGTTTCCGTTTATGAGAAGGAGGTGCTCTTCGATTATGATGCCAGCTGGCGCTACGAAGACTCAGGTCGGGAATTGGGGGCGGGGTGGCGGCGGGATGAGTTTGATGATTCCCACTGGCAGGAAGGGGTGGGGCTCTTCGGGTTTGAGGAAGTCCCCTTGCCCCAGCCGGGGTTGCAGACTCAACTTCGGCGTGGTCAAATCGCCTACTATTTTCGGAAAACCTTTCAGGTGGGTCGGGTTGCCCGAGAGGCGCGCCTGTCGATCGACCAGATCCTTGATGATGGCGCGGTCTACTACCTGAACGGCCGACGAATCGGTCGAGTGCGGATGAGAGGGGGGTTGCCTGCCCAAACGACCGAGGCCACCGGGACCGTGACCGACGCCATTGAGGAAGAGGATCGGGTGGTGTTTGGGGGGCAGTGGTTGCGCCAAGGGGAGAATGTCTTGGCGGTTCAAGTTCATCAGTCCTCACGCCAAAGCTCCGATCTCGTTTTTGGATGTCGACTCAGCATACTGCATGAGCCCGAACGCGTTCTCAGGATTTCAGCGCTCAGCATCGGTCCCGGGAACGATGGGTTTCTCGAGGTTCAAAACGTGTCTGGTAAGGCGCTGGAACGGATGCGGTTGGGGCTTGAATTGAGGGGGGATCGGGTGGTTCGGTCGGAGTTGGCCCGACCGATTCGCCTGCGGCCTGAAGCGACGGAACGGATCTCGTTTGACGAGATCGATCTCCCGGAGGGTGTGGTCCGGGAGATCGTGCTCTTTGATCCGGAGTCAGATCGTCTTGATGACATCGCACCCGTCTCGGAACGGGTGAAGGGCTTGCGTCAAGAGCGAAGAGGTATGACTGACGGGGAGTGGTGGTTGAAACCCCTTGAACCCAAGGCCTTGGATCGGAGCTTACCTCGCCCGCATGAGGGACGGGTTTATCTTTCAGAGATTTATTGGTCGACGGCGGCACAGCGGGCCTGGATCGAACTGGCTCACAGCGGGGAAATTCCGGTTTCGGCGGATTCCGTGCGGATGGTCGTGAAGGCGCCGGAGGCTCGACTCATCACCGCCGATCATGACATCGGTCCCGGGGAATTCCAGGTATGGGAGGTGCCGGGCCAGGTGCCCTCGGGCTCCGTCCGTGTGGATCTTCAAAATGCCTTGGGGGAAACATTGGACGTTCAACGCTTTGACTTTGAGCGCCCCGAGCAGAGTTACACTCGGATTCGGGAAGGATCCGATGAGTGGTACGCGGGGCTTGATTTGACGCCGGGGGAGGCCAATGTTGGTCCGGTGGAGGTTCCCGTGGTCATCAATGAGATCATGCCTGACCCTCCTTATGGAAGCCGCTTGGGCGAATTCGTCGAACTTTTCAATCACGGCTCAACGTCGCAGGACCTCTCGGGCGCTCGATTTGACGAGGGCATCCAATTCACATTTCCCGATGACTTTTGGTTGGAAGCCGGAGCGTATGTGGTTCTGGTCGGAGAACGATCCTGGTTTCGGGAGGCGTATCCTCATATCGAACCGGTTTTTGATTACAAGGGCCGGCTTTCCAATGACGGGGAGCGGCTTCGGTTGGTGAGTGCGAACGGGAATCTCATTGATCAAGTGGATTACCGGGTCGAGGGGGATTGGCCAAAGCGGGCGGCGGGCCGAGGCAGTTCGCTTGAACTGGTTCATCCCAGGGCGCCGAACCGATGGTCGAGTGCCTGGCGGGACAGTAACGAGACCCGAAAGGCGCCGTTTCGATCGTTTGAGTTTCGGGGACAGTATCAAGAAGTCGCGAGAATGGGGGAGGTCTCGGATTATCGCGAACTGCATTTTTACCTGGTGGGGGAGAGTCATGTCGTGTTGCGAAACATTGAATTGATTGATGTCGATTCGGGGCGAAACCTTCTCTCAGGGAGGCTTCGTCGATCGGTTGATGCCTACGGAGACGATGGGGGATGGCTCATTCAGGGAAATCATGCGGACTCTTTTGTCGAGGGCAACCGACTCCATTTGATCGCCCATGGGCATGGTGATAACCGGGCCAACCGGGCGGAAATCGATGTGCCTGGTCTTCGTCCGGGCCGGGACTATGTGCTTCGCTTTGAGGCTCGGTGGGTTGCGGGAAGTCCACGGTTGATCGCCCACACGTGGGACCATAGTTTCGGGACCTCGCTCCAGTTGGAGGTTCCCTCTCGGTTGGGGACCCCTGGAAAGGCCAACACTTCGCTCCGCACTTCAGTGCCTCCCCTACTTGAAGGTTTGGCGCACACTCCGACCGTTCCGGCCCCCGGCGAACCGGTGAAGGTGAGTGTTTCCATCCCGATCGGTGAGGCGTCCCACGTGGCATTGCGTTACCGTCGGTTGGGGCAGCATCGTGAGGATGGCTGGATGACGACGGAAATGAAGCGGCAGGCCGTGGACCCGGGGGGAGGTTCCTCGCTGACCTCCCACCAGGCGATGATTCCCCCGGGGCTTCGACAAGGGGAGGTGATGGCGTTCTACGTTTGTGCCGGAAATGCCGATGGGCTTCGGACTTATCTCCCCCGGCAGGGAGAACGAAAACCCGCCCTGTTGGTTTGTGATGATCGCGCGGTGCCAAGCGATCTAAGGAGCCTGCGATTTGTGGTGGATCCAGAGGATCTCGAGAGAATGGAGGGGTGGGGGATGGGGAGCGAACGTTACCCCCGTCTGTCAAATCAGTACTTCAACGCCACCTTTGTCTCCAACGAAGAGACGGTTTACTACGGCGGGGAACTTCGTCGCAGCGGGAGTCCCTGGACCCGGAATGGGGGGCTTGGTCGAGGCAAATGGAAGTTGCCAAAGGACCGCGAGTTTCGTGGGCACGGAAAGTTCAGTTTCGACGATGACCCTGAACGCTGGACCCGGCATCACAACCGGATGACTCGTTACCTGCTCTACTTGTTGGGGCACCCGGTGAGCGAGAATGAATTTGTCAGGGTGATCATCAATGGGGATCGGGTGATGCTTCGGGAGGATGTGGAACCGGTTGACGCCGATTTTCTTGACCGAAACTTTGCCGAAGGCAACCAAGGGGAACTCTATCGGGTGGATGATCAATGGTGGTTCACTGATGATTGGCAGCAAGCCCATCGGGATGCAACGTGGGACTTCCTTGGTTCCGATCATTCCCACTGGTATCGGAATGCCTGGATGAAGCGAAGCCGAGAGGAGGAGGATGACTACTCTCGCTTGATCGCCTTCTTTCGCCTGATCTCATCAGGTGAGGCCTCTGCGGCGGAACTGAAACGATGGCTTGATACCGATCAAGTGTTGCGGATGACCGCGGTTATGGGGTTTGTGGGAGACTGGGATTCGTTTACCCAACGCCGGGGGAAAAACGCCTATTTTTATCGTCGAGCAAAAGACGGTCTTTTTCAGTTCCTGCAGTGGGATAGCGATCTGGCGTTTCAGCGGGAGGGACGGCATTTTTATGGGGGGAGTCGTGCCTTTATTCGCTGGGTGGAACGTCCCGAGAACCTGGTGCGGCTCATGGGATTGTTAGCTCAGCTTAAGGATTACACATCCCCGGAGTCGGGGCGGGTTGCGGCTTGGATGAGCGCGGAGGCGGAAGCCCACCCCGAGACGGTGATCAACACTGAGCTCTACCGTCGTTGGTTTCGCGCTCAGGACCGCAATGTGACGCAGTTTCTCGAGTGGCGCTAATTGGGTCGAAAGCAGTGGTGGGCGTCCTGAAGGGCGGGAAAGCGGCTGCGCCATGCTTCCAGGGCCCCGAGATCAAGCGTGCCTGACAGCAATCCTTCCCCCACAGATGATTCGGCAATGACTTCTCCCTGGGGGTCGAAGATCGCGCTCCCTCCGGAGTAGTGGAGTTTCGGATCCTCGCCGACTCGGTTGATTCCGATGACGAAGGCTTGGTTTTCGATTGCCCGGGCTTGGAGGAGGCTGGTCCAATGGGAGAGGCGGGGATCGGGCCAGTTGGCGATGACGACGAAGGCCGTCGCTCCCCTTGACGAGGCGGTTCGAAAGATTTCGGGAAAGCGAAGATCATAGCAAATGAAGGGGCAAACCATGAATCCGTTGATCTCGATGAGGGTGATCTCGTTCCCCCGGTCGTAGACCTTGTCCTCGCCGCCAAATGAGAACGGATGAATCTTGTTGTAAATGCCTTGAGTCACGCCCTCGGGCGAGTAGACCAGGGCTTGATTGAGTCCCTTTCCCTCTGGATGGCGCGAGACCTGTCCTCCAATGACCCAGGCGGAGTGTGCTTTCGCCAGGGAGGCGAGGTAGGAGGGGATTGCCGGAAGATCCGCGATGCGTTCGACGTTCATACTGAAACCGGTGGCGAACATTTCGGGAAGGATCAACAGGGAGCCCGGGGCCACGGATTCGGCTTGAAGGAGTCGATCGATGGTCTCGAAGTTCTTCTCCGGGGTTTCCCACGCGATGGGATACTGACATCCAATGATCTTCATCAGGGCGATTGGCTTGAGTGCACAAAGGACTGGACGCCCTGGATGAAGCGACCCACTCCCTCAACGATGGATTCCTTCGGGAGGGCGGCATAGGCAAGTCTGAGGAAACAACCGGACTCCAACCCGAAGGCCGTTCCCGGGATGGCGGCGACGCGGTGGTTCTCAACGAGATGCCGAATGACCTCCATCGGGCGGGCCGTGGAGTTGATTCTGACTAGAACGTAGAATGCGCCCTTGGCCCGTGCGACGGTTGCCACTGAATGGAGCGCCTCGAGTTCGTTGAGAACGAGGTTTCGGACCTCGGCCAGTTTCGAGATTTGTGGTTCCCAGAAGGAGGGGCCCGCTTCGAGCGCGCCGGTGGCGGCGTATTGGGAGATGACGGGTGGGCAGATCAAGATCGTGTCCTGGATCTTCTTGATCGGCGCCAGGAGGTGCGGCGGGATGACCTGGTAGCCGATGCGCCAACTAGCGAATCCATAGGCCTTCGACAACGAAAACAGAGAAATGGTGTGCGCGGAGGCTCCTTCGATGGAGCCGGGCGAGAAATGGCAGGCATCCTCATAGGTAAAGTATTCATACGCCTCGTCTGAAATGTGATAGAGATTCCTTTCGCGACAGAGATCGTTGACGGCTCTCAAACTCGTTTCGGAGTAGACGGCCCCGGAGGGATTGTTGGGTGAAATGGTCACGATAGCCCGGGTTCTCTTGGTAATCGATGACTCAAGGGCGTCCAGGTCGAGTTGGTGTTCGGTGTCGGTGGGGACGACAACCG
>MDTE01006670.1_pt1 | contig 14275 bp, 13 predicted proteins | sample 811231 | NCBI WGS metagenome assembly MDTE01 (sample SAMN05326651, study PRJNA326480) | marine metagenome | isolation source: seawater | place: Indian Ocean: Red Sea | collected 2010 | reverse complement strand
TTATAGATACAGGGACTGAAGCGGCAATGCCTGATGCCCGACGGTTTCTGCAGAAGGTTCCACCACCTCGTCTGTTCGATGAGAGTCTTAAGTTATTGCAGAACGGATATGCTGAACCGAATTTCCGTTTGATGCATCGTTACGGATTGATCACTGAATTACTCCCCGAAATAACACAACATTATCTTGCCGCTGATGTTGTACGCCAAACTGGATTAGTGATGTTGGCCTTGCGGAGCACTGATGATCGGGTTCGCATGGGAAAACCACTGAACGCCGCATTTCTCTATGCGGTGTTTTCCTGGCGCGCGGTGTGCGATCAAGCGTCTCGATTCACTGAGGAAGGGGGGGCGCCGGTGCAGTCTTTACACCGTGCGATTTCTGTGGTGCTGACAGGTGCACAGTCGCGGCTCACCATTCCGCGTCGTCTGACAGGGGTGATGTTTGACATATGGGATATGCAACGTCATTTGGAAAAACGCCGAAAAAATATGATAACTCGACTATTGGAGCATCGTCGATTTCGAGCAGCGTATGATTTTTACCTACTACGTGTGGCATCGGGTAGTGCTGATCAAGCGATTGCTGATTGGTGGACAGATATTCAAAAGGTATCGGGTTCCAGTCGGGTACAGATGATAAACGACCTAGCTGGAGGTCGCGGGAGCAGGCGTCGTAGGAAGCGTCGCCGTCGATCGGTGAAGTGAGCGACGCAGGTTACAGTCACGCATGGATAGGGTTGGGCGCTAACCTGGATATTCCGCGGGATCAGATTCGTTGTGCACTGAATGCATTGCAGAGCGACACCCGGATCTCGATGGAAGCGGTGTCATCATGCTATCGAAGCGCCCCGGTTGGCTTTCTTGAACAGCCTGATTTTCTCAATGCCGTAGTTCGTGTCGCAACGTTATTGTCTCCTGTTAGGTTGCTTCACTGTTTACAGTTCATCGAGCTTAAGGGGCGGCGTCAGCGCTCGACTCGGAGAAACGGGCCGCGGCGGATTGACCTGGATTTGTTGTTGTTCGATGGACTCCAACAACAATCAACAGAATTGACCGTGCCGCATCCGCGTATGCATGAACGCCGTTTTGTACTCGAACCGTTATTGGAGATTGAGGGTGATATTGAATTGCCAGGTCGAGGTCTTGCTAGTAAATGGTTACTTGACTGTGCCGGGCAGGCGGTGGAGAGGCTACCGGGCCCTTTGCTCGACTGAGCCTTTAACTCGAAGAACTGCACAAGGGATCGGGTAAAATAAGCCAATCGATGGGTTCACCGACACATAGGTTATGGAAAACCACTTCAGCATGACGGGTCGGGGATAGTCAGGATTTAAATGATATGAACGATTCAGTCAGCCGTGAGCGGGTGCTATCGGGAATGCGCGTAACCGGGCGCCTCCATCTTGGGCACTACCATGGTGTTCTGAAGAACTGGGTAATGCTGCAGGAAAAGTGTGAGAGTTTTTATTTTGTCGCAGACTGGCATGCGCTAACGACGCATTACGAAGAACCTGGCGTGATGGAGCGTAATGTCTGGGAAATGATTATTGATTGGCTTGCGTCTGGTGTGGACCCGGCAAAGGCAACTCTTTTCATACAATCGCGTATTCCCCAGCATGCCGAGCTTCACTTGTTGTTATCTATGGTGACGCCGCTAGGTTGGTTGGAGCGAGTACCCAGCTTTAAGGATCAGCAACAAAAAATCAAGGGCCGTGATCTTGCAACCTATGGTTTTCTCGGATATCCAGTTCTGCAAAGTGCGGATATTCTGATCTACAGAGCTAGTCAGGTGCCGGTTGGTGAAGATCAGGTCCCGCACATAGAGTTGACGCGGGAAATTGCTCGCCGTTTTAATCGTATTTTTGGAAAAGATACGATCTTTGAAGAGAAGGCGGAACAGGCGCTGGTTAAACTTGGAAAAAAGGCGGCAGGGCAGTTTCGCCGGCATCGACGTGCCTGGTTACAGGAGGGCAATGCCGATGCGTTGTCGCAGATGATAGCGCTCATTGATAAGGCGGCTGGTTTGGGAGATGAAGAGCGCGAGCGGCTTCGTGGTTATTCAGAAGGGGGCGGGCGTTCTATTCTGCCGGAGCCGAAGGCTCTTTTAACCCCTGCGTCTAAATACCCAGGTGTTGATGGACAAAAGATGTCTAAGTCATACGATAATCAGATCAATATGCGCGATGATCCGGATCGAGTGGCCAATGCATTGCGTACGATGCCGACAGATCCGGCGCGCCAGCGGCGTAACGACCCGGGAGACCCGGACAAGTGCCCAGTCTGGGGTCTACACAAGGTTTATACCGACAGTGCATTGCAACAGAAATTGGCTGAAGGTTGTCGCAGTGCAGCTATTGGGTGCCTTGATTGCAAGAAACCATTGGTCGAAATAATGCTGGAAGAGCAAGCGCTACTTAGGGCACGTGCGAAACCTTACGAGGATGACCCCGCTGAAGTGCGACGTACCATTGACGCAGGATGTGAGCGAGCGATGGCCGTTGCCGAAGAGACCATGCAAGAGGTTCGTGATGTCGTGGGAACGGTCTATCGTTAGTGGATGACCCCGTGACACAATCAATTGTGGACAACGAATCATCGCGACCGTATGCGACGATCTCAGGTGAAGCGTTGCATAGTTGGCCGCAGGACCTGTATCTCCCTGCTGAAGCGCTCGAAGTGGTTATCGAAGCGTTCGAGGGCCCCCTAGATTTATTGCTTTATCTGATCCGCAAACAAAAGATCGACATTCTGGACATCCCTATCGCGCAGATTACTCATCAGTATGTGGAATATGTTGAGTTGATGCAGCGCCTGCATCTTGATCTGGCTGCCGAGTATCTGGTGATGGCGGCGATGTTGGCGGAAATCAAGTCTCGTATGTTGATCCCACGACAAGAGGTAGACCAAGATGAGGAAGAGGATCCAAGAGCTGTATTGGTTCGGCGGTTGCAGGAGTATGAGCGCTTCCGTGATGCCGCAACGCAGCTTGATGAGCGTCCGAGGTTAGAACGCGAGTTGTATCTCGTACAGGCTCGTATCGAAGATGACGAGTCGTTGCAAGACGAGACGGTTGTTGATTTGTCTCAGTTATTAAGTGCGATGCGGGATGCGATGTTGAGAGTCGATCAACGTCGGAACTTACAACTGGTGCCTGAGACGTTGTCAGTGCGCGATCGCATGAACCAAGTGTTGACTAGGGTTCGTAGCGGAGAATACGTCCGTATTGAAGAGTTTTTCGCTGTCGATGAGGGCCGGGCGGGACTGATTGTTAGTTTTCTTGCGATATTAGAGCTTGTTCGGGATCGAATTCTGGTTGTCGTTCAGACAGAGCCGTTTAGTCCTATTCACGTTAAATTGACAGGTTGAGCATGGATCAAGAAGAGATTCGCAATGTGGTTGAGGCGGCTTTGTTCGCCGCTGAAATGCCGCTCAGTATTCGGCGACTTCGCGATTTGTTCAGTGGTGCTGATGATCAGCTTCGGAGTGATCTGGATGCGGTTCTCGCATTACTAACCGACGAATATCAAGACCGGGGTATTGAATTGGTGCAGGTAGCTGAAGGCTATCGCTTTCAGACGCGTGAGCAATACGCACCATGGTTGCGTCGAATGCATGGGACACGCTCTCCGCGCTATTCCAAGGCCCTGCTTGAAACACTGGCGATTATTGCTTATCGGCAACCGGTCACTCGGGGCGATATCGAGGAGGTTCGTGGTGTCGGTGTGACAACAGACATTATGCGGACCTTGTTGGAACGGGAATGGGTTGCCCAAAAAGGTGTAAGGGAGGTGCCGGGGCGACCAGCGCTTTATGTGACCACCTCCAAGTTTCTTGAGTATTTCGGACTGATGAGGTTGGCAGATTTGCCAGTGCTCGGAGAACAACGTCAACTTAATGACATCGCGCGCGAACTAGGCATCATTCTTCCTCCTGCTGAGGGGGAAGGTGTCGTGGATGAAATTGTTGCCAAAGATATCGAACCGGGCGAGGGAGTAAATCGGAGTGACCACAGCCATGTATCATCGATAGGCGAGACATCACCGGCGATTGAGGCTGAGCCCGAGGTTGATGTTGATGATGGGCCGGATAAGTTGCTGGAGGCCGATGTGTCTGCCATTGGCTGATTAACCGGACTGTTGATGTCTGAGCGCGTCCAGAAATATCTGTCGCGGGTGGGGCGAGGTTCCCGCCGCGAAGCGGAGCGTTGGATCGGCGATGGGCGCGTAACGATCGATGGTAGGAAGGCTGTACTGGGTGATAAGGTCGATTCCACCAGTTTGGTAGCGGTTGACGGCATTCCCGTCGTTGATGGCGCTGGTCACTCAGAAGTTGTGATCTACAACAAACCCGTTGGAAAAATTGTAACCCGTAGCGATCCGAATAATCGGCCGACGGTGTTCGATGATTTGCCCATTAACAAGCATGGGCGTTGGGTAGCTGTGGGTCGTCTTGATATTAATACCGCTGGGGTGATGTTGTTTTGCTCGGATGGCAATCTTGCAAACGGGCTGATGCATCCACGAAACGAAATAGAACGCGAATACCTTTGTCGTGTTAACGGGATTGTGTCTGAGAGTGATCTGGCAAGTTTATGCAACGGAATCCAAGTCGACGGTCACATGTGTCGGTTCGATTCGGTTGAGGCACGGCCGGGCGGTGGCAATAATCGCTGGTTCACAGTGGTATTGCGTCAGGGTCGTTACCGTGAAGTCAGGCGACTGTGGCAGGCTGTAGGTGGCACTGTGAGCCGACTTATTCGCGTTCGTTTTGGTCCTGTTCGGTTGCCGCGTGACCTGGATCGGGGGCGTACGCGTTTCATTGACTATGAACTGCAGGAAAAACTTTACCGACTGGCTAATGTGTCGATGTCTTAGGATGTGCGTTGGCGCTTAATCTGATTTGGCCCGATATGGTGGGCATTTAAAAAGTCTAACTGATCAAAGCTGAATGCTTGCCCAAATCCAGTAATCCACCGTCCATTGAGCGGTTGGAGTTCCATAAGAACAAAATCCGCCAAGGTCTCGATTACAGAGATGGTTTCACCAAAGCGCTCCCGAAAAAAGGGCAGCGTCGATGCCCAGCATGTGCTTGTTCGGCTATGTTCTTTGGCCTTGCACTGAATGATCAGACGCCGGCGAGCGTAAATATTGGATGCTTCAGATTCATCTTCGATGAACATTACACTGACCTGTTGTCGCCGCAGATTGGCCGTGTGACCAGAAAGTTCGCTGACTAAAATAAAAAAGGCATCGTGCGCCAGAATAAAGGGACTGTAGCTACTTTCAGGTACCCCGGCATCATCGCTTGAAGCAAGCAGCAGCGAAGAAAAACCATGCAAAAACTCCCTGCAGATGTCGGGGTCGATGGTCGGTGTAGTAGCGGTCAACGAATCAACTCAGGTGGTTGAATTCGGTCCTTGGTCGGCCAACTGATTAAAGCCGTGATCCAGGTCCGCGATCAGATCTGCCGGGGATTCGAGTCCTGCATGGAGCCTCAATAGTGGACCCGGAGCATTCCATTGGGTGGCTGTCCGGTAACGATCTGGAAATGCGGGAATGATCAGACTTTCGTAACCTCCCCAACTGGCCCCAATACCGAATAGCTCGAGGCTGTTTAACATGTTGCGTACCGCTTCGGTTGAATACTTCTTCAGGATGACGCCAAAAAGGCCAGACGCTCCGCTGAAGTCGCGTTTAAAAAGTTCATGACCCGGTGCGCCGGGTAAGGCCGGATGCAGAACGCAGGCCACCTCGGGCCGTTGTTCCAGCCAACGGGCCAGAGTCAGGCCGTTCTCATGGTGGTGTTTTAAGCGCATTGGGAGGGTGCGAAGACCACGTGTCGTCAGATAAACCTCATCGGGGCCGGCACCTTCTCCAAGCCGCGTTTTGGTTTGCCGCACGGCTTCCCAGGTCTGTTCGTTGCTCACGATGACACCGAGTAACACATCAGAGTGCCCGACCAGGTACTTAGTCGCCGCATGAATCGCCACGTCAACATCGTGACCAAAGGCATCGAAGTAAAGGGGCGTTGCCCAGGTTGCATCAAGAAGCGTTGTTATCTCGCGGTTCCTTGCAATTTTTGTAATGGCAGGAATATCCTGAACCTCAAAGGTCATTGAACCCGGGGATTCAAGGAAAATCACACGAGTATTAGGCCTGATGAGAGTCTCAATATCCGCACCAATAGTGGGATCATAATAGGTGACATCAACACCAAATCGGCTCAGCGTCTGGTCACAGAAAGCGCGCGTTGGCCAGTACACCGAATCAGTCATTAGAAGATGATCCCCGGCACTGACAAACGAAAGCAGACTGATGGTGACGGCCGATAGTCCTGAAGATGTCAGTACTGCATCGTGGCCGCCGGTCAATGCGATCATGGCCTCTTCAAGGGCGAAGGTTGTCGGTGTGCCGAGCAGCCCGTAGACCACTTTGTAACGATCAAATATGTCGTGGCGTGTCTCGAATGCCCGAGCATCCGAGTGCAAGATGGTCGACGCTCGATAGACAGGCGTGTTGACGACGCCATGATGCTCGCCGCCGGCACGACCAGAGATAATGGCGAGTGTGTCGATGTCGTAGTTTGATGGTTGTCGCTGGCTCAGAGTCGGATATCCTAGGCTATTGTTTAGGGAGATGATGGTATCATTTTTGGTAATCACCGCTGTCTGTTGCGATGTCCTGCCATTTTTATTATTTGTGTATCGAACACGATGTTGGGTTAAGTCTCTGCTGGCCTGGTTCGAATGTCAGTCACCGAGACATTAGTGACAGTAGCAAGATACGGGGTTAGCAGAATGCAGGCAGTCGAGTGTGTTCTGGTGTGCTGATCCACCGCATGACTGGACAGCGATCGTGTGATTTGGACCGCTGAGCATTTGCCCACGAAGGCGCCTGCGATTAAAGCCTTTGTAGGAACTGCTTGGCAGGTGGTTAGGTGCGCGGATGTGGCGCTGTTTATGGAGTGTAGTTTTCGCCCATTTGTCTAGTGGCGGAAATCATCTGTTTTGCTTTAGGGTGCCGCGGGGATTGAGCGTTTGGTGCAAGGCTTGGGTTATTACACACCGGAAATGGCGCCGAAGTTGGGATTTAGCCTTGAGTGAGAGATAAATCCATATAACCGTTGGTTGGGTGAGGGAGTATTCAACGAATCAGGGTATTGTGGAACACTCACGCGTCTGATAGCGTAGCGGTGTCTACGACAACTTTAAGACATTATTTACCGGGAGGATAGACGGGATGAAAAGACGAGATTTTATTAAGAGCGCTGGCGCGGGCGGTGCGGTTGCGGCGACAACGCTGGCAGCCCCCGCCATCGCTAAAGAACGTATAGAAATGGTGATGGTAACAACCTGGCCACGCGATTTTCCGGGTCTTGGTACTGGCGCACAGCGACTGGCCAAGAACCTTGAACTGATGAGTGGCGGTCGGATTCATGTTGAATATTTTGCCGCCGGCGAACGTGTAAAGGCATTTGATTCGTTTGATGAAGTAGCTTCCGGGAACGCACAGGCATATCACGCTGCGGACTATTACTGGAAAGGCAAGCACAAGGCTTTTGCATTTTTTGGGTCTGTGCCATTTGGATTGACTGTTAACGAAGCGAATACTTGGATTGATTGGGGTGGCGGTCAGGAGCTATGGGATGAACTCGGTGCCGAGTTTGGTGTGAAATGTTTTAAGGCCGGTAACAACGGCGTCCAGATGGGTGGTTGGTTCCGTAAAGAGATCAATTCTGCAGATGATTTTAAGGGTCTCAAAATGCGTATCCCTGGTATGGGTGGCGACGTGTTGGCTAAGATGGGTGCTTCTCCGGTGTCACTGCCAGGTAGCCAGATTTATGAAAATTTGGTCTCGGGCGCGATTGATGCAACTGAATGGGTCGGTCCCTGGAACGACAGTTTTATGAAGTTCTACGAAGCCGCGAAATACTACTACTGGCCCGGTTTCCATGAGCCCGGCACGATGGAATCGTTCGGCTTGAACAAAGCGTGGTGGGACAAGTTGTCGAAATCTGATCAGAAGATGATTGAAGCAGCCGCTGCACTGGAAAACCAGTTGTTGTATTCCGAATATTGTTGGAACAATGGTTCCTCCATGAAGAAGCTTCTCGATGAGCACGGCGTTCAGCTGCGTGAGTTCAGTGATGACATTTTCGATGCAGCCGGTGAAGCAACCGCAGAAGTGTTTGAGGAGTATCGTGCGGATGGTGGCCTCACTGCGAGAGTATTGGACAGTATGCTTGCCTCGCGTAAGTCGGTTGGAAGCTGGATGAATACTTCTGAAGTACCGTTCATCGCGCAACGTAACAGGGTGCTTGATCTCTGATACGTCAACTGAATCTAAGATTTTAGATACGGTAAGCAGTCGACTAATGGGCGGGGTCTGAGGACTCCGCCCTTTTTTCTAGTATCTGTGATATCGATAGATATTGAGAGGCATATCTCGACGCGTCTCTCGCTGGTTGTTTAGAGGTTGATTACAGGCGCACTACGACTAGTTTTTGACTCAGAGAGAATATAAGAACAGATGTCAGCAGAGAATCAGGCTGTAACGTTGTTGCTGCGCTCGAGCGCTTGGGGAATGGTCGCGCTCGCACTGTTGTTCCTATTGAACAATTTTCTGATCTTCTGGATGGATTGGCCAGGGCCTCTAGCATTGGCTGCGCATCAGGGCTGGTTCGGATTAGAACCATTGCCTCAGCCCTTAGCGGATGACGCAATCGCGCTCGGATGGATTCAAATCGGAATCATCTGCGTAGGTTTGGGCGCCTCTGTGGTCTACTCATTGGTGACTCCAAGAGTTGGGTTACGCGCAGAGGCTGATCGACTCAGCGGGTTTGTCACGTATCTTGTTCGTAGCCTTTTTTGGGCGGTGCTGTTGGTCGGCTTAGTTGATGCGTTAATCTCGTTTCTTCGAGTGGAGGGCCTTCTGGTTCCTCTTGTGGGAGAGCAGATAACACTGAGCCTAGGTAAGAATAGCTATCGTGGCACCTACGTGCATTATCCAGTGATGTTATTGGGTTTTGTAATCGCATTGTTTGTTCGAGGCGTGGGATTCACTTGGTTAGCGTTATTGGTTGTTTTGTCGCAGTTCGCGATTGTGATCACGCGGTTTATTTTCTCCTATGAGCAGGCTTTCATGGGGGATCTGGTGCGGTTTTGGTACGCGGCGCTTTTCCTTTTTGGCAGTGCGTATGCGTTAATCACCGAGGGTCATGTACGTGTCGATGTGCTTTATGCTCATTTCAGTGCACGTGGTAAAGCATGGGCCAACGGTGTTGGGTCTATCTTGATGGGCCTTCCTCTATGTTGGGTGATATTGACAACCGGTATGTGGGGAAAAGGGAGTAGTTTGAATAATCCATTACTGAGCTTTGAGATCAGTCAGCAAGGTTACGGTATGTATGTGAAGTACTTGATGGTTGGATTTTTGGTCACCTTCGCGGTGACCATGCTGATCCAGTTTGTGAGCTACTTTCTTGAGAGCATTGCGGAGCTTAGGGGCGAGTCGAGGTCGGATTCTGAGCGCGACGAGACCGCGGCGTCTGGAGTATAACGATGGAGCTTTTTTTCTTAGCAGTGCTCTTCATTCTCATGGTCGGAGCGTTAGGTTCTGGGTTTCCGGTGGCGTTTTCGCTGCCGGGTTCGGCTATTTTGACCATTGGACTGGCAGCGCTGTGTGGTTGGTTCTTTGCGGGTGATACCGATGCGTATTTCACGCAGGGCGGTCCCGTTCAGTGGTTGAGTGCGGGGGTCACTAATTTTCGCAGTTTGTACTGGGACGTAGAGCGTGACACGCTGATAGCCATACCGCTCTTTGTCTTCATGGGCATTATGTTGCAGCGTTCTCGTATTGCCGAAGATCTGCTGGTAACGATGGCCCAGTTATTTGGACCGATTCCTGGTGGACTTGGCATTTCGGTCGTATTCGTTGGCGCGTTGTTGGCAGCAACTACAGGCATTGTAGGCGCCACTGTCATCGCAATGGGGCTGATCTCACTTCCTGCAATGCTACGACACAAGTATTCACACACACTTGCCACCGGAACAGTCTGCGCTTCTGGAACTTTGGGTCAAATCATTCCGCCGTCTATCGTGCTGATTATTTTGGCTGACCAATTGTCTGGGGCAAGTGATATCGCGAATGGGGTTCGCTTTGCAGATTACAAGGCGAGTACCGGTCAGCTTTCAATGCCGAGCGAATATGACGTGACACCTGCGAGCGCTGGTGACATGTTCATGGGTGCGCTGCTTCCAGGGCTGATACTCGTCGCACTTTACATGGCGTACATCCTGATTTCGTCCTTAATACGCCCCAAAATCGCACCCCCAGTGCCTTACGACGGTGCGTTTGATCGAGAGTTTGCCAAACGGGTATCCCTTGCGTTGGTTCCCCCGCTGGTCCTTATTTTTGCCGTTTTAGGGTCGATTATTGCCGGCGTCGCAACGGTTAATCAGGCTGGCGCGATTGGGGCCATTGGTGCAACGATTATGGCGGGCTATCGACTCACGGAAGGGCAAAAGAACTGCTACATACCGGCTGTCCTTGCAGTAGTGGCCTTTACCGCCATTGTCGTTATCTTAAGCTTTTATGACTTGAATATAAAAAATGTCCAAGGCGCTAATGAGGTTATAGGTCTCGTATTAGCGGGGATTGCAACTGCAGTCCTTCTCACCGGTGTGATCTGGAGTGGCTGGCGCACATTCAAGATCAACGACACGATGCATGGCGTGATGATTGAGACCGCGAAGACAACGTCGATGGTGTTCATCATTCTGATTGGCGCGGCGATGCTGACGTCTGCATTCCGCGCGTTCGGCGGCGAAGAATTGGTTCGTGACTTTCTGGGTTCTCTACCGGGTGGTTTTTGGACACAGTTTATTGTCGTTATGGCCGTAATTTTTCTACTCGGGTTTTTCCTTGACTTCATCGAGATCGCGGTAGTGGTAGTACCAATTATTGCGCCAATTTTGCTGGCTGACCCATCAGCCAATATCACGGCAGTCTGGTTAGGTGTGATGATCGGAATCAATATCCAAACGTCGTTCTTAACGCCGCCTTTTGGTTTTGCATTGTTTTACCTTCGAGGGGTCGCCTCAAAGGTAGTCAGTACTATAGAAATTTATAAAGGGGCCGTCCCTTTTATTATTTTGCAACTTGTTGGTCTGGCGATTGCTGGCTATTACCCAAGTCTCGTGAACTATTTGCCTAACCGTATTCATCTCACATCAGAAACGGCTCCGCCGCCGATGAATCCGCAGTTACAGGAATGCTTAGAAGAGTTTGTATTTGCCTATTACGATAGTGAAGGTGAGGTGCTCTCCGCAGGGGTCGCGCGTGTGAAGGGTCTCGATGTGAGTTATCTACCTGAATCGGAACAGAAATCCTTGCGCGCTGGATTTGACACGGTGGTGGGTGTTTCGGAATTGGTCGCTGAGGTGGTTGTGGCGCGAGATGAGTTAGACGCGTACATCCCAGACTATCGCCCGCTCCACCGTCAGGTGCGACGTATCGAACGGCAGGGGCGTCGGACAGTCAAGCGTCTTGAGGAACTTGAGCGAAAAATTCGTCACTGGTCAGTTGAATATGATGGGCCCGAATCAGAGAAGGCTAAGTTGGAGTCCGAGTTCGCTGTTTTAACTGAGGAGCGCGAAGCTTCGCTGTCGCAGATTCCAGGCACGTGGAAAGGCGCACGAGACGGATTTAATGAACGTTCAAAGGCCTTGAAGAAAGCTCAACTCCGTTATCGGCGGAGTGTTGATGGTGTTTATGAACATTTAGTACGACTGCAAGGCCTGATAGCTGATGCAGATCAGCTGGCTGCGTTAGGTAAGGAGGTTACGGCTCTTAAAGAGGTCGTCGAGCATTCATCACTCGAAAGTGCAATTAGTGCGATCAAAGTGGTTGAGAAGAAGCTTGGGGTTGTCGCTGGCAGTAGCAAAATCAAGAGTAAACTCTCAAAGGCCAGACGTGCACTCAAGAAGAAGAAACCTAAGGTTGATAAAGCTCTGAATAACTTGGCGAAAGCAGAAAAGGTTTTTCAGGCAGAAGTTACGTGGCGGTTACGAGCTAAAGCGGAACTTCTCGAAGAACTCGCCGTGTATGATGAACTCCTTAAAGCATCAATCGGACTGCGTATGCAGCGTTATATGACGACAGAGCAGGCGCAATATGTTGCTGTTTGCCACTCACACCATAAGGATGTCTCTCTTAATTTTTGACATCTACAGAATTGGCGGTGTCTATAGGTGTTCTAGGAGTCGTCAGAGGCATCAAGTTACAATAGTTTGTGAATGTTGTGATTTAGAGGGAATGGAGAGTCATGATGTCAAAGATTAACCGGGAGATGTTCGATGAGTTCATGGTGCCCAATTATTCGCCCGGACTGCAGATTCCTGTGCGAGGTGAGGGCTCTCGACTGTGGGATCAAGAGGGGCGGGAATACGTCGATTTTGCGGGGGGTATTGCGGTTAGCGGTCTCGGGCATGTGCATCCGGCACTGGTGGATGCGCTGACCGACCAGGCAGGAAAGCTATGGCATGTGTCGAACCTGCTTGCGAACGAGCCAGCGATCTCGCTCGCACGCAAATTGTGTGAGGCGACTTTTGCGGAGCGAGTGTTCTTGTGTAATTCAGGCGGTGAGGCCAACGAAGCCGCACTAAAGCTGGTGCGACGTTATGCGTATGACCACCATGGTATCGAGAAGGACGAAATTATTGCGTTCGAACAAGGATTTCATGGACGCACGTTATTTACCGTCAGTGTCGGGGGCCAGGCAAGCTATCGTGAAGGGTTTGGCCCGTTGCCTGGGGCGATTACCCATCTGCCATTTAACGATGTCGGTGCATTAGAAGAAGCGTTCTCTTCGCGTACGTGTGCGGTGATGGTCGAGCCGATTCAGGGAGAGGGCGGTGTTCGTGATGCAGAACCAGAGTTTCTTGAGGCTATCCGTCGCCTTTGCGATACGCATGATGCATTGATGATTATGGACGAAGTGCAAACGGGTGTTGGGCGGACCGGGCATTTATATGCATATCAGGCCTACCAGGTTATTCCGGACATTTTGACTACGGCGAAGGCGCTAGGTGGGGGCTTTCCCGTCGCCGCCATGCTGTGTCGTGCGGAGGTGGGAAAATCCCTGGGTATTGGAACCCATGGCAGTACTTATGGCGGAAACGCGCTAGCCTGTGCGGTGGCGGGCACGGCACTGGACTTGATTAATACGCCTGAGGTGCTTAATGGTGTCGAGGAGAGGCGGCAGCGGATTGTTGCCGGACTTGAAGAGATCGATGCGCGGCAAGGTATGGGCCTGTTTAGTGAAATTCGAGGCCGTGGGCTACTGATGGGATGTGTTCTACGTGAGCAATGGGCAGGCCGAGCACGGGAGTTTTTGAATGCAGCTCAAGCAGAAGGCTTGTTGTTGTTAGTGGCGGGCGCCGATGTGATTCGTATGGCACCATCGCTCGTGATACCGAGCGAGGATATTGACGAGGGCTTGGCACGTTTCGCACGTGCCGTCGAGTCGGTTGTCGCGTCTAATTAACGGGTACCGTACAGGCGGTCACCCGCATCGCCGAGTCCAGGCAGGATGTACCCATGTTCATTGAGTTGGCGGTCGATGGCCGCCGTATAAAGCGGTACGTCAGGGTGTGCCGTGGTAAATGCGGAGATCCCTTCAGGTGCAGCTAGCAAACAAACAAATTTCATTTTTTTGGCCCCGCCTTGCTTTAGGCGGTCAACTGCGGCAATGCCGGAGTGCGCTGTCGCTAACATGGGATCGACTACGATGACGAGTCGGTCATCAATGTCCTGCGGCACCTTATAGTAATACTCAATCGCATTCAGGGTGTCGGGGTCACGATAAATGCCGACGTGGCCGACTCGGGCAGAGGGTAAGAGATCAAGCATGCCTTCCAGTAGCCCATTGCCCGCTCGCAGTATAGAAACGAAACACAGTTTTTTCCCCGACAATACGGGTGCCTTCATGAGTTCAAGCGGCGTATCAATTTCCGTGGTCTCGAGAGGTAAGTCACGAGTGACTTCGTAGGCGAGCAGCAGAGAAACTTCTCTCATGAGCTGGCGAAAGGTCGCCGTCGGTTGCGTTTTTTCACGCATTAGGCTGAGCTTGTGCTGCACTAATGGGTGATCAACGATATGAATCGTGCTGTCCATAAGTTTAGACTCCGGGTATCAATAAGACGTTAGCATGAAATGGTTTTCAAGTCGGCGTTATGATGTATACACAGACGACATAACCCGAATGTAGTCATA
>MDTE01112463.1_pt1 | contig 14276 bp, 10 predicted proteins | sample 811231 | NCBI WGS metagenome assembly MDTE01 (sample SAMN05326651, study PRJNA326480) | marine metagenome | isolation source: seawater | place: Indian Ocean: Red Sea | collected 2010 | reverse complement strand
TAGAAAATTAAGAGCTGCAAAAAGTGAGCTTGGAAAAATTGATCCTGCAGCATTGTTTGAGAGTTCAAAATCAAAGACAATCGTCTACTATGGAAATCAAAATAGTTCTTGTTTAGTAGAAAAGGATGATGAACCACCACATAATCTTGATCTAAAGGCAAAAGATATTGCATTATTGATATCTTCTGCATTAAATTCCAAAATTTTTAGTGAAATCCATGTTATGCGTAAAACTGTAATTGATGGATCAAACACCTCAGGATTTCAGAGGACTATGTTGGTTGCACAAGGAGGAGAAATTATGGTTGATGAAAAACAAGTTGGAGTACAATCAATCTGCCTAGAGGAAGATGCTGGAAAACTCATTAAAGATAAAGATAATCAGAGGTTTTTTAGCTTAGATCGATTAGGAGTTCCATTAATTGAAATTGCGTTAGAACCTGTATCTGGTGATCCAGCTTTTGTTAGAAAAATAGCATTAACACTTGGACGACTGCTTAGAGTTACAAAAAAAGTTGCAAGGGGAATAGGAACAATTAGACAAGACGTAAATGTTTCAATTGATGGCGGCGGTGTGGTTGAAATCAAAGGTGTACAACAATTAGAACAACTAGAAAAGATCATTGAATATGAAGCAAAAAGACAGTATGGACTAAAACTGATTTCTGAAAAAATTAATTCCTCAGGTACATATGATATTAGTGAAAATGATGTTTTTTCAATTTCTAATCTACTAGAAAACTGTAATTCAGAGATTATTAAAAAATCACTAGAAAATCAAAGTGTGATTAAGGCTATTAGAGTAAAAAAATTTTCTGGTGTTTTTGGCTTTGAACCATTTCCTGGGATTAGGCTTGGAAAAGAAATTGGTCAGCTAGTTAGATTTTTTGGAATTGGTGGTGTATTCCATTCAGACGAACTACCAAACTATGGAATTGAAGATGAAGACATTCAAAGGATAAGAAAGCATTTAGAGTTAGAGCAACACGATGCTTTTTTAATCATTGCGGGAAAGGAGCCTACACTTGATTTTGCAGTTAATTCCATAATCAATAGAATAAAAAATGCAAAAAATGGACCACTAGCTGAAACAAGAGCTGCTACACCAACTAATGAGACAGTTTTTTTAAGGCCAAGACCTGGTTCGGCTAGAATGTATCCTGAAACAGATATTCCAACCATTAAGGTATCTAACACTGAATTAGATAGTGCAAGTTCTATGATTCCAAAATCGTGGGATGAAACAATTTTACAGATTCAAAATAAATATAAAATTAATCAACAATTATCAGAACAAATTTTTGATTCTGAATATTTCGAGTTGTTTGAAAAAATTTGCAAGAATGACAAAACATCTCCTAGTTTTGCAGCATCAATCTTATGTTCTACAATTACTAATCTTCAAAGAAAAAATTTTAATACTTCTCTTTTAAAGGACAAAGAAATTTCCGATGTTTTTAATTTACTAAATGAAAATAAAATTTCTAAAGAATCAATAGAGATAATTTTTAAGCAAATAATGTCAGGAAAAGCAGCCACTGTATCCGAAGCAATTCAAAATGCATCTATCAAAAGTTTAACTGAAGAAGAACTAAGTAAAATTTTAGATTCAATTATTGAGGACAATCTAGATAAAATCAAGGAAGATGGTGCAAGATCAATTAGCTCACTGATGGGTTTGGCAATGAAACAAGTAAGGGGACAAGCATCAGGGAGTCTAGTAAATAATCTACTATTAGAAAAAATTAAAAAATTATAAAATAATTAACTCGATAAAAAAACAACTGTAAAAGCACAAAGTAATTAGCTTCTGCTTTTGCGTTTTGCTGTTCCTCTACCAGTTACTCTTGCTTTACCTTTTGAAGAAGCTCGTGGTTTTGGATCTGGGATACTACTTAATTTTCTTCGACCAGTTCCTCTTCCTGTTGTTACAGATCTACTACCAGCTGCCTTTTTCTTGGCTGCTTGATATTCTCTATAAGAATCGCCAGAAAATGTTGATTTTTTCTTGGCATCTGTAGTTCTCTTTTTTGTACCTCTACCACTTGTTCTGGTTACTTTTGCCATATGAAAAATAGGTAAACTACATTGTTTTAAAGGTGTTCATAATGGAAGAATTTATTTTTATGCGGGAAGTGGGATTTGAACCCACGAACTCCTAAGAGATAAGGATCTGAACCTTACGCCTTTGACCAGGCTAGGCAACCCCCGCATGATTACTTTTTGCAACTAAAATAAGTTCGTTATTAGCCAAAAATTGAAATTACGGTAATTTCATACAATTAGAATTGGAAATAACAGAAGTTTTTTGTCACAATTGTAAACAAGTTCTTGGAAAATATAACAACCAGTTCTATTCTGAAACTCAAATCGGTGATGTAGTGAAAGTTATCCATGCTTCTCACATAAGAGAAGGACATGATTTGGTAATCAGAGAATCAAAAAAGCAAAAAAATTAATCAGATTGTTCAAAATCCTTTAGAATGTTCTTTTGATGTTTTGAAAGTTTTTTTGGTATTTCAATAACAATTCTAACAAACAAATCACCACGTCTACTTGTTTGTATTTTAGGAAGTCCTTTATTTTTTATTTTTAGAATTGTATTTGGTTGAGTACCATCATTAATTTTCAATGTTTCGGTACCATCTAATGTAGAAACTTTAATCTCTGTTCCTAATGTGGCGTCTATCATAGACACTTTAGCATCACAGTAAACATCTATACCGTCTCTTCTAAATCTTGGATGATCTTCAACTCTAACACGAACAATAAGATCACCATTTTCGCCATCAGGAATTGACTGGCCTTCTCCCTGTACAACATAATCACCATTGTCAATGCCAGGAGGAAGATTGAATGACAGATGTTTTGTTCCTTTAACTTTACCTAATTTACATTTTGTACATGGGTTTTCAAACATTTGCCCCTGACCTTGACATTTCCTACATGGCTGAACAGTAACAAATGTAGAGAACCCCATCTTTCTACTAACTCTGACTTGACCCTGACCTTTACAATCATCACATGTAATTTTTGAAGAACCAGGTTTACATCCAGAACCATTACAGTCAGGACAATCAACGTATTTCTGTAAATCAAGTTCTATTTGTTTTCCATGCAGAACATCTTCAAGAGTAACTGACGTTTGATGTAGCATGTCTGAACCACGTTGTCTACCAAAATTTCCAAAACCTCCACCACCAAAAAGATTTTCAAATATTGAATCAAACCCACCAGAGCCTCGTTGTCCAAATAGGTCATTGAAAATATCATTAAAGTTTCCCCCAGCTCCTCTAAAGATATCTTCAGATGAGTATTGGCCGTCTACACCAGCATGACCATGTTGGTCATATAGTTGCCTTTTAGAAGTATCAGATAACACTGCATATGCTTCAGAAATCTCTTTGAAATGTTCTTGTGCATCAGAAGATTTGTTTCGGTCAGGATGGAATTTCAAAGCTAGTTTTCTATATTGAGATTTAATCTCATCAGCAGTTGCTGATTTTGATACTCCTAATACCTCATAATAATCACGTTTTGCACTCATATCTTAATATAAAATGTTAGTAATTTAGGAATTTTCTGTTTTCTCTTCTGAAGTTGATTTTGTTTTTTGTTCATCACTAGAATTTTCATTGGAATCTTGCTGATCACCAGATTGTTGTTCGGTATTTTCCTGCTCTTGGTTTGTTTGTCCATCTGCACCAGGTGGTGGTGCTGCATTTTTGTACAATTCAGTTGTAATTTCATTTACTAAAGATTTCAATGCATCAAGTTTAGTTTTAATCTGTTCAGCATCTTGGCTTAATGATTCTTTAAGTTCCTTTATACCATCAGTTACTTTGATTCCTTTATCTTGAGGGATCTTGTCTTTTAGATCTTGATTGATTAATTTTTCAGTGCTGTAAATATAACTCTCAGCTTCATTTTTGATATCAACTGATTCCTTTTTCTTTTTGTCTTCTTCAGCGAACTTTTCTGCATCTTCTTTCATTTTTTCAACGTCAGCGTCAGACATCTTAGAAGATGATTCTATAGTTATTTTTGCATCTTTTCCAGTACCAAGATCTTTTGCTGTGACATTTAAAATTCCATTGGCATCAATGTCAAATTTAACATTAATTTGTGGAACACCTCTTGGAGCTGGTGGAATATCAGTTAAATTGAAATTTCCAAGCGATACATTATCTACAACCATAGGCCTTTCTCCCTGTACAACATTAATTGTTACAGCAGTTTGACTATCTGCTGCAGTTGTGAATGTTTTATCTTTAGAAGTTGGTATTGTAGTATTCCTTTCTATTATTGGTTCTCTAACTCCACCAAGGGTTTCAATTCCTAGGGTTAATGGTGTTACATCTAGTAATACAATATCACTCGTAACATCACCTGCAATTATTCCAGCCTGAACTGCAGCACCAAATGCAACTGCTTCCATTGGATCAACACCAGATTCAGGTTCTTTGCCTATTGCATTACCAACAAATTTTCGTACAATTGGCATTCTTGTAGGACCACCGACTAGAACAATTTTTGTAATGTCTGTCTGAGAAATTTTTGCATCTTCCATTGCTTTGTCAATAGAAGATTTACACCTTTCAACAATAGGATTTACAAGATCCTCTAATTTTGCTCTCGTCAGTTTTACTTCCAAATTTTTTGAACCAGATGAATCCTGAGCAATAAATGGTAAATTAATTTCAGTTTCCATTACAGTTGATAATTCAATTTTTGCTTTTTCAGCACCTTCTTTTACTCTAGTCATTGCAGTACTATCATTTGAGAGATCTATTCCTTCTTTTTTCCTAAAATCATCAACTACATAATCAATGATAGCTTTGTCCATATCAGAGCCTCCAAGTTGTGTATCACCAGAAGTACTCATTACTTCGAACACACCACCACCCATCTCCATAATTGTAACATCAAGTGTTCCACCACCAAAGTCAAAAACTAAAATTTTCATATCTTGTTTGCTTTTATCAATACCAAATGCTAATGATGCAGCTGTTGGTTCGTTGATAATTCTAACTACTTCTAGACCAGCAATTGTTCCTGCATCTTTAGTTGCCTGCCTTTGATTATCATCAAAATATGCAGGAACAGTGATGACTGCTTTGTTAATAGAATCCCCTGTAAATGCCTCAGCATCACGCTTAATTTTTTGAAGAATGTATGCTGAAATTTGCTGAGGTTTGTAATCCTTCCCTTGAATTTTATACAAGAAATCTGTTCCCATTTTTCGTTTTGCCTCTCTGACTGTGTTATCAGGGTTAGTTACTGCTTGTCGTCTAGCTGGTTCCCCAACTAACAGATCACCGTCTTTTGAAAAAGCAATGATTGAGGGAAATGCTTTTCCAGCCACTGTTGTGCCTTCTGCAGCAGGAATAAGAACAGGTTTTCCACCCTGTATTACTGAAGCAGCAGAGTTACTTGTGCCTAAATCAATTCCAATAATTTTTTCAGCCATTTTTTACATCACTTTTTTTTGAAACAATCACTTTCGATGGTCTAATTACCTCTTGAAACGAAATATATCCTTTTGCCACCTCTTTAGTAATTGTCCCATCATCTAATGCGTCATCTATCACGGTAGAAACTGCCTCATGTAATTTGGGGTCAAAAATCTCACCTAATGCATCAATGGTTTTAATATTATTTTCAGACAAAAGAGACTCCATATTCTTTACAATTCCATCTAGACCCTCAGTATTTACCCCATCACCACTTAGAGCAGTTTTTGCACGAATAAAATCTTCATAAATTCCAATAAAATTCAGCATTAATTGGTTCATTTTTTGTAGTATTCCTTGGGAAATTTCCATCTTACTACGTTTCTCTAAGTTTTGATAGTCAGCCAGTGCTCGCTGTAATTTTTCTTCAGTGACAAAAAGTTTCTGCTTAAAGTGATCAATCATAGGATAGAGATCATTCGCAAACTGATTTTTTACTTCCTCATCAATCTCAGAATCACTGGATATATTGGATATATCGTCCTTCTCTTCATTATTATCTTGTTGATCTGACATACTTTTTCATGTAATTAGTGTAATATTATTTTATTCAACTAGCTCGCACAGAGGATTGGCTTTGATTAGTATTATCTCATTATCGTGATTATTTTTTTTCATATATTCATAATCAGATTCAGAGCAGGCTACAACAATAGTTGTTTTCTCATTATCATAAATATCTAAAGGAGTTTCTACAGATTCCACATCACCGATATAGTCTTGTAATTTTGTTTCCAGTGTTAGAAGTATTTCAATTTTATCACCTTTCATCTGGTGTTGATCCAATGTCCACAGTAAAAGAATTTTTGTTCTACTTGCCTTTAATTCGTTCTTTTTTAGTACTAATCTAATTTCATCAATTAGTCTTTTGATATAATTCTCTATTCCTTTAATGCTACCATTAATTATATACATCAATGTATTTGCACCTTCAAATGATAAACTTAATGCTCGTAAATCAAAGAGGTTATTTATCATATCATCTAAGAAAATTTTACTCAATTCATTTGTAGTTAAATCAGTTTTTGAAACTTTGTCTTTTGCAAATTTACAAATTTCGAGAATGCTTGTGAGTACTGAAAATTGTTTGAGAACCTTAATTGCATGAAAATATTCAGAAGATGGGATTACGATAAACTCTGGAGTTTTATCATTCGATAGTAATTCAATCAACTTTTCGTGATTTTTTATTCCTTGTGCTCCAACATAATTTGGAAATTCATCTTTTACAGGTAATGGGTAATAATAATATGAAATATTTCTTCCAACCTTGTTACCAGTTACATGTTCTAGTAAGGATATATTCTCACTATTTCCACCAAATCCAGTTCCCAAACAATAAACTACAGAAGCACCTTTTTTGAGGTTTGCAACAGCCTCCTTGAACTTTGAATTAATTTCAATTTTCATGTCCTGGCCTGTTTTTCGTAATATGGGAGCAAAAAATAGAACATGGGCGTTTGAAATTGCAGTCTCTATGGGTGTCATTGAAAGTAACGGTTCATCATCCTTCAATGCTTGAACAGTTGGATATGTTTTAGCTATGTCTTTTTTGATAGATATTGCTGATGGTGTTGATTCATCGATAATCTGTACATCAGCGCCTTTGATAGCCATCTTACATGCAATATTGTAACCTTCTGTACTAAGACCAAATACAACTACTTTTGTAACCATATAACCAATATTGTTACTATCAAGACCAAGAAATACTTAGCGTAGATTAGTTCCTAGTTGTAATTTTAAAAGACAGATTTTCACTTGAAACTGAAGAAAAACATGATATAATTATAAAATAATATTAAAGGAAAAAATCAGATTTTATTATGAAGCCCGGTAGTGTAGCGGCAAGCATAGGGGCCCTTGGAGCCTTTGACCTCGGTTCGAGTCCGGGCCGGGCTACCTTACTTTCAAAAATCCAATTTTGTTAGTAATTTTGTTGCAATAACAAACAGGATTGATGCTAAAACAATTAGAAAGACCATTTCCAAAATTACAAAATCGGTGATCTGACCAAATATTCCAGCTCTTACAATATCCACAAGATACGAAAGTGGATTGATGTAAAATGCGGTTGCAAGTGGTTGAGGTGCACCTTGTGCAGGATAAAATGCAGTACTTGCAAATGCAAAGAACAGAAAAACTGTGTTAATAATTACATTAAATCCTTCACTTGAACGTAATCTGGTTGAGATTATAGAGGCAATTGATCCAAACAAAATTGCACCAACTACTGAAGCAAATATTAGCAAAGGAATAGTAACAATCGAAAAGTCGACTGATTCAAAAAATACAGGATAGCCAACGGCTGTGATTAAACCAGCACTAACTAAACCAATTATTCCAATTGTAACAATATTACTTAATATGTAATCAGAACGCGTGTACGGACCTGACATAATTTGCTCAAACATACCATGTCTTCGATCATTCCAGATAATTATTCCAGAAATCAAAGTACTATTCATTATGTTGAATCCTATCATGCCAGATGCTAGAAATGCAGGATAACTCAAATCTTTAGTTCCAAATGGAACGACTTCAATCAAGGCAGTGTATGCATAACCTGCAACAAAAATGTAGATTAATGGAAATAAAATTTGCCAGATTATAAAACCTGGATTAATAGAAATTGTCAGATTTCTATAAACTAATCTAATTAATGGGTTCATTAGAATCACTCACAACTTTGAGAAATATTTCTTCCAGGTTTGTAGGAATTGCAGAAAGATCATTGATTGTAATATTATTTTGGTTTAAAATTTTCAAAATGTTCATCAATACAACCTCTGAGTTTGATGAACTAATGGTTATTATTGGCTCAGGTTCAAGTTCAATTTTACAATCTGGAATGTCTGAAAGTAAACTAGATAATGAAATGGAGGTTTTTGTTAGATTAATTTTGATAGTTTTTTCACGACCAAATCTATTTTTGAGTTCATTTGGTGAATCAACAGCTAGGATTTTTCCTTTATTTATGATTGCAATATTATCACATAGGTATTCTGCTTCAGAAAGTACATGCGTTGTATAGAATATAGTCAAACCAGTTTTTTGGACTTGTTTTTTAAGAAAATCAAGTAATTTTCTTCTTGCACTAGGATCTAAACCTACAGTAGGTTCATCTAGAAATAATAATTCCATATCATGCATAAATTCTCGTGCAACCTGGACCCTTCTTCGTTGACCTATAGATAGATCATCATTTTTCTTCTTCCTAATATCCTGCAAACCAAATGAAGTGAGTAATTCCTCAGTTCTTTTTTTTCTAGTTTTTTTATCAACATCCCACATCATGCCGTATTTGTCTAATGCATTTTCAACAGATAGTGTCATTTCATAACTAGGTTGTTGTAAAACAACACCAATTTTTTTTCTAATTTCTAAGGGAGATTTAGCAGCATCTATTCCTAGAACAGATAATTTCCCTGTAGTGGGAGGCATAAGAGTAGTTAAAAGTTTGATAACTGTGGATTTTCCAGCACCGTTTGGGCCTAGAAATCCAAAAACTTGACCAGATTCAATTTTAAGATCAATATGATCTACTGCCAACGATGAACCGTATTTCTTCGTTAGATTGGTAGTTTCAATACAACGCACAGTAGATCTTTAACGAAACTACTAATGTATCTAATGATAATTTTATTAATAATCTAGTTATCATAACTATGAATTGTCAAATTTTGAAGAACATATGTCAAAACTACTAGAGACTGTTCCTGAATTATCAAGAGCAGTTATTGAAGAAAAGATCAAAGAGAAGAAAGACAAGATCGGTGCTGGCTACTTAACTGATGAAGGGGCTATTTTTTTAGTTGCTTCTGACTTAGGAATATCACTAGAACAATCACAAAAAACAGAAATTGAGCTAAAAGATCTTTTTGTTGGAGCAAAAGAGGTAACAGTTGAATCTAGGATTATGAATATTTCGCCAACAAAACAGTTTACAAAAAAAGATGGTACTCCATTTTTGTTAAGAACGATGACTGTGTATGATTCTGGTTCGACAGTAAGTGTTAAGCTCTGGGACGAAAAAGCTAACTTGCCTGGAATTGAAAATCTCAAACCAGGAGATTTGATAAAGATTATCAAAGCATATGTCAAGTCAGACTTGACTGGTTCTCCTACAATAAATCTTGGATCTGGTTCCACAATTGAAGCATCAGAATCTAATACCAACATACCAACACTTGATTCAATTACGGTGGATGCAAGTACTGCAAAAGAGGATCAGAAAGATCTTGTTATGTCCGGTTCAATTAATGGTATGATAAATCTTCTTGAATTTACAAATTCAAGAGGTCAACCATCTAAAGCACTAAAATTTAGAATTAGAGGTGAGGATGGAAATAATTTGAATGTTGTATTGTGGGGAAAAGACGAATCAGTTCTACCAAAGATGATTAATCCTAATGCCAAAGTAAGACTACTAGGAGTTAGGACAAAAAATGGAAATCAAGGATTAGAAATTCATGGTAATGATGCGACAATAATTGAAATGGAAGGAGGAAAGGAGGTAGAACCAATTCTACTAAGAATTCTATCTGTTGAGAGTACAAATTCTGGTGAAAATATAGTTCTGGGTGCTGATAAATCAAAAAACTTGTTTAGAATTAACGATATTTCAAATCAACTAACAATATTTTCCAATGACGATGTTTTAGAATGTATGCCATCAAGAGTTTTTGGTAATGTGATTAGGTTAGATCAGGATTCATTTGTTAGAAAGATTGATGATGAAGATGTACCAAAAATTTCTGATCTAAGGACAAAAGTTTCTGAAATAAAAGAAGGTAGTGAATATTGCATAGAAGCAATAATACTAAAAGCACCTGAAAAACGTGAGATACAAACAAAGAATGGCGAATCTATTTTGTTATCTGAAATGTTTGTTGAAGATGACAGTGGGCAAATTTGGATTAAGGGTTGGAGAGATCAAGCAAGTCTTCTAGATAGATGTTCATTAGGTGATATTGTTTCAATCTTGGGTGTTAATGCTAAAAGTGGTTTAGAAGGAAGAATTGAATTATTTCTAAGACCATATTCAAAGATAATTAAGAAAAACTAATCGTCCCAAAAACCTCTAGTCAGTGCGTATTGCTTCTCAGCAGTCATAATCTGTTTACATAAATTTTCTTCATCGGTCATATTGCGTAATATTCTAGCTGCAGTATCTGCGCCTATCCCATAGCCTGATAATACGGTTAATGCTGTATCTCCAAAATTTTCTATTAATGAAGAAATCTTCCAAGCTCTTTTGAATTTATACGATTCTTCTTGGGAAAGTTTTTTCCCATTATGATTTTTTTGAATTATTTTTGGTAAATCATGATCAGAATAGAAAGTAGCTGTTATTTGTTGGCCTTTGCAGTATTTACACTTCAAAGGAGAAGGAGTTTCATTGGGTGTAACAACCATTTGCCATATACCGCATCTAGCACATACAAGCCTATGTTGTGTTTTAGCTAGCCGTTTTTTTACTAGATCTATTATGCTTTTATCAATATTTGCTGGTGATGGATAATTTTTAGTTGTGTTATCTAAGATTGGTTCGGCAAGTGATGAAAAGCGCTCAGTATCAATCCATACAACATCAATTTCTTCATTTTTTATTTTTTGTAAAATAGATTCGGTATTCAAAAGATCAAATGAATCATGAAATAATTCTCTAATTGCTTCTTTTACAAGTGGTGTATTTGTATATCTTTCAGAAATATAACGTGCTTGTCGGAAATCATATACTCCCCCACGTTCAACAACTCCGAATTGTTTTGCAACACACCAAGTTTTCCAAATCATTGCATTTGTATCCTTTAGTGCCTTTGACATAATATTGTAGATGTTAAAATTACTCGTTAATTCATCAATCAAAATTTCTTTGGAAATTCTTTTTTTAGATGATAAACAAATGCGATAAGCATCAGATCTTGTAGTAACAGGAGATGCAAGTGTTGATTCTAATAATGATGCTAATAATATTCCTATTGTTGAATTGATTTTTGTACCAAAACATGCATGTAAAACAAGCTCATCTTCAGTTCGTACTGATTCAACAATGATATTTTTTTCATCTGGAATTGTATTAAAATTTAATTCTGAAATAATTCTATTTGACATCTTCACAGAATCATTCTTTACTTTTGTTCTAAGTTGTCCAACCTTATTTGCTGTTATGTAATCTACTGGTATGTTTTCACCTTCCCAATATGGAACTTTACTCTTTCCAAGAAATGGCTCAACATTTACCTTTAATGATTTCTTATCAACATTAAGAATACTCCACTGTGATCCACGTAAAACGAAGATATTTCCTGGCTCACCATAACTACCAACAAATCGTTGATCAAGAGTACCAAGCCATTTTTTTGTAGTTATATCAATGACTTTGTATTTTAAAATATCTGGAATCGTTGAAATATTTTGGAAATGATATTTGAGTGATCTCTTATCCTGGAAAAACATATTTTCCCTATCAAAAAGTATTAGTGATTGTGTTTCTAGTATGTCCAAAACACTTGAAAATTCTTCAATTGATAAATTTCGAAATGGGTAAGATTGTTTTACTAACTTAAATGCAGTATCTACAGATACATCACCTAATTGCTTCGTCAAACCAACCAAATGATGAGCAAGTACATCTAGTGAGAGTTCATGAATTTTTTGTTCTTCAATTGATGATTCTTGAATTCTGTCTATTATGGCATTTGTCTCAAATTCATCATCAGCATGATTTGTAATAATTAGCCCCTTTGCAGATGAATTTCTATTGTGCTTACTTCGACCAATTCTTTGCATGAATTTAGAAACTTGCCTTGGTGAGCCATAATGAATAACTAACTCAACTGATCCGATATCTAATCCAAGCTCAAGAGATGATGTACATACCACAATTCCTGGTAATCCCTCACGAAGTATAGATTCAGTTTCTTCTCTAACTTGTTTAGAAAGTGAACCATGATGTAGATCTATCCTAATTTTGGTTCTTTCCTTTAATACTGAAGCAAGTGTTTCTGATTCTCCACGTGAATTGGTGAATAGAAGTACGGGTGAATGAATTTGTAGTATTTTGACATAGTCAATAATTCCATCAGCAACTTCGTGTATGCCTCCTTCGATGAATTTCACATCAACATCATACTTGCGAATTGATTTATCTTGTATAATCTCACAACTTCTATCTTTTCCAACAAGAAATTTTGAGGCTTCAGTAATATTTCCAATAGTTGCTGATAATCCTATTCGATGAATCTCTTTTTGAGAATTTACTTCCAAACGTTCCAAACTTAAAGATAATTGTGCACCCCTCTCACTTGCAAGCAATTCATGTAATTCATCAATTATAACCCATTCCAACTCAGATAGCGCATTCAGATATTTTTTTTGAGAAAGTAAGACAACTAGTGTTTCAGGTGTAGTAATCAAAACATCAGGAGGGTTATCTATGATTTTTTTTCTTTTAGTTTGTGATGTATCGCCATGTCGGACTTCTACTTGTAAACCATCACTCTCTGCATATTTTATAATTCTTCTAAAAACATCTCGATTTAATGCTCTTAATGGAGTAACATACAATGCCTTAATTTTGTTTGAAACTCTAGTTTCTTTTACATGTGCAAAAATTGGTAGTGCTGAACATTCAGTTTTTCCAGAACCAGTAGGAGCAACAACCAGTGAGTTACATCTCTGAAGTATTTTAGGTGAGGCTATTTTTTGTATATCAGTTAGTTTGTTAAAACCAAGTTTTCTGAATTTTTCAGTGATAAAGGAATTAATCTGTTTAATTTTATTCTCATCATAATCTAGTGTAGACATAACCATAATTCCATAATCTGATTTTTACTCATTAAATAGATTAAGATCTTTCAATTAATCCGGCTGGCTCGAAATTATAAGAAAATTGTTGCTTATTTATGAATGGGTGATGAACCTCACCCTGATAGTAATTTTTAATTTTTCTAAGTTTTATTCGTTGATGAATAAAATGATTCATTACAAAATCTAATTTTTCATATTCGGTATTCTGTTTTTTCAGTAATTGATTAGTTATAATTATTGGAATATCTTTCTCTAGTGCAATATACGAAAGACTATGCATGTAATTCATAAAATTAGTATATTTTTCTATAAATTGTTCTTTTTTTGGATATTCAAACGAAAAGAGATCTGCAATGTTATCCACAATAACGAGTGAAATATTTTTAAAATTTCTAATTTTTTCTATGAAATTCATTTGTTCTGAAGTATTTGTGACTCTAGCAATTTTTAGATTGTCAAGTAACGAATGTTCCATATTTCTATTTTTTATGATTTCAAGTATTCGTTCTGGTCTGAATTCACCAGTAGTGTCAAGGAATAGAACATCTAGATTCTGCTGTAGTGGTTCTAATGCTATTTGCAATGCAAGTTGGGTTTTTCCAGTACCATTTTCTCCAAAAATATCAGTGATTATTGAATTCCTAACACCACCACCAAGAATTTCATCTAATTTTTTTAATTGAGTGCTGATCATTGAAAATATTTAGAGTATTAAGCAATAAAGGATCTCGTATAATTCTATAAGCAAGACTTTATATTCTCAAAAAAGTCGATTCATGACAAGTGAAAGATTAGTGTCACAAACAACTGCAAAAAGACCATTGACAGCTTTACAGAAGAATGTAAAAAAAGAAGTTATTGTTAGATTAAAAAATGAAGTTGAGTATAAAGGAAAAATGAGTAATGTTGATTCTTACATGAATTTGATTATGACTGAGGCAGAAGAAC